>Ga0068877_10005105_pt1 | contig 10151 bp, 8 predicted proteins | sample NOAtaG_FD_66437 | JGI IMG/M metagenome (GOLD analysis project Ga0068877, IMG submission 66437) | Freshwater lake microbial communities from Lake Erie, under a cyanobacterial bloom - NOAA_Erie_Diel6S_1000h metaG | ecosystem: Environmental > Aquatic > Freshwater > Lake | place: USA: Ohio, Lake... | reverse complement strand
CACCGCTTGCTCGGCGAAGTGCGAAGTGCGTTTCAGCTCACGCGGAAATCGCGTCAAAGTCCGTTCGCGGCAAACTCCGGCCGGTCGGGCCTACCCTACGGGTGACCGCTTCAGACTGGGGGCAGACGCCCGAGTTTGGCCTGACCAGTTACAGCGGTTGTGCTGAGCGGTCGTTGAGATCTGCGGGGACGGCAGGCCGGTTTACTCTGAGGCTTGACGCTCGTGGATCCGAGAGTGGACGGTCATTGACGCGAGGGAGCTGGGCAGATGTGGATCGGCGTGGGCTCGTGGCGGATAGCCTCCTTTATCATTGGCACGAGTTTCGCTCCGGCAGCAGAGACGATGAGGCTTCGCGCGACCGGCGTTCACGTAGCGGCCGCTGATCCGGGCGCACGCCAGGTAGTGCCGCCGGCCTGAACTCGTACATGGCCATTCAGAAGCAAGAGTTTTACGAGGGAGCGGCGTTGCATCAGCTCATTCGTGGCTGCGGCGGGGCAAAGGTTGCCTTCGCCGCGCCGTTCTTCGAGCTGAACGACCGCATCCGCGTGCACTTGAAATACTCGACGGGGGTTCGCAGCCCCTGGGGCTTCACGTTCATGCCTGATGAACAGCGGCTCTTGGCGTCGAGAGCAGAGGGTCTGCCGATCGTCATCGGGCTTGTCTGCGGCTCTGATGGAGTCGCCGCCGTTCCATCTGACTTGTTCCTCAGCATCGCGCGCCCTCGTGATGTTGCAGTGCGAGTGGCATGTGCCAGGCGCCACAGAGAACACTTTGAAGTGAGCGGCCCCGACGGCGTAGCCCCGAGCAAGATCCCACCGGCCAACTGGCAACGACTACTCAGCGAGTGACCCCGTTACGATGAAGCACCGCGATCAAGTACTCCGCCTTCTGCAAATGCAGGTCAGCAATGCGTCGGAAGTCGAGGACATCCGCAAGACGGCAGAGGAAGTTGCCGGCCAGTGGGTCAATCCTCTGAGTGGCGGCGACGAAGAGACCAACGGCCTGATCTACGGTCTGGTCCAGAGCGGCAAGACCGGCGTGCTGACGGTCACGGGCGCGATGGGAGCCGACGAGGGCTATCGAACCATCATCATCCTGACCTCTGACATCGATCCGCTGTACGAACAGACCTTGGGTCGCGCCCAAGAGGCATTTCCGGGCATCGACATTCTAGGAAAGAAGGACATCCGCGATCCGGATGCCTTTCTTCAGCGCATCAAGGTGGGCACATGCGCGATCGTCGTCACCAAGAACTCCAGCCTCCTCAAGGTGCTGATCGAGAACTTCAAGAAGGGCCGAGTAAGGGGCCTGACCTGCCTGATCATCGACGACGAAGCTGATCAAGCCAGCCTGAACACGAAAGCGAGACGCGATGACGGTTCACGAAGCGCAATCAACGAGCGGATCGGCGAGCTGCGCGCTTTCTTCCACAAGAACACCTACCTTCAGGTGACTGCGACACCACAGGCCTTGTTCCTGCAAGAAGGGGTTCACGCGTTCCGACCGAAGTTCACCGTGCTGAGCCACCCCGGCGCTGACTACGTCGGCGGCGATGAATTCTTCTCGGATGACTCACCCCTCGTCAACGAGTTCGAGTTGCGGGACATCACAGTGCTTGCACCGGGAGCTCAGCCGAGCCCGACAGCAACAATTCCTGATTCGCTGATGCGTGCGCTGGACACGTTCATGATCGGTGCGACCTTCAAGCGCATTGCCGAGGCTGACCAGAACTGCGCATTTCTTTGCCACGTCAGCACGAAGACCAGCGACCATAACCACATTGTGGATCTCCTGCGCAAGTACAAGAACGAACTGTCCCAGCTGCTCAAGGACCGAAACCCCAAGATCATCAAGCGTCTTCAGGACGCGTACGACGACTTGGCAACAACGCACGAGAGTCTTGCCAAGAGCAATTTCGACGAGTTGCTGGAAGCGATCGAATTCTTCTCGCCGGGGATCGCTGTAAAGCTCGTCAACGGCGAGACTGATGAAGACGTAGCGGTTCGATCACCCTACAACCTCTTCGTCGGAGGCAACAAGCTCGGACGAGGCGTAACGATCAAGAACCTGCTTGTGAGCTACTACGGCCGCAACCCGCGCACGCCGCAAGCCGACACGGTGCTTCAGCACGCGCGGATGTACGGCTACAGAAGGAAGGATCTTGGCCTCCTTCGCTTGTTCCTCCCCAACGAACTGCATGTCGTCTTTCGCGCCATTAATCGCATGGAGCGCAGCCTGCGCGAACTGATCGCAGCGAGGCCGACCGAAGAGTTCCGCGGCATCTACCTTGAAGGTGGGCTCCAACCCACCCGCAAGAACGTGCTGGTTCCCGGATCGCTCGGCGTGTACACCGGCGGGAGCAACTACAACCCGGCGCAGATCCTAAGGGACTCGTCTGTCGCTGGTGCCACGGCGAAGATCGACAAGGCATTGGATGGCACCGCCAACAAGACGCACGCCGAGCTGACGATCGATGACATCAAGTCCTTGATCGAAATGACGAGGCCCGACGAAGCCGAGTCCGAGCATGTCTGGGATCCGGTTGCGGTTGCCGAGTCGATCGGCCAGTACGCCAAGCTCAGCGGCCAAGCGATAGGGTACGTGTACGTCGATCGAGATCGCGACCTGCAAGGCCGGCGACGAGAGACTCAGGGCGTGTTGTCGGGCGGTGAGGTTCGCACCGTCCCTGACACGCACTTGACGCTGTTCATGCTTCGCACGAAGGTGCACGGAAAGGAACAAGCAGCGTGGTGGCCGCAGATCCGATTCCCCACGGGCCGCTACGCGTTTGCGTTCGCCATCTAGCTTCCCCGCAAATTGGATGAACCCAGGCCGCCGTTGCCTGCGAACATTCCCCGTAGTCTCGTCCCGCCGGGTCGCCTATCGTGGCTCTACCGAGATGTCGAACAAGCGTGTGCCGAGAACGCCCTTCGAAAATCGCGCTTCATCGAATGACCTTGGGCCTAAGTACCACGCCTGAGCTATCTTTCGGCGGGCACTCAGCACCGCAGCCGCAACCGCCTGGAGCTTTGATCCCGTTAATCCGAGCTCCACGTTGGCACCGCCGGCACCGTAGATCTCAAGGTATTGCTTGTCCAAGTAGTTCACCAAACCAACCAGGTCGCCGGAAGGATGCCGCGTGACCTTTGAGTTCTGAAGGTTCTGGCAAAGAAACTCAGCGGCGTACGTAGCCACCCTGGCCCAAGGTGCATCGCCATCTGGGGCGATGATTTCCACATAGTCAAATTCGCGTTTGTCCAAAAGCGAGAACAATCGCTCGTGCTTCGCTGAGGCGAACGCAATCAGTGCCCGGCTACGCGACAGGTCGATCGCCTCGTCAATCAACCGTACATCCTTGTATGGCCCTTGCTCGCCCTTAAGCACGCCGGAGAGACTGTCAAGGAAAGCAAGTGGGTTGTCTTCCTTCTGGGCAGCGAACAGATCGCGCAGGTCCTCTTCCAACGGGTAGTGGTGTTGCGCAGCCGTAAGGCAAACAAGGACACGGCCTTTTTCCTGCAGCTCACGACGAACGGTCGCAAAGATAAGGGGCTTGGACAGGCCTGAGATGTCAATAAGTGCAAGACCGTCAATGGTTGGCAGTGAAACGACAGCGGACTCATAGGGCAGTTCAGACACTAACCTGCCGGAGGCCGACCACGCACGAAGGATCGCTTCAGAATGGCCAGCCAAGTCATACCGCACAGCGTGCACCGTACCGCTGCCGACGTGTTTGGCAAGCAGTTCGTTCGACGCGAGAGTTCTATCTTCAAATCCAAGCCCGACGACTGTCCCACCCACGGACATTCCACAAAGGTCTACAGGAACTAGCTGCCGAATCACTACGTCAATCGGCCTCGCGCTGTTGCTCGATTCCGGGGCGGTGCCTCCGAACTCGATGGTTGCCGCCATGTTGAACAGACCACCTTGGACCTCAGCCGCCGACACTGTCTTGCGGGCGGACGTTGCTGTGAACGATTCGACGGGCTCGGTTCCCCCATTGCCGTCACGCTCGCTGAGCTCCCCTTTGAACTGATTCCGCAGGAGGACGTCCTTGTCGGGCTTAGCAAGCCATTCCTCAAGGTCAGGCCCTGATAGCTCAAAGCGGTCCCTGTCGGCAAGCCCGATGTGTGAGGCAAGGCCATAGATCTTTCGGTAGCTCAGCTTGAACTGCTGTATCGGGTCGGAGTCTTTTGTCTTTGTGCGCGGTGAACCGCCAGCGTAGACGAAGACGCCAGCGTCAATCAGTTCCCGCAGAAGATCAATTTGCTGTTTAAGGCTCGCCTTATCGTTAGACGTTACTCGAACGTAAAGAGACGTGTACTGGCGCAGTCTGGGTGACTTTGTCTTGCTCTTCTCCGCTTCACGAAACGACCTCACAAGCAGCTCGCGAGCGGCCTCCGCAAAGGCGAGCGCGTGGCCCTTGTAGAGTCCCCCACGTCGGTTCAGGTCGTACAGGCGCCTGGAGCTAATGGCCTGGAAGCATTCGGCCTGGATTGAATCGTCGATTGGGATGCTCAACCCCTTGCGACCCGCGGATGCCCTCTTGATGATTTCCTCATAGAGCTTGATGACATCACCCAGGTCACCGACACAAACGCTCGTCAGACAAGACAGTCCTCGGTAGGCGTGCTTCCGGTCCTTTGATGTCGCACCGGCGGCCGCGATCTCCCGTGCCACTCGTTCTAGAGGAACGTCTCCGAGGAGGGCGATTGGGCCCCATTTTGGGTGTGATGCATGAAACTTCGCTCGCTGTTGAAGAATTTGTGCGACAAAGTCATTGCCGCGGTCCTTGCCGTTCGCGTTAATGGTTTGGAAAACATCGGCGCCGAGGTCGAAGATCGCCAGATCCCTGCCTTCCCGTATGGGGTGAATGCGACCTGGCGACTGCAGGCCGAGCTCGATGGTTTGCCACTCGGATGTGAACTTAAATGCACACACAGGGCTCTGAAACAGAAGTGCCGACAACAGCTCTTCCACGCGCTCAAGTTCTAGGTAACGGGTCGACACGTCGTCCAGCAGGTACAGGACCGTCGATGATGCGACTACACGCGAGCAAGCTCGGAAGCGTTCTGCCAGATGCTGGAACACCTCGACAGGCGCCTGCCTGACCATGTATTTCAAACCGCCTCGGGAACTGAGCACCGCGATCTTCTCGAGCCTCGCCTCCAAGTCATCAACAGACGTCGTCGCTTTGAGTTCCTCTGCACCGTCCAAGTAATCGGCGATCGCCGTACCTAGAGTTATGTGTGCGCCAGGCGCGAGGACAGCCTTGTCGAGATCGCGAAGGTGCAGAAGTGCACGGGCCGCCTGTAGCGAGTAGTGCACGAACAGACGGGTTAAGCGCTCCTCAAGCCTTGTCACCGAGTGACGCAGGTCAAGCAGCCTCTGTGCCGAAACGAACAGGCCTACGAACTGCTCCTGTTCAAGGCGCTTCAGCACCATCTCCGAGGTCTCGCCCTCCTTTTCTGCGGCCTGGGCGTGAAGGTCTAGCGCGCGCAGCAACATCGTCTTGCCGCAACCACGCATGCCGGTGATGATCTGCGGCCCCGGCTTGGACACTTCGTCCAGCCAGCGATTTTGCGGGTCCACCAGCAGACGCGGCACGTCGGACGATACTAAGGTCTGCGCGTTGTAGTGGTCGGCGAAACTCTTGAGCCTTAGTGGTGCGCTCCACGGCCTCCAAGGCTGAGAGGCTCGATAGTAGGCCTCCTCAATTTCGGTGACGAGATCTGCGGGGTTGGGATGTCTGGCGTTCTGGACCTCGATTAGCAGCCCGTGGACGATGCCCTGAAGTGCGAGCGCCGTCCGGAAGTCTCTATCGTCCACGGCTGCAGGGGCCGCCAAGAGGCGTGATAGCAGCCTGTCGACGTGGGCCGCGATGAAGTAGAGATCTCCGTGGCGGTCTTCTGTGCTCTTGCTCGCATCTGAAAGACTTCCCAGGTCGATGGCCTTGACTCGGATGCTGTCGTCTATCGCGTTCTGTCGGCGGGCATGCGCGGGCAGCTTTTCGACGATGAGGTTCTCGGCGTGGAGGTCGTTGTGGTTCAGTTCCTTAGCCTCGAACTCGGCGCGAAGTCGCAGCAAGTCGATGGCAATCTGACAAATAGTGGCAGAGCTGATCGGATGCTTGCCGTAAAGGTAGTCGCGCAACAGATCGCCATCGACAAACTCGAGCACCGTCACGTGGCAATCGATGAGAGAGCGCGCCTCGTCCGAGAAGGTCACTTCCGAGTCAAAACGATTGACAATGCGGACAACATGCTCGGCACCTTGCGCTAACCGGTTGTGCAGGTCGGTTTCCTGCTCGAACGCGGGCTTCTTGAAGAATGAGTAGAACGATTTCGGTGAAATCTTCAACACGAATTTCGTTTTGAAGACGCCTTGTTCGGCGACATATGCGGCGCCGTAGAAGCCTCGGCCCAGGTGGCGCGTGATCGTGAAGTCGCCGATGCGCTCGGGGTACTTAGTCAAGACGAATCCGTAGGTCCGGCCGCACGTCGCGCACACGTCGTCGAGATCCTTCTCAACGTAGTCATTTACCGGGCAGAAGAAGCAGCAGTACTTACTCATGTTCGTCGAGTCCTTCGATGCCCTGTCCATGGGGTTGGCAACCGGGTCGACACAACGCCGATTCGAGCTCACGCCGCACCTGAGCAGTGTCCAGGGTTGTAGCAATTCGGGCTGTCGCTACAGGTTGTCCCTGTGCCACCCACTCGCCCGGCTCCTGCAAGAGGACGATTCCGAGAGGGTCGGGAAAGCCTGAGGTCACAGTAGCGGCGGTTGACTCCTGGTGCTTGACGAAGATGCGCCGAATCTGCTCCAGTGAGTACGACGCAAATCCGTCGGACACCGCGCACAACGTGTGCGTGTGGCCAGACTCGCAACTGCGCACTGCCACATCAAACGCCTGTTCCGAGGCTCCCTGCGCATCCAAGTTGGCAAGAAAGTGCTGCTTGAGTTCAGATGCGGTGGCCCGGTTAATAGATGGGCGTAAGTCCGCTGGAGCTACAGCCAAGGAGAGCTGGCGACACAAGCGCTTGTGAGATTCCAGCCATGGGTCGGCGTTGGACCGAAACAGAGTGGCTAACGCGAGCAAAGCCTCGCTGCGTCCGATAAACGGCTGATACGGAAATGCGCCGTCGGTCAGCACAGGGAAGGCGTGCACGCCGTGCCGACTGGCTGCTCGGACAAAAAGCGCTGCGTTCGCGCGCGCATCGTCCCATGTTCGGCCGAAGTTGCCGTGCGGTGCTACACGCACATCCAACCCCGCACGTTGTACACCCACTGCAAGCTTCTTTGAAAGAAGGCTCGCCGCCACAAGCGTCGGAACTTCTTGAGCGTTGTGCTGCTGGCGGAGCTTGAAGACGCGGGCATCCAGTGGTGCGTATCGACCAGAGGCGACGAAGTGCGCATACCCCGACGCGCGAATCGCCGACTTGAGTTCATCTTCGCCGAGTGCGATCCTGTAGCCTTGGACCTGCGCCAAGCAGTCGACGCCGCCAGCCGGCCGGCCCGGCACACCCAATTTCGGAACGATGAGTCCACCCGCACGCAAGTACAGCGGACACAGCAGCGTACTCAGTGATGACGGCCCGCCGGTAGACGCTACGTCGGCGGTGACACCTCCAGTTGACCGGAAGGTTTCGCCCGATCGGGCCAACACAAAGGCCAGGTTGGCAGCGACCTCCTCATCCGCCGGAGCGTTTGCCTTCACCCAGGCGAGGAAGTTGGCAATATCTGTATCAGACGATCCGCTATCAACCGTCCTGTACGTCTTAGTCATGAAGAGAGTGCTGGCCGCTTGGTCATCGGCGTACGAAGGTGGCGCAAAGAAGACGCGAGATCAATGCGCTTCGCGTCCGGAGCGCTGTACTGTACTTCTACGCTAGTGGCAGCCGGCCACTTGAGTATCGGTTCGATGTCGTTGAGTGTCGCCACTGGCAGGGGCTTCTTGGCGCTGTCACGCGCGAGCGCGACACCCTCAAGGGCGGCGAGGAGAAGGCGCTGCTCGTCATCAAGGCCCAAGAATAGTGTGTTGTCCTGTTGGGCCACAAGCTGGACGACAACGGCGAGCCAACGTGATGGCGGCTGTGCACGAAAACTCACCCACGCCCTTGGCGCGGGCGCTGCTTGCTGAGTCCTGAGCCTGCGCGTGGTGCGCCCGAGCGCAGTGGCGGCAACAGCGCCGCGGCGCAGAGGCCCCGGCGCCAAGCGCAACACGGCCTGGCCCGCCGCTGGCGTGCTGCGACTGGGCTTTGCACATACACTCTCTACTGTGAAGACGCCTTTGACCATGACGTTGACGCGAAGTCAGACCAACCGTTCGAGCGCAGCCCTCACCGCAGTTGATCTCTTCAGCGGATGCGGTGGGCTCAGCTTGGGCTTAAGACAAGGCGGCTTTCAGGTGGTCGCGGCCGTCGAAATCGAACCCAAGGCGCAGGCGACCTACAAGCTGAACCACCCCAAAGTTCGCCTCTACGGCAGCGACATCCGCCGTCTCGACCCGGTCGACGTACTGCGCGAAGTGGGCCTCGCGCCCGGTGAGCTGGACTTGCTTGCCGGTTGCCCACCATGCCAAGGCTTTTCGCGCCTGCGCACGAGGAACCAGAAGGCGAGCGTCGGCGACTATCGCAATGGACTGATCAGAGACTTCCTGCGATTCGTGAAGGTCATGAACCCCAAGACGGTCATGCTCGAAAACGTACCTGCGTTGGCAAAGGACGGTCGCTTCACGCGCATGCGCAACGAACTTGAGGCCCTAGGTTTCGAGGTCATCGTGCAGGTGCTCGATGCCGCAGACTATGGCGTTCCGCAGCGCCGCAAGCGGCTGATCATGCTTGCATCGCGCGTGCATCAGCCGACGGTTGCCCTCAAGTCGCGCCGGCGCACGACTGTTCGCGAAGCGCTCAAGACTGTTGGGCCTCGATCATCGACGCAAGACCAACTGCATGCGCTTCCGGAGAACCGCTCCGAGGCCGTTCGTGCGCTGATCTCGAAGATTCCGCGAAACGGCGGAAGTCGCAGCGATCTCGGTGAGAGGCATCAACTCGCCTGCCACAAGCGCAGCGACGGCTTCAAGGACATTTACGGGCGCATGTCTTGGGACGATGTGGCCCCGACGATCACCAGCGGGTGCCACAACCCCTCAAAAGGACGCTTTCTTCACCCGACGCACAACCGGACGATCACGTTGCGCGAGGCTGCGCTGTTGCAGGGCTTCCCGAAAGGCTACCGGTTTGATGTCAGCCACGGCAAGGAAGCCATCGCGTTGATGATCGGCAACGCCCTACCGCCGCCGTTTATCGCCGCCCACGCGAGAGCCCTGCGGCGCGGCCTGATGTCTGCCCCCTTCGCCGGCGGCCAAGCGCGGCAGCCCGGTCGCTGACCGTCGGCAAGCGCGGTGACTGCGAACGAAGACTGTTTCCTGGACTGCCACACCGAAGGTCGTCGGAGATGGACACGGTATCGCCGCAGCAACGCAGCAGCAACATGTCGGCTGTTCGCAATCGCAACACGGTCCCGGAGAGAACAGTTCGCTCGCTTCTTCACCGCATGGGCTTGCGTTTCCGGCTTCACCAGTCTCAACTGCCCGGCTCACCCGACATTGTGCTCAAGCGGCACAACACCGCTCTGCTCGTTCACGGCTGCTTCTGGCATTCGCATACTTGCCCCCGCGGCATGCCGCCGAGCACGCGGGTGGACTTCTGGCTTCCGAAGCTCGCGCGGAATCGCGAGCGGGACGAGGCTCGGGTACGGCTGCTCCGGCGCATGGGGTGGCGCGTCATGACGGTTTGGGAGTGCGAGACGAAGGACGAAGCAAAGTTGGTTCGTCGACTCGCCCGGTGGTTCCGGCAGGCTTAGCTTCACGCGCCGTGCCGGTCGCTTGGCTCAGTTCCGCGATTCACCACCTCTGATACCGAGGTCTGCAGCGCCTAAACGCCGGTCGTCGGCGCCGCAGTCTCGTGGACGGTACTAAGAACCGGAATCCGTCAGAGACCGGGAGTCCAGAGTTCGTCCACCAACGACCGCTCCCGCTGCAAAGCTGCCGTTCACGGCGCAGGCTCGTTGCGCCGCTACAGGACCACAACGGACACCCCCGGAGTCGGCCGCCCGGTCGTTCGACCTCGATCACCCGCCTGACCGCGTTCTCA
>Ga0068877_10005103_pt1 | contig 10152 bp, 8 predicted proteins | sample NOAtaG_FD_66437 | JGI IMG/M metagenome (GOLD analysis project Ga0068877, IMG submission 66437) | Freshwater lake microbial communities from Lake Erie, under a cyanobacterial bloom - NOAA_Erie_Diel6S_1000h metaG | ecosystem: Environmental > Aquatic > Freshwater > Lake | place: USA: Ohio, Lake... | reverse complement strand
AATCCAACGGCGGTCTTGCGGTCAGCGGCTACACGGCGACGGCCTCGGTGACGGGTGGGGCAGCGGTGACGTGCGCCTCGACGGCACTGTCGTGTCGGTTGACGGGTCTGACCGCCGGTGCAACGTATTCGATCACGGTCACGGCGACGAACGCCGCGGGGTCGGGTGCCTCGTCGACGGCGAAGACGCTCGCGGCCGGTGTTGCGCCGTCGGCGCCGGGAACGCCGACGATGGTCGCGGGCAACGGCGAGATACAGGTGTCGTGGACCGCACCGGTCGACAACGGCGGTCTTGCAATCTCGAAGTACACGGTGACGTCGAATCCCGAGTCGAAGACGTGTTCGCCGAACGCCGGGGAACTGACGTGTGTCGTCACGGGTTTGACCATCGGCACGAAGTACACGTTCACGGTTCTGGCAACGAACGATGCCGGTGCAACTCCGTCGGCGGCGTCCGCGTCGATCGCACCGAAGTTGCCGTGGGAGTACGTGCCGGTCTTTGCCTCGGTTGTGCCCGGCAACATGAAGGTTGATCTGCGGTGGACCGAGGCACGTGTGTTGGGTGCCGCCCCGGCCGGTTACTTCACTGGTTATTTGGTGAAGGACGCAACCGGCGCGGTTGTGTGCACCACGACGGCTCTCAAGTGCACGGTGTCGAAGTTGAAGAACGCAACGAAGGTCTCGTACACCGTTGAGGCGACCACCGTTGCCGACTCGTCGGAAGTTGACACGTCCTCGACGGTGCTCGTCGGCGGTGTGCGCCAGGTTGCGAACGCGATGCGTCGTGGGTCGAGCGCGTTGCTCGCCAAGGTCGCGACGACGAACTCGAAGGGCAAGGTCACGTGGCGTGCGCTCTCGGGCGGTTGCCGGGTCGTGGGTCGCACGTTGGTCGCGCCGGCGACGGGGAAGTCCTGCAAACTGCGGATTTCCGTCGCGAAATCGGGGCCATTCCCCGCCCAAACGCTGACGGTCGCTGTCCAGATCCTCTGATTCCCGCGCCCGCGGGTCCCTGCAGTGTGCAAGCACCAGTTGCGGGGCTATGTAACGTCCCGTAACCTTTCCCTCACTATCAACCAAGACGAATGTCCCGAGGGGACGTTCGATGAAGGGGAGACACACATGAAGAAGACCCGTCTGGTGCGCGCTGCCGCACTTGCGGTCAGCCTCGCGTTTGTCGCCGCCGCCTGTGGCGACGACAGCGACTCGGGTTCGACCGAAGACACCACCGCTGCTGCGGAGGAGACCACCACTGGTGACACCACCGCCCCCGCTGAGGGTGGCGAGGCCGCCGGTGGCGCGACCTGCGCAGAGGGCACCTCGATTGCGTTCTTCGGTGCGCTTTCGGGTGACGCTGGCAACCTTGGCCAGAACATCAAGAAGGGCGCCGAGCTCGCAGTTGCGCAGTTCAACGCTGCCAACGCTGGCTGCCAGGTGACCCTGAAGGAATTCGACTCGCAGGGTTCGCCTGACCAGGCACCCGCTCTCGCCACCGAGGCCATCGCTGACGCGGCCATCCTCGGCATCGTCGGCCCCGCATTCTCGGGTGAGTCGAAGGCCGTCAACCCGCTGTTCGACGAGGCTGGTCTTTCGATCATCACTCCGTCGGCCACCAACGAGGCACTGAACGACAACGGTTGGAAGATCTTCCACCGCGCGCTCGCCGGTGACGACAAGCAGGGTCCCGGCATCGTGGCCTACATCCAGAACAAGCTTGCTGCTGAAACCGTCGGCGTCATCGACGACGCTTCGGAGTACGGCAAGGGCATCGCTGACATCGTCCGCGAAGGTCTGGGTGACAAGGTTGTCGCTTCCGACTCGATCGACCCGGCTGCTGCCGACTTCTCGGCCGCTGTGTCGAAGATGAAGGACGCTGCTCCGGCCGCGATCTTCTACGGCGGTTACTACGCAGAGGCAGGCAAGCTTGCCAAGCAGCTCCGTGACGCAGGCGTCGAGTCGACGCTCGTGTTCGGTGACGGCGTCAAGGACATCGGCTACATCGAGGCAGCCGGTCCGGCCGCCGAGGGTTCGATCATCACCTGCACCTGTGCAGACGGTGGCTCGAATGCCGACTTCGCCGCCGCTTACGGTGAGCAGTTCCCCGGTGAGACGCCGCAGACCTACGCCGCCGAGGCGTACGATGCTGCAAACGCGTTCCTCGCAGCCATTACTTCGGGTGCAGCCGACCGCGCCGCGGTCCTCGAGTTCCTGAAGAGCTATGACGCCGCTGGCGTGACCAAGCAGATCAAGTGGGACGAGACCGGTGAAGTCGCTGGCAACGCCGTCTACTCCTACAAGGTCGAGGGTGGCGCAATCGTCGTCGAGGGTCTGATCGAGTAAAACCGATCACGTCACGCACGTGGCGTAACGAATCCTGAAACGGTCGGGGACTTCGGTCCCCGACCGTTTTGCGTCTACGGTTCTGATTAGATAGTGAAGGGGTCTGAAAGGCACTGATGAGTGATTGGTTGATTTATCGGACGTTCTGGGACCTCACGGTCACGGGACTGGCCCTGGGAGCGATCTACGCGCTCGTGGCGCTCGGATACACCTTGGTGTACGGAGTTTTGCGCCTCATCAACTTTGCCCACTCCGAGATCTTCATGGTCGGAACGTTCGCGACCCTCATCACCGCGACCAACTTCATCGGCATTCCCCTTCTCGAAGAGGGGAATTATCCCTACCGCACCGGCTTCACTCTCGTTGCGATTCTCCTTGCGTGCATCGTGGGCGGCATGGTGGTGTCCGGCGCCGGCGCCGTGCTGTTGGAGCGTGTCGCCTACCGTCCGCTGCGTGGGTCGGGAGAACACGTCGGCGCGGTCGTTCTCGCCTTCGCCACCGCCTTCACCGTGAGCCTCGTCTTCAGCGAGACGACCCGTACCAATGTCATCATCGGACTCATCGGCACGGCCCCGATCGCGGTTCTCTACCTGCGGATCTTCCGCCGCGGACGGCAGGCTCCGCGCCTTGCATTTCTCATCTCGGCAATCGGTGCGTCGACCGCGATCGCAGAGGCCGTGGCCATCTGGAGTCCGCGCGATCGCGAGCAATACCAAACCGCGCGAGTTCTGGAAAAGAAGGTCCTCTTCGAATTTCTCGGCACCGACGTGCGTATCGACTACGTGCTCGTGATCGTCGGCGCGTTGTTGATGATGGCTGCGCTCGTGTTGTTCGTGAACCGCACACGCCTCGGCCGCGGCGTACGCGCCGTCGCCCAGGACGTGGAGACGGCCAAGATTCTCGGCGTCAATGTCGACTTCGTCATCCTGATCACGTTCCTGCTCGGCGGCGTCATGGCGGGTGCCGCTGCGATGATGTTCACCCTCGTCTACGACCAGACACGGTTCAACATCGGCTTTCTCCTGGGTGTCAAGTCCTTCACGGCAGCGGTTTTGGGCGGCATCGGCAACCTGCGCGGCGCCCTCCTTGGCGGGCTCGTACTCGGCCTGGGCGAGAACTACGGTGCCGCCATATTCGGCGGTGAGTGGAAGGACGTGATCGCCTTCATTCTTCTCCTCGTGGTGCTCATGTTCCGACCCACCGGCATCCTCGGCGAATCCCTCGCAAAGGCACGCGTATGAGCCTCTCTGAAACCTTCAAGAGCCTGACGTCCACGCCGGCCCGCGCCATCTCCGGTGTCGGCGAACGCATCGGCGAGATGCCAAAAGTGTCGCGTTGGTCGCTCATCGCACTCTTCATCGTCTCGCTGTACCTCATGCCGTGGTGGCCCGAAGTTCCGGTGCTCGGCTGGTTGATCGACACGCCGGGGACCAGTTTCGAGGGTGTCATCACCGACAAGGTGGTCATCTACGTACTCGTCGCTCTCGGTCTGAACGTCGTCGTCGGCCTGGCTGGACTCCTCGACCTTGGCTACGTGGGCTTCTACGCGGTTGGTGCTTACACGGTGGGCATTCTCTCCAGCCAGCACGCCAATCTGCCCTGGTTGGTGTGCGTACCGATCGCCGTTCTCGTGTCGATGGCGGCGGGCGTCATCCTCGGCACGCCGACACTGCGTCTGCGCGGTGACTATCTGGCGATCGTCACCCTCGGCTTCGGCGAGATCATCCGCATTTCTGCGAACAACGCCGAATGGTTGGGTGGCAGTCGTGGCATCAGCAAGATCGCCAAGCCGCCGAACATCGGCCCACTGAAGTTCGGCATCCTCGACGCCAAGCCGTACTTCTTCCTCGGCCTCACGATCATCATCGTTGTCGTCTTCCTGCTGCGGCGACTCGAGAACAGCCGTGTTGGCCGCGCATGGAACGCCGTGCGCGAAGACGAAGACGCCGCCGAACTGATGGGTGTCAACACGTTCAAGTTCAAACTGTGGGCCTTCGCAATCGGCGCAGCCATCGGCGGCCTCGCCGGCACGCTGTATGCCGGCAAGGTGCGTTTCATCAACCCCAGCAACTTCCCGTTGCAGTTGTCGATTCTGTTCCTCGCCGCCGTCGTTCTCGGCGGTACCGGCAACATGTGGGGCGCGATCCTGGGTGGTGCGGTCGTTGCCTGGATGCCCGAACGCTTCCGCGGTTTTGCAGACAAGCGTGTGTTCGTGTTCGGTGTCGCACTGGTTCTCGTGATGGTGTTCCGTCCGCAGGGACTGATTCCCCGCAAGATCCGCAAGGAGCGCTGGTTGGTCAACTGGAAACCACCGCAATCAACACCTCAATCAGGTGAAGCGGAGGTGGGCCGTGGCTGACACCATCCTCTCGGTCGACAACGTGACGATGCAGTTCGGTGGAGTCACCGCGCTGAGTGACGTCACGTTCGGCATCACACGCGGCGAGATTCTCGGCCTCATCGGCCCGAACGGTGCGGGAAAGACGACCTGCTTCAACGTCATCACCGGCGTCTATGCGGCCACCAGTGGAACCGTCACCTTCGACGGGCAGCCGCTTGCCGGCCTCAAGCGTTTCCAGATCACGAAGCGCGGCATCGCGCGCACGTTCCAGAACATCCGACTCTTTCCCGACATGACGGCGGTGGAGAACGTGATGGTGGGTGCCGACGCGAACCACAAGACGAGCGTGGGGGGTGCTCTCATCGGCTCGCGCCGTCACCACCGCGAAGAGCGCGAGGGTCGCGACAAGGCGATGGAATTGCTCACCTTCATGGGAATTGCCGACCGTGCGGGCGACGCCGCGCGCAACCTGCCCTACGGCTACCAGCGTCGACTCGAGATTGCCCGCGCCCTGGCGACGAACCCGAAACTGCTGTGTCTCGACGAGCCAGCCGCGGGTTTCACGCCGGCCGAAAAACAAGAGTTGATGGACCTCATCCGCAAGATCCGGGCGCAGGGATACACCGTGCTCTTGATCGAGCACGACATGAGCCTGGTCATGGGGGTTACCGACCGAATCGTCGTTCTCGATTTCGGCAAGATCATCGCCACCGGTTCACCCGCCGAGGTGCAGAACAATCCCGACGTCATTGCCGCCTACCTGGGAGTACCCGACGATGCTGCTTGAGGTAACTGATCTCCGCGTCGCATACGGCAAGATCGAGGCGCTGAAGGGCGTGTCGTTCAGCGTCAACGAGGGTGAAGTCGTCACACTCGTCGGCGCCAACGGCGCGGGCAAGACGACAACCATGCGCACGGTCTCCGGGCTTCGCACCGTCATCGGCGGTTCGATCAAGTTCGAAGGCCAGGACATCACGAACATGCCCTCGCACCAGCGGGTGAAGTTGGGCATCTGTCAGTCACCCGAGGGCCGCGGCATCTTCCCGGGCATGACCGTGCGCGAGAACCTCGACATGGGCACCTACACCCGCGCCGATCACAAGTCGGCCGCAAAGGACGAGGACATGGAACGCGTCATGCACCTGTTCCCGCGTCTTCGCGAACGCATTTCGCAGCTCGGGGGAACCTTGTCGGGTGGCGAACAGCAGATGCTGGCCATCGGCCGCGCGCTCATGAGCCGTCCGCGTCTGTTGTTGCTCGACGAACCGTCGATGGGGCTCGCCCCGAAGCTGATCGCCCAGATTTTTTCGATCATCACCGAGATCAACCAGCAGGGGACAACGGTCCTCTTGGTCGAACAGAATGCCGCCCAGGCGCTGCGCCGTGCCCATCGCGCCTACGTGCTGGAAACCGGCAACGTTGTGAAAACGGGAAAGGGCATCGAACTACTCGACGACCCCGCCGTGCGGGCTGCCTATCTGGGTGGTCACTAGGCTGGTCGCATGACCAGTCTCGAAACGCGTCCATCAGACGCATTCACGAACGACCGTAAGCACGTCTTCCATTCGTGGTCGGCGCAAAGCCTCATCAACCCGATCGTCGTGGCCGGGGGAGAAGGCGCCTGGTTCTGGGACGACGCCGGCCGTCGCTACCTCGACTTCTCGAGCCAGCTGGTCAACGTCAACATTGGCCACCAGCATCCGAAGCTCGTCGCGGCGATCAAGGAACAGGCCGATCGTCTGTGCACCATCGCACCGATCCATGCCAACGATGCACGCAGCGAAGCCGCGCGCTTGATTGCCGAGGTGGCGCCCGGGGACTTGAACATGGTGTTCTTCACCAACGGCGGTGCCGAGGCGACAGAAAATGCGATGCGTATGGCGCGTCTGCACACGGGTCGTCTCAAGATTCTCACCACGTATCGCAGTTACCACGGAGCAACCGCCGCCGCGATCCAGGCAACGGGCGACCCGCGTCGTTGGCCGAGCGAGCCCGCGATGCCCGGCATCGTCAAGTTCTGGGGTCCGTATCCCTACCGCTCGCAGTTCCATTCGCAGAACGAAGCAGAAGAGTCACAGCGCGCGCTGCAGCACCTGGAAGACGTGATCATGGTCGAGGGCGCGAACAACATCGCGGCGATCATGATCGAGTCAGTCGTCGGTACGAACGGCATTCTCGTGCCGCCGCCCGGCTACCTCGCGGGTGTGCGGGAAATCTGCAACCGCACCGGAATCGTGATGATCTGCGATGAAGTGATGGCTGGCTTTGGTCGTTGTGGCGAGTGGTTCGCCGTCGATCACTGGAACGTGGTTCCCGACCTGATCTGCTTTGCCAAGGGTGTGAACTCCGGTTACGTGCCACTCGGAGGCGTCATCATTTCTGACCGAATTGCCGACACGTTCCGTGAGCGCCAGTTCCCGGGTGGCCTCACCTACAGCGGTCACCCGCTTGCCTGTGCATCGGCCGTGGCGTCGATCAACATCTTTAAGGAAGAAAAGATCGTCGAACACGCCCGTCATCTCGGCACCGACATCGTGGGTCCGGCGTTGCAGAAGTTGAAGGACAAGCACCCGTCGGTTGGCGATGTGCGCGGTCTCGGCGTCTTCTGGGCCATCGAACTGGTGCGCGACCGCGCCACCCGTGAACCGCTCGTGCCGTTCAACGCTGCAGGAGCCGACAACAAGCCGATGGTCGACGTCATCACCGCTTGCAAGGCACAGAATCTGTGGCCGTTCACGCACTTCAACCGCATGCACGTGGTGCCACCGCTCGTCATCACCGACCAGGAAATGCGTGACGGTCTTGCCATCATCGACGAGGCGCTGAACGTCGCCGACTCGTACTACACCGGCAAGTAAACGCGGACACTTACGAACAAAAGAACACCGACGAACAAAAGAACACTGCCAAACAAAAAAGCCCGGGTCTTGCGACCCGGGCTTTTTCGTTACTGCGTGATCGGGCTGATCAGTTGCCGCCCTCGTTGAGGGTGACTTCGATCGGTGCGAAACCTTCGCCCTTCGTGTCGACACCATCGGCCTCGAGAAGCGCGAGCGCCTCGGTGACGATGTCGTTGGTGTAGGCCTCGGCTGCAGGGGCGGCCGTCAGGACGGTCTTACCCTCGAGGTTCTTCGTCTCCTGGGCGAGGGCCGCGGTGCGGTCCCACGCTGCCGAGTCGATCGAACCAACGCCACCGGTGGCGGGCCAGATGAGCTTGTTGACTTCGTTCATCTGCCACAGCTGATGGCTTGCACCGAGCTTCGAACCCTTGGCGACAACGATGTCGCGGCAGGATTCGGCGTTGTCGCGGCAGTACGCCCAGCCCTTCAGCGAAGCGGCAACGAACTTGACGGCGGTGGCCTTGTAGGCCTCGTCGCTCGCCAACTTCTCACCGCTCGCCCAGATGGCGTCCTGCAACATGCCCACACCCTCGGCCTCGTACGAGACGACGTTGAGGTCTTCAGGCTTGTAGAGCTCGCCGGTGTCGGGGTTCTTCGCCTCGAGAACCTGTGCGTACTCGTTGTAGGTCATCGCTTCGGCAGCGTCGATGTCGCCGGCGAGGAGCGCGGCCATGTCGAACTGCTGCTGAACGAGCTCGACGTCCTTGGCGGGGTCGAGACCGGCCTTGGTCAGAGCGGCGAAGATTTCGAACTCGTTGCCGAAGCCCCAGTTACCGATCTTCTTGCCCTTGAAGTCCGCGGCGGACGTGATGCCCTTGTCCTTGAACGACACCTGCAGGGTGCCCGAACGCTGGAACACCTGTGCGATGTTCACGATGTTCGCACCTGCCTCGCGGCTGGCGAGAGCCTTCGGAACCCACGACAGTGCGAAGTCGACGGCACCGTCGGCCAGCTGCTGCTGGGGAACGATGTCGACGCCACCCTCGACGATTTCGACGTCGAGACACTGGTCGCTGTAGTAGCCCTGGTCCTGCGCGGCGAAGTAGCCGGCGAACTGTGCCTGGATGAACCACTGCAACTGCAGCTTCACCTTGGTCGGCTCGGTGCACTCCGCGGCAGCCGTGGTGTCCGCGGTTGCGGTGGTGTCACCGGTTGCCGTGGTCTCCTCGGTTGCAGCCGTGGTGTCGGCGGTGGAGTCGCCCGAGTCACTGTCGTCGCCACAAGCAGCGGCCACGAGCGACAGGGCCACGGCACCAACCGCGAGCCTCTTCACTAGACGGTTCTTCATGTGTTTTGTATTCCTCCCCGCGGGGGTGTCCCGCTGTTTGTGTTGGTCGGGGCGTTCATTGCGAACGTCCCGAAGTGCGCTTCGCGCCGCCGGGTGTAGCGGCGCTCTCCACGATGATGGAGATCAGGTAGAACGCAAGGCCCAGGAGGCATGCGCCGAGGACGTAGGCCCAGGCTGCGGCGTTCTTCGAATTTGCGATGTTGCTGGTGATGCGACTGCCGAGGCCGTTCTGTGCACCGCCGAAGTACTCGGAGACGAAAGCGGTGATGACGGCTGCCGGAGCCGAGATCTTGAGGGCCGTGAAGAGATAGGGGACGGCGTTGGGCACCCTTACCTTGCGCAGGATCGCCGACTCGGGCGCGGCGTACGACCGCATGAGTTCGATCTGCGTGGGGCTGACCTGCGTGAGGCCCTTGGCGACGTTCACGAGCACGATGAAGTAGACGACGAGCGTCACCATCAAACGCCGGGGAATCTCGCTCGTGATGCTGTACATGTTGTTCAGCACCGCGACGAGGACGAAGATCGGGATCGCGTTCAGGGCGATGGCGAGTGGCGTCACGATGTCGCCCAGAATCTTGTAACGGCTGAGGAGGAAACTCATCGCCACGCCGAGAACCGTGCCCGCGAGCAGGCCGACGAAGGCATTGGTGCCCGACACGCGTGTGGCCTCCCAGATGAGGCTCTTGTTGTTGGCGAACTGGTCCCAGATCTTCGACGGGGCCGAGAGGAAATACGGCTTCAGATCGAAGATCTTGACGGCGGCTTCCCACCACGCGACGAAGGCAACGCCGAACACGACGGGTGGCAGCACGGTGCGCAGGCGGCCGTTCATCAGCGATCCTCGACTCCTGCGCCGGTGGTGGAATGTCCGCCGGTTGCGCGCAACGCCTCGCGGACCGCGGTGATGGCGGCGAAGAACTCGGGGCGCTCACGCGTGGTCTCGTTGCGGTGGCCGTCGAGGTTGACGTCGACGATTTTCGTGATGCGTCCCGGCCGCGGCGACATGACGACGACACGATTCGACAGGTACACGGCCTCGGGAATCGAGTGCGTGACGAAAACGACCGTGGTGCCCGTGGTGGCGCAGATGCTGAGCAGTTCGGCCTGCATGTGTTCGCGGGTCATCTCGTCGAGGGCGCCGAAGGGCTCGTCCATGAGCAAGAGCGGCGGGTGTGCGGCAAGCGCACGGGCGATCGCGACGCGCTGCTGCATGCCACCCGACAACTGCCATGGGAAGTGTTCGGCGAACTCGGGCAATTTGACGAGGTCGAGCATCTCGCGCGA
>Ga0068877_10005099_pt1 | contig 10156 bp, 2 predicted proteins | sample NOAtaG_FD_66437 | JGI IMG/M metagenome (GOLD analysis project Ga0068877, IMG submission 66437) | Freshwater lake microbial communities from Lake Erie, under a cyanobacterial bloom - NOAA_Erie_Diel6S_1000h metaG | ecosystem: Environmental > Aquatic > Freshwater > Lake | place: USA: Ohio, Lake... | reverse complement strand
GTTTCTGGAACGGTTGCGGCGAGTGTTACACCAGATACCTACAACTTCTCGGTGCCTATGGATGGCTTGACTGGTTGTCCAGGGGTAAATGCAACGGGTTCGATTGTCGTTACGGGTAACCGCACGGTGGGTGCTGCCTCTTCGACACCAACGATTTGCATTGGATCTTCTCTTCCTGCTGATATTACGCATGCTACAACAATCGCTACGGGCATAGGATTGCCGACTGGTTTACCTGCAGGTTGTACCGCTGTCTTCAGTGGAAATGCTACATCGGGAACCGTTACGATTACCGGTACTCCAACCTCGATTGGGGTCTTTAACTATACTATTCCCATGGTAGGTTGCGGTAACGCGAATGCCACGGGCACCATTACGGTCCAAGGCTATACGGTCGCTTTGCGTCCAATATCAGCACCATCGAGCCAGACGGTTTGTTTGGGAGGTACGATCCAAGCGATTTCGTATGCTACAACTGGGGCAACAGGTATTGGAACGGCTACCGGACTACCAACAGGATTAACTGCATCGTGGGTCTCTAATGTTTTAACGGTTTCTGGAACGGTTGATGCAGGTGTTACACCAGGCACCTTCAACTTCTCGGTGCCTATGAGCGGTTTGACTGGTTGTCCAGGGGTGAATGCAACGGGTTCGATTGTTGTTCGACCCTATAATTCAATCTCCTTAACCTCGGGTAATGGTTCCCCAAGCCTTTGTTTAGGGGATTTAATAACTCCAATCGTATATACCACCTCAGGGTTTTCAAATGGAATAGTGGTTACAGGGCTTCCTCAGGGGATAACTCATTCCTACGATAGTGCATCAAGAATTACGACTATTTCAGGAACGCCAAGCGTTCGCGGTGTTTTTGTTTATCGAATTACTGCATTAGGGGGATGTACCCAAAATTCATCGAACACGATAACGGGTACGATTACGGTGAACGGTAATACCATTCTTTTGGGCAAAAAAGACCCCAATCTGAGCACTCCTGATGTTGTGACGAATATTCAAACTCGTTGTGCTCTTCGACCCATTCAGTCCGTTGTGTTCACGACCACCGGTGCTACCGGTGCGTCCCTTGTTCCTGCTTTGCCTGCCAATTCGGGACTTACAGCAAATTTTAATTCTGGAACCGGTGTATTTACTATATCTGGAACACCGAGTGGAAGCTTTACCTATATTGGTGTGGTTCGTATGTCTGGTGGTTGTACCAGCGGTCAAATAGAGCCAAGTGTCAACATCACGGTATTGGATTCTAATATCATTACCTTGACTTCAGGATCAGAGAATCAAACCGTTCCACGTAATACGGCCATGACCGATATTACTTTTTCAACGGCAGGGGCTACCGGCGCTCGATTCCGTGGGCTTCCATCGGGCGTAACGGGTATCTGGGCGGCCAATACGGTGACCATCAGTGGTACCCCGGTTGCAACAGGAACCTATCGATATATCGTTGATATGGTAGGGGGATGCCCCGTTGGTAAAGGCAATTCGGATACCGGAACTATCACAGTAACAGCTGGTGGTTCCTTGATTGGTGGCGGAAATGGTGAGCAGGGGTTTGAAGGGGACGACGCCAATCGCTCCAATCAAAACAATGCCTCTGCCATTTCATCCGGCCGTTTGAACTCAAATCGTGGCCTGATAACCACCGTGACGGTTTATCCTGTTCCGGGGTCGGATTTCCTTTTTGTGCGCGGCTTGGCTTCCTTGGAGCAGACATTGTTGACCATTGTGGACCAAACGGGTCGGGTGGTAGTAGCCCCTCATGCGTCGATTTCCAACGATTCAGGTTCAAGTGAGTACAAGTTGGATTTGAGTTCCTTGGCCGATGGGGTGTATTTTTTGCGCGTCCAGTCTGCGACCGAAGGCATTGATCAAATGCTTCGTTTCTCGGTTAAACACTAATCGGTAGGGCAAGCCATCGCTTTACCTATTTGGTGTCATCAATTCCATCGCCTACCCTTTCAAGGGTAGGCGATGCTTTTTTGGGGGTGTGGATAGGGCTATTTCTCTTCCGTTATGGGGTCGGTTTACGGGCTCGGTTCATCTGAAAAGCCCCACCTAAATAATTTTTAGGTGAATTGACAAAATATCCACAGCGGTCCGATATATTTACAAATACATATATAAAATGTAAAATAGCCTGATAATGCATAATTTAAAGCTTTTTGCGGCAATGGCCTTCGCCATTTTGTCGTCCATCCCGGTTTTTGTATCGGCACAGTGTACAATTTCTAGGACAAGTGCAGCTGCTACGACAAGTCAAACCTTGTGCGTTAATACCTTATTAACTCCTATTACCTACGATGTGACTGGGGCCAGTGGTGTCATTGTTTCCAATCTCCCTCCGGGTGTTTCCTATACCTACACGCCAGGAACCCCTCCGTTGGCAACTTTAACTATCAGCGGTACCCCGAGTCAGTCGGGCTCCTTCAATTATTCAGTTACCCCCATTGGATGTTCCGGGGGCGGAACAACACCCACCGCCAATGGGAGTATCGGCGTTACATTCAATAACAATCTGTTCCTAAGTTCAGCTGTTGGAACCAACAATCAAACCCGCTGCCTCAATGTAGCCATTACCAATATTACCTACCGCGCATTGGGGGCTACCAATGCATCTGTTACCGGCCTACCTAGGGGAATTACAGGTGCGTGGAATTCCACAACAAGCACCCTGACCATTTCTGGGTCGCCTGATTCTGCATCACCGGTGGCCTATTCTTTGAATTACACCGTTTCTATGACCGGTGGTTGTGTGGGTGGCAATTCAACCCAAACCGGTACCATTACGGTCAACCCTGCGTACAGCCTCACGCTTGTCTCCCCTGCTGCCTCTTTGGATCAAAACGATATTTGCATTAACACGCCTATCGATACCATTCAATTTACCACCAGGGGCGCCAATGGGGCTAGCTTTTTTGGCTTACCTCCCGGCATAACCGGCTTATGGCGTAATGATTCGGTATTAATCTACGGAAGTCCATCGGTTCGTGGGACTTTCATTTTTTCCTATAACCTGACCGGTGGGCCTTGTAACACTGGAACACGGACGCTCACCGATACTTTGGTTGTCAAATCCAATACGTGGCAACTTATTTCTGCACCTTCAACGGCCAATCAAACACGTTGTGTCAATACGCCTATTGATACCATTATTTACCGCCGGAGTGGAGCTACATCGGGTTCACTAGGAACGGCCCCCGCTGGGTTAACGGTTGTTAACACCAATGACTCGTTGATTATTTACGGCACCCCAACAGCGGATGGAACCTATAATTATTTGGTGACCGGCATTGGTGGATGTACCAACTCATCATTGAATACCATCGGCGGATTGTTGACCATTCGTCCAACCATGACGATAACCAACCCTGCCAATGATTCTCAAACCGTTTGTCGTGGTGTAGCCATCGCGAGTATTTCATTTAGCACAGTGGGGGCTACCTCGGCTTCGGTCACGGGGCTGCCCGCCGGACTTAATGCCAACTTTACCCAAGGTGTTGGAGTGAATGGCACTGTAACCATTACCGGCACACCGTCTGTTCGTGGTGTTTTCCCTTTCCGAATTCGTTTGTTAGGGGGCTGCAATACAACCTTGGTCGTTGGTGGTACAGGTCTGATCACCGTCAATGGCAATACAGCTGTTCTTAACAGAAAGAGTTCAACTGTAAGTGGACCAGAGGTACTAACCACAACCCAAACGAGATGCGTAGGTAAGCCTATTCAGAACATTGTTGTTTCAACAACGGGTCACACCGCAGCAGCGGTGCTCTCAGGATTTTCTTTACCAGCGGGTGTATCAGCGACCTTTTCTGGTAATGCAACATCCGGTACGGTTACGATTTCGGGAACCCCTACGGCCGTCGGTGTCTTTAACTTTCAAGTTAGACTGACTGCAACACTTTGCACAAACCTATTTGACACTATAAGAGGCACGATTACCGTGCTGGATACCATCAGCTGGACCAGGGTTTCGGCCTCCAGCGGAGACACGCTTGCTCAATTCGCTACGTTGGATACCATCCGATATAAAGGGACGAAGGGATCAACGGGCGCTATTTTTAGTGGTTTACCTAGTGGTTTGATTGGGGCTTGGAATTCTTCAGACAGTACCGCGACAATTTTTGGGACCCCCACGGTAACTGGACTTTTCAATTATCGCATTTCTTTTACAGGGCGATGCATGAATGGGCTCGGTAATGTGGCATTGGGTAACATCAAAGTAGACCCTCCTACCATGGGCTCTACCGGCGGTGCTAAAGAACGTCAAAACGATAACGGAGTTTCATCTCGAATCTCTGGTGAAACAGCCAAGACCATGCAGCAAGGTTTGGTTTTGTATCCTGTACCCTCCAGTGGAATGTTGAATGTCAGAGGACTCGAAATTTTCCGTAAAGCCAAATTAACAATCCATGACCAATCCGGAAGGCAACTGAACGCCTATCAGTGGTTGAATACCGGTGATGTAGCTGGTGAAATGCGCCTCAACCTCGAAGGTTATGCCTCAGGATTGTACTTTCTTCATATTGTAGATTCTGATTTTGATTACCTCGATGACCTTCGTGAAAAATCATCGGTTCGGGTGATGAGATTTCAAATTAGATAGTTTTTTTAGATCGCTTTTTCGGCTTGTCGCCAAATATTCAACTCATTACCTTATGTTATTTCAAAATAGAATTTCAAACAAACTTCAATGGTCATTCATCCTGACTGTGTTCTCTTTGTTTGTTTTTTCTTCACAGGCTTCGGCACAAACGTGTACACTTACCCTCAGTTCGGCTAACAGCACCCAGACCATTTGCGAAGGCTCTGCCATCGCCAATATCACCTACAATACCAATGCCACCGCTGCGACTGTTACAGGTGTTGCCGGACTGAATGTGAGCATTACAGGTGGCGTTTTAACAGTGTCTGGAACGCCTTCTGCTTCTGGTACTTACACGGTAACCCTAACAACAGGGTGTACAGGTGGGACTACCACAGCAACTGGAACCATTACACGGACCGTGCCACCTTCAGCGGGAACATTGAGTGGAACCCAAGCCATTTGTGTAGCTGGGACGACAACATTTTCTTCGACCACATCGGGGGGCTCATGGTCTAGTGGAGCTACGGGCATTGCAACTGTTAATGCATCAACCGGTGTCGTGACAGGTGTAGCTGCAGGTACTGCAACAATCACCTACACCGTCACTGGTACAGGAGGCTGTGCAAATGCCACCGCAACGCGTACCGTAACTGTAACTGCGGCACCAGTAGCAGGAACATTGAGTGGAACCCAAACTATTTGTGTTGCTGGTACAACAACATTCACTACGACTTCATCGGGGGGCACTTGGACAACTGACAATGCCTCCATTGCAACCGTAAATTCGTCAACCGGTGTCGTGTCTGGTGTTGCAGCTGGGACTGCAACGATTACTTACACGGTTGTTGGAACTGGAGGCTGCGCAAACGCCACCGCAACGCGTACGGTTACCGTCACAGCGGCACCTATCGTTGGAGCCATTAGTGGGAATCAGTCCATTTGTAGTTCAGGCGGCACCAATACCAGTACGTTTACAGTAACAGCTTCTGGTGGAACGGGTGCATTTACATGGACTAGTAGCAATACAGCTGTTGCAACAGTTAATTCGTCTACGGGTGTTGTATCCGGTGTAGCTGCTGGAACCGCTACGATAACCTATACGAGAACTGGCTCTGGTGGCTGTGCTGATGTAACCGCTACTCGAACTGTTACAGTCACTGCTCCCCCATCTGCAGGGACCTTAAATGGTTCAACAGGTATTTGTATCAATGGAACAGCCACTTATACCTCGACTGTGGGTGGTGGTTCTTGGACTTCTTCCAATACGGCTGTTGCAACGATCAATTCAAGTACGGGGGTCATTTCGCCTGTTGCTGTTGGATCGTCTACGATGACTTACACTGTTACGGGATCAGGCGGTTGTGCAAACGCAACAGCTACCCGTGTTATCACCATAACAGCTCTACCATCAGCAGGCACCCTAAGTGGTAACCAAGCCATTTGTATTGGGGCAACAAGTTCTTTTACCTCAACTGTATCTGGCGGAACGTGGTCCTCAAGCAATACTAGCATTGCCACGATTAATTCATCAACGGGTGTGGTAACAGGCGTCGCAACAGGGGTTGCCACCATGACCTATCTTGTTGCTGGAAGTGGGGGTTGTGCCGATGCAACGGCAACCCGCACAATCGATGTTCGACCCTACAATACCATCACAAGAACATCTGCCATTGCGACCACGAGCCAAGATTTGTGTATTAACACACCGATAACCAATATCACTTATTCAACAACAGAAGCCACAGGCGTTTCATCAACCACTGGTTTACCCAACGGTGTAACGGCTGCATTTACAGGTAATGCGGGTGCCGGTACTATAACGGTTAGTGGAACTCCCGTCGTGTCGGGAACATTTAATTATACTATCACCATGACAGGTGGTTGTACGGGAGGAACAAATACAGCAACGGGTTCCATCATCGTTCGTGAAAATACCATTTCACTAGAAGCAGGTTCTGCCTCTCCCAATCAGGCTGTGTGCTTTAATTTGTCCCCGTTGCCTACGATTCGTCTAACGACTACTTTGGCAACTGGTGCGACCTTAACAGGTTCATTGCCCCCAGGTGTTACCGGGGTTTGGAACAACAATGTTTTGACCATTTCAGGAACGCCCACCCAGTCCGGGACCTTTGATTACACCTACAACCTGACGGGCGGTTGTCCACTCGGTAGTAAAAACGATACCAGCGGTCGGATTATCGTCAATCCACTGAATACAAATACGTTTAATCTTACCTCAGCGGCCTCTACCACGAATCAAACGCTGTGTGTCAATACCGCCATTACCAATATCACCTATTCTACCCTAGGGGTTTTGAGTGGTGTTGTGTCTAACCTACCTCCCGGTGTTTCCTATACATGGAGTCTGAATACACTGACCATTTCAGGAACTCCAACAAGTCCTGGGGTATATAACTTTCAGGTTATGACAACGGGCGCCTGCTCGGGCACCCCAAATCCTCTTCCTTCGGCCACGGGGACCATTGTGGTGACTGCCACCAATACCATTTATTTGACATCTGCGGTTGCAACAACCAACCAAATTCTTTGTAGGAATACAGCTATCACACCTATAACTTATACAACCGTCGGTAATTCAGGTGTTACGGTTACCGGTTTACCCACAGGTATTACCGCTTCCTATAATACTACAAATCGTCGGTTGACAATCAGTGGTACCGCAGATACGGTTGGAACTGCGACATATACCGTAACCATGTCTGGCGGATGCAATTCCGGTGCTCAGACAATGACTGGGACTATTGTATTCAGGCCTACCTATAGTCTTACCTTACTTTCTGCAGCTTCAACATTAAATCAAAATTCAGTTTGCAGTGGCACGGCCATTACGGAGATTAGGTTTAGAACAGAAGGTGCAACAGGTGCCCAGTTTAATGGTTTACCGCCCGGTTTAACGGGTTCATGGTCACTCGATACCGTTAGAATAACCGGAACACCTACTGTGCTCGGAACATATATTTTTCGGATTGACTTGGTTGGAGGTCCCTGCAATTCAGGAACACGAACTTTGTCCGATACTTTTGGAATCATAGGTAACCCGATTACGCTTGTTTCCGCCGCTTCAACGGTATCTCAGACGGTTTGTTTGGGTTCTCCTATCGTTCCTATTAAGTATCTCAAAACCAGTGTTACAACCGGTGCAACTTTAAATCCCGCTTTTGCAGGCTTAACCAGCTCGATTGTCGGCGATACGATTATTGTTAGCGGAACACCTACGTCGGCAGGTGGTCCTACTAATATTGTTTTGAGTTTGAGCGGTTCCTGTACTGGATCCTTTACCGCTGGGAACGTAACCAGGAGGGCCGCTTACACCATTCCTAATCCTGCGAACGACTCTAATCAGTCTGTTTGTCGGGGTGCAGCAATCGCTAACATCGTTTATACGGCTGTAACGGGTGCGACTGGTGCGTTGGTTACAGGTTTACCTGAGGGTGTTTCGGCAGCTTTTACAGGAAATGCTACATCTGGGACCATTACGATTTCTGGTACTCCCAGTGTTCGTGGTGTATTTCATTATCGAATTAACCTTGTGGGTGGTTGTACGGGTAATCTAATCGGTGGTCGTGGATTCATTACCGTCACTGGTGCATCGGCTGTTCTTAACAGAAAAAGTTCAACGGTTGATGGCCCTGAAATTTTAACCACAACCCAGACCCGTTGTGTTGGCAAGCCCATCCAAAATATCGTCGTAACAACAACCGGGTATAGTGGCGCCGCTGTTTTGTCTGGCTTCGCTTTACCTGCTGGGGTAACAGCGGCATTTGCAGGCAACACAACAGCAGGAACGGTTACTATTTCTGGAACACCGACGGCGGTAGGGGCTTTTAGTTATCAAGTAGGGTTGAGTATTTCTTCTGGATGTACTCTTTTGCGCGATACGATACGGGGAACCATCACGGTTTTGGATACCATTACTTGGTCTAGAACTTCTGCTTCAGCAGGTGATACATTAGATCAGTTCTCTACGTTGGACACCATTCGCTACAAAGGTACCAAGGGTGCCACGGGAGCTTTGTTCTCCGGGCTACCTGATGGTCTCGTAGGTTCTTGGTCTATGTCCGATAGTACCGCTACGATTCGCGGTATACCAACCGTTACCGGGATCTACAATTATCGGGTGACCTTTACGGGTCGATGCATGACTGGGCGTGGAAACGTAGCCTCAGGAACCATTAAGGTGGATCCTCCTGCCATGGGTTCAACAGGCGATGTCAAGTCTTCTGATAATTCTTCCAAGAATCCTTCGAATCGTGTTTCGGTTGATGTCAGCAAGGTTACCAATCCTTTAATCCTGTATCCTGTTCCAACTTCGGGTCTTCTGAATGTACGTGGATTGAATTCGTACCGTCATGCCAAACTTTCTATTGTTGATCAGGGTGGTCGAGTCGTCTTTACGCAGACCTGGATGAAAGGTAATAATCTAGATGAGATTACGATGAACCTGGATTTTTGCCCTGTTGGAATTTATTACCTTCACATTAACGACATGGATGCCATGTTCATGGATGATTTGAGGGAGAGGTCCTCGTTGAAAGTTATGCGTTTTCAAATTCAGCGTTAGTCTTTATCCTGTCTCTTTTCTTCAATTTGATTTTAAAGAATCGAAAATTTAGAGACTTAGGAAACTATTATTCAAGCCCATTCAAAATGAATCGTTCGTTGCATTTTGTTTGGGCTTTTTTGTTTTTAAGCGTTTTTTTTGGCGGTAGGGTTCAGGCCCAATGCACTTTGAATTTAGGGTCCGCTTCAGGTACTGATAATCAAAGTATTTGTGTCAATACCACGCTTACGGATATTGTTTACAATACGACTGGTTCAACAGGGGCCAATTTTCAAGGTTTACCTAGTGGAATCAATGGTTCTTGGGTCAACAATGTTGTAACCATAAGTGGTAGTCCTACGGCCACTGGGACTTTTGGCTATACCGTATCGCTTGTCGGTTGTTCAGGTGGAACCACCACGGCAACGGGCACAATTACAGTGACCCCGAACAATACGGCAGGAGCTGCTTCTTCCACGCCTACGCTATGTGTGAACACGGCACTTACCAATATTACCCATACAACGACAGGTGCTACTGGGATTGGCTCAGCAACAGGATTACCGGCAGGAGTCACGGCATCGTGGGCCAGCAATACCATCACAATCAGCGGCACCCCGACGGCAACTGGAACATTCAATTATACGATTCCCTTGACAGGGGGTTGCGGAGCGGTGAACGCCACGGGCACGATCACAGTGACGCCAAACAACACGATTGCGTTGAGTTCGGCGGTGGGAACCAACGCGCAGACGCGTTGTATTAACACGGCCATCACGAACATCACCTACGCCACAACTACGGCAACGGGTGCCACGGTAACAGGTTTGCCGACAGGAGTGACTGGTAGTTGGACGGCCAACGTTGTGACCATAACGGGCACGCCTTCGGTATCGGGGACCTTCACCTACACGGTGACGATGTCTGGTGGTTGTACGGGTGGTACGAACACAGCCACGGGCACGATCACGGTGACTCCGAATAATTCAATTGCG
>Ga0068877_10005097_pt1 | contig 10157 bp, 9 predicted proteins | sample NOAtaG_FD_66437 | JGI IMG/M metagenome (GOLD analysis project Ga0068877, IMG submission 66437) | Freshwater lake microbial communities from Lake Erie, under a cyanobacterial bloom - NOAA_Erie_Diel6S_1000h metaG | ecosystem: Environmental > Aquatic > Freshwater > Lake | place: USA: Ohio, Lake... | reverse complement strand
GCCCCGCGCGATCGCGTCCTCGGCCGCCACAAATGCGGCGCGGGCCCTTTCGCACTCTCCCGCGTCGAGTGCGCTCGCGGTAACCCGAACCAGCGACCTGAGCGTCGCCGTGTCGCGGTACATCGAGCCGACGCGGGCAATCTCGAACGCGCAGAGTCCGACGATCGCAGCGGCTGCGGCACCGATCGCGACGACGCCGAGCCGCGTGCGGATGGGGGTGTCGCGAAGCAGCCAGAGGGCCAACGCGAGCAGTCCGATCAAGACGATGGGAATCGCAAGCGTCATGACTCGAGTGTCGCACGGCGGCTACTGGTGCGCAACGTCGCGGGGGCGGGTGCGCCGCCGGCCCGTTCACCGCCGACGCCGAGCGCCGATCGCACCTGCCGCACCGAGCAGCGCCATCGCGCCCGGCGCAGGAATCGCCGCATCGGTGAGGACTCGGAACTCGCAGATCCGGTTCTGGAGGTTCGGCGTCGAGACCCACATGGTGAAGTTGATCTGGTTTCCGACGACCTGGATCGAGTTCTGGAAGAGCGACGAGTTGGGGCTGCGAATGAACCCAGTCGGCTCCCACGCCGTCGCCGAACCGAGCAGCGAGTCTGACGCCGCCAGCAGCGTGTTGTCGTAGATCACCGCCCTGATCGCGCTGTTGAAGGTAACGCTCCCCGTCACCGACTGCGCGGCCGAGCTCACCTCGAAGTGGATCATGTGCGAGTCGACCGCGCCTCCGAAGAGGGTCGCGTTGTTCGGCGTCGGACCGGTCCAGAAACCGCTTCCGAGGAGGTTCACCGCGATTCCACTCGCGGGCACGGCGACATTCGTCTGCTCGTTCCAGCAGAACGCGTTCGGACCAGGCAGCGCAGAGGTGGCAGCGGAAGGCGGCGGCGCGATCTGGACGACCGGTCCGCTCGTGCCGACGATCGCGGCTTGGGCGCCCGCGGTCGCGACGAGCGCGATGGCGGTGGCCTGCATCAGTGGACTCAGGTTGAGACGGTTGGCGAGGGAATGCATGGCGGATGCTCCGATCTTGGGATGGCTTGCTTGGTCGAAACGGGATTCGAGAGGCGATGCACGCCTCCCTGAACTCTCCGCCCGGTCCGATGCCATCTCTCAATCGCGCCAAGAAACCGCGCAGGAATGCCGCTTTCCGCGTGCCTCGCCGCTCACCGCCGCTTCCAGCGAGCCGCCTCGATGCACGCCACGAGGTGCATGACCCAGCCAAGTAGCCCGAAACTCACGAGCCATACCGCTCCAGCCAGCACGAACATCAGGAGCGCGGCGAGGATGCGGCCTTGCACAAGCTGACCGAGCCCGGGGATGAAGAAGCTGCAGATCGCCGCGATGACATTGCCAGCGCTTCCCTGACCCGGACCCGTACTCGATGAGTTGCTCATGAACATTCCTTTCCGGGGTTCGTCCGTCGAGTTTCATCCACGCCGCCGAGTCCGCGCCGAAGCGCGGACGAGCCTACCGACACGCGACATCCTCGCCGCCGAGTCCGCGCCGAAGCGCGGACGAGCCTACCGACACGCGACATCCACGCCGCCGAGTCCGCGCCGAAGCGCGGACGAGCCTACCGACACGCGACATCCTCGCCGCCGAGTCCGCGCCGAAGCGCGGACGAGCCTACAACCACGACTCCACGATCCGCGGCTTCATCGGCTGCTCCGCGCAATCGATGTGCACCATGAAGAATCCACCCCGGTGCTTGCAGACGTTCGGCCACATGACCGCACGATCTGTCTCGGGAATCGGTAGCTTCTCGACGTCCTCGACACGGTGCCACTCGAGCCTGCCCTCATCGAACTCCTGATGGGGGATCTCATCGGGCCGAATCGGCCGCGTCACTTCGAAGAGGAAGATGAGCCAGTGCTCCTCGCCCTGGTACGCACGCTCGCTCACGATCGAGATCAACTTGATCTCGTCGGGCCTGAGCGAGATCGACGCCTCCTCGCGAATCTCGCGCAACGCGCAGTCATGCGGCCCCTCGCCGTCGGCGATCTCAAGCTTCCCGCCGATCGGCGAGTACATGTCGCGGTTCGGCGGCTTGCGGCGATGCAGCAGGAGCAACCGTCCCTCGGTGTCGTAGAGGTAGCAGAGCACCGCGATCTTGTAGGGCATCGAACGCGCGTCGTGCGGGTTCGCCGGCGTCGAGGGCTGTGTCGGGCTCACGCGCGCACCGTTGGCGCCGCCGCGCCCTGCTTCGTCTCAACCGTGACGGCCTCGAGCTTCAGAAGGCCCGCACTCGCGAGGATTTCACCGATCTTGACGACGGTCTCCTTCGACGCCTCCGCAAGCGGCAGCCGCACGGCACCCGAGTCGCGGCCGAGAAGTCGCATCGCGGCCTTGAGCGGCACAGGGTTCACATCGAGCGAGAGCAGCCCCTTCGCCAGCGGGAAGAGCGCCGCGTGCATCTCCTGCGCCTCGATGAATCGGTCGCCGAGGAACGCCTCGCACAGCGCCTGCACGCGCGCAGGCACGAGGTTCGACACCACGCTCACGACGCCAGCGCTGCCGCAGCCAGCGAACGACAGCGTCAACGAGTCGTCGCCCGAGAGAATCGTGATGCCGCAACGCTGGCGGATCTCGCTCGCCGAGTCCATCGATCCCGTCGCTTCCTTGATCGCCACGATGTTCGGATGCCTCGCGAGGCGCGCAACGGTATCGGGGTTGATCGCGACGCCGCAGCGGCCGGGAATGTTGTAGAGCATCACCGGCAGCGCACACGAGTCGGCCACGGTCATGAAGTGGCGGTAGAGACCTTCCTGCGACGGCTTGTTGTAGTACGGGCTCACCTGAAGCCCGGCGTCGGCTCCAACCTCGAACGCAAGCTTCTGCAACGCAACAGCGTGGCGCGTGCAGTTCGAGCCGGCGCCGGCGATCACCTGCAGCCCGCGCTTCTTCCCAAGTTCGACCGCCGTCTCGACGACAAGCCGATGCTCGTCCTCCTCAAGCGTCGGCGACTCGCCGGTCGTCCCGCACGCGACGATGCCGCGCACGCCACCGTCGGCCTGGAAGGCGATCTGCTCGGCAAGGCGAGGCTCGTCGACGGCGATCCCGTCCGACGTGAAGGGCGTCACAATCGCTGTGTAGCAACCACGAAACTCGATCATGCGGCGGAGTGTAGCGAGAATCGCGCGCGTTTCCCGCACGTTCCCCGCACGAACCCCGCTATCCGCGCGCCGTCGCCCGCATCGCGGCCTTCATCTCGGCGACCGCCGTTCGCAACCCCACGAACACTGCGCGCGACACGATCGCATGTCCGATGTGCAACTCGCGAAGGTTGGGAACTGCGGCAATCGCGCCCACGTTCGCGTAGTTGAGGGCGTGTCCCGCGTTCGGGCGCATCCCGTGCGCAGCCACCGCCTCGACCGCGCGCCGCACCTTCGCAAGCTCCGCAGCGGTGCGCGCGTCGCCCGCGCCAAAGTCATGGTGCGCATGGGCATACGGCCCCGTGTGGATCTCGCAGAAGTCGAATCCCGCCCGTCCGGCCGCGGCAATCTGCCGCTCGTCGGCATCGATGAATGCGCTGACCGCGATGCCCGCGCCCTTCAAGCGCGCGACCGCCTCGCGGATCCGCGCCTCCTGCCCGGCGACATCAAGCCCGCCCTCGGTCGTCACCTCGGCGCGGCGCTCGGGCACGAACATCGACAGCTGCGGCCTCAGCGCGATCGCGATCGTCACCATTTCGTCCGTGGCTGCCATCTCGAGGTTCAGCTTGGTGCGCACCGCCTCCTTGATCCGGGGTAGGTCGGCGTCCTGGATGTGCCGACGATCCTCGCGCAGGTGCACCGTGATTCCATCGGCACCTCCAGCCTCGGCCTCGATGGCGGCCAGCACGGGGTCGGGCTCGTAGGTCTTCCGCGCCTGGCGGACGGTGGCGACATGGTCGATGTTGACGCAAAGTTCAGGCATGATTGAGACCTCCAGCAAGACCGTCAGGATATGCGCGATGGGTATACTCGCCCAGCCGTGCCGAACTTCAACGAAAGCCTCCTTCACCTCCGCTCCGACATCGTCTCGCAGGGCGACCGCGTCCTGGCCATCACCCTGAAGGCGGTGGAGAGCTACTTCGACGGCGACCGCGAGAAGGCGCGCGCCGTCATCGCGGACGACGAGGAGATCGATCGAGTCGACGTGGAGATCGAGCGCGCGTCGATCCCGCTCCTCGCCATGGGCGTGACCGACGAGAAGTCGATCCGCTCGGTCCTCACGATCGTGAAGGTGAACAACGAGCTCGAGCGCGTGGCCGACTGTGCGGTCGACATCGCCGAGGCGGTCCTCTCCGACGTCGCGCTGCCCGCGCGCATCCCCGACGTCTTCCGCGTGATGGCGAACTCGGTGATCGGCATGCTGCGCGACTCGAACCGCGCGCTTGCCTCGGGCAACGTCAGCCTCGCGCAGCAGGTCCTTCTCTTCGACGACACGGTGGCGTCCTTCAAGAAGCAGCTCATGAAGACCGCGCAGGAGCAGGTCGCCGCCGGCACGCTGCCGGTCGACTATGCCTTCCGCCTTCTCACGATCACGAAGTCGATCGAGCGCGTCGCCGACCACTGCACGAACATCTGCGAGCAGGTCATCTACCTGCACGCAGGGCTCATCGTCCGCCACCGACCTGAAGGCTGGTCGAAGCCGCTGCCGCCAAGCCAATGAACGAACGCACGATGCGCGACGCCCAGGCCGTTCATCCCCCACGGTCCCCGAAAGTCCCCATGCTCCTCGACGCCGAACGCTCGATCGCCGAAACCCTCGAATCCCACGGCCAAGGCCACGTCCTGCGCCATGCGGCCGCGCTCTCGCCCGTGGAACGGAAGGCGTTCCTCGCACAGCTCGCGTCGATCGACCTCCCGCTCGTGTCGCGGCTTGCGAAGGGCGGCGCCGACGCGAAGGTCGACTTCGCGGCCGTGAAGCCCGCGCCCTACGTCGCGCTCGGCACTTCCGTCGGCGCAGCGCGCGAGCACGGCGAGTCGCTCCTGCGCGCGGGCCGGGTCGCGGTCTTCACCGTCGCGGGCGGACAAGGCACGCGCCTCGGATGGAAAGGCCCGAAGGGAACCTTCCCCGCGACTGTCGTCACGGGCAAGCCGCTCTTCCGCGTGTTCGCAGAGCAGATCGCAGCCGCCGAGAAGCGCTACGGCCGCTCGCTCCCGTGGTACATCATGACGAGCCCGCTGAACAGCGCCGACACGCAGGCGTTCTTCCGAGACAACAACTGGTTCGGTCGCAATCCGGCGGACACCTTCCTCTTCGAGCAAGGCACGATGCCGTCGATCACCTTCGACGGCAAGCTCATCCTCGAGACGCCGAAGTCGCTCGCACTGAACCCCGACGGCCACGGCGGCGCGATCCGCGCGCTCCACGCAAGCGGCGCGCTCGAGGACATGCAGGCGCGCGGCGTCGAGCACATGAGCTACTTCCAGGTCGACAACCCGATGGTGCGGATCGCGGACCCCGTGTTCTTCGGGCTGCACGCGTTGAGCGACGGCTCATCGGCCGAGATGTCGAGCAAGATGGTCGCGAAGCGCAATGCTGCCGAGAAGGTCGGCGTCTTCTGCGAGGTCGGCGGCAAGACCGCCGTCATCGAGTACAGCGACATGCCGCCTGAGCTCACGAACTCGCTCGACGCGCAGGGCAAGCTCCGCTTCAACGCAGGCTCGATCGCAATCCATGCGATCTCGGTCGAGTTCATGCAGCGCCTCACCGCGGGCGACTTTGCGCTTCCGTTCCACCGCGCGAAGAAGAAGGTCCCCTACTGGTGCGACGACGCGAAGAAGACGGTCGAGCCCGCCGAGCCGAACGCGATCAAGTTCGAGGCGTTCATCTTCGACGCGCTCGGCCTCGCGAAGAAGTCGCTCGTGATGGAGACGAGCCGCACCGAGGAGTTCGCGCCCCTGAAGAACGCGACCGGCGAAGATAGCCCCGCCTGGAGCCACCAGATCCAGTCGAACCGCAACGGCGACTGGCTCGAGAAGTTCGGCGTGAAGATCCCGAGGAAACCGAACGGCGACGTCGACGCCCGCATCGAGATCGCCGCCGAAACCGCGCTCGAGGCCGACGACCTCGCCGATGTCGCCCTGCCCCGCGAGATCAAGCAGGGCGAGGAAGTGCTGCTGTAGGAAGGCGGACGCCGCCACGCGCACTCGAGCGAGTGAAACGAACAGCGCCGTGCAGAGCTGATCATCCGCACGGCGCCGTCGAGTCTCTCACCCGCAAGTCTGCGGCGGGCGTCCTTACGGACACGCGCCCCAACTCGACAGAAGCATGCCGAGGTCGGCGGAGTCCACGGATCCATCGTGGTTGATGTCGCCGGCGCCGTTGTCGGACACCGCGCCCCACGCCGACAGCACGACACCGAGGTCTGCGCCGTTCACCACGCCGTCGAGCGTGCTATCCGCGAGGCAGTCGCACACCGTCGCGCTTCCCGAGATCAGGAACGGCCCAAGCACATTTCGCGGCGTGTTCGAGCAGATCGCGGTACCGGCCGTCAGCACGCAGGTCTCGGGCGTTCCGGTGACCTTCAGGCCGCCCGTCCCAACCAGCGCGCTGTTGCCGGTGATCTGCGTATTCGAGATCACAAGCGACCCAGAGACGCCGAAGCCCTGATTCCCGAACATCTCCACCGCCGAGACGCCGACTCCGCCACTTCCACCGGTGATCGTGCAGCCGGCGAGGTTGACGACTCCACCCGGCGTCCTTGCGCCCACAGCCTTAAAGGCGCTTGCGGCTCCCGAGCCGAAGAAGGCCGCCGTGTTTCCAGTGAATGTCGAGTTCGACACCGTCCCGCTCGTCTCGTAGAAGAAGACGCCGCCGGCTTCGTCACGACCGTTGTTGCCGGCGAAGACGCAGCCATCGATGAGCCCGGTGGACTGGTAGAGGTACACCGCGCCGCCGAAATCGGCCGTATTCGCCTCGAACCGACAGTTGCGGATGAACGCCGATGACAGCGCGCCGTACACAGCGCCGCCGACCCTGAATGGCGCCTTCGGATAGATCTGCGAACCGACGTTTCCGTTGCGGAAGACGAGGTTCTCGATGCCCGCCGTTGTCGGCTCGCCGCCGGTGAACCGCGCGATCGAGGTCGTGAGGCCCGTGCCATCGAGAATCGTCCCGCCCTTCGGAGCGCCGCGCACGACGACGTTCTTGCCGTTCAGCGAGAACGACTGGTTGTAGGTGCCCGCAGCGACGAGGATCGTGCGCGCGTTGCCCGCGGGAATCGCGTCGATCGCCGCCTGAATCGTCTTGTAGTCACCCGGTACATCGATCGCCTGGCACGCATCGAGCGCACCGTCGCCGTCGGCGTCGGCGCCTTCGATGAGCGCAAGCTCGACGCAGTCGACGGTGCCGTTTGCGTCGCAGTCGATCGTCGAGGTCGTCGTCTGGATGTATGAGTGCACATAGCCCGCGTCGATCGCGACAGCACGGCCTTCAGTCGCGGGCGGCACGACGGTCTGACCCTGCGCCCAGTTGAAGACGGGCCCTGCACCCCACGCGACAACGGTTCCGTCCGTACGAAGCGCCATGCCGTGGTAGCCGCCACCTGACGAAACGGCCACGACATTGTCGAGCGGCTGCCCGAGGATTCGAACCACTCGAAGGTGCGTGCCGTCCGAGCTGTCGATGGAACCATCCGCGTTGCTCCCGCCGCATTGACCGCCTTGGTTGCCGCCCCACGCGCGCACGACGCCATCGACGCCGAGGGCAAGCGTCGAGTAGACGCCACCCGCCGCCTGCTTCGTCGCAGGAAGCTCGGCTGGCACCGTGGACTGCCCGTAATCGTTTCGCCCCCACGCAAGCAAGGTTCCAGCCGCGTTCCACGCAAGCGAGTGTTCATAGCCTGCGGCGAGATCGGCCATCCCCGACGCCGCAGCCTTGGGCACACCGGCGCAAGCGCCCCAGCAGACCACACCGCCGGAAGGTGTCAGTGCAAGCGTGTGGAGCGAGCCCGCGTCGATCTTCGTCGCGATGAGACCCGCAGGAACATTCAACTGACCGAATTCGTTCCCTCCCCAAGCGATCACGCTTCCATCGACGCGGCGCGCCACCGTATGCAGTTCGCCACCTCGCACTTCGGCGATCCCCGTCAACTCCGCGCCGAGGTACTGAACGCGCTGTCCGATCGTGCCGCTCGCAATCGGCGCTCCGTTCGCATCGGTGCCAAAGACGCGCCCGAGGCCACTCGGCGAGCCGAACGCGTTGCTCCCCCAGCACACGACAGTGCCGTCTGCCAGCACCGCGGCTGTATGGAAGATCCCGCCAGAGATCTGGACGACTTCCGTGTCAAGCGCAGGCGTCGCCGACTGACCAAGATCGAACACATACGCGGACTCCCCCGCCTCGCCCGCGCCGAACCCGACGACGCTCGTCGTGCACTGCGCCGCCGCGCTGTACGAGACAAGCCCCATCGACAACGCAAGAACGGACCCGCCAACGACATGCCATGCACCGTGCATCAAGTTCTCCTCAGCTGGACTCGGCGCACCTTCGGGTCATCCGACCTTCACGACATGCGAGCCGACGGAGGCCTTATGCGTTGCCGTCGCGCCATTCCGTAAACACTTGCTCGAAGATCGAATGCCAATTTGTCGGCTGCGATATCCTGCCACCGCATGTCCGGGCCGCTGACCTCGCTCCTCAACTCGGCGCTTTCGGGCGACGCCGCCGCCGCAGAGCGAGCGTGGACAGAGGTTTACGCCGAGGTCCGCACGATCACCGCGAATGCCATCGCACGCGAACGCGGGGTGCTTGCGGGCGACGGCGACCTCCATCCGACGGCGCTCGTCCACGAGATTTTCCTGCGTATCGGACGCAATCCGCCACGGTCGTGGGATAGCAGACGGCACTTCTTCGGAGCGGTCTCGCAAGCGTGCGAGCAGGTGCTCGTCGACCTCGCGCGTGCGCGGCAATCCCTGAAGCGCGGAGGCGGAAAGGCGCCCGTTCCGCTGACCTTCGTCGCGGGAGAACTCGCGCACAGCGACGCCGCCCGCGCGGCCGCGGATGTGGGCCTGCCCGCGGCGCTCGATGCGCTTGCCCGCGAATACCCGCGCGCGGCCGAAGTCGCGCGCCTTCGCTACATGATGGGCTTTCCGACGGCCGAGACCGCGCGCATCCTCGGCGTGAGCGAGTCCACGATCGAGAAGGACTGGGCGTTCGCGCGTGCGTGGCTCAGGCGCGAACTCGATCGCAGCGCTTGAAGAGTCTCGTGACGGTGCTCGTGACGGATCGACCGCAGGATTCCGCATGAGGGTCAAGATGGAGTCAATCGACGACAACACCGACGTGCGCCGCGCCCGCGTCCAGGCTGCGTTTGCCGAAGCGATCGACACGCCCACGCTCGCGCGCGGAGCATTCCTCGCACGGCTTCACGCCGAGGACGCAGCGCTCGCAGCTGAAGTCGAGTCGCTCCTCCGCTATCACGGCGCGCCCGACGATGCGTCCGACTCGCTCGCGCATCCGCTCCTCAGCGGACTCCTCAGCGGACTCATCGGCTCGTCGATCGCAGGCTTCGAGATCGAGAAACTCATCGGAATCGGAGGAATGAGCCTTGTCTACGCGGCGACCGAGAGGTTCCCCCATCGCCGCGTCGCGCTGAAGTTCATCCGGCCCGAACGGCTGACCGCTGCGGCACAGCGCCGGATGCGAGTCGAGGCGGAGGCGCTCGCGCGGCTCGAGCACCCGAACATCGCGCGCGTCTTCGCGGCAGGGTCGAAGTCGATCGCCACAGATGGCGCAGCGCCGCAGGATTTCCCGTATCTCGTGATGGAGCTCGTGCCCGCCGCGAAGCCCGTCACGCGCTGGGCGAACGACGCCGGTCTCGACATATCCACGCGCATCAAGCTCGTCGCAACCATCGCAGACGCCGTCGAGCATGCGCACCGCGCCGGCGTGATCCACCGCGACCTGAAGCCCGGAAACGTGCTCGTCGGCACCGATGGCGTGCCGAAGGTCATCGACTTCGGAATCGCAGCGGTCACCGATTCGACCGTCACAAGCGCGACCGAGGGGCCGATGGGCACGCTTGCGTACATGAGCCCGGAACAGGCGCGCGGGCTCGGCACCGACACGCGCAGCGATGTGTGGGGACTCGGCGCGCTTCTCTACGACCTCCTCGCCGGGCAACCACCGTTCGAGGGCCGCGACGCCTCGCTCGCAGGCCATCTCGA
>Ga0068877_10005091_pt1 | contig 10163 bp, 8 predicted proteins | sample NOAtaG_FD_66437 | JGI IMG/M metagenome (GOLD analysis project Ga0068877, IMG submission 66437) | Freshwater lake microbial communities from Lake Erie, under a cyanobacterial bloom - NOAA_Erie_Diel6S_1000h metaG | ecosystem: Environmental > Aquatic > Freshwater > Lake | place: USA: Ohio, Lake... | reverse complement strand
CAGCTACACGCTGCCCTTCAGCGACGTGCAGTACGCCTCGGCCAACTACGACTACCTGCAGTTCCTGCCGTTGATCGGCCGCTGGACGATGGCCTTCGGTGCCGAGGTCGGCTACACCAAGGAACTCGGCGACACCACGGCGCCGCCGCCGTACCGCAACTTCTTCGCCGGCGGCCCGGACACGGTGCGTGGCTACCGCGAGAGCCGGCTGGGTCCCAAGGACAGCTATGGCAACCCCTATGGTGGTGACCTGAAGGTTGCCGCCCGTGCTGAACTCATCATCCCGACGCCTCAAAAGTGGCAGGCATCGGCCCGCGCCACGGTGTTCTTCGACATCGGAAACGTCTTTTCGATCAACAAGTTCTACAAGTTCACGGGTATCGACGCGGTGACGCCGGTCGAGTACAAGTTCGGGTATGATAAGTTGCGTCAGTCAACGGGCGTCGCGGTGCAATGGCTCGCGCCGCTCGGTGTGTTCCGCTTCAGTTACGCGATTCCGCTGAACCCCTTCCGGGGCGACGGCGTGAACTTCCCGGACGAAGAGGAGCGATTCCAGTTCACGATCGGTCAGGCGTTCTGATCGTCTATCTCACAGAGGTTGGTCGAGCGATGCGTGCGAATTTCAAGACGATGATTCCGGTGCTGGCAGTGATGGCGACTCTGGTCGGAGCGCCCGCGGTAGCCGAGATCAAGGTGGGTGTTCTCGATTTCGGGCGACTGATGGACGAGAGCCCGCAGGGCAAAGCGCTCATCGAGTCGCTGCGTTCGGAAGCGGCTGCCAAGCAGCGCGAACTGCAGGGTCAAGCGACCTCGCTGCAGGCCAAGCGCGACAAGCTCGTCAAGGACCGCGCCACCATGACGCCGGACCAGATTTCGCGTGCCGAAAAGGAACTGCGCGATGGGGAGCGTGATCTCGGTCGTCGCCAGCAGGAAATCAACGACGATTTCAACGCGCGCCGCAACGAAGAGATGACCAAGCTGCAGCGCACGCTGATCGAGGAAGTCCGCGTGTTCTCGAAGGCGCAGAACTTCGACCTCGTGGTTACCGATGGCGTGATCTACGCCACGACCGCCCTCGATATCACTCCGGCGGTGATCGCCGGCATGCAAGCGAAGGCGACAGCGGCGCCGAAGCCGGCCGCGCGCTAAACAGCGCGCCGGCAGCTCTCGGCGATGGCCGATGGCGGACATCACCCTCGGCGAACTGGCGGTTCGATACGGTCTGACGCTGCGCGGTGATCCCGCGCGGCGCGTCGACCATGTGGCAACGCTCGCGGGAGCGGGGCCACGATCCATCGCCTTTCTGGCGAACCCCAAACTCGTTGATTCGCTCGCCGGTTGTCGCGCGGGCGTCGTCATCCTGACCCCTGCGCTCGAGGCCGACTGCCCCGTTGACTGCCTCGTGGGCCGCAATCCCCACGCGGCGTTCGCGCGCATCGCGAGCGAGCTGTATCCCTTGCCGTCGGTGGCACCCGGCATACACGCCTCAGCCGTCATCGAGGCGGGTGCCGTGATCCACCCCACCGCGCACATCGGTGCGCAGTGTTTCGTCGGGGCGGGCGCGCAGATCGGTGAACGCGTGCACCTCGGGCCCGGCTGCATCGTCGCGGCGGGTGCAGAACTTGCCGAGGACGTGCGGCTCGTGGCGCGGGTCACTGTGCTCGAGCGCGTGCAGATCGGTGCGCGCTCGATTTTGCATCCCGGTGCCGTGATCGGTGCTGAGGGTTTCGGTTACGCGCCGGACGGGGAGCGCTGGATCGCGGTGCCGCAAGTGGGCACCGTGCGCATCGGTGCCGACGTCGAGATCGGCGCCAACACCACCGTCGATCGCGGGGCCATCGACGACACGGTGATCGCCGAGGGCGTGAAGATCGACAACCTCGTGCAGGTGGGGCACAACTGCACGATCGGCGCGCATACGGCGATCGCTGGCTGTGCGGGGCTCGCGGGCAGTTCGCACCTCGGCGCGCGCTGTCGCGTCGGCGGTGGTGTCGGCATCGCGGGGCACCTGCGGATTTGCGACGATGTGACGCTGACGGGGTTTACGCTGGTGGTGGGCGATATTCGTGAACCCGGCGTGTACTCGGGTGGTATCCCGGCCGAGCCCGCGGCGGACTGGCGGCGCATCGTCGGTCGGTTGAAGCGTATCGATGGACTGGCGCGCCGCGTCGGTGAACTGGAACGACAGACTGCCGAGGACGGCGGGGAGACAACGTGAGCGACATCGTGACCTTGGACATCAACGCCATCCTGCGGCAGCTGCCGCATCGCTATCCGTTCCTGCTGGTCGACCGGGTGACCGAGTGTCGCAAGGGTGAGTCGATCGTCGCGCTCAAAAACGTGACCTATAACGAGCCTTATTTTCCCGGGCATTTCCCGCATCGTCCCGTGATGCCGGGCGTGATCATCATCGAGGCGCTCGCGCAGACCGCCGGTATCCTCGCTTTCGTCACCGCAGATGTGATCCCGGACGAGCACACGCGGTTTTTCTTTGTCGGCATCGACAAGGCGCGCTTTCGGCGTCCGGTCGAGCCCGGCGATCAACTCATCCTCAAGGCGAGTCTGCAGCGGCAGATGCGTGGCATCTGGAAGTTCGAGACCTCGGCCTGGGTGGGTGAGCACGAAGCGGCCTCGGCCGAATTGATGGTGGCCCCCGAGACCGGGAGGGGGGCATGAGCGGCACCGCGTTGATCGATCCGCGCGCGGCGATCGCCGAGGGCGCGAAGCTCGCGCCCGATGTCGAAGTCGGCGCCTACGCCATCATCGGGCCCGATGTGGAAATCGGCCCAGGCTGCCGCATCGGGCCGCATGCCGTGGTCACCGGCTGGACGCGTCTCGGCGCGAACAACCGGGTGTTCCAGTTCGCCTCGATCGGTGATGCGCCGCAGGACAAGAAGTACAAGGGCGAGCCGACGCGCGTGGAGATCGGTGAGGGCAACGTGTTTCGCGAATACGTCACCGTCAATCGCGGCACGACGCACGACAAGGCGATCACACGCATCGGTAACGACAATCTGTTCATGGCCTCTTCGCACGTGGCCCACGACTGCATCGTCGGCAGCCACTGCGTGTTCGCCAATCTGGCGACGCTCGGCGGTCACGTCGAGGTGGACGATCACGTGATCCTCGCCGGCTTCACCGGCGTGCACCAGTTCTGCAAGATCGGCGCGCACGCCTTCATCGCCAACAACACGGCGGTGACCCGCGATGTGCCGCCGTACGTGATGGCCGTCGGCCACCCGGCCGAGCCGCACTCGATCAACGCCACGGGACTCTCGCGGCGCGGCTTCTCGCCTGAACAGGTGCGCAACATCAAGAACGCGTTTCGTACGCTGTATCGCGAGGGCTTGCCCCTCGAGACGGCGATCGAGCGCTTGCGCGAGGCCGCAGCCACGCAGCCGGAGATCGTGCCCTTCGTCGAGTTCATGGGCCGCTCCACGCGCAGTCTGATCCGCTGACGGCGGTGGCGATGGCGAACGAGGGACCGCTGATCGCGCTCGTGGCGGGCGAGGCTTCGGGGGACAACCTCGGCGCTGCCTTGATCGCCGCGTTGCGTGAGCGGTGGCCGGCAGCGCGCTTCATTGGCATCGCGGGTCCGCGGATGCGTGAGGCGGGCTGCGAAGTGCTCGCCGATAGCGAAGAACTCGCGCTGATGGGTCTTGCCGAAATCCTCCGGCATCTGCCGCGGCTGGTTCGCCTGCGGCGGCGCGTGGTGGCGACGCTGCGTGAGCGCCAGCCTGCCGTGTTCATCGGCATCGATGCACCCGAGTTCAATCTGGGGCTGGCGCGGCAACTCAAGCGCGCCGGCCTGCGCACCGTGCAGTACGTGAGTCCGCAGGTGTGGGCGTGGCGGCAGGGTCGCGTGCGCGGTATCGCCAAGGCCTGTGATCGTATTCTTTGTCTGCTGCCCTTCGAGCCCGCCTTCTATGCCCAGCATGGCGTCGAGGCTCGCTTCGTCGGTCATCCGCTTGCCGATCAGTTTCCGCTTATTCCGGATCGCGCCGGAGCCCGCGCGGCACTCGGCCTCGGCACCGAGGCGCAGGTGCTCGCGGTGCTGCCCGGCAGTCGACGCGGCGAGGTGGAGCGACTCGCCGAGCCGTTCGCGCTCGCCGCGGCCTGGTTGCACACACACCGACCGGAAATACAGTTCGTCGCGCCGCTCACGAGCGAGGCCACGCGCGCGCAGTTCGAGGCTGCCTGGGCGAGCGTCGCGCCAGGTGTGCCGGTGCGTGTGTTACTCGGACAATCCCGCGCGGTATTGGCCGCCGCCGATGCGGTGCTCGTCGCCTCGGGCACGGCCACGCTCGAAACACTACTTAGTCGGCGGCCGATGGTGGTGGCCTACAAGCTCGCGCCGCTCACGGCGTGGCTCATCCGGCGCCTGCGACTTGTGAAGGTGGCGCACTTCTCGCAGCCGAATCTTCTACTCGGTCGAACAGCGGTACCGGAGTTCTTCCAGGAGCAGGCGCGGCCAGAGACGCTCGGTGCGGCGCTGCTGGAGCTTTTCTCGAACAGCGAACGCTGGCCGGCACTCGCCGCGGAATTTCGTGCGGTGCACGAGCAACTGCGCGGCGGCGGTGCCGCCGCCGCGGCTGAGGCCATTGGTGAGTTGATCCCGACGGCGCCCGCGCGATGAGCGTGGTGTGGGTCGCCCGAGCGGGGGAATCTAGCGTTGATTCCGGTGATTGCGTGGCCGGAGTCGACGAAGCAGGGCGCGGACCGCTCGCGGGCCCGGTCGTGGCGGCCGCCGTGATCCTCGATCCGCTGCAGCCCATCGACGGGCTCGCCGATTCAAAGGCCTTGAGTGCGGAGGAGCGCGAGCGCCTGGCGCCGCTCGTTCGTGCGCGTTCGCTCGCCTGGGCCGTCGGTGTGGCGAGCCCGGCCGAGATCGACACGATCAATATCCTGCAGGCCACGCTGCTCGCGATGCGTCGCGCCATCGTGGGCCTCAGCCTTCGGCCCACCCGGGTATGGGTCGATGGCAACCGCCTGCCGAGGCTCGAGGGGATCGCAGGCCTGCAGTCGGCCGAGGCCATCGTCAAGGGCGATTCGAAGGTCGCGGCGATCAGCGCGGCGTCCATTCTCGCCAAGACCGTGCGAGATCACGTTATGGTTCAACTGGATAGGCGTCATCCTGCATACGGATTCGCGATCCACAAGGGGTACCCGACCGCGGCCCATCTGGCCGCGTTGCGTGCGGTCGGTGTCAGCAGCGTTCACCGGCGCTCCTACGGGCCGGTAAGATCGCTGCTGCGATGAGCACTTTCGTCCACCTCCGCCTGCACACCGAATACTCGCTGCGCGACAGCGTGGTGCGCATTGCCGAGCTCGTCGACAAGGTGGCCGAGGCGGGCATGCCTGCGGTGGCGATCACCGATCAGAACAACCTGTTCGCGATGGTGAAGTTCTACCGCGCCGCGATGAGCAAGGGCGTCAAGCCGATCATCGGTGTGGATTTGACGGTCGCTGAGAGCGATGCGCGCGCCTCGTCCACGCGGATCGCCTTGCTCTGCCAAAACGAGACCGGGTACCGCAATCTCACGCGGATCGTGACGCGGGCCTATCTCGAGGGCCAGCAGCGCGGTGAGCCCCGCATCGACCGCAGCTGGCTCGATGCCGAAGTCTTGACGGGTTTGATCGCGCTCTCCTGCGGCGCGGAGGGCGACGTTGGGCGCGCACTGGCGAGCGGCAAGACGGCCGAGGCCGAGCGGCACCTCGAGTTCTGGCGCGAGTTGCTCGGCGATCGTTACTACCTTGAGGTGAGTCGCATCGGCCGCGAGGGCGAAGAGACGTTGATCGCCTCCACGGTGGCGCTGGCCGTGCGCACGCAGGTGCCGGTGGTGGCCACCAACGATGTGCGCTTTTTGGCCGAAAGCGATTTCGAGGCGCACGAGGCACGCGTCTGCATCCACGAAGGGTCCTTACTCAACGATGCTTCGCGGCCGCGGCACTACACGCGCCAGCAGTACCTGCGCACGCCTGAAGAAATGACGGCGCTGTTCGCCGATCTGCCCGAGGCACTCGAGAACTCGGTCCAGATCGCCCGTCGCTGCAGCCTGTTGCTGCAGCTTGGGGAAAGTCGCTTGCCGGCTTACCCCGTGCCAACGGGTCAGAGCACCGAGGAGTTTCTGCGCAGCGAGTCAGCGCGCGGCCTCGAGGCGCGGCTCGCGCGTTTGCCGAACGCGGATCCTGCGGTGTATCGCCCGCGCCTCGCGAGCGAACTTGAAGTGATCTGCAGCATGGGCTTTGCCGGTTACTTTTTGATCGTGGCCGATTTCATCCGTTGGGCGCGCGAGAACGGCGTGCCCGTGGGTCCGGGACGCGGCTCGGGCGCGGGGTCCCTCGTCGCCTATTCGCTCGGCATCACCGACATCGACCCGCTGCAGTACGACCTGCTGTTCGAGCGCTTCCTCAATCCCGAGCGCGTGTCGATGCCGGACTTCGACGTCGACTTCTGCATGGACGGTCGCGACCGGGTGATCGAGTACGTGGCCGACAAGTACGGTCGCAACCGCGTCTCGCAGATCATCACTTACGGCACCATGGCGGCGAAGGCCGTGCTGCGCGATGCGGGGCGCGTGCTCGGCCTCGGTTACGGCTACGTCGATCGCATTGCCAAGCTCGTGCCTTTCGAACTCGACATCACGCTCGATGCTGCGCTCGAAAAGGAGCCGGAACTCAAGAAGCTCTACAAGGACGAGGAGGAGGTTCGCAACCTCATCGATCTCGCCCGATCGCTCGAGGGCCTCACTCGCAACGCCGGCAAGCACGCCGGTGGCGTGGTGATCGCACCGTCGGTGCTGGAGGATTTCGCGCCGCTCTACTGCGAAGAGGGCGGCGGCAGCGTCGTCACGCAGTTCGACAAGGACGACGTCGAGGCTGCGGGTCTCGTCAAGTTCGACTTCCTCGGCCTGCGCACGCTCACCATCATCGAGCACGCCGTGCGCACCATCAATGCCGCACGCAGTGGGACGGGTGAGGCGCCACTCGACATCAGCGAACTGCCGATGGACGACGCGGCGAGCTACCAGTTGCTGAAGGCCTGCGAGACCACCGCGGTGTTCCAGCTCGAATCGCGCGGCATGAAGGATCTCGTGCGGCGACTGCAACCGGATCGTTTCGAGGACATCGTCGCGCTTGTGGCGCTGTTCCGCCCGGGTCCGCTGCAATCGGGCATGGTGGACGATTTCATCGCGCGCAAGCACGGGCGCATCGATGGACCGATCGACTACCTGCATCCGAGCCTCGAGAACGTACTCAAGCCCACCTACGGCGTGATCCTCTACCAGGAGCAGGTCATGCAGATCGCGCAGGTGCTCGCCGGCTACAGCCTGGGCGGCGCCGATCTGTTGCGTCGGGCGATGGGCAAGAAAAAGCCCGAAGAGATGGCCAAGCAACGCACCGGCTTCGTGGCCGGTGCCGTGGCGCGCGGCGTGAGCGAGCCGCAGGCGGCGCACATCTTCGATCTGATGGAGAAGTTCGCGGGCTACGGCTTCAACAAGTCGCACTCGGCCGCGTACGCTTTGCTCTCCTATCAAACCGCATGGCTGAAGGCGCATTACCCCGCCGCCTTCATGGCCGCGGTGCTCTCGGCGGACATGGATCACACCGACAAGGTGGTGACCATCAAGGACGAGTGCGATCGGATGGGGCTCGCCGTGTTGCCGCCCGATGTGAACAGTTCCGCCTACGAGTTCGTCGTGGTGTCGCCGCGTGAGGTGCGTTACGGACTCGGGGCCATCCGCGGCGTCGGCCGCGCCGCCGTCGAGTCGATCACCGCCGAGCGCGAGGCGCGCGGCGAGTTCCGCAGTCTCGAGGACTTCTGCCGTCGGCTCGATCTGAATCGGGTCAATCGTCGCGTGCTCGAGGCGCTGATCCGTTCAGGCAGTTTCGACTCGCTTGGCGTCAACCGTGCCAGTTTGATGGCGCGACTCGGTGCCGCGATGCAACTCGGCGAGCAGGCGACCCGCGCCGTGGCTACCGGACAAAACGATTTGTTCGGCTTGTCTACACCCGCCGAGAGCGAAACGGCAGGCCCGGCGGGCGTGCTGTTGCCCGAGTGGAGCGAGACGCAGCGCCTCGCCGGTGAGCGCGAGACCCTCGGCTTGTACCTCACCGGACATCCGCTCAGTCGCTACGAGCGGGACCTGAATCGGTTCGTTACCGGACGCATCGCCGATCTCAACAGCGATCGACCGATGCAGGGCTCACCGGAACGCGGTTTCTTTGGCGGTCGGCAGGTGTCGGTAGCGGGCTACATCCACGAGGTGCGCAAGCGCGCCAATCGAACCTCCATCGTGCTCGATGATCGCACCGGACGCATGGAGGTCACTTTCTTCGAGGAAGTGTTGCAGCGTCATCGCGAACTCATCGTCAAGGATGCGCTCGTACTGATCGAAGGGCAGTTGCGTTTCGATGAGCAGGGCGACACCTGGCGGCTGGCCGCCAAGCGAGTGACGGAACTCAACCGCGCCCGCGAGCAGCAGGCGCAGCGCATCGTGCTGCTGTGGCCGCGGGCGCAAGGGGCAGATCAAAGTTTGTTGCTGCAGCGTCTGGCCGATACGCTGGCGCCGTTCAGGCCCGGCCCCTGTGCCGTCGGCGTACGCTACAGCGGAACGCAGGCGAGTGCGGCGCTCGAACTCGGCGCGGAATGGCGCGTGCGGGCGAGCCCCGAGCTGATCGAGGCACTCGAGCAGCTGGTCGGCAGCCACGGCGTGCGGGTGGTCTACGGCCCGCCCACGGGCACGGCAAGTTCAGCCTACGGCTGATAAGATCACGCCGATGGGTATCAATTTTCTGGACTTCGAACAACCGATCGCGGAGCTTGAAGCCAAGATCGAGGAGTTGCGTCACGTCACCGCCGGTTCGGGGGTGAACGTGCAGGATGAGATCGCTCGCCTGCAGGGCAAGAGCGAGCAGCTCACGCGCAGCATCTTCTCCAAGCTGAGTCCGTGGCAGATCACCCAACTCGCGCGGCATCCGCAGCGCCCGTACACGCTCGACTATCTGAGTCAGGCCTTCAGCGAGTTTCAGGAGCTGCACGGCGATCGCATGTTCGGCGACGACCAGGCGCTGATCGGGGGTCTGGCGCGACTCGATGGCACGGCGGTGGTGGTCATCGGTCACCAGAAGGGTCGCGACACCAAGGAGCGGGTGCGCCGCAACTACGGCATGCCGAAGCCCGAGGGCTACCGCAAGGCCTTGCGGCTGATGCGCCTTGCCGAGCGGTTCGGTTTGCCCGTCATCACCTTTATCGACACGCCGGGCGCGTATCCCGGTCTCGACTCCGAGGAGCGCGGCCAGAGCGAAGCCATCGCGCGCAACTTGTTTGAAATGGCGAAGTTGCGCGTCCCCATCATCAGCGTCGTGATCGGCGAGGGTGGGTCGGGCGGTGCGCTCGCGATCGGCGTCTGCGACCGATTGCTGATGCTGCAGTACAGCACCTATTCAGTGATTTCACCGGAAGGCTGCGCCTCGATTCTTTGGAAGAGCGCCGACAAGAAGGAAGCGGCAGCCGATGCGATGGGGCTCACGGCCGATCGACTCCACGCACTCGATCTGGTCGATGAAATCGTGGCCGAGCCGCTCGGCGGTGCGCACCGCAACCCCGCCGTGATCGCCGAGAGGTTGCGCACCGCACTCTCGGGTCACCTGCAGGATCTGCAGGCCAAGTCCGTCGACGAGTTGCTCGAGGAACGCTCGCGCAAGATCGCCGGGTTCGGCGTCTTCACCGAGGCGGAAGACTGAAGCGCTCGCGGCCGAAGGCGACCGAGCTGCCGCTTCGGCTCGCGCTGCGACTGCAGGCCGCACTCGAGGGGCCGCTCGCGGGCGAGCGAATCCGGGGGTTTTGTGTCGCTTTGAGTGGCGGCGCCGATTCGGTGGCACTGCTGCAGGCGCTTCATGAGTTGCGCCGACGCAGCACGCGCTGGCGCCGCTTTAGCGTGCGTGCGGTGCACGTCAATCACCAGTTGCGCCCCGCCGCCCGATCATGGGAGCAGCATTGCCGCGCGCTGTGCGCTGCGCTCGCGGTTCCGCTGCGCGTGCGTCGCGTGCAGGTGCCGCAGGGCCAGGGCCGCTCGCTCGAGGCCGAGGCCCGTCGGGTGCGCTATGCCGCGCTCACGCAGGCGATGCCCCAGAGCGAGCTGCTGCTCACGGCCCATCAT
>Ga0068877_10005088_pt1 | contig 10164 bp, 9 predicted proteins | sample NOAtaG_FD_66437 | JGI IMG/M metagenome (GOLD analysis project Ga0068877, IMG submission 66437) | Freshwater lake microbial communities from Lake Erie, under a cyanobacterial bloom - NOAA_Erie_Diel6S_1000h metaG | ecosystem: Environmental > Aquatic > Freshwater > Lake | place: USA: Ohio, Lake... | reverse complement strand
GCGCCGGTCTCGTCGCGATAGGGCTCGACGAACCGCACGGCAAAGCCATGGCGTCGGCCGGCTTCCACCAGGAATTCCGGCGTGCCCTGCCTTCCCCTGCCGAAGTGGAAATCATGCCCCACCACCACTCCGGCCGCGCCCAGGCGCTCAACGAGAAGATGCCGAACAAAATCTTCCGCGCTGGTGCTGGCCAGCCGGGCATCGAAGGCGAGCAGGGCGAGAGCCTCAAATCCGATGGAGGCAAGCCTTTTCGGCCGCTCTTCCGGCGAATTCAGCCGGAAAAACAGGCGATGGGGCTCGAAGAAGGTGCGGGGATGGGGCTCGAAGCTCAGCGCCGTCACGGGACCCGCCTGCCGCAGGCCGGCGGCCAGCGTGCGTGCCGCCGCCGCCACCGCTTCATGCCCGCGATGGGCGCCATCGAAATTGCCGATGGCAAGAACCGGCCGCACAAGCGGCTCGCGATCTTTCCCGAGAAAAATCAGGTTGATCGCCAGGGATCCGGTGGAAGGCTCTATCATTTTGGTTCGGTCGGGCAGGCAGGGGTTAACATGGATGCCGAAAGCATTACGAAATTGGGTCGCGGTTGAGCCGCATTAACATAATCGCAAGAGGCCGCGACATAATGTTTGCGCCAATGGGTTCTCAACTCCAGGTTCAAAGGACAGGAGAAGCCTTCGCTGCGGGTCCCGGAGAGGATTCCGAGCGGATCGCCTCAGGTGGAGTAAAACATGGCTTTCGATGCAGGCACGTCCATTCTTGTTGTGGATGATTATCAGACGATGGTCCGGATCATCCGGAATCTTTTGAAGCAACTCGGTTTCGAGAATGTCGACGAAGCGTCCGATGGTTCCGAAGCGCTCGCGAAAATGCGCGAAAAACGCTACGGCCTCATCATCTCGGATTGGAACATGCAGCCGATGACGGGGTACGAACTGCTCAAGCAGGTGCGCGCCGACCGCGAACTTCACTCGACGCCATTCATCATGGTCACCGCCGAATCCAAGACGGAAAACGTGATCGCCGCCAAGCGGGCTGGCGTCAACAACTACATCGTGAAGCCATTCAACGCCCAGACGCTGAAGGCCAAGATCGACGCAGTCGCCGGCACGAGCTGATTTTCACGAAGGTCCTGCAGGCTCAATCAACAAGGCTGACCATGCAATAGGTTGGCCTTAGTCGCGTCTCGGCTGCAAACTGTTCCAGCCGGGCAAGGTCGTAATTGTTGCCGCTCAGCCCGATCTGATGCCCATGGATGCCGGCGATCGTCATGATCACGTCATGCCCCTCGGCATTGGCCCCGGCAATATCTGTGCGGAACGCGTCGCCGATGCAAAGCACCCGGTTCAACGCGAGCGTTCGGCCCAAGGCAATCTCCAGGGCCTGCCGCGCACGTTCATAAACAAGCGGCTTTGGCTTGCCGACCCAGATGACCGACCCGCCCATCTTCTCGTAGAGATCCGCGATGGCGCCCGCGCAAGGGATCAACCGGTCCCCCCGCTCGACGATCAGATCCGGGTTGGCGCAATAGAGGCGGAGCGCTCGCGCGTGTGCAGACTGCAGCATGGAGCGATACTGGTCCGGCGTCTCGGTCTCGTCGTCGAAAAGCCCGGTGCAGAGTATCAGTTCGGCTGCCTCCAGCGGAGCGGGCCTCGCTTGCAGGCCTTCGAACAAGCCGGAATCGCGTGCCGGCCCGATATGGTAGAAGGTCTTCGGCCCCTCTTTTTCGAGCAGCTCGCGCGTCACGCCGCCTGATGAGACGAGGGCATCGTAGCAGCGCTCGACCACGCCGAGATCACGCAACTGCTCCGCCACCAGATGCGGCAGGCGCGGGGAGTTCGTCAGCAGCGCGACCGGCTTGCCGGCACGGCGCGCCCCGGCCAGCGCCTGCTGCGCCCCCGGCGTGGCCATGACGCCATTGTGGAGCACCCCCCAGACATCGGAAATGATCGCCTCATAACGATCGAGAACGTCGGAGAGGCGATCGATGGGCTGAATGCGGGCAGACATTGGGAAAGCGGAACCTCACGGCAAGATGCAGCGTGGCTTGCTCGCTAATGGCTCGCCTTCCCGGAAACAACCCCCGCGACCAATTTCAGGCGCGGCGTGCAATTTCACGCAGGCCGCGACGCTCGGCTTTGGGCGGGGTCTCGCCCGCTTTCACACGCGACCCGGACTCAGCCGTTGCGGAAACGCCATCATCCAGCGCTTCGGGGCGAACCGCCTGCGGCGGCGCGAAGACGTGACCCTGGGCATAGCCGATGTTGAAATCGATGAGTTCGGCGACGGCCGCCTCGTCATTCACGCCCTCGATGAGCAGCGAAATCTGGCGACGACCGAGAAGAGCGGCAAAATCAGCCGCAGCCACTTCGAGGACCTGTTCCTCGCTCTGGCTTGCCTCGAGCAGACGCGCTGCATCCATGCGCATCCAGCGGACATTCGATTGCTGCAGCCGCGGCAGCTCGAGGTTGAAATCCGACACTTCCCGCACCATGAAGCGGAAGCCCATCTCGGAAAGCTGGCGCAGCGCTTCATTCTCCACCGCGATCGCCTTCTTGAAAAAGCGCTGAGGCAGCGAAAGCACGATGCGGCGGGGTGCGTTCGGCGCGTCGGCGACAAGCGCGCGCAATTCATCGAAAGCCGGATCGCTGAGAAGATAGCGCTGCGAAATATCCGCGACGAGGGTCACGTCGCGCTGGCGCTGCTGGAACATCCGGGCAAGGCGCATGGCCTGAACCATCAGCTTGCGATCAAACGCCAACTGGTGGCCGACATGCTCGACCGCATTGCGAATCTCGCTCGTGGGGATGTGCGGGTCGCAGCCATCCGGGCGCAGGCTCACCTCATAGGCGCGGGTCTTGCGCTGGGGCAGGCTCACGATGCGCTGGAGATAGAGCTCGAAGCGATCGGCCGCGATGGCCGCCGCGACAAGCTGACGCACGGCGCGCGGAGGCTCGCCGAAGGTCGAAAGATGCGGAACGCCCGGAATCTCGCGCAGGCCACCTGCGGAAGAGCTCGAGCCCGGATCGATCTTGTCATCATGCAGCGGGTTGTGAGAGGCCAGCGCCGAGGCACCAGAGGCGGCCGGAATGGCCCAGGCCGAAGCGGCGGGGCGCGGCGAGGCTCCGTCGCGCCGAAGGGCGGCAAGCTCGCCTTCCACCTGTTCGGTGCGGCGATCGAGTTCGGCCATCTCATCGGCGATGTCGCACACGATTTCACTGAGAGCAGCCCATTCGGTCGCGCGATCAGGCGCGGGCGCGGACTCATGTTGCACAACCGCATCGCGCATCTCCCGCGTCATGCGGGCGAGCATCGCGGCCTGTTGCCGCGTGGTTTCGAGGTGATCGCGCAGAAGCGCGAGCTCCTCTTGCATAAAGACGCCGCTGAAGCGCAGCGCGAAGGCACACGCGACCAGCGCCACGGCGAGAGCCGCCACCACGAGCGCCAGCAGATCGTACCGCTGCGCAAGAAACGTCAGACCGGCAGCGGCAACCGCGACCGTCACGACCTTAAGGAGAGACCGAAATTCCATCGGAAAGCGTGCGCCCCAGCCCAGCGAATCACTTCTTATGAACCTATTGAATCGCAACGGCGCTGGCGAGTGCCTAATCGGCCAACCGGCTGTGGAAAGTGCGATTGACGAGAAAAAAATTTTCGAGGTCGATCTTTTGGAACAGCGACCGCTCGCGATACGAAAAGGGATTGTTGCGACAAGGAGGGATTGCTGATCATGCCGAGAGCCATCAATCCGCGCGGCATCGCGCCTCCGGGGTCGCGTTATGCGCATGGCGTCGTGCATTCGGCCCGCGCCCGCCGGCTGGTGATCTCCGGGCAGGTCGGCCAGCGGCTCGACGGGTCCGTGCCGGATGAACTGGCCGAGCAGATGGAGGCTGCGTGGGACAACCTCACCGCGATTCTCGCCGAAGCCGGAATGAGCATCACGGATCTCGTGAAGATCAGCGCCTACGCCACGGTTCCGGGCGCCGTGGCAATGTATCGCAGCATCCGCGACCGGCGGCTCGGCGGGCATCTCTGCGCGGCGACCTACCTCGAGGTGGCCGGCCTTGCAACGCCTCGTTTCCTGTTTGAAATCGAGGCGGAAGCGGTCTGCGAGGAGCCTGACCAGGCTTTTCTCGAGCTTCCACAATCGGACGAGGAATTCGCGCTGCCGCCGGCGCTTCAGCCCGGCGCCCGGGCCGATCGGTGATTTCCACGCCACAAGGCACCCAGCCCCGCGAGAAATTGCAGCGTCATGGCCCTCAAGCGGGGTTGTTTCGCGCGCGCGGCGGCGTATCCTTCCCTTTGATCAAGCCTGATGGGGGAGAAACAGTTCCATGTCGAAATCCAGCGCCGCGACGCCGATCACCACCTTCTCCCAGCCGAACGACCTAGAGGCGTTCTGGATGCCCTTCACCGCCGAGCGCGCGTTCAAGAAGAATCCGCGCATCGTCTCCCGCTCGAAGGACATGCATTATTTCACCTATGACGGCCGCGCGATCCTGGATACGACCGCCGGCCTCTGGTGCTGCAATGCGGGCCATAACCGCGACCCGATCGTGGAGGCCATCAAGGCGCAGGCGGAAACGCTGGATTACTCGCCGCCCTTCCAGTTCGCGCATCCCCTCGGCTTCCAGCTGGCTTCGCGCATCGCGCAGATGGCCCCGGGCGATCTCGATCACGTCTTCTTCGTCAATTCCGGCTCGGAAGCGGTCGATACCGCGCTGAAAATGGCGATCGGCTATTTCCAGGCGAAGGGCGAGGGCAATCGCTGCCGCCTGATCGGCCGCGAGCGCGGCTATCACGGCATCGGCTTCGGCGGCATCTCGGTCGGCGGCATGGTGGCGAACCGCAAGGCTTTCGCGACGCAGCTCCTGCCGCATGTCGACCACCTGCCGCATACCTATAATCGCGCCGAGCAGGCCTTCACCAAGGGCGAGCCGGATTGGGGCGCGCATCTCGCGGATGATCTGGAGCGCATCGTCGCCCTGCATGATGCCTCGACCATCGCCGCCGTGATCGTGGAGCCGATGGCGGGCTCGACCGGCGTGCTCCCCACGCCGAAAGGCTACCTCAAGCGCCTGCGCGACATCTGCGACAAATACGGCATCCTCCTGATCTTCGACGAGGTGATCTCCGGCTTCGGCCGTCTCGGCACCTCCTTCGCGGCCGAGCGCTATGGCGTTACGCCGGATCTCATCACCTTCGCCAAGGGCATCACCTCGGGCACCGTGCCGATGGGCGGCGTGATCGCGAGGAAGCATATCCATGATGCCTTCATGAAGGGCCCGGAGCACATGGTGGAGTTCTTCCACGGCTACACCTACTCGGCGCATCCGCTGGCCTGCGCGGCAGCCATGGCGACGCTGGATGTCTATCGCGACGAGGATCTCTTCGAACGCGCGAAAAGGCTCGAGCCCATCTGGGCCGATGCGATCCACTCGCTGAAGGGCCTGCCGAACGTGCTGGATATCCGCACGGTGGGCCTCACGGCGGCGATCGACCTTGCCTCCATGCCCGATGCTTTCGGCAAGCGCGCCTACACCGCCATGCATCGCGGTTTCGAGGATTACGGCTTCATGGTGCGCAATACCGGCGAGACGCTGGCGCTCACCCCGCCGCTCGTCATCTCGGAAGCGCAGATCGACGAGACCGTGGACAAGCTCGGCAAGCTCATCCGCGCCGTGGCGTGAGGTTCTGGATGGCTCTGGTCCGCGATATTGAGGTGGAATGGGCTGCAAAAGGAAAAATGCAGCCCACTCAGGTTGACGCCAAAGTGAAGGTCATTTCGACGTCTGGCCCGGACCCAATTGTGCAAATCGACACTTTCGGGAGTTCCGAAAGAAAGTTTGAGGGCAAACTCAGCCAAACCCTTCAGCTCGATCGCCGCGCGGCTGAAGAGTTGATGGGAATTCTCAAGCGCGCATATCGCCTCTAGAATAGGGCTATGAATCGCTCCGATTGCTTGCAGCAGGCCTTCCACCGCTTCGGCGTCACCATCAGTGCGGCCGAGATCGCGAGCGTTTCCCAGCACAACCCGCATGAAGCGATCCTCGTGCTGCTCGCCAATCGTGAGATCGCCGCCCGCTTCGATGCCGCCCATGGCCACCCGCCGGAAGAGGCCGATCTCGAAGCCCTGCTCGAAGTTTACGAGGCGGCCGCGCGGAAGGCGTGACAAGAACCGCGCACGGGGCTAAAGCCCCGCTTCATGAGCACCGAGACGCCGAAACCCGCCCGTACCGAAGCCCGTCGCCCCCGTGGCCTGCCCGATCGTTCGCCCGCGGATATCCGCGCCACGAACGAGATGATGCGCGTCATCCAGCGCGTGTATGAACTCTATGGCTTCGAGCCGGTGGAAACGCCGTTCCTCGAATACACGGACGCGCTAGGAAAATTCCTGCCCGATCAGGATCGGCCCAATGCCGGCGTCTTCAGCCTGCGGGATGACGATGAGCAATGGATGAGCCTGCGGTATGATCTCACCGCGCCGCTCGCCCGCTATTGCGCGGAAAACTGGCAAAAACTGCCGAAGCCCTATCGCAGCTATCGCGCCGGCTGGGTGTTCCGCAACGAGAAGCCCGGCCCCGGCCGCTTCCGCCAGTTCATGCAGTTCGATGCGGATACGGTGGGTTCGGCCTCCGTCGCGGCGGACGCCGAGATCTGCATGATGGCGGCCGATACGCTGGAAGCGTTGGGAATCCCGCGCGGTCAATATGTCATCAAGGTCAACAACCGGAAGATTCTCGATGGCGTGATGGAGGCCATCGGCCTTGGCGGCGAGGAGAATGCCGCCCGACGGCTCATCGTGCTGCGTGCGATTGATAAGCTGGATAAGTTCGGGGTTGAGGGTGTCGAAAAATTATTGGGACCTGGGCGCTTAGACGAGAGTGGGGATTTCACGAAGGGGGCGGGTCTGAGTGAAGAGGCTATCACAGTCGTATGTCGCCTCACGGCGCCTAACCGGCCGGATATGCGGATCATTTCAAGCGACTTGCCGGATAAAGCGCGAACAAACTGGAGAAATCTGGACTGGTGGGAACACGACCTAAACTATTTCCTTCGTGAGAACGGGTTTGAGTTCCCTGATAGCATAGTCGAGGCATTTGAATCTCTTTTCGAACTGGAAAAGCTTTTGGCGAGCGCAGGATATGAAGCGGATCGCGTCAAAATTGATTTGTCCGTCGTCCGTGGCCTCGAATACTATACCGGCCCCGTCTTCGAAGCCGAATTGCTGTTCGAGGTGAAGGACGAGGAAGGCCGGCCCATCCGCTTCGGCTCGGTGGGCGGCGGCGGGCGCTATGATGGCCTCGTCTCGCGCTTCCTCGATGAACCCGTGCCGGCCACGGGCTTTTCCATCGGTGTGTCGCGACTGCGCGCGGCACTCGACAAGCTCGCGGAAATGCGCGGCGAGAAGACCGGCGAAGTCGAAGGCCCGGTCATCGTGCTGGCGATGGACAAGACCCCCGAAGCCATGGCGAGCTATCAGCAGATCGTGGCGAGCCTTCGCGGCGCCGGCATCCCCTCCGAAATTTATCTCGGTTCCGCCGGCATGAAGGCGCAGCTGAAATACGCCGACAAGCGCAACGCGCGCGTGGCCTTGATCCAGGGCTCCAACGAGCGCGAAAAGGGCGAGGTGCAGGTGAAAGACCTCATCCTCGGCGCGACCCTCACCGACATCAAGGACCGCACCGAATACCTCGCCAAGCAGGCCGAGGTGCAGTTCGCGGTGCCGGTTTCCGAGGTTGTCGCGAAGGTGCGTGAGGTTCTCGCGAAGCATCGCTGAGCCACGGGCGTCATGGCCGGACCTGTTCCGGCCATCCACGTCTCTGCGGCTGAAGGCGTGGATGCCCGGGCCAAGCCCGGGCATGACGGTTGCGTCCGCCGGTTCCCGCTTGCGGCTTCCGCCGCGTCGGGAATGACAGCAACACGCCAAAACGATTCATCCCGTTTCGAACTTGTCGTCGCCTTGTCGCGCGCGCGCTGGTAGAAGCGGGTCGAAATTCGAGGTTTTGGGGATGGTGATGGACCAGCGGCGAAACTCCGGCACGGCGCGCCTCGCGCGGGGCGCTTGGGCTGAAAACGGCGTGAATGCGCTGGGGGCGCGCCTTCTCGCGCGTTTCGCCCGCGTGGGCTATGCGGCCTCGGATGTGCCGGTGCTCCAGCCCGCCGAACCGTTTCTGGAACTCTCTGGCGAGGATATCCGCCGCCGCCTGTTCGTCACCTCCGATGACGAGGGCGAGGAATTGTGTCTCAGGCCGGAATTCACCATTCCCGCCGCTCTGGCCTATCTGAAATCCGGTATTGTCGGACGGCGGGCCGATCTCGCCTTCCTCGGCCCGGTGTTTCGACAGCGCCCCGGCGAGAATGCCGAGTTCTGGCAATTCAGCGCCGAATCCCTCGGGCGGACGGATCGCGAGGCGGCCGATGCCGATCTCCTCGCGGAAGTGCATGGCGCGGTGACGGATGAAATCGGCGCGGAGGGGCTCACCCTTCGCGTGGGCGATCTTGCGCTGTTCGCGCGCCTCATCGAGACGTTGAACCTCTCGCCCGTTCTGGCGCGCCGCCTCGGCCTCGCGCTCGGCGAGGGGCGGATCGAGGCGTTGCTCGAGGCCCCGCTCGCCGGTGGAAGGCCCGAGGCCAGGGGCCTTGCACGCTATTCCGGCGTGCTGGATGCGCTGAAGGATGCCGACCCCGGCGAGGCCAAGGCCTTCGTGAAGGATCTGCTCTCGCTCGCCGGCATCTCGGCCGTGGGGGGGCGTTCGGCGGAGGATATCGCGAGCCGCTTCCTTGATCGCGCGCGCGAGGATTCGCAGGCGCTGGGCGAGGAACCGAAGGCGATCCTGAGGCGCTTCCTTTCGATTTCCGGCGAGCCGGATCAAGTCTCGCGCGCGGTGCGCGCTTTGGCGGAGGAGGCGGGGCTCGACCTCTCCGCGGTGCTCGAACGCTTCGATTTGCGCACGGGCTTTCTCGAGGCGCGCGGCTTCACGCTTTCCACGTTGCAGGCTTCGGCCGGTTTTGCGCGCAATCTCGATTATTATTCCGGCTTCGTCTTCGAGCTGCGGCGGGCTGGCACGGATCGCCCGGTGGCAGCCGGCGGGCGCTACGACCGGCTCTTCGAGCGGCTTGGCCACGAGGTGCCGGCCATCGGCGCGGCGATCTGGCTTGAACGCCTTGCGGGAGACGCACCATGAGCAATCCGCTGATCATCGGCCTGCCATCCAAGGGGCGGCTGCAGGAAAATGCCTTCGCCTTCTTCGCGAAGGCCGGCCTGAATGTGAGCCAGGCACGTGGCGCGCGCGATTATCGCGGCGCGATTTCCGGCCTTGATGGCGTGGAGATCGCCTTTCTCTCGGCCAGCGAGATCGTCGCGGAACTGGCGCGCGGCTCGGTGCATTTCGGCCTGACGGGCGCGGATCTCATCGAGGAGGCGCTGCCCGATCCCAAGGCGAAAGTGGAGATGCTGGTGCCGCTCGGCTTCGGCTTCGCGAATGTCGTTGTCGCGGTCCCGCAGGCCTGGATCGATGTGCATGCCATGGCCGATATCGAGGATGTCGCGGCCGGTTTCCGCCATGACAAGGGCCGGCGCCTTCGCGTGGCGACGAAATACATCAATCTCACCCGACGCTTCTTCAAGCGGCATGGCATCGCGGATTACCGCATCGTCGAAAGCCTCGGTGCCACGGAAGGCGCCCCTGCGGCCGGCACGGCGGATTGCATCGTGGATATCACCACGACAGGCTCCACGCTCGCCGCCAATGCGCTGAAGATTCTCGATGATGGCATCATGCTGAGATCCGAGGCCTGGCTGGTCGCGAGCCGCGTCGCGAACTGGAATGCCGGTCATCGCGAGGCCGCGCGTCAGGTTCTCGCGCGCATCCACGCCGAGAAGGAAGCCTCCACGCGGCGCGAACTGCGCGCCTTCCTCCAAGGGGGCGTGCCGGAGGCGCTGGCGCGCGAGATCACCGAACTCGGCGGCGAAATCCTGCTCGATGGCGGCGCGGGTATCGTGAGCCTGCTGGTGTCCAGGGGCAATGTGCCCCATCTCGCGGACAGGCTGGTGGCGGCCGGTGCGCGGCGCGTGCTTGTTGCCTCGCCGGAATATGCCTTCAGCCCGGAGAATCCGCTCTTCGACCGGCTCTCCGCAGCGCTGCCCCCGCAAGCCGCGAATGA
>Ga0068877_10005086_pt1 | contig 10165 bp, 7 predicted proteins | sample NOAtaG_FD_66437 | JGI IMG/M metagenome (GOLD analysis project Ga0068877, IMG submission 66437) | Freshwater lake microbial communities from Lake Erie, under a cyanobacterial bloom - NOAA_Erie_Diel6S_1000h metaG | ecosystem: Environmental > Aquatic > Freshwater > Lake | place: USA: Ohio, Lake... | reverse complement strand
CACAGGCGAGGATCAGATAGTCAAACGCGACCTCGCCAAAGCTGGTCTGAACGCGATGGTTGGCCAGGTCAAGTCCGTTCACTTCACCCTGGAGCACCCGCGCATTTTGCTGGCCGGCCAGCAGACTCCGGATCGGCGTCGCAATATCGGCTGGACTCAAGCCGGCCATCGCGACCTGGTAAAGCAACGGCTGAAAAAGATGGTGATTGCGGCGGTCGATCAGGGTGACCTGAACGTCTGCTAACTTGTTCAAAGCCTTGGCCGCATTCAACCCGGCAAAGCCACCCCCGACAATCACAATTGATTTCATGGCTCTCATTCCACTGCCACCCTCCCGTTGCAGCCCATGTTGACTGCCCTCCAATTCTAGCCTTTGCCCCGAAAAGAATCGGCCCGAAGCGATCGGCGAATGGACTGTTTTCGGCGAAGGCAAGCATCCGGCGATTGAGTCCGTGACAGCGGCCTGGTTTCGGCCGCAAATGATTGAAAGAGTATCTCCAGCGACCTCGCCAGCGGTGAATTTACTGCCCTGCTTGGGGTGGCGATTGCAAGTACTTGGCCGCATAGGCTGCCAAGGCATCCGCCAACGTTTCGGCAGTCTTTTGCCGCTGTTCCTTGCCGGTATAGTCCGCCCCAAACTCGAGTTGGACCGCGTCGATTGCCGTCTGTTGGTGACTGCCATAAGTCCCCACAATATGCCCGCCCGTAAAGCCCGCTTGCTCCTTCCCGTCAAACGGATTGGGGTGGACTTTCCACCCGCGACCAGCCAGCAGCCCAAACAGGCTCTGCTCGCCCGTTTGCGCCGCGCCACCAAATCGCTGCTGCAGCAGTTCGGTTGTCCGGCCGTTGCGGGTTCCCCGATACACGGTTGAGCGACTCGTGCCCTGACCGTGAATGTCAATCAACAGCCCGCAGCGATGGGCTTCCGCAACCTCGCGACAGGCCGAGGCGAGGCTGCCGTGGTAGTGTTCGTAAACCAGCCTTGCGTCCGGATCTTCAAAACCGATTTCCGCTGGACGATTGAAGTCGATGTACTTGCGATGCACTCTGGAAATGACGAACCACGGCTCGCGGCCCAGCTTCTTTTTGACTTCGACCGCAACAGCCAGCGCCAACTGCTCCGTTCCCACATCGCGCCCGGTGAAAAAACCCGACGGGCCTTTTTCCAAGCCCTCTCCAGTGCGCGGTTCAACATCGGGGATGGCGCGGTTGCCTCCATGCGGAGCCGAGATGATGATCGGCAGCTCACCTTTTTGAACCCTGACACACTCGGCCAAATCGAGTTTGACCCCAGTAGCGGGTTCAGTGGCGGGCGCCGCTTGTTGCGCCTCAAGCGGGACCCTTAACGAGTCCAGCAATCCCAGGGGCAGCAGCGCAACCAACAGCAGTGCTCGAAACAGTTTCATCACAATGCCCGGCCGGAGTCAGGGAATCGAAAGTCTGCCATCCGTATGATAATGGACCTGCCCCACCACCTGCTGCTTTCGCCGTGCAGTTGAGAAACCTGTAGGGTGACAATCGCCAGCGCCTGCGTCAGCCTTCGCGCAATCGGCGATCGAGGGCAACCGCAAAACGTTCGATGGAACCCGAGTCGTAGGGGAAATAGAGCGAGGGCTCGATCAGCTCAATTTCAATCACTCCCCAAGCGCCATCCGGGAGGCGCACCAAATCGACGCGGCCGTAAAGTACGCGCTCCGGCAATGCAGCCATCGCCCGCTGGCCCGCCTGCAATAGTTCTGAAGTTGGAACGGTAGCCGCGATCTCACCGCCATGTTCCTCCTGCACCCGGAAATCCCCGCTCGCCGGTCGCTTCAGCACGGCGTGGCTGAACTTCCCGTCGAAATAGAAGAGCGAGTATTCCCCCTCGTCTACGATGCTCTGCAGGAAGGGTTGCACCAGCAGTGGCTTGTCCCCAAAAATCTGCGCCGCCTCGTCCCAGCTCTCCGCGCGTTCAGGCCGCAGCCGGAAGGTGTCGTCCGCATTTGCACCGACAGTTGGCTTGACTACCAGTTCGCCGGTCTGAAATCGCTCGAATAAGGGCAACAGGTCGGCCGCGGTCGGCAAGTTGGGCAACCATTCGGTGGGAACGATTCTGACCCCGCGTTGTTCCAGGTCCCGCAGGTATTGCTTGTCAATATTCCAGCGAACGATCGCCAAACTGTTGAGCAGCAGCGTTCCCGAACGTTCAATCGCGGCGAGTACTTCCAGAAACTCCTGCGCCCGCTTCTGATAGTCCCAAGTCGACCGAATCACCACCGCCGCGTATCGGCTCCAGTCTCCATTCGCTCGATCCCAGGGGACCAGAGACCCTTCCCAGCCGAGTTCGGCCAAGGCGGGGAAGCTGAGGTGATCATAGGCAAAGAATCCGGTCAGGTCGCTCATCGAAAGATAGGCGATCCGATTGCTCGCGAGATTCCCGGGCAGCTGCAGTCCTGCGCTCACTTCTTCCATTTCCAGCTTTTGACGATCGCCTCGACATCCGCCGTCATGTCGCTGCGGTCGCTCGAGCCACCGAGAATGTAGTAAGCTTGCCCCTTGTGATGGGCAATCACCACGTGAGTTGGCTGGAACTTTCCCAGCTCTCCGTTGGCGATCACCCAGTAGGCCGGTTCGCCGTCGAGCTCCGTTGAATCGGGCAGTAAAATCCCTTTGTAGCGCATGGCAAAGTCGACGGCCGTTACGTCTGCCGTTTTCTGCTCGGGACGCGCGGCATCGATCGAAATCATCCGGGTCATTAAGTCCCGGGGGACGTCGGCGGGAGTCAACAGCATCAGCGTCGGCCACTCCGTTTTCCTGGCGTCCCAGCCGAGAGGCCTTTCAAAGGACGCAGTGCCGACGTCGCAGAGCAGGGCATTCCGCTGGGTATTGTCGCCACAACCACCCCCGGCCAACAGGCAGCTGGCCAGAATCATGCTCGCCAGCAGAATCGAGCTCCCGGCGATCGACTCACCCCGATCCCGTCGACAGATCGAATTCAGGAGCGACGCCATCATTCCAGCGATCTCGGGAGAGGGGGGTGAGTCAGACTCGTCACGAACTCCGGACAGGGTCCGGCATGTGCGCGACAGTTACTTCTTTCCGAACAGTTGCTGCTTAAGGAAAGTGTAGGCCAGACTTTGCATGTAAGCAGCCTGCTCATTGTTTGCAGCCCCGCCGTGCCCCCCCTCGATGTTCTCGTAATAAAGGACGTTGTGCCCGTACTCTTCCATCCGAGCCATCATTTTGCGGGCATGACCGGGGTGCACGCGGTCGTCCCGCGTCGAAGTCGTGAAGAGCACAAACGGATACTTGCCATCCGCTTTGACGTTCTGATACGGCGAAAACCGTTGAATGAACTCCCACTCGGAGGGCAAGTCCGGATTGCCGTACTCGGCCATCCAACTCGCTCCGGCCAGCAGTTTGTTGTACCGCCGCATGTCGAGCAGCGGCACTTGGCAAACCGCCGCCTTCATCAGGTCGGGATAGAGCGTCACCATGTTGCCCACGAGGAGGCCGCCATTGGAGCCACCCTGAATTCCCAGACGGGTCCGAGAAGTCACCTTGCGGGCAAACAAATCCTCGGCCACCGCGGCAAAGTCCTCATAGCAGCGCAGCCGGTTTTCCTTGAGTGCGGCCTGGTGCCAGCGCGGACCATACTCGCCACCACCCCGAATGTTGGCCACCACATATACCCCCCCCTCGCTCAGCCAGGCCCGTCCGGCGCCCGCGTTGTAACTCGGCTGCAGCGAGATTTCAAACCCGCCGTAACCATACAGCAGCGTCGGGTTGTCGCCATTCAGCTCCAGTCCTTTCCGGGCAACCATGAAGTACGGGACCTTGGTCCCATCCTTGCTGGTCGCAAAGTGCTGACTGATCTCCAGTCCGCTCGCGTCGAAAAAGGCTGGCAGTGACTTGATAGGCTTCGGTTGCTCGCCAATGACGCCATAGGAGAGCGTCGTCGGAGTCAGGTAATCGGTTGTCGTGAGGAAGATTTCGTTCGATTCGTCCGGATCGACTGCCATGATATTGACCGTGCCGAACTCGGGAGCACCGACCAGCGGCTCACGCTTCCAGTTCCCATCCAGCTTGATCACGTAAATTCGGTTCTTCACATCTTCAAGGACATTCAGGTAGAGATAGTCCTTGGTAAAGCCATAGCCAGACAACGCGGTGTTCTCGCTGGGCGTGAAAATGGCCCGCAGCTTGCGGTCCCCCTTGAGGAACTCGTCAAACTTTCCGACCAGCAGCGATCCGGCGGGGAACGTCTGCCCGTCGACTTCCCACTCCTTGCGGAGCTGCAGCACGATGTACTCGCGCACGGCGTTCTTCTCGGCGGAATTCTGGGCGTCGATCTTGACCAGCTCGCCGGCGGGAGTGCGGTAAAACAGCTCGTCGTTATAAAAGGCGAGATTGCGAAAAACAAAATCCCGCTCGAAACCCGGAGTGTCGTCGTGCTGGGCACCCACCATCATGTCGGCTGCCTGGCCTTCATAAACGGTCTCGGCAGCGGTCAGCGGCGTGCCCCGTTTCCACAACTTGGCGACTCGCGGATAACCTGAATCGGTCATTGAGCCGGGGCCGAAATCGGTTTGCACAAACAATTGGTCGCCGTTGATCCAGCTGACGCTGCCTTTCGCTTCGGGCAGGAAAAAGCCGCCCTCGACAAATTCCTTTTTCTCGACATCAAACTCGCGATAGACCTTGGCATCAGCCCCGCCCCGCGAGAGGCTGACCATCGCCCGCTTGTAGTCCGGTCGCAGCAGTTGTCCGCCACCCCAAACCCAATTTTCATTCTCCGCTTTGCCCAAGGCATCGAGATCCAGCAGGACCTCCCACTTCGGCTCGGTCTTCACATACTCTTCCATGGTTGTCCGCCGCCAGAGGCCGCGCGGATTCTTCTTGTCCCGCCAGAAGTTGTAGAGGTAGTCGCCATGCTTGGAGACCATCGGGATTCGGGCATCCGAATCGAGAATCGCCAGCAAGTCGGTCTTCAGCTTGGCAAAGCCAGGGTCGCTTTCCAGCGCGCCTTGGGAAACCTTGTTGCGCGCCCGGACCCAGTCCAACGACTTGTCGCCAGTGACATCCTCCAGCCATTGCCAAGGATCATCTTGAGCCCCGCCATCCTGACCACTCGCGATGGGAACGAAGATCGCTCCGGCCATAAGTACTCCCACCAGCCACAAACCAACGTTGATATTCATTGCTCGCTTCCTCGTCAGGGATTGCGGAAGGGATCGCCCCTCCGCCGCTTGAACAGACCTTCAATTTGAGCGCACCGCCGCATTTCGTGCAACCGGTCGACGGTTCTTCCCGCCGCGGAACGCTATTCCAGCACCAGCACCGGTCGCCCCAGGACCTCCATCCGCGGACTGATCCCCAGTCCCGGTTGCCGCGGCGCCGATAGCCGTCCATTGACCTTCTGGGGCGCGCCCTCCGCCAGGCTAACCGTCACGTAACTGTTGAAGTCGGTGCTGGTGAACAGCAGTTCGGGCGGCGTACTGTGCGCCAGGTGTGCAATCGCGGCAGTTACAATGTCGCCGCCCCAGGTGTCTTCCACGGTCATCGCGATCCCCAGCGACACGCAAAGATCCCGAGCCAATCGCAACCGGGTCATTCCGCCGAATTTGGCGATTTTCAGGTTGACCACATCCATCGCCAAGTCGGCTTTGCCCCGAACCAGCATCTCGATCCCATCCACATTCTCATCGAGTACAAACGGATGGTCGGTTAACCGCCTCACTGCCAGGCACTCTTCATAGCTGGCGCAGGGCTGTTCAATATAGACATCCACATCCCGCACGCCCCGCACGACGCGAATGGCTTCATGCTGCGTCCAGCCCGTATTGGCATCGGCGATCAGTTTGTCGGTCGGTTGGAGGATCTCCCGGACGGCGCGAATCCGCTCGATATCGGTATCCGGGTCGCCGCCGACTTTGAGCTGAAACCGCTGGTAGCCCTCGGCGCGATAACTCGCCACATTCGCCGCCATCGCGGCAGGATCCTGCTGCGATATCGCGCGGTAGAGGGGAAAGGACTCACCATATCTCCCCCCCAGCAGTTCGCAGCAGGGGAGTCCGGCTTGTTTCCCCAGCAAATCCCAGCAGGCCATGTCGATTGCCGACTTCACGTAGGGATGACCCTTGAGCAGCGAGTCCATTCGACGGTTCAGCTTGCCGGTCTCCAGCGGATTCTCGCCCAACAACTGGGGAGCGAGTTCCTGCAGCCCGGCTCGGACACCGGCTGCATACGAGGGAAGGTAGACCGGTCCCAGTGGACAGCACTCACCCCACCCCGTGTGACCGGTATTCGTATCGATCGCAACTACCGTCGAGTCAAAGACCGTGACGCTTTTGCCACCACTCCATTTATAAGTCTGTTCATGCAGCGGCAACTCAACGCGAAATACTCGAATCCGGGAAATCTTCATCGGTTCACTCGGGAAATGGAAAAGCGTGGTGCGGTCTCGAATCATCAGGGGCGTTTGTCAGCTTGAGCCTCCCGATTTCGCCGAACGGCCTCGGCATAAATCGCCTCTTGAGCCCTCTGCAGACGTTCCGGCCATTGAAATTCCGGTGAGGTGCCCGGGTCATAGCCGGCGAGGTGACCACTCAGCCGCGTGGCTGGTTTGGTGTAGACCAGCTTCGTGTCGCCAAAAACCTCGCGGCAGAGCTTCGCCAGCTCAGGGTCGTAAACTTCCAGCTCTTCCCGCGTGTTCACGTGATTGTGATCGTGATCCGGCTCGCGGTTGTTGCTGAACCAGTTCTGCACGCCCTCGGCAAAGTACTCGTAATGATTAACCGCTGCGTAAACACCCTTCCATAACCCCGCGGCCATCGCCGCATCGTAGGCCGCCCGCAGCCGTCGATCGAACTCGGGATCGATCTGCATCATCCCGCGGAGGTGAATGTTGTGGGCAAACTCGTGGATCAGAATACACTCGGTCGAATAGGGGTCGCCCGCGTATCCCAGCAGATTTTCTTCGGCACAGGAACATAGCGGGTCGGTCTCCGAACCGCCCATTCCCCGAGCGCGAGCATCCCAGTAATCACGAGCCGAAACACCACGACTCTCCCGGCCATCGTGCTGGGGGTCGGCCATCCATCGCCACTCGGGCAACTCCGTGGTGAACTCGTTGTGCGCCATGATGCACAGCCGCGACCCGCTCTTCAGCATCGCCTCCCGCACATCCGGCCGCTCCGCAAGCATCTGATCAACCAGCCAAGCCGCTTCGCGCAGGGCGTAGTCGCTGACTTGACCCGAGCTGACTATCGGATAGCCACTGGCACTGACGTGCTTGGTGTAAAAGGGATCGAGCTTGAGTCCCTCGGGTGGAGCGGTCACCGCGTAAGTCGAGGCATCAGCCTCCGAAGCCAGCTTGTCCTGGCCAGCCAGCTTGTCCTGGCCAGCCAGCTTGTTCTGGCCAGCCAGCGGAAGTCCACCGAGGCCCACCAGCAGGCTGCTCAGGAGTACTGCTTTTCCGATTAAGTTCAGATTCATCTTCGCGTTCCAGAGAATTTCAGGTTCGCCATCATACCGTCTTTGCCCTCGCGATTGGCGGCATTCCTTGCAGGTTCAACCCTCCAGCTCCCGTGAGAAGTGCGATTTCGCATCTGCTTTCCCCTGCCACTCCTCCCGGGGAGTTAGCCAAGGATTCCCTTCGACCAGCGAATAGTCTCAGCAGATCGCCCGCGCCTCTTTCTGAATTCAGGTAAATGCAACAAAATGGAGTCCGTCCGCTCTGAGTGAGCAACATTCTCTCCTCGCCCCCCAGATTCCTCAGGGGGCGCTATCTTTTTGCCGAGAGCCCCCTGTGACTGACTCCATGCCCATTCCGCCCTCAGCCGAGCCGGCGGTCCTCGCTCCTGCGGAAGCAGACGCAGTCAATCCAAGTCCGGACCCGATCCCGGACCCCTTGCCGCCGGCGCCTGCCCCGACCGGGGCCCAACCCTTGAAACGCTTTTTTCCCCTCGACCCCCGCTCCGTTCGCGCGGAGCAGTTCTCCGGACTGATTTTTTTTGCCGTCCTCGCTCTTGCCGCAACGTTTGGGCTGGTCCTCGGTTTTATTGCCGCGGATCGAATCAACTGGATTTGGTGGGCAGTGGCCGGTGGTCTGGCAACCGGCGCCTGCATCCTGCTGTTTTTTGTCCTCGCCTGGCCAGCTATCGAGTTTCGCCATGCCCGCTGGAGTTGGGATGCGTCCGGACTGGAAATCCATCGGGGTGTCCTCTGGCAACATCGAATCACGATTCCGATTTCCCGGATTCAACATGTCGATGTCTCGCAAGGACCTCTGCAAAGGCATTTTGGACTCGGCAAAGTCACCGTGCACACGGCCGGAACCCAGCATGCTGCGATCGAGCTGAGCGGAATCGCCTACGAAGCGGCCACTTGGCTGCGCGAGCAAATCATCGCCGGTCAGGGAGTCCAGGATGCCGTCTGAAGAACGTCCGGACTCGGGAGTCGCTCCGCAGCAACCTGCCGAACCAAACCCGTCCACAGCCGAGTCCAGGTCTCCGCTCGCAGCGAATCCCGCCCGCGAGGCGCTCGGCCAACAGCCGCGCTGGCTGCATCCAACCTCCTTCATTTTTGATGCCCTGTCCCATATTCGTTCGTTTGTGGTTCCCTTTCTGCTCGCCTTGTTCGGAGCGGCTCAAGACGAACTCTTCTGGCAGTATTTTGGGCTCTTCATTCTGATTCTCTCGCTGGTGCGCACTGGGCTTCATTATCTGACTCTCCGCTACCGGATTGTCGGCGGAGACCTCGTGATCAACTCCGGGTTGATTTTTCGCCGAGTGCGAACCATTCCGATCCGGAAAATTCAAAACCTCGATTTGATTCAGAATCCGCTCCACAGGCTCTTCCGCGTCGCCGAGGTCCGGGTCGAGACGGCCAGCGGTGCAGAAGCCGATGCCGTGCTTCGCGTCCTCAGTTTGAATGATGTCGATCAGCTCCGCGGAGCCTTGTTTCCCGAGCAGCTGACCGGTAACGACCAGACTGCACCCGAGTCTGCAGTGCTCTTGGATTCCTCCACTCCCCGGGGAAGCGGAGTCCCTGCCCGATCGGAACCGTTTGGCAGTGCTGCTGCCTCACCTGTCGAGCAGTTGCTGCGGGTTCCCCTGCGGTGGCTCGCTCTGGCGGGGCTCTCCAGCGACCGGGGACTGCTGCTGGTGGGCGTGGCCACAGGCGCCCTGTTTCAATTCAATGACAGATGGTTCCAGGATTGGGGGGTCTGGCGCTTGCTCAGCCAATATGCCAACACCTGGGCGGCGATCCTCGTCGGCTTGGTGATCGGCTGGGTGTTGCTAAAGCTCCTCAGCATCGGCTGGTTCACGCTTCGCTTTTTTGACTATCGCCTGACCCGAGTGGGAGACGATCTTCGAATTTCCTCGGGATTGATTACCCGTGTCAGCGCGACAATCCCCCGCAAACGGATTCAGTTCATCTCCGTCCACCGACCGCTGCTCTTCCGCTGGACCGGGTTCAGCATGATCAAACTTGAGACCGCTGGTGGCTCGGGCAAGGACGGTGAAGGCGGGACAACCACGGCGACCCGCAGCTGGTTTGTCCCGGTCGTTCCTGACAGCGAAGTGCCACGCTTGCTGAGCGAACTTCGTCCAGGCCTGGAATGGCGCGAGTCGGAACAAACCTGGCAGCCGGTTTCGCCTCGCGCTGCCGCTCGACTCATGCGAATCGGCATTGCAACAGCCGCCCTGCTGACAATCGCCGCAGGCTTCATGTACCAGCCTTGGGGCGCCCTGGCAGGCTTCGCAATTTTCCCCCTGCTCATCCTCTGGGCGATCAAAAAAGGCCGTTCCCATAGTTACGCCCGCACCCCCTTTGGCGTCGCTTACCGCAGCGGACTGCTCACCCGCAAATTGAGCCTCACGTTTTACGAGCGGATTCAAAGCGTCTCGTTCAAGCAGTCACCGTTCGATCGCCGCTGGAAGATGGCTGTCCTCTCCGTCGATACGGCCGCCGCAGGCCCAGCCGAACACGTCATCGAAATTCCACTCCTCCAAGCGGACTTCGCCCGCGATGAGTTCAGCGCCCTCCGCGAACTGATTGCCCACAACGGGTACGCCCGGGAGCACGCTGCCCGGGAGCACGCTACTCAGGGACAAGTTACTCAGGGACAAAGTGCGGGCGAGCCTGCCAGCGGTAAGGGCGCGCCAAGCTCCCCGCCGAC
>Ga0068877_10005084_pt1 | contig 10167 bp, 9 predicted proteins | sample NOAtaG_FD_66437 | JGI IMG/M metagenome (GOLD analysis project Ga0068877, IMG submission 66437) | Freshwater lake microbial communities from Lake Erie, under a cyanobacterial bloom - NOAA_Erie_Diel6S_1000h metaG | ecosystem: Environmental > Aquatic > Freshwater > Lake | place: USA: Ohio, Lake... | reverse complement strand
CGAGGCTGCCGGAGCCACCCGCCGCGATCGCCTCCTGGGCCATCTTCACGAGCGAGGTGGCGCTCGCGTAGGCCTCGAGATGGCCCGGCTGTCCACACGGACAGACCCGCGCCTCGGGCGACGGATCGACGATGATGTGGCCGCACTCCGAGCCGTGGCTGTGGGCCCCCTCGACGTTGAGGTCGCCGATGATGATCCCGCCCCCCACGCCCGTACCGAGCGTGAGCATGACGAGGCTTCCGAACTCGCGGCCGGAGCCGACCCAGAACTCTCCATAGGCGGCCGCGTTGGCGTCGTTGGCGAACGTCACGGGCCGGCCGCAGTGGGCGGCCACACGATCCCGCAGCGGGAAGTTGTCCCAGCCGGTCAGGTTGCCCGCCTGCACGATCCGGCCGGCGGGGATGTCGAGCGGGCCAGGCGACCCGAGTCCGACGGCGGCGATGTCGGCCGTCGCGATACCGGCCTGGGCGGCGAGCGCGTGCACAGCCCGCCCCATCCGGGCAGCGGCGTCTTCCGGCCCACGGGAGGCGTGCGTCGGCTCGGTGTGGAAGGCAACCTTCCGGCCCGCGTCATCGACGAGGGCCGCCTTGATGTTCGTGCCACCGAGATCGACGCCCGCGTAGAGCGGAAGCGTGGCGGCCGAGAGCGGCAGGAGGCTACTCGGCATCTGCGGGGAGCCGGCTGGTTTCAACGGTGGGCGTGGGGCCCGTGCAGGCCTTCATGAACTCGACCAGGTCGGCCTTCTCCTCCGCCGTGAGCTTGAGCGGCCGAATCTTGTCGCTCAGGTGTGGATTCGGATGCCCCCCCTTGTCATACCAGTCCACGACCTCTTCCAGCGTGGCGACGGAACCGTCGTGCATGTACGGAGCCGTGAGGGCCACGTTGCGGACCGTCGGGGTCTTGAAGGCGCCGGTGTCCTTCTCGTCCTTCGTGACGACGAACCGACCGAGGTCGGGGTTCTCCTTGTCCATGCCGATGCCGAGGTTGTGATACTTCTCGTCGGCGAGATTCGCGCCGACGTGGCAGGCGGTGCAGTTTCCCTTCTCCGTGAAGAAGATGTCGCGGCCCCGCTTGGCCGACTCGCTCATCGGATGGGCCTCGGCCGCCTCTTTCGCGGCCTTGTACTTGGCCGCCAGTTCAGGATCCTCGGCGATGTCGTCCTCGTCGAGGCCGGCGAAGGCCCGCAGCTGCTCGCCGTAGTCGTAGGGGGACGGGGCCGTGACGAGCACCCGCTCGAAGGCGGCGATCGCCTGCCCCACGCGGTCGATCGTGAGCTCGCCGAAAATCTTCTCGAACTGCTTCTTGTAGACCGGAATCTCGCCGAGTCGCTTCACCACGCCCTCGTGGGTGAAGCCCATCTCGATCGGATTCTGGATCGGGCCCACGGCCTGTGCCTCGAGCGAATCGGCCCGGCCATCCCAGAACTGGGGGCCGGAAAGGATGCGGTTGAACGAGACGGGCGAGTTGCGGCCCCCCTTCTGCCCGCGGATGCCGACGCCGGTCGTCGTGTGCGCGGTGTAGCCCTCGGCCGGGTTGTGGCAGCTGGCACAGCTGACGGTCGAGTCGGCCGAGAGCCGCGGATCGAAGTAGAGCTGCCGACCGAGCTCGACCTTGGCCCGCGTGAGCGTGTTCTTGTCGAGACCCGTGATCTGAGCGACTCCCTGCGAGAGGCCGAGCGGCAGCACCGGCTCGAGCTCGACGAAATTTCGCGGGTCGTCGAGCCAGGCCTCGATCTCGGGGAGCGTGATCGGGCCGACGGGGCCCTTCGCCGGCACGCCCGCGGTGAGCGCCGGATCGCCGAGCATCACCCGCTCGCGGGCGGGCGGCGCCTTGCCCTCGAGCGATTCCGCGGCCTCCGCGATCCGCTTGTCGGCGTCGGCGATGGCCTCCTTCGTCTCCTCGAGCGCCTGCTTCACGGCCGTCGCCGTCGCGGCCAGATCGGGATTCGCCGGCTTCGGCTCCTCCGTGGCGATCACCTCGATCGTTTCCACCACGTTGCCCGCCGGCGGGCTGCCGGCCGGGGCGCAGCCGAGGCTCATCGCCGCCAGCACGCCGGCCGCCAGACCGACGGGAGATTCCCTCAGGGCGTTGAGAACGCGAGCAGCGATCGCAGACATGGCTCGACTCCGAATGGAAAACCGGCAATGGGACCCCGGCACGTCGGGTCTACCGGCGCGGGGCATTGTAGACGCCCGCGGCCGAGGGGTGGAGCCTGCTCGGCCGCCGCCGGCAATCAGTCGGCCATGTCGGGCGTGGCCAGCCACTCCAGTTCACCGCCGAGGCCGATCCCGCCACCCAACCGGATCGAGGCCACGGCCCCCTTCTCCATCCGAATGGCGGCGGCCCCGTCGCCGATGGCCCGGGCGACGAGGTGGCCGACACACGGGGCATGGCCCACCCATGCGATCCGCGCGGCGTCCTGACCGGCGGTCCATTCGGCGACCGCCCGCCAATCCGATCCCGGCGCGAGAGCCTCGACGATCTCGACGGGGGGCTTCCCGCCGATCTCGTCGGCGAGCGCCGCGGCCGTCTCGCGGGTGCGCACCAGCGGGCTCGTCGCGATCAGGTCGACCTCCATTCCAGCGTCGCGAAGTCTCCGCACGAGCCGCACGAACGCCTTGCGGCCCTTCTTGGTGAGCCGGCGGGAGGCATCGTCACCCGCCTCGGAAACGTCCTCGGCGACGGCGTGGCGGATGATGTAGAGCTGCGTCGTGGGCATGGTGAACGCGATTGTGCAGGCAGCTGCGTGGCGGGGCAAGGATCAGGCCCGCCGCCAGACGTCGTCCCAGGCAACACCCGCCCGCTCCACGGCGCTCCCCGCCTCGCGTCGCCAGCGGCCGGCATCGACCGGATAACCCGCCGTCGGCACGACATCGGGGGCGAGCCGCCCCCAGTGGGCATTGAACGCCTGCATCGCCAGTTCTCGGACGTACTTCGCCGTCATGCTCGCCAGCGCCACCGGCGTGCGGGCCTCGCCCCCCACGCTGAACTCGATCCGCAGGCCCGTCGCCGGAACTGCATAGGCGGATCGCTCCGCCGTCTCCTCCAGCGCGTGGACGAGCGGCGCCGAGAAGTGCCTGGCCACGAGCGGCGCATATCGCTTGCGGCCGCCGTGCCGGTCGCACCATACGACGGTCGGATCGGCACCGCCGACAACGCTCGCCGCAAGTTCGAGCGTCGCCTGCGAGAGCAGGTCCGACTTGTTGAGGCCTGCGTCGAGCAGCCGATTGAACGCTCCCGGCGGCACGATCCGCACCCGCACCGCCATGAGCCTGAGTCCACGAGCGGCGAGCCCGCCGGCGAGATGCTCGAGGCGGTACTCATCGGCCGGCGGCTCCACGGGCAGCGTGAGGCCCAGGAGCGACTGATGCTCGGGCGAGCGTTCGACGTCGTGGCAGCCGACCGCCTGCGACAGTTCATCCCAGCAGCACGGCAGCCGACCGGTTGCCAGCGCGATGCCCGTCAGCGCCCCCCGTTCGAGCGCCGCCAGCCCGTTGCCTCCCCGGTAGATCCGCTTCGAATCGCCCCACAGGCGATCCGCACCCGCCGCGGCCACGGCTATGTTGAGCGCCCGTTCGGCCTCGTCTGGCGCCGCATCGACCTGCCACGCCGTGGCCGCGACGACGAGCGGCCCGAGATTGGGACCGTAGCCGGCCTCGTCGGTGCCGATCACGAGGGTCATGCGCCCACATCCGCGAAGCCGGCCGGATGCTGCCGGCAATATTCATAGACGGCGATCGCCGTCGAGGTGGCCGCATTGAGACTGTGGGGCATGCCGGCCATCGGGATCTCGGCCACGCGGTCGAGCCGCGCGAGCTCGTCGGGCTCGAGCCCCGTCCGCTCGTTGCCGATCACGAGCACCGTCCGCGGCACGAACTCGAACGAGAACAGCCGCTCCGAGTTGGTCGTCTGCTCGAGGCCCACGAGCTGGTAGCCCTCCGCCTTGAGGCGATCGAGCACCGGCGGCAGGCTGCGGTGCACGTCGAGCACCACCGAGTCGGCGCCGTCGCGGGCGATCCGTTCGTGGAGCCGGGCGGCGCCGCAGGCGATCACCCGCCGGATGCCGAAACAGCCGCAGGTCCGTACGATGTGCGAGAGGTTCACGTGGCTGCGCATCGCCGCACAGGCGACGACGAGTTCGCGCGGCGCCGGCAGGATCTCGGGAGGCTTGTGCCTGATGTGCTCGAATCGCGGCATCGGTGTGTGGCGTGCATTGTGCCTGATCGCCGGCGGCCTCGCGACGGCGGTCGCGGGCTGCTCGGCACCGGCCCCGACGCCCCCCGCCACTCCATCATCCGCGCCGGCAGCCGCGGCCGCACCGGCACAGCGTCCCGTCGAGGTGACGCTCGTGGATCACGCCGGGTTGCTGCAGGCCCTGGAGGCGCGGCAGGGCCGCATCGTGGTGCTCGACTGCTGGAGCACCTCGTGCCCGCCGTGCGTGAAGGAGTTTCCTGGACTCGTGGCACTCGCCGCGAAATACCGCGACCAGGTCGCCTGCCTCTCGCTGGCGTTCGACTACGAGGGCCTCGGCACGCCCGAAGAAGTGTTGCCGCCGGTGCAGGCATTCCTCGAACGCGTCGGCGCCGGCGGCGTCACCAACATGCTCAACCGCGAAGACGCCGACTCGCTCTACAAGAAGCTCGACCTCGTCAGCATCCCGGCCGTCTACGTCTACAAGCCCGACGGCACGCTCGCCCGCCGCTTCGACGACGAAGACGCCTCGCAGCGGCTCGGCCGCCCGTTCACCTACGCCGACGTCGAAGCCGAAATCCGCAGCCTGCTGCCGGCCACGTCCAAACGGTAAACCCAACCACTTCTGGGCCTTCCCGGCGTCATCCGTGAGGGGCTGCCCACGTCCCGAGAGCCGGCGTATGCTGACAAGCGAAGGCATGGATGCCGAAGCGCCGTCGGCATCGAGTGAGCGAAGGGCAGGATGCCCGTAGCGAACGTCCGGCTCTCGGGACGTGGGCAGCCCCGAACCGCCCGCAAAAAGGCTTTCGATGAAGTCCGAGAAGAAGCAACAGGCCGACGCGCCCCCCAAGGGCAGCCGCCCCGGCGACCGCGTCCAGGATTCGCGCGGGTTCGGCCGCGAGACGATCGAGTCGATCGTCGTGGCCTTCACGCTCGCCCTCCTCTTCCGCGCCTTCGAGGCGGAGGCCTTCGTCATCCCCACCGGCTCGATGGCCCCCACGCTCATGGGCCGCCACAAGGATCTCGCCTGCGACTCCTGCGGCCGCGACTTCCGGGTCGGCTGCAGCGCCGAGGAGGATGACGATTCCCAGCGGAAGCGGGCCGAGCTGGCCATGCTCGAGAGCGAGAACCGCGATCCGGCACGGATCGCGGCCCTGCGGAGGAATCTCGGCGACAAGCTCGTTTCCCGCGCGCGATGCCCCAACTGCGGCAACCTGATTCCGCTCACCGTCGGCCCCGACGACGCCCGCCGCTACGACCCCCGCTACCCGTCGTTCAGCGGCGACCGGATCCTCGTGGACAAACTGGTCTACGATTTTGCGGAGCCCCGGCGGTGGGACGTGGTGGTCTTCAAGTATCCGGAGGATGCGAAGACCAACTACATCAAGCGGCTCGTCGGGCTGCCCGGCGAGAACCTCTTCATCTCGGCGGGCGACATCTGGACGAGCCGCGGGGATGCGGAGCCCGCGATCGCCCGCAAGCCCGACGACACGCTCGTGGCGATGCTCCAGCTGGTGCACGACTCACGGCACGTGTCGCCCGAGCTCGCGAAGGCCGGCTGGCCACAGGCCTGGGCCGACTGGGCATCGGCCGGCGGCGGCTCCTGCCGCTGGGCGACCGACGACGCGGGCCGCTCGTTCGCGGTGAAGTGCCCGGCCGGCGAGTCGGCCATGCTTCGCTACCGCCATCTGATGCCATCGTTCGACACCTGGCGGGAGGTGCGGCAGGGCAAGTCGGTGGCCGACCGGGCCAAGCCGATGCTGATCGGTGACTTCCAGCCCTACAACGCCGAGTCGCTCGGACCGCACTGGGTGGGCGACCTCGCCGTGGAGGTCGAGCTCGAGAACAGGGGCAGCGTCGGCGTGGTTACGCTCGACCTCGTCGAAGCGGGCATGCGGCATATCTGCACGATCGATCTCGCCGATGGACGGGCCACGCTCGCACCGAAGGGGGAGCCGGATGCGAATGCGGTCGTCGGCGACACGCCCGTCCGCGGCCGCGGCCGCTGGCAGATCCTGTTTGCCAACGTGGACGACGAACTGCGGCTGTTCGTCGATGGGCGGCCCATCGCCTTCTCTGCGGCAGCGACATGGCAGCGTCGGCTGCAGGATGCGATCGATGCGCGGCCCGTCCCGCGATCGGGCACGCCCGGCGACACCGAGCCGGGCGACCTCTCGCCGGCCGGCGTCACCGCCACGGGGGCCGATGTCGCGGTCCGGAGCCTGCGGGTGCTGCGGGACGTCTATTACGTCGCCTCGGGGGCGGCGTCGGCGCTCGCCGGCCGCACGCCCGAGGAGGACTACCTCGGCTTTCCGCTCGAGGAGAACCAATATTTCATGCTCGGCGACAACTCCTCGGCCAGCAAGGACAGCCGGGCCTGGGAGCGGCTCCATCACGTGGATCGGCGGCTGATCATCGGGCGGGCCGTGGCGATCTTCTGGCCCCACGCCATTCCCGCGAAATGGAGCATTCCGCTGCGAATCGGGGGCATGGAAGTGCGATTGCCCTCGTGGCCCAACTTCGGGAGGATGGGCTTCGTGCGGTGAGCGGCCCGTGGGCCACGTGCCGCACGGCGACACGGAGGTTCGCATGCCACTGCTCTCGGTCGAAGGGCTCGTCAAAAATTACGGCCGCCGTCGGGTCGTGGACGGGGTCGATTTCCACGTCGAGACGGGTGAGATCGTGGGCCTGCTCGGCCCCAACGGCGCCGGCAAGACGACGAGCTTCCGCATGACCTGCGGCATGGTGATTCCCGACGCCGGCCGCGTGCTGCTCAACGACGAGGTGATCACCGACTGGCCGATGTTCAAGCGGGCCCGCGACGGGGGCATGGGTTACCTCGCCCAGGAGCAGAGCGTGTTCCGCAAGTTGACCGTCGAGCAGAATCTGCTGGCCGTGATGGAACTCATCGGCATGCCCGCCAAGGAGCGGCGGCGGCGGTGCGAGGAACTGCTCGAGCAGTTCGACATCGTGAAGATCCGCCGCTCCAAATCGCACTACATCTCCGGCGGCGAGAAGCGGCGTCTGGAGATCGCCCGCTGCCTCGTCACCGAGCCGCGGATCATCCTCCTCGACGAGCCGTTCACGGGCATCGACCCGGTCACGATCCACTCGATCCAGAAGATCATCATGAGCCTGCGGGACGGCGGCATCTCGATTTTGATCACCGACCACCGCGAGCGCGAGACGCTGGCGATCACCGACCGCAGCTACGTGATCCGCGCCGGCAAGGTGCTCTGCCACGGCACCGCGCAGGAGGTGCTCACCAACCCCGACGCCAAGAAGTATTACTTCGGCGAGAGCCCCGGCGTCGAAGCGGCGTAGGCGGGCGCGGTCACTCCGCCCGGTACATGCTTACGCTCTTGAACGTGAGCACGGCGCCGGCGCTCATGAGCGCCAACCCCAGCCAGCGGGGCGGCTGCACGATTTTCCGCAGCGGCGGGCTCTGCCAGTAGGCCTGGCGGGCTGCAGCATCGCCCATCTGGGCCGCGACGAACCGGCTCGAGCGTTCATTGAGCGTGAACGACTCGACGAGGCGAAACTGCATGCCCACGAAAAACAGCAGCAGACCGGCCAGCAGCAGATGGTGACTCTTCGGAAGCATCACTGTCTCTCGAACCATTCCTCGCTCGGTTCATCGATCCGCCGGGGCTGCGAAATCGACCCATCCCCCCACGGCGACGGTTTAGCGCGGGTATGCCGGGCATGCGCGGAGTGCGGCCCGAAACCAGGCTGGCAATCTGGGCAAGGCGGGCTTCTCGTTCCGGAAATTCCTACGGGAACGGTTGTGCGGATGACGATGAACATGCCGCGGGTGTGGACCGGAACACCACACCCGGGCCGTATCCCGCGATCGGAAACCGAAAACCGTGACCCGACCCCTGACATCCCGCTTCTCAGTCGGACTGGCTCTGCTGGCCTGCCTGGGCACCGCGTCGGTTGTCGGTGCCCAGGAGTCCGTCGCGCCGCCACTGGTGCTCGGCGACGATGGCACCGCCGGAGCGGGGTCGAGCCCCCTGCTGCTCGACGGCCCGGTCCCGCCGCAGACGCTGCCGGCCCCTGCCCCGATTCCACCCGGGGCGACGATCCTCTCCGACAGGCCGGTGGCCACGCCGCCGGCGGAGCTCGTCGAGGTGTCGCCGCGGGCGGCGGATGCCATGCGGATCGACGATTTCGCCCTCGACGAGATGCCGTTCGAGGCCAGTTCGGGCCGCTGGTTCTGGAGTGGCGGCTGGTACGCCGGTGTCGAGTCGCTCTGGATGGACCGCAGTCGCAACAACCAGCAGGTCGTCGTTCAAGACGTCGATGTGGAGCCCCCCGGGCGGAAGACCCAGAACTACCAGACCTACGGGCAGCCCTTCGATATCGCGCCGGGCGCCCGAATCACGCTGGGCCGCTCCCTCGGCGTCGACGACGTCGGCCGGGATCGCGCGGTGGAGTTCATCTACTACGGCGGGATGAAGTGGGACGACAACGACGGCTGGAACGCCCTCCAGGACGGCGTGCTCGTCACGCCGCTCAACTATAACGCTCCGGGTTTCAACGGCGGCGACCGCTACACCACGTCGGTGAACTCCGACTTCAACAGCTGGGAATTCAACTACAAGATCCGGCGGCGGTTGGGTCGCGACCAACTCGTGATGTCGCCGCAGGGGGACTGGACACGGCATGCCGAGCGCGGCTTCCTGCCAGGCCTGATCGTCGGTCTCAGGCTCGCGCACCTCAACGAGTTCTGGAACATGACGAGTTCGCAGCTCAGTCCGGTGCCGACCCCGCCCGCCGCATTCGGCGGCACCTACGACATCACGGCCACGAATTGGATGCTCGGGATGAACTTCGGCAGCGAGCTCATCAGCCAAAACGAGTTTTTCTACTGGGGCCTCCGCGGCCGCGCCGCACCGGCCATCAACATCGCCAGCACCCACCAGCAGGCCACGGGCATCAACACCGTCACCGGTATCGATCCCCAGGGTACGACCAACGTGATCGCCAGCGGCTCGCAGACCGCCGCCGGATTCATCGGCGATCTCACGATCCTGCTCGGCTGGAACATCACGCCCAACTTCTCGCTCCAGGCCGGCTACGATTTCCTCTGGGTGGCGGGCATGGCCACGGCCACGCGGCAGTTCAACCTCGACAACGAACAGTTCAACGACATCGATGCCGGTGGCCAGACCTTCTTTCAGGGCCTGTCGTTCGGCTTCTACGGCTCCTGGTGAGCCTGGGGCGCGGGCAGCGGGGTTAGCCCGCCGCGATTGCCACGGCCGCCGCCTGCCCCGTCGAACAGAGGTTCACGGCCACGGCCGTGGAGGGCCGGCCCGCGAGTGGCCCGCCGTGCACCACGTTCACCGGGCAGTCCGGGTCGGGACGCTCGTAGTTGAGCGTGGGTGGCACGAGACCGTGCTCGAGCCCGAGGATGCTGGCGGCGAGTTCGACGGCCCCGCACCCCGCCCCAATATGACCGATGGCGGCCTTCGGCGCGGTGACCGGCACGTCGCCGAGCGCGGCGTGAATGGCTCGAGCCTCGATCCGATCCATGTCGATCGTGCCCACGCCATGGGCGTTGACGTGCCCCACGTCGGCGGGAGCGAGCCCGGCCGCGCGGCACACGGCCGTGATCGCCTGCGTGAGCGAACTGCCGGAGAGTCCGCGCCGCAGGGCCGGCTCGCAGCGTGACGCCGAGGCGAGCATGCGACCTCGAATCCGCGCCCCGCGCCTCTCGGCGTGCGATCGAGACTCGAGCACGATCACCGCGGCCCCCTCGCCGTTCACCATGCCGTCGCGATCGCGGTCGAACGGCCGGGCGGCCCGCCGGCAGTCGTCCGCCCGGTGCGAGAGCAGCGCGTCGCCGCGGGCCACAAGTGCCGTCGGATGCAGCCTGCAGCCTGTGCCGCCGGCGAGCATCACGTCGGCCCAGCCGCGGCCGATGTAGCTCGCCGCCTCGCCCACGGCCAGCAGGCTCGACACGTCGCCGAG
>Ga0068877_10005068_pt1 | contig 10192 bp, 7 predicted proteins | sample NOAtaG_FD_66437 | JGI IMG/M metagenome (GOLD analysis project Ga0068877, IMG submission 66437) | Freshwater lake microbial communities from Lake Erie, under a cyanobacterial bloom - NOAA_Erie_Diel6S_1000h metaG | ecosystem: Environmental > Aquatic > Freshwater > Lake | place: USA: Ohio, Lake... | reverse complement strand
GAGATGAAAGAGCGCGTCGCCGCGCTCGTTGGTCCGGTGGCCGAAAAGATGTGGGTCTCGACTTTTCACTCTGCATGCGTTCGTATCTTGCGCCGCGACGGCAGCCGACTCGGCTTTCCATCGTCATTCACGATCTACGACCAATCCGATGCCGAACGCCTCACGGGCTATTGCATTCGTGACCTTGGTCTCGATCCCAAGAAGTTCCCTTCACGCTCGGTGCACAGCTCTATTTCTGCGGCCAAGAACGAAGGGCTCGACCCCGCCAGTTTCGCGGCACGAGCAGGCTCCATTTTCGATCGCAAGATCGCCGAGGTTTTCGTTGACTACCAGGCCCGCCTTCTCAAAGCCGGCGCAATGGATTTCGACGATCTGCTCACCAACACCGTGAAACTGTTTCGCGAACACCCCGATGTGCTCGAGACCTACCAGCGTCGATTCCGTCACGTTCTTGTTGACGAATACCAAGACACCAATCACGTGCAGAACGAAATGGTGCTCATGCTCGGCGCGCAGCATCACAACGTGTGCGTGGTGGGCGATGGGGATCAGTGCCTTGTTCCTGGAACGCAGATTGCGACAACGCGTGGCACTGTTCCGGCCGAAGAGGTGCGCGTTGGCGATGAATTGATCGGATCGGACGGTCGCAACGGCGCCGTATCGGGAACCGTGTCGGCGGTGTGGCCGGGTGAGTACGAAGGTCCTGTTGTGACTGCCTTTGCAGGTGGCAAGGAGGTCACCGGAACCCCGCACCACATCGTTCCTGCCCGCATGGAGGCAGATCCGGGCAAATGGTTTGTGTACCTGATGTTCCGTTCGGATCGGGGCTGGCGTGTGGGTCAGACCAAATCGATTCGCACCGACAGTCGTGGTTATCGCCAGTTGGGTTATCGAGTCAGGGCAGCTCAGGAGCACGCTGACGCGCTCTGGGTACTTCGGGTTTGTGGAACGCAGGCCGAGGCCTCGTATTGGGAGGAGTACTTCTCCGTTGCCTACGGCATCCCCACGACGTGTTTTCACGCGCAGGGCCGCGATCTCGCGATGGACGACGAATGGATTCGCCGTCTTTATGATTCCGTCGACACGTTCACGAATGCGAAGGAACTTCTGTCCGAAGAGTTGCTTCACCCCGAGTTCCCTCACCATCAACCGCAAGCGGGTGAACGCCGAGCGATCGTCACATTGGCGATGTTCGCCGACTCGCGGGGCACCGTGTCCTACCACCGCATTCAGTGGTCCTCGAGTTGCCCAGTCACCGCAGCTCGACTCGAAAACGCAGGATTCAATGTTCGTCAAGGAAGTAGGCCGGGAACGTTCCGTTTCGAAACTTCGCGCCGTGACTATCTCGAAGCGGTGGAACTGGCTCGCAGAGTGGCTGACGTCGGCGGCCTTGAAATTCGTCGTCGCATGGTCGTTGCAGGAACGACCTATGACTACATGCCGCTTTCGCATCTCCGTGAAGGTGCGAAGGTTCTCGTTCGAGAAGGTGAGTCATTTACTGAAGTCTCGGTCGACAAAATTGAGACCAGCCTCTATTCGGGCCCTGTCTATGACTTCACGGTCGATCCGACTCACTCCTATGTCGCAAACGGAATGCTCGTTCATAACAGCGTCTACGGGTGGCGCGGCGCTGATATCACCAACATTCTCGACTTTGAGAACGCGTTTCCCGACACCACGGTGTTGTTGCTCGAACAGAACTATCGCTCAACGCAAACGATCCTCGATGCAGCGAATGCGGTTATCGATAACAACATGTCGCGTCGCCCAAAAGAACTCTGGACCGAAGCCGGTTCCGGCGATGCGATCATTCGCTATCACGCCGATGATGAAGCCGATGAAGCGCAATGGGTCGCGAATCAACTCAACCACTTGCATGACAGCGGCCACCGTTGGGGCGATTGCGCAATCCTGTACCGCACCAACGCGCAAAGCCGTCTTGTTGAGGAATACCTCATGCGCGTCGGCATCCAGTACAAAGTCATTGGCGGCACGCGCTTTTACGATCGTCGTGAAGTCAAAGACGCGCTGGCGTATCTGAAGGTCGCAGTGAATCCTTCTGATGAAGTCAGCGTGAAGCGCGTGCTCAACGTTCCAAAACGCGGCATTGGCGAATCATCGGTTGGTCGCCTCGATGTCTACGCGCGCAGCCACGGGCTCACGTTCTTCGATGTTCTTCGTGAAGCAGCTGCTGCTGGCGTTACGGGCAAAGCGCTCAAGGGGATCGAGCAATTCCTGAAGCTCATGGACGAATTGATGCTGTTTGTCGAGAGCGGTCCCGCGGCTGTCATCGAAGCGGCGCTGCAGCGTTCGGGCTACATCGAAGAACTCGAAGCCGAACACACTGTCGAGTCCGAAGGACGCATTGAAAACCTTGCTGAACTTGTTGGTGCTGCGCGCGACTTCGGTTCTGTGGATGAATTCCTTGAACAGGTGAGTCTCGTTGCCGACACCGACTCGCTCGATGACGACGATTCCGCTGTTGTTCTTATGACGCTGCACTCGGCGAAGGGCCTTGAGTTCCCATGCGTGTTCATGATTGGTCTCGAAGACGGCATCTTCCCGCATTTGCGCACACTCGCCGAACCCGATCAGCTTGAAGAAGAACGACGTCTTGCCTATGTCGGCATTACTCGCGCGCGTGAACGGCTCTATCTCAGTCACGCGTGGGCGCGCACGATGTTCGGCAGCACGCAGTACAACCCGCCAAGTCGTTTCCTCGATGAAATCCCTGCGCAACTCGTCGAGTCAGTTCAGGGAAACCGACGTCCATCTCGCAGTTCGGGCGGGGGCAGCTCGGGTAACTCTTGGGGAAGCAATCGCGGTTCCGGTGGTGGCATGTGGGGTGGTGGCGGTCGTTCTCGCAGCGATGACGATGATTGGTCAGGCGCGGTCATCGGTGGGGGAGGACGCTCGCATCGCGATGAGGTCGTCGAGGCATCGCTCAAGCCCACACCCCCCGCCCCAAGCGGGGCCGATGCCATTGGTCTGAAGGCGGGTGACGATGTTCGCCATGGCAAGTTTGGCGAGGGCGTGATCCTCGCCATTGAAGGCATTGGCGACAAAGCCGAGGCCGTCGTCCGATTCCCCGGATTCGGCGAGAAGCGCCTGCTGCTGGCCTGGGCGCCCTTGGAGAAATGCTGAGGCCACGGTTGATTCTGGGACTCCTCCGGAAAGGTTTCTGACGACTTGTCAGATCCGTTAGGTTTGCCTAACATGCGAGTTGTAAGGCATGCCTAACAGACTCATACCTGACAAGGGCATCCCTGACATTGCCTGAAACGCAGTGCCTGAAACCACCGGAGGTCACAATGAACACACTCGGGGCAGAAGCTTCACGGACCCGGTCGCGTCGAGGACGTCTGGCCCTTGTCGCCGTCATCGGCCTTGTGCTTGCACTTGTCGCTGGTGCCTGCGGATCCTCATCATCGGATTCGTCTGGTCCGCTGACGGTGTATTCCGGTCGGAGCGAGTCGCTCGTGGCCCCGCTGTTTGAAATGTTTACCGCCGAGACCGGTATCGCGATCGAGGCGCGTTACGGCGATAGCGGTGAACTCGGCGCTCAACTCATCACTGAGGGCAGCGCATCGCCTGCAGACGTGTTCTTCTCGCAGGACGCCGGCGCACTCGGGGCAGTGTCAGCGGCTGGCCGATTCAGCAAACTCCCATCGTCGATTCTTGACCAGGTTCCCTCCAAGTTCGCCGCCACAAACGGAACCTGGGTTGGAGTCTCGGGCCGGGTCCGAGTCATCGCCTATGACAACACCAAGGTGACGAATCCGCCGACCACTATCGATGAACTACTTGATCCAAAGTGGAAAGGGCAGATCGGTTACGCACCGACAAACGCTTCGTGGCAATCGTTCGTGACGGGTTTGCGTGTCATCAGGGGCGAGGACGGTGCTGAACAGTGGCTTCGAGCCTTTGCCGCCAATCAACCCAAGGCCTACGAAAAGAACGGCGCCGTTCTCGACGGGATTGCAAAGGGTGAAGTGCAACTTGGGTTGGTCAACCACTACTACCTGAATGAACGCATTAAGGCAAAGGGTGCCGACAACGTCAAGATTTCCAATCAGTTCCTTAGTAACGGCGATCCGGGTGGTCTTGTAAACGTTGCCGGTGTCGGAATTCTTTCGTCGTCAAAACACAAGACAAGTGCACAGAAGTTTGTCGAGTTTCTGCTCAGTCCAACCGCTCAGCAGTACTTCGCCGATAAGACATTTGAGTTCGCGCTGGTCGGTGGTATCACCGCCGCCGATCCTTCACAGCCGACATTGGATTCGCTCGACGCCCCTGCGATCGACCTGTCTGACTTGGCATCACTGGAGCAGACGCAGGAACTGCTTCAAAAGGTTGGTCTTCTGACGAAGTGATAGTGACGGATGAAGTGGTGGCCACAGGTGCGGCGCCACGACCGCGGCGCACCTCGACATCGCTCAGGGTTTCACCTGTCGTGGCAGTTGTCGCCGTCCTCGCGGCGGCAATTGCCGCGTTACCGCTTCTGTACTTAGTTATTCAGGCGTCTTCGCGTGGTCTTGGAAATGTGATCGAGGAGGTTTGGCAGCGACGCACGCTTGATCTCACACTGCGGTCTCTTGCGCTTGCTCTCACCGTGACGGCAATCAGCTTGGTGGTTGGAGTCTGTTCCGCCTTCTTTGTCGTTCGCACCAATCTTCCGGGTTATCGATTTTTTGCAGTTGTTCTCGTGCTTCCTTTGGCGATGCCTTCCTATGTCGCTGCGTATGCATGGATCTCTTGGATTCCATCGCTGGCGGGCTTCTGGGGCGCGGTGCTGGTCCTCACATCGATCTCATTCCCGTTTGTCTTCCTTCCGGTGGCTGCGTCGCTACGTCGCATCGATGCTCGTCAAGAAGACGTTGCTCGTTCGCTGGGGCTCACTTCTTCCCAAGTCACCTTTCGGCTCACCCTTCGCCAAGTCCGACCCGCAGCAACGGCCGGTGCACTCATGGTGGGGCTATATGCGCTTTCCGATTTCGGCGCCGTCGCAACGATGCGTTTCGAGAGCTTCACGTGGGTGATCTTTGGCGCCTATCGCGCTGGCTTCAATCCCACGCGAGCCGCAATCCTTTCGCTTGTCCTTGTCGCGGTCTCCATCGTTTTCGTTTGGTTTGAGTTCGTCGTGCGTGGCGATGGTCGGGCCGTGACGGTGGGCGGGGGAGTGTCGCGAGTGCCGAATCGATTGCGACTCGGTAAGGGCCGCGTCCCGATCGCATTGGTTCTTTTCGGCGTCACTTCAATCACCTTGATCGTTCCGATCACGCTCGTCCTGCGGTGGTTCTTTGAAGCAACTAGTGCCGGAATCGACGTGAGTGAACTCTTTGCGGCGGTGCGACAGACATTGTTGGTGTCAGCGCTTGCCACAATCGGCGTCATTGTTCTTGCGGTGCCCGCAGCGGTGCTTGCCGCTCGTGTCTCAACTCGTTGGGCGCAGTCAACGGAACGGACGGTCTTTGTCGTTCATGCATTGCCGGGAATCGTGATCGGCTTGGCAGTCGTGTATCTCGGCATTCGTTTGGTGCCGTCGATGTATCAACGTTTGCCGATGTTGATTTTTGCCTACGTCGTGCTCTTCATGTCACTTGCGGTCGGATCAGTTCGCGCATCAGTCGAACTCTCACCAGTATCGATTGAAGATTCAGCACGTTCACTTGGACTTTCTCGACTGGCGGTGTTTCGAAAGGTGACGCTTCCCCTCGCACGCCCAGGGATACTTGCGGGAGCAGCCTTGGTGTTTCTCACCGTAATGAAGGAATTGCCAGCAACGATTCTGTTGCGGCCCACGGGGATGGACACATTGGCTACTGAGCTTTGGAATCGCACGAGTGTTGCCGATTACGCGGCCGCGTCGCCCTACGCTCTCGTATTGATTCTCGTTGCAGCGGTTCCTGCAGCGCTGCTGACGCTCACTCGGGAGACACGGTGAAGACAACGCTCAAGGTGGAGTCAGTCACAAAGTCTTTTGACGGCGTCCGAGTCGCTGACTCTGTTTCGTTTTCTGTCGAATCGGGACAGATCGCTGTCATCGTTGGTCCATCGGGCAGTGGCAAAACCACGGTCTTACGTTGCATCGCCGGATTTGAACGTCCCGACTCGGGGACAATTTCAATGAACGAGGCTGTCGTTTCTGACACTTCCACGTTTGTACTGCCCGAGCGCCGACACGTCGGTTACGTTCCGCAGGAAGGCGCACTGTTTCCTCACCTTGACGTAGCAGGCAACGTCGGATTCGGACTTGAGCGTTCCTCAGATCGGGATGCTCGTATCGCTGAATGTCTCGAACTCGTTGGCATGAGTGGGTTCGAACGTCGACGCGTCGACGAACTGTCTGGCGGGCAGCAACAACGGGTCGCACTTGCGCGAGCACTGGCACCACAACCACAACTGATCGTTATGGATGAACCCTTCTCTGCTCTTGACGCGGCAATGCGCCCAGAGATCTGTGCTGATGTCGTTTCCGCTCTTCGTGCCGAAGGCGCAACCGCAATCATCGTCACTCACGACCGCATTGAGGCCCTTGCCGTGGCCGATCGCATTGCAGTGATGATGAACGGTTCAGTCATGCAATATGACGATCCAGTGACGCTGTATCGAAACCCAGCCTCAGACCAAGTGGCTGCGTTTCTTGGTGACTTCTATGTGGAAGATGGGGTCGCTCGCGACGGTCAAGTAACAACAGCCACAGGAAGTTTTGCTACTGGCGAAAGCGAACTGTCGGGTGAGGTTGAAGTAGTTCGACAAACACCACAACTTCGGGTGTTTCCCTCGAAGCAGTAACTACTTGCCTGTTGTCGTCGTTTGCTCTGTCGGCTCGTCAGTTTCGCCTCGGAAATCGACGATGACTTTGCCCTTGTCGGTGATCGTTACCGGGTAAGACAGCAAGCCCGTTCCGTCGGCAGGGATCGTTGCACCGTCGCATGGGTCGCGGAAGTTTGAAAGCGCCGGTTGCCATGAAAGTGTGCAATTACGGGCTTGGCCTGGTCGACGCGCATCGAACGCGTACCAGCCGGTCGTGACGTCGTCGCCAATGTGTTGCAGGTAGATGTCGCGATTGCCGCTCGACACGTCGGAGAACAACAACGGACCGCCGTCGGAAATGTTCTCTGCGCGAGCAGTTGCCGAACCAGCGTCGTAGGTGTCAGAACCAAGTTTCACTTCGACCTTGCCGGACTCGGTCAGCGACGGGATGGCCACGACGAAGAGCAGCAGCACGAGGACGATGCCAACGGCAACGCCCGCCACCGCCATCACCACGGATCGAGCAGAGCGCTTGCGACTTTCCTGCACTGGCATACCGTCAGTATCCCCGGCCCGAGATTGGAGTGAAAGTCGGCCAGTCGCGGCGACCGGCTCACCCGGACAGGTGAGTTAGGTGCGGGCCCTTCGGACTGACTACCTTCTCCGGCGTGGATCTACTCGAATATCAAGGCAAACAGTTCTTCGCCCAGTTCGGCATTCCGGTGTCCGACGGGCGTCCGGTAACGACCGTCGACGAGGCCGTTGCCGCTGCCGAGGCAGTGGGCTATCCCGTCGTCGTCAAGGCCCAGGTGCATGCCGGTGGTCGCGGAAAGGCGGGCGGCGTCAAGCTTGCCAATAACGCCGATGAAGTCCGTGAGCACGCAGGCAACATCCTCGGCCTCGACATCTCCGGTCACATCACGCGCATCCTCTGGATCGAGATCGCTTCGGACATCTCCGAGGAGTACTACGTCTCGTTCACTCTTGATCGCTCGGCCAAGAAGCATCTCGGCATGCTCTCGAAGGAAGGCGGCGTCGAGATTGAACAGGTCGCTGTCGAAAATCCCGACGCAATCGCCAAGATCTGGATCGACCCGGTCGACGGTCTCACCGAAGCCGTGTGTCGCGAATGGGTGCTTGCTGCCAACCTCAACCCGTCGGTCACCGACGGTGCGGTTGCGCTGCTGCTCAAGCTCTACACCGCTTACACCGATGGCGACGCCGATCTCGCAGAGATCAATCCGCTCATCGTGAAGACCGACGGCAAGGTGCACGCACTCGACGCCAAGGTCACGCTCGACAACAACGCTGACTTCCGTCACGAGTGGGCCGAATACGAAGCCACGCAGGTTCGTGACGATCGTGAAGAAGCCGCACATGCGAAGGGCCTGCAGTACGTCGGCCTCGACGGAACCGTCGGCGTCATCGCCAACGGTGCTGGTCTCGCCATGAGCACGCTCGACGTTGTCAATCAGGCCGGTGGCAAGCCCGCCAACTTCCTTGACATCGGTGGCGGTGCCAACGCTGAAGTTATGGCTGGTGCACTTCAGGTCATCAACGACGACCCGAATGTGAAGTCAATCTTCATCAACATCTTCGGTGGCATCACCCGAGGCGAAGAAGTTGCCAAGGGAATCATCGGCGCACTCGAGATGGTCGACATCTCCGCACCGATCGTTATCCGTCTTGACGGCACCAACGCCGAAGAGGGCCGTGCACTACTTGCACCGCATCTCTCCGACAAGCTCGTCAGCAAGCCCACGATGCTCGAAGCCGCTGCGGCCGCTGTCGAACTCGCGAAGAAGAACTGAGGAACCCGTGAGCATCTTCGTAGACGAGAACACAAAGGTCATCTACCAGGGCCTCACCGGGTCACAGGGCCGTTTCTACGGTCTTCGTAACCGCGATTACGGCACCAACGTTGTCGGTGGCACCAACCCGAAAAAGGCCGGCACCGATGTCGATGGCATTCCGGTGTTCGCATCGGTTGCCGACGCTGTTTCTGAAACCGGCGCCAACGCATCATGCATCTTCATTCCGGCTCCCGGCGTTCGTGACGCTGTCATGGAAGCAGCCGAGGGTGGCATTGAATTCATCGTGTGCATCACCGAAGGTGTGCCGGCGCATGACGAAGCGTGGTTCTTCAACAAGTTGAAGCGCGACTTCCCGAACGTGCGCCTGCTTGGCCCGAACTGCCCCGGCATCATCAGCCCAGGAAAGTGCAACATCGGCATCACCGCTGGCGAAATCGCCAAGCCCGGTGGTCCGGTTGGCATCGTGAGCCGTTCCGGCACGCTCACCTACCAGGCGCTGTACGAGCTCAAGCTTCAGGACATCGGCGTGACCACATGCGTCGGTATCGGTGGCGATCCGGTTCCCGGAACCTCGTTCATCGATTGCCTCGAAGCATTCGAAGCTGATCCCGACACCAAGGCCGTCATGATGATCGGCGAAATCGGTGGTTCAGCTGAAGAAGAAGCGGCCGATTTCATCAAGAACAAGATGAGCAAGCCAGTTGTTTCCTACGTCGCTGGTGTGACCGCACCCGCCGGTAAGAAGATGGGCCACGCTGGCGCCATCGTCTCCGGTGGAAAGGGCACTGCCGCCGCCAAGATGGAAGCGCTCGAAGCCGCTGGTGTTCGCGTGGGCAAGAACCCCACCGAAGCTGGCGAACTCATGGTTGAAGTTGTTCGGGAGAACGGCTGGGCCTGAGCCCCATCACAGTTGTTGTACGAAGGCCCGGCCATTGCGCCGGGCCTTCGTCGTTTTCTCTAGCGTGTGCCTATGAGCGATGCAGGACCTCCGCACTTAGTTGCTGGTGAATTCGAAACGCTGCGCGCGTTGTACGACTTTCAGCGTGATTCGTTTGTTCGCAAAGTGTCCGGCGTGAGCGATGAAGCGGCGGCGCGCCAGTTGTTGCCCTCTGACACCACCTTGCTCTGGCTTGTGAATCATCTGGTGTTCGTTGAGGAGTACTGGTTCCTTCACTGTTTTGCAGGGCAGGAGTTTGTTGCCCCCGATTACGAACGTGGCCCATTAGGTGTTTCGCTTGTTCGTTATGCGCTTGCGCGTCAACGAGCCGACGCAGTGCTTGATGCAGCGACCGATCTCAATGCTGAGTGCGTGCAGGTGGGGCGGGGCGACATCGTGAATCTCCGCTGGGTACTTGGCCACATGCTTGAAGAAGTGGCCCGCCATGCTGGGCATGCCGACATCATTAGAGAACTGCTGGACGGCGAAACTGGTCGGTGAAGTTTCCCGTCATGGGCACCGACAGAGCGGTACTGTCAGACCATGCATGATGTAGTGATCAGTGGGGGACTGGTCGTCGACGGTTTGGGTTCCGAACCTCGGCGGGCCGACGTAGCGATTGATGGCGACACGATTGTTGCGATTGGTGACGACGTTGGCGTCGCAAAACGCACGCTCGATGCCG
>Ga0068877_10005063_pt1 | contig 10197 bp, 14 predicted proteins | sample NOAtaG_FD_66437 | JGI IMG/M metagenome (GOLD analysis project Ga0068877, IMG submission 66437) | Freshwater lake microbial communities from Lake Erie, under a cyanobacterial bloom - NOAA_Erie_Diel6S_1000h metaG | ecosystem: Environmental > Aquatic > Freshwater > Lake | place: USA: Ohio, Lake... | reverse complement strand
GGTCATAAAAAAGAACTTCAGCAGAGCCTTTCCCGACATCAATGCAGCTTACAATGCCTGTGGGAATTGACATTCGAGACAGACCAGTCAATACAGATATGACAGAAGAAGAATACATTGGTGTGGATAAAGAATTTCTGTATGCTTGTTGAGTGGAACCGCTCGTTGATAATTTTTGTACGGTGGCGATAAACCTACAGTTGGTAACAGAACAAATGATCCCACTTTCAATCCCAGCGATGCCAAGCATTGACCAGATAGAAAAATGCGAGCACCTTTCATAAGAATGCTGCCCTTTCCATTACTTAGCTCAGCTCCATCCAATACATCCCTGACAGTATTGACTGTAACAAAATACCATGGGAAAAAACAGGATTCCCTAGAGACGGACAAAAGATACTTTAGTAATGATACAGCCTCTCTCTCAATTTGAACTTCATCGTCGATTTCCAACTCGGTGTTGACAGCAGCAGGCATGGCAGAAAATACAAGAAGCATTTCTACAACATCACGGCCTTTTGCAGAATCAATACAACTGGACGGAAGAAGGGGACGTAAAAGTCGGAGTAACCGCTGCGAAGCCACCTTTGAAGGGAGGGCTAGAGATTTTTATTGTACAATTCATCACCAAAAATTGACCATGTAACAATGTCATTGCACTGCATCAAAAATTAAATCAGATTTCCAATGGCTTGACTGCAGAGATAAGCGCAATCAAGCAAATCACATCACCATCAGTCAAAGGCTTCACTTGTTTTTGGCGTCTGACTAGTGGTTTTCTACTTCTCCTGCTGGTGAAAGCGTGAATGTCAACAACTAATAGATAAAAAATATGGCATATTTTAGTATATATAATAAAGAGGAGAGACACCCTCTGGTTAATAGGTTAAGAGACATAATCTCGAGAAAAAAATCTCGAGTTTTTGTCAACCACAGACGGCACAAAAAAACTCGAGATTGACTACAAAAATCTCGAGCACAGACGAAAAATCTCGAGATTTACGTTTCTCGAGAAATCTAAATCTCAAGAAAATTTATTTGTATGACGGGCCTAAGCGAGCGGCTGCCTGGTCAGAATTATCCAACCGCCTAAAACTGGCATCGCCCTCTGGTACGAACACATGCGAAGAGTTTTATCCGCTTAGCCCCTGTCCAATCCTTATGATTTACTAGGGGTAACACTCGTTACAGAAACTGATCACTTGTTAGTTCTTAAGTGCTTGTATATTTAAATTATGAGCTCCCAAGCTTACCTTTTAGTCTCCTTTTAAAGTGTTATCACGTCACTCTGTATGTCGTGTTGCTTTCTGACGTTTCAAAGTGTCAGACTGATGCAAGCAATTTCATGTTGTCAGTTTGCGGCCCAAGTCCCGTATGTCCTGGTCCGCTGCCCGGCTCACTTTCTTCTTCGCACCCATGTTGCTTGCATAGGATGTTTGAAATTTTGAACGTCCCCGGAGTAGGCGAACTAGTTTGTGGAAATCTTCCCCACTGAGAGGTTTAGTTAGTACGTCCGCCAGCATTGTGTCTGTTTTCACATACTCAATCTCTAACTGCTTTGTTTCTAATCTCTCCCTTACATACTCCTCCCTGACCTTCATGTATTTTGTCCTTGCCTGCCCACCACCTTTGGTGACAATAGTTATGGTCAGCTGGTTGTCCTGGTACACTAGATGGACATCATTCACTACTTCGAGATTACATAGCAGTCCCATGTCTAACACAAATCCTTCAATAAGCTCTACTTCCTGAATATGGTCGGACATTGCCACCGGTTCTGCTTCCGTTGAGTTCCTGGTTATGATCTTTTGCTTACGACATGTCTCGTGTACGAGCGTATTACCAAGTAATACCGCGCACCCAGATTGACTTTTCCCGTCTGGATGGATGGCAAAAGACGCATCTATGTATGTCTACACTCGTTCGAATGGGCTTCTGTCAAACACTCTTGTCCACCCCTTAGTTAGTTTCAGGTACCCTAAGACCCTTTCTAGTTTTCGTTCGTCGTCATTAGTAGGCGTCTTTACTCTGGTGCACAAAAATTGCACTGGGAGTAGTATGTCAGGACGTCCTCATTTGCCCAAGTCACTGGCAACAATAGCGTGGTCTTCTGCACGAGAGGTTGTGCTTCGTTGTCTATCTTGAACAAGTTCGGTTTGGCAGGCGTAACGTATTCTTGCACATTTTTGTTGCTAAACTTGATGATGTCTTCGATGTATGCCTTCATGCATACCTCAAATCCGTCACTTGTCTTGATAATCGTCATGCCCAGGTATGGCAGTCGTTCCCCTTCACTCACAGTGACCTTCTCGTATTGTTTCTCCAGTATATCTTTAACACAGTAGCGGTCTCTGCCTTCCCTGGACAAAATCAAAATGTCGTCCACGTATAGTATGACCACTATTGCGTCTTTACCCTGTTCTTTCTACACCATCACACTTTCGTCTGCTTGACTTTTTTTAAAATTCGTTTGCCTCAAGGAAACGTGAAAGCTCCTTGTACCACAATTTCGCCGATTGGATCAACACGTACATAGCCTTTTCAACTTTGACAATCAACTTGCCATCCATGCGTACGAATTCTGTCAATTCTAGCATCCACTCTTGTGCCATTGTACTGAGCCCCTCGTCAATTTGCAAGAAAACTTCTTCTTCATCATCTATGGATGCGCATAAGAACGCTCCACCTACATTGACCTTGAGTAGGTCCCAGCCTTGTACTGCTGCCAACTTCAGACATGCCATAACCAACCTAGTCTTGGCAGTGGGCGACGAGAAATCAGTGTATATAGTCCTGTTTTGCAATTGATCGTCTGTGACTATTCTACCCTTTAACTTGACAAACTTCCCGTCTTCTTATTTCTCACATAAGAACATGTGAGAGCGCACCACCTTTTTTTTCTGGTCATCAGTTAAGTTTTCCCACTTAACTGGCACCAAGGCCTTCTTTTACTTGAACAATTGGATGAGCTCATCCTTGCAGGCATACCTGGCTGTATCGCCAAAATTTCTTATGGCCGCCCCGACACTTAAATTCATCAGGTTCCACTCGTAGTTCAAGTCATACCTTTGCACCCCTGCATTCTCCCTGGCTGTGCGTCTCACTGGCACGGCTCTGCGGTTTTCATTTGGTTGCAAAGATCCACTACTATCAGTGTCAATCACTGCTTCTCGCGGTTCTTGAGCGAGGAGTTCTTCCTGGAACCTTGTGTGACATCATCCGGATCTGACTCTGAACCGTCGTCATCCATTTCGTAGTCTACCTCACTACTCTCACTGACACTATCATCGTCTTCTTGCTCCACTAGTGCTGGCATGTCAATAACGCCCTCGTCGAACTCAATTTGCGCTTCTTTTTGCGTAATTTCTGGATGTGGGTGCGTCAGCATATTGACTTCTGGACCCTCTGCCCGTGCAATACCCTCAGTTGGCTCTAGGTATTCTAGATATGCCGACTTAATCCCATCTGTCCCCGCTAGATCATTCATCGCTTGGATTACTAACCTTGATGTGGGCAACTTGGTCCACTGAGATTGCCTCACATAAGTTTTCGTGCTCAGGTTAAAAAATACCTATGAACCGTTCTGATTTGCCAAAGGGTACAAAGCGATTCACGGTTCCGTCCGTGGGACAGTTACATCGTTAGATTTCTCTGCTGCTTTTGGGTTGAATACCTCTGCGTAATCCCCAAATGCCAGCCCGAACTCATGCTTGAAGTCCGGCTTAAAGCCAGTCAGCCTTACTCGAGGGCTCGCTTCATCGCTCAGCGCCTTTGTGCTTCGGATGTTGAGTCTGCTCAAGGAATAGACTACCAAGTTTTTCATCCTATCTCTTGGCAGGGTATAAGGTAGGTCGGCAATTACTGCCCTAATCAGCTCCTTTTTCCGTCTGATGCGTACATCTTTTTTGTCCAGATGATCACCTGCCCCGCAGGGATCAATATCAATACCAGGATATGCACCTTGGAGAGACATGAGAGATTTGAACGGGACCACAACCACGCGTTCGGGCTCTATGCCCCTGCTACGCAGCGTGTTGAAGTGTGCCTGCACCCCTGCACCCAGGCTGTCCTTTGACAGATTCTGCAGATGTTTCACCAGGAGGATCTCTAAAGAGCTGCTGACACTGACCAAGAACTTCACGCCGCATACATGCATTATATCTGCTACCATGACTTGCTTGGTCAATTGCATCTTGGCTGCACGGTCCTCCATCGTGATTGGTCTCACATGTCTTCTGGTAGTCTTTCCTCTTAGGGCTGGAATTTGTGCACCATAGATGTCAAATAATTTACGAAGTCTTCTACGCCATACGGCACATTCCGTACGTTACCATCCCTCACTAGGTTTATGTTATCTTGCAGACTAGGATACCCTAGTGCCCTTAAGCATTCTCCTGCTTCGAGTGCCTTGCACACTTGCTTGCGCGTGTCCATGCTCTCTCTTTCTTCGACTGTGTGCAGACACAAATCTGTGTGAATCTCACTCACTCGGTCTTCATCGTCGACCAACCAGTCGCTGAAGTCAGTGACATACATTCCGACTCTCCTTATAAACTCCACATCCTTTTCATCCATGTGAACTGTGATCTTTTCGCCTTGATTGTATGTCACTGGGTATATGTCCTCAACCCCAGCCATGCTAAAAATGTTGGTCGGGCAAATATCACATGCACTATGCGCTCCGTGTGTGCCACGCTGTTCATGCTTCTGTATGTGCGTCTTGCGGTGCGTAAGTTGGTAAGTAGTCGTGAGTCTACTATATTCACCTGACTACCGTTATCCAAGCATATTTCATGATACTGATGCAACCATTTCCCGTTCCCAGTTACACAGCAGGCTACTGTCATGCCAGCCATTGGAGGTTCCTTCTCCTCCTTGTCATCCTTGTCTTGAGCTTTCTCCGGACAGGACTCTACTGGGTGGCCCTTCTTCCCGCAGTTGAAGGACTTCATTTTGGCCAATTTTTCAGCCCGCTTCTGTTCCTTGGTCTTACCTCCTTCGATAGCGTCCTTGGGTTTATTCGGGAATTTTCCATCCACAGTTGTGAAGGTAGCTCCTCCGGTGATTTCTTTACCTGTTCTCACAACAACCCTTCGACTGGCGAGGATATACATCTTGTTTAAGTCATCGACTTGGGTGGTAGATCGTTAATGATCTCTGCTTTAAAGTCAGCATATCCTGCATTGTCGAGACCGTACATAAAATCAATGGCTATGTCTTCTTTAGGTGGCGCCACATTCCCACTAACGGCGAACGCATCCAACCTAGCGTCAAATTTGCGCTTATAATCGACGATCATGTCGTCTATTTCTTTGTCTCTTCACTTGTGGGCCTCCCTCAAACGTGTTTTTTCAATATCGTGCGGATCATTAGCCAGATTGTAAGAATTCACGTCCACTACTGGTGGCACAGAATATGTTTATTCTACGATCAGCCTGCCCAAGTTTTTGTACTTTTCCATTCAGGCTATAGATATTTTCTTCTTGAATGTGTCAAAGTTGTTGTTGACACCCAGCCTCAACACCGGTACAGCAGTGTCACTATTCAGTGAAGCCACACTAGTTGGGCTCCTGCTTCCGCAAAAATTTTTGTTGTTCTTGACTACTCCTTTTCCGGTTTCCTTTCCACGAGTTTTAGACTTTTCTTCAGCAGTCATTGCTTCGATAATTTAAATATACAAAGAGTTTTATTTGCTTAGCCCCTGTCCAATCCTTATGATTACTAGGGGTAACACTCGTTACAGAAACTGATCACTTATTAGTTCTTAACTGCTTGTATATTTAAAATATGAGCTCCCAAGCTCATCTTTTAGTCTGCTTAAAGTGTTATCACGTCACTTTGTATGACGTGTTGCTTTCTGACGTTTTAAAGTGTCAGACTGATGCAAGCAATTTAAAGTTGTCAGTTTGCGGCCCAAGTCCCGTATGTCCTGGTCTGCTGCCCAGCTCACTTTCTTCTTCGACATGACTTTGCTTCCATAAAGCAAAGAACATGTAAATAGTAAAATGAATTATCACACATGAATGAATAACTCTGCACATCCCGTATAATCATCTAATTGATCTTGAATGAACCTCCTGCTGAAATACGACACAGATCTCTTTGAAAAGTCTAGCCTGTATTGCCATGTGGCGTTCAAGGATAATATTTTTGTGAAGAAGAGAGCTCACCGAAGTATCATAACGATCATATTAATTCAATGAATGTGAGGGAAAATCTTAAACACTAGCATAAGAAACGCCAGATAGTTCGGAATTTCATATAACTTTTAATTAAACAAAATAATAACCAAGTATGTTTCATGGTATCAACAGAAAAACCTAAATCGAGACTTCGGGAGACCAGAAGAGAGTTATCGACAATTAAATGAAATAAGAAATATAGGAGAGGTCTTGCAAAAAAATCAAGTCATGCAGAGGACACTAGAAGATTCCAACGTTTCTGCCCAGCTAATAGTATCGCCATTAGCGAACAGAGCATCTCCAGCCTGTTGGGGAAGATTTAATGTTGATATTTCAGCAGCATGGATGTGATTGACTTGCAGGTCAACATTTTCTTCAGGAATATCATAGATGTCATCATCAAGCAATGGTACCATACAATTTGGCTTAAAAGTCACAAAGACATGCTGATGAGCAGAAATGAGAGCAACTATAACCTTTTCGGAAAGCTTTGATTCCATTGCCCTTTGAATCGGAAGAATTCAATTACTATCTGGCGTTTTGGCTGCTTTTTCATTCACTTTCAGAATGCGTAGAATGATAGATTCACTGAATTTACGTTGGATTACGTTATGAAGTGGAAGATGACCCATGTTATCCTGAATCTTGCATACTTCCGTTTTGGCCTCAAGTAAGGCAAGATTAATGGTATCAGAAAGCTCCGAACTGATTGCCTGATGAAGCAGTAATTTACCACCTTCGTCTGGGCTCTTGGCTGCATCTGTTTCTTCATGGCCTTGTGAAGAGGAAGTAATTCTTCTTCATCTTTGACTTTTGCATACTCTGGATAGGCAGCCAAAAGAACGAGGATAACTTCATCCGTGAACGTAGAATCTATGGCTTTGTGAAGTGATGGTGCGCCGCTATCATCATTGGCTTTCGCCACATCAGTGTTTGCTGCTAGAACAGCGTCACAGACCTCTTCAGAAAGTTGAGCTTCGATCGTTTTCTGATGAGGTAGTACACCATTACTATCTGGGATATCAGCGGGATCTACATGGGCTGCTAAAATAGCAAGAACAGTCTCAGAAAACAAATTGGACTGTAAGGCCATGTAAGGTGGAAGCATACCATTTTCATATGGAACCTTCGCAGCATTTTGATATGCTTCCAAAAGAGCCAGAATGACTTGTTCGCATCGTTTTAGTTCAATGGCTTGGTGTAATATAAGTTTACCATCTTTGTCAGGAATCTCAGCAGCTTGTTTATATTCTTGAAGAATAGGTACTACTAAGGATTCATAGGGTTCATCTGAAATCGCTAAATGTAATGGATATTCTCCAAGATTAGTAGATAAAGAAGCTGCTTGTTTGTTTGCATTAAAGAGGGTGATAATACACGTGTTTGAAGCCTTATAAGATAAGGCCAGGTGAAGTGGTAACCCGCCATTGCTCATTTGTGTTGCGGAATTTTCGTTTTCTTGGAATAATATCAGTATAATATCTTCGGACTCTTGATACTTGATAGCCTTATGGAGGGGAAGCGAGTTAAAATAATCACAATAAGTAACCGCTTCTTTGTTTGCCTCCAGGACAGCTATAATGATTTCATTTGAATACTTCCATTTGAGAACCTTGTGGAGTGGCAAGCCTCCATCAAAGCATAGAATCTTTGCGATTCCTTTATCTGTAGCTGAAAGAGCAAGAATAATACGAACGGAATGCTTTAACTCAATCGCTTTTTCCAGCGGATAGCGCTTATCTCTCGCATCATATGTCATCACAGCGTATTTGCTTGTCTTAAGAAGCGTGAGGATAACAGCATCTGGGGCACGACTATTGATGGCATCTTAGAGGGGACGACGATTACAGAGATTGTTATTTCTACAGACTAAAGGAACGGTTCTCATAACAGTTTTGAGGTCCAACCACATGCTTTTCTTTGAGTCATGGTCATCATATAAAAGAAAAACATGTTTATTTATAGTACGTCTATTATTGCTATTGAGATACCCAATGAACCCGATCGCACTACCTAGCACAAAAATGCACCAGGGCCTAATGCACAGTAAAGGCACTAGTTTCTAAGCATTGTCATCATATTACTTGGATGCTAAATATCCCTAGCAGTCCAGCCATATATAACAAGGATTATTTATACTGTTATTAACCTAAGGGAAGAAAGCAACCAATAGAAAATTCACAGTGCTGCATCCGAGGATTCAGCTGAAATTCAGGGGGGGTGAACTAAGGAGTAGATGATACATAAGTGCCACTGTAGTCTGTACGTTGGGACTCCTGATCTAGTTGACGCCTGCTAAGACGCAAAGGTAGAGGTGCTTGGGGCCTCTGTCGTATTGTGAATCCCAATTGGGTTAAGGTGAGGCGAGCCGGGGAAGGTTTCCGGTGTTTAGTACGCCGCTTAGGGGCACTCCGTGGTACATGACTATTACCTGATTGTATGGCCTTTAAATGTTTTGTAGATCGAAGGGGGCGTATGGCGCTGCTGGTGTTTGTTCCGGACAATAAGCCGGAATGTGAGGGGGGGCGTGGAAAGGCGGAAGTGTTGGCCTTGGGTGGGTGGGATGAACAGCGCTGATAAGCAGGATGCCTATAGAGAGGACCGGACCGGGGGCGATGCTTGCGAGACTTAGTCGTCGGAGGCTTTTGGACGTAGTAGCTGGCGGAGAAGGGGGGATGCCACAGGGAAGCCGGAGACCCTACCTTGGGAGGACACCTCGGGCGGGGTGGAAAGTATGTAGTAATTTTACGGGTACTATGTTGTTGGCGATGTAATTGAGTCGCGATGGCTTCATCGACGGAGTGAAGCCAGCATGCCATGGTGTCCCGCCGTAGGTTCAAGGTGCGGTCGAGGCCGCGATTAAAGAGATGGGAGTGACTACCTGGAACACAGTGCGGGTCCTCTTGAAAGGTCTGAAAATGGGTCCGCACTGAAGCCCTCATCTGTAGGATTTCCTTACTGGGAGCGAGGGATGTTTGCCCATGAACAACTGCGTTACGTTGAGCCCATATTGATTTACTGAACTGCCATAAGAGAGGAATTACCCGGTGACACCATTGACGACTCAGACGGTTGATAGTATCAGATAAGGGAGGCTTTTTGCCCTTCCTAGGGACGTAATTTAGGGTATATGCCGTTGACCAGCCTGAGGCGATATGTCCCCAAGGTAGAGCTAACCAACCGATATCAGTTTGTTGAGGGAAGGCTGCAGTAAGGGAGACAAACTGTGGTAGGATCGATCTTTCCGTAGGCGCCATTAGGGCAGGAAGGGTGGGATGCAGCAGCCATTAAGATATCCCAGACATTAGAGTTTCCAGCAGGTTGGATGGGGTAAATGGTGCGAGAGCGGACTGTAAGGCTGTCAAGGCTGTGGTGCGGTGAGCGGAAGCATCAGGCTGGGTACAAGTAAACACATGTGAAAGGGTCTCTGAGTGCCCACAGCGGTATGGACATAAGTCCGACTGTCCATAAAATTTGCAATTTTGAACGTTGGTATTCCATAATTGATGACTGAGTTTGGCAATACTCACTCGGTGAGACCGGGGTTGCCTCCGGAAGGCGTGTTTGTATGCCTCCCAATCAACTAAAAGGAACTGCTCATCTGTCCAAGAATTATCCTTTTGCAGTTTAACTTGTAAAGGAATGCGATACACCACTTCCTCCACTAGAAGTTTCATGCTAGTAACAAGGGGTTCTCCCCGATAGAGGGCTGTGATAACATGGGAGATAGGAGTCTGCCGTAGTACGTAGTAAACAGGGGAAAGACGCTGAACCTGTAACAAGGGTGGAGCCAAAGAGGTAATAGCCGGGACACCATCATTAGTGACTGGGCTATGATAAGCTTTGACCAATGTGTGAAGCTGGCGCCGGTAATGTTGAATTTCTAGTAATAAATCATAATGGGGACGAACCGCCGTACGTATACCGATGGGGGAGGGATCGAAAGCTTGGGTGACTGCACTTTTGCTGTTGCTAGTGATGGTGACAGATAATGGACCGGACTGTGGGGAGAAAT
>Ga0068877_10005061_pt1 | contig 10199 bp, 12 predicted proteins | sample NOAtaG_FD_66437 | JGI IMG/M metagenome (GOLD analysis project Ga0068877, IMG submission 66437) | Freshwater lake microbial communities from Lake Erie, under a cyanobacterial bloom - NOAA_Erie_Diel6S_1000h metaG | ecosystem: Environmental > Aquatic > Freshwater > Lake | place: USA: Ohio, Lake... | reverse complement strand
TTTAGTTTAGCGTTATCCGAAGTAAAAAACTGTCCAAAAAAATTGTAAAGTTCCAAGCGTTGCAGGTCTAAAACAATCTCTCCTTTGCTGTTTTTAATGGAAATAAGAACAGCAGTGGGTGCAAATACTTCACTTGTTTTGGCGTTTGAACTTCCTGAAAAGCTTAAACTAAACTTGCCTTGTTCAGGCTTGGTATCTTGCTCAATTTCGCAAGCAACTGTTAGCATTAAGAACAATAGAAGAAGGGATTGAGCTTTGTTCTTGGCTAGCATTTTTTTTTGGTTTATGAAATGAATTTACCTAAACAAAAAATGGAAAAAAGTGAAATAACGTTATACTATATAGATTGAACGTTATTGAATGTGAATAATTTGAAATGCTAATCAAAAAATAGAATTTCAGACATCTTTATTTCCTTAGTGAAAAGTCTATATTCTTGATAGGGATAGTTACTACTAAGAGAGTGTATTGTTGAAAAGAATAGGGAATAGATTTTAGAATTTGTAGCGATGTAACAAGCCAGAGTAGAAAGAAAATTCCTTGGTCTAAAATCTAAAGAAGTAAGTAACCAAAAAACCTATTGGTACATAATTAACTAAAAATGCAACTACCATTTGATTGCCGAGCAACCAACAACGAACAACTATTTAAAACTCTGCATTACCCGGAAAACGAGGGTAAGCTATTACATCGCGGATGTTGGTCATGCCCGTAACAAATTGAATCAAGCGCTCAAAACCTAAACCAAACCCGGAGTGTGGAGCAGAACCAAACTTGCGCAAATCCAGATACCACCAAACGGTTTCCATCGGTATGTTTAATTCTTGTACACGCTTCATGATGTTGTCGTAACGCTCTTCGCGCTGCGAGCCTCCAATAATTTCGCCAATGCCTGGAAATAAAACATCCATAGCGGCTACAGTTTTACCGTCTTCGTTTTGGCGCATGTAAAAAGATTTGATGGCTGCCGGATAGTTGTAGAGGATAACAGGTTTCTTAAAATGTTTTTCAACTAAAAAGCGTTCGTGTTCGCTTTGTAAATCGGTGCCCCAGTTTTCTACCGGATATTGAAATTTCTTTTTCTTGTTAGGTGTAGAGTTTTTGAGAATATCAATTGACTCCGTATACGACAACCGTTGGAATTGATTTTCTGTTACAAATTTTAAACGTTCTATTAAACCTAACTCGCTGCGTTGGTCTTGGGGTTTAGCGGCTTCTTCTTCCTTAGCGCGTTTGTCGAGGAAGTCGAGGTCGTCCTGGCAATTTTCTAATGCGTATTTGCAAAGGTATTGGATAAACTCTTCGGCTAAATCCATGTTGTCTTGCAAATCGTAGAAAGCCATTTCGGGTTCAATCATCCAAAACTCGGCCAGGTGGCGCGTAGTGTTAGAATTTTCTGCGCGAAAAGTAGGACCGAAAGTATAAATTTCTCCGAGACCCATCGCTAGGGTTTCGCCTTCTAATTGTCCGGAAACGGTTAGGTTAGTAGAGCGACCAAAGAAATCTTCTTTAAAATCAATTTCTCCTTCGGGTGTTTTAGGCAGGTTGTGTATGTCTAACGTTGTTACGCGAAACATATCGCCTGCGCCTTCGGCATCAGAACCTGTTATGATAGGTGTGTGAACATAAAAAAATCCTTTTTGATTAAAGAACTGATGCACAGCAAAAGCCATGGCGTGGCGTATGCGAAAAACAGTACCAAACGTATTGGTACGTACGCGCAAGTGCGCGATTTCGCGTAAAAATTCGAGCGAATGTTTTTTAGGTTGGAGTGGAAATTTCTCAGCGTCTGAATCGCCTAAAATTTCTACCGTTGTTGCAACCAACTCTACTGCCTGGCCTTTTGCAGGAGAAGGTTGTAGATTTCCTGTGATAGCAAGACAAGCACCTGTTGTGATGCGTTTGAGTATACTTTCTTCTACTGAATTAAGTGCGATTACAGCTTGTAAATTGTGTATGGTAGAACCATCGTTTAAAGAAACAAATTGATTGTTGCGAAAAGTGCGCACCCAACCCATTACGGTTAAGGTTTGGCCGGTAGGTGCAGTTTGAAGAATTTGTTTGATTTTGATGGTTTTCATAATGCTAAATAGTAGTAAAACACGAGTTTACGTGTTAAATAAGTTCGCAAAAAACGCGATTTGCGCACAGAGATGCAAGTGTTGTTGAAGGGAAAAGGAGGAATTAAGCTTTGGGTTACTTTATTAAATGGAGTTACTTTTATTTGAAAGTGATTATATCAACCAAAAATTTTCATCACAGAATTCTCACATTTAAATATGAAATATGAATGATTTAAATTTGGTCTTACTTTAAAGAATTGAATATCTTCTTAATACCTATTATATTTGATTTATGGCTAAAAGAGTAAAAATTAAAAGAAGAATTGTGACGTATACACCCTCTTTAGGTCGAGTGATAGCAAAAAGAGCCAGACGCACAGGAACTGGTAGATACCACGTGATTTCATCAATTTCTGCTGATGGTAAATGGAGTTTAATTTCGGAAGGCTCTACAAGACCAATACGAGATTTTGCAACAAAAAATGCAGCAGTTAGGTATGTTAAACGTTCAGATATTAGTAAGGGAAAAGGTTATTTGGTGATTCATAGTAAGGATGGAAGAATCCAAGACAAACTAACTCTCCAAGATTACCACTAAGATATCTAATGCCTTTCGAAAGTAATGTTTTTATAAATTGTCCTTTTGATAATGATTACAAGTTATTATTAAGACCTTTACTTTTCACAGTTCTTTATCTTGGTTATAAACCAAGGCTTTCGCAAACGCAATCCTCATCCGACATAAGAATTAACCAGATTAAATCTTTTATAAGGGATTCGAAATTTGGTATACATGATCTATCAAGATGTAAGCCGCTTAAGGTTGGGGATCTGCCAAGATTTAATATGCCGTATGAATTAGGTCTTGATATAGGTTGTCTTGAATTTGGTTCAAGAAATTTAAAACAAAGAAAATCTTGATTCTGGAAACAGAAAGATTTCATTATCAAAAAGTGCTATCTGATATTGCAGGTCAGGATATTGAAAACCACGATGATGATCCAAGAACTTTAATTCGTAAAGTAAGGAATTGGTTTGACTCTCAGCGTGTAAGAAAATCTTATCCAAGTCCTACAGAAATTTGGATAGCATTCAATCAATTTAGCGCTGATATGAATGATGAATTGCTGGGAAAATACTCTCAAATTGATATTGATGATATGCAAGTTGTTGAGTATCTAAGTTTTGCAAATGATTGGATTAAATCATTTAAAAAAAGTAAAAAAGAATAATCTATTTCATTTTCAGTTTTAGGTTTTTGACAAGACTTTTTTTTGATTTATTTACTTTCTTATTTTAAAGCATAAATGTTTAATAGACTTTTCTGCTTAATCGTTTATCTTTACACCGTATTCCCGGTTGCCGCTGTTGCAAAACATGCTTCCGGGTTTTTGCTTTTACAGGGTTTGCACAAGGGTTATTTCGGGTAGTAGCAAACCTGCTTGAAATGAAAATTTTAGAAAGGATAAGGGAATGCTAAGAGTTCTTAAAGCTATTTCATCCGATACTTTTATTGATTTATTGATACAATTTTATTGAAATAATTCGGCATTAATTACCTGCAGCTTGATGTTTCCCCTTATCTAATTATTGCTATTCCGTTACTAAATTGTTTTAAATGCGGCAGGGATGGAGCGCGTGTTTGAGTCTAGCCTAGCTATATGCAGCTAGGCTAGACTAGGGCCGCCCAATTTTAATAACTGAATTGATTTCTTCATTTTCAACCCTCGTGCCGAAAGATTAACTTGCATTGGAATAGATTATGCAGAAACTAGGATTAAGTCAGTCGTTACAACAAAAGCTCTCGCCCCAGCAAATACAGTTTATTAAACTGTTGCAAGTGCCAACGGCCGAGTTGGAAGCGCGCATTGAGGAGGAATTGGAAATTAACCCTGCGTTGGAAGAAGGTGAAACCGATTTGCCGGATGAACAACCTGCCAATGATGAAGAGTATACTGAAACTTCGGGCGGGGAGGATGAATTGGATATTAATGATTACCTGCGCGATGACGATTACAGTGGCTACAAAATGCAAGGTGATGGGGGAGAGGATGACGAAGACCGCGAGATGCCTTTGGCTATGGGTACTTCATTACAAGAACAGTTGCTTACGCAGTTGGGCTATTTAGGCTTGAATGAAAAGCAACAAACCATTGGTAAGCAGTTAATTGGTAGCATTGAAAGCGATGGTTACATCCGCAGAGAGTTAGAAGCCATTGTGAATGATTTGGCTTTTGCACAAGGTATTGATACAACTGCTGAGGAGGTTGAAGAAATTTTAAAGAAGATACAATCGTTTGATCCGGCAGGTATTGCAGCGCGTAATTTGCAAGAGTGTTTGTTGTTGCAATTGGAGAGAATTAAACAAGGTATTGAAGAAGATGATGGTGATAAGTTTTCTAAAACATACATTGTAGATAAGGCGATTGATACCTTAAAATACTGCTACGAAGAATTTACCAAAAAGCATTACGATAAGATTGCCCGCAAACTTGAAATTGCAGAAGAAGATGCGGATGATGTAAAAGATATTGTGATGTTAATCTCTGGGTTAAATCCGAAACCGGGAGGTGTGAGCAACACTACCGGCATGGCCAAGAACCAGGTGATTATTCCTGATTTTATTTTGATTAACAACAACGGAAAGTTAGAGCTCGCGCTTAACTCACGCAATGCACCGGAGTTGCGCATTAGCAGGTCGTATACCGAAATGTTTAAAGCGTACGATAAGGGCGATAAAAAAGATAAAAAGTTAAAAGAGGCAGTAACCTTTGTTAAGCAAAAACTAGATGCGGCCAAATGGTTTATCGATGCCATCAAACAAAGACAACAAACTTTGTTGAGAACGATGCAAGCCATTGTAAACTTTCAATACGATTATTTTTTAGAAGGGGATGAAACTAAGTTGAAGCCCATGATTTTGAAAGACATTGCGGGCATGATTAACATGGACATCAGTACAGTGTCGCGCGTGGCAAGCAGCAAATCGGTGCAAACAGATTTTGGTATTTTTCCGCTTAAGTATTTTTTTAGTGAAGGTATTGCCACCGATTCGGGCGAAGAAGTAAGCAGCAGAGAAGTAAAACAAATAATCAAAGATTTAATTGCTGCGGAAGACAAAGACAAACCTCTATCGGACGATAAAATTGAAAAAGTGTTGAACGAGAAAGGATACAACATTGCGCGAAGAACAGTGGCGAAATACAGAGAACAATTGAATATACCTGTGGCGCGGTTGCGTAAAGAATTATAGTATAAAGTATGTAAAGTATAGATGAACGTTATCAGTAAATTTATTTCTTTTGTTTTTCATCCGTTACTGTTAGCGACCTACTTAGTGGCTTTGTTGGGTTGGTTGTATCCGGTGGCCATTTTGCCTGTGCAGGCAAGCAGCGTAAAAAACCTGACAGCTCTTATTTTTATCAGTACGTTTTGTTTGCCGGCTATTAATGTTTATCTCTTTAAATCGTTCGGTACCATTAGTAGTTTTAAAATGCCGCTGCGCCAAGAACGTGTTTGGCCTTTCTTTATGATTTTGCTTTTGTATATTTTGGTTACTTGGTTGTTGTATGTAAAAACGGGTTTGCAGTGGGGCGATAATTTGTTTCGGTTTATCTTAGTAACGGATGCATTGGTGTTGGTTTCTTTTGTGTTAACCCTGCGCTGGAAGGTAAGCATACATAGTTTAGCTGCAACAGCATGGGTTACAATTGTTGGGTTTACTCACTCCCTATCGGGAGGAAATGAATTAATGCTGTTGTGGTTGATTTCGATTGTGGTGGCAGGCGCTATTATGTCGGCACGTTTGTATTTAGGTGCGCATACACCACGCGAGGTATATGCAGGCGCAGCGGCAGGAATTGCAACAGCTAGCGTAAGCATGTTGATTTTGTTTTAAAGAAAATATAAAAGATATGAACTACCAATTTTTACTGTATACGCTGCAAGATGGTGTAGCCACTATTACACTAAACCGACCAGATGTTTTTAATGCGTTAAACGATGAAATAACGTATGAGCTACAAGATGCACTTAAGCAAGTAGCCAAAGATGATAACGTTCGTGTGGTTGTATTAACTGGTGCAGGTAAAGCCTTTTGTTCAGGGCAAGATTTAAAAGCAGCAAGCGGCCAGCAAAAAAGAAGTTTCATCGACTCGTTGCATAAGCGATATAACCCGATAATTCGCGCTATGCGCAATTTACCTAAACCCATTGTATGTCGCTTGAATGGTGTAGCTGCCGGAGCTGGTTGTTCCTTAGCCTTAGCTTGCGATGTTATAGTGGCGCAGGAAGAAGCACAGTTGATTGAAGTGTTTGTGAACATTGGACTTGTTCCTGATTCTGGTTCTTCTTTCTTTCTGCCGAAATTAGTAGGCATGAATAAAGCCTTTGAATTGTGCAGCATGGGTACGCGTGTAAAGGCGAAAGAAGCACACGCGATGGGTTTGATTAACAAAACTGTTCCTGCGGAAGAGTTAGATAGTGCTGTTAAATTTTACACAGATTATTACGCGCAAGCACCAACCAAAGCCATTGGTTTGATGAAGAAAATGCTGAATCGTGCAGACAGCAGTACCTTAGAGGATATGTTAGAGTACGAAGCATATTGCCAGGAAATAGCAGGAGGCTCTGCAGATTACAAAGAAGGCGTACAAGCTTTTTTAGAAAAACGCAAAGCAAACTTTAAAGGAAAATAATATATGCAAAAAAAAGTTCGGTTGGCTTTAGGCAGCGGTGGTGCCAGGGGAATGGCACACATTGGTGTTATTGAAGCACTACACGAACATGGTTTTGAAATTGTAGAAGTGTCGGGAAGTTCGATGGGTGCAATAGTAGGTGGCTTATATTGTGCAGGTCATTTAGATGCTTATACTAAATGGTTGAAATCTCTATCGCGTTTAGATGTTTTTAAGTTGTTGGATTTTACTTTTTCATCGCAAGGTTTTGTAAAAGGAGAAAAAGTTTTTAAAGCGATTGAGCAATTGATTGGCGATCATCAAATCGAAAATTTTAAAATCCCATTTACGGCAGTTGCAACCGATTTAATTCACAGAAAAGAAATTCATTACAAGCAAGGAAGTTTATTTAAAGCCTTGCGCGCATCTGTTGCTATACCTACTATTTTTACTCCGGTTGATGACCAGGGAACACAATTAGTAGATGGTGGTGTTTTAAATCCTGTTCCTGTAAATGTATTAAAGAAACAAGCTGAAGATTGGGTAGTTGCAGTAAACATTAGTGCACAAAAACCTATTCAACAAAAAATACAACCTGAAATAAACAAGCAAGAAGCTAATAAAGAAAGAGCTGCGTATTTGCGCATGATGGATCAGTTTCGTAATCAGATATTGCGATTAGATAGCAAAGCTGAAGAGAACGTAGAGAAATTAGGATTGTTTGATATTTTGAATAAGTCGTATGATTTAACGCAAGATCGTCTGACAGATTTGATGTTTGAAATGCACAACCCCGAATTGATTGTGGAAGTATCGCGCGATGCTTGTGGTGTTTTTGAATTTTATCGCGCACAAGAAATGATTGACTTAGGGAAGAAAGCGTTTAACGATGCGCTGGCTTCCAAACATAGCTTGTAGTTTGCTTTTGCAGTTTGTTTTGTTTCTCTTTTTTACGTTGTTCCCATCGTACAACGATAACAAATAAAATTATGAGGAAAGCAACTACTAAAAAGTAGCCAAACAGTTTAAAAATCCTCCTGAATTTTTGTTCGCGTTCGTGGCGTTGCAACAGCTCACCATAATTGCGGTGTCTGGCAATGTTACCGGCCTGCATGCGGTTTCTTCTCAGCCTGATATCATTTCTTGCCATCGTATTTTCCTTTCTGATTAAAATAGCTGCGCAGTTTATCTATTGCACGATACGTTCTCATTTTTGCGCCACTTTCTGTAATGTTTAAGATAAATGCAATTTCCTTAAAATCTTTGTCCTCGAAAAATCTAAGTTCTAAAACTTCTAACATTTCGGTGGGCAGTTCTTTTAAATGGTGCAATAACTTTTGGATTTGTTCTTCATCCCAATCGAAGTTGGCGAGTTCTACCAATTCCTTTACGCGCATTTCCTCGATACTAAAAACCCGACTTGCCTTTTTCTTTTTATAAAATTTGTTTACTTCATTGGCAGCAATGCGATAAAACCAGGCAGAAACGGGTAAACCACGAAACTCAAATTTTTCCACATTATGCAAAGCATTTAAAAAAGTTTGAGAACACAAGTCGGCTGTTACATCTTCGTCTTCTGTTTGGCGGTAGATGAAGTAAAAGATTTTATCGTAGTATTTTTCGTATAACAAACCGAAAGCGCGCGAGTCTTTTCTTGATCTTTCAAGAATGTTGTACTCATCGCGTATTTCGGCTTCGGTCATAGAGTTTAGTACAATAATCGCACGTGCGAAGTAAAGTCACAAATAATTAATAAAACCTTTAATTAAAAAATGGGACAAACGTTTATTGCGTATAAAAAGAAGTTGTTTGAGACATGCTTTTCATGTAAAGCATTTTAAAATAAAAGAACAGTACAGAACAAAGCGGAGTATCAATCTTTATATTTCATTGTTGTAATATTGCCAGATGCTTCGCGTACCATAAAATCTTTTAATCCGAATGCGATAATTTTTCCACTTGTTTGTTTTACCTGCCCATTTACATTTACAGAGTAGATAAACCATTCGTTCTTTTTTAAACCTCGGTAAGTGTCTTTCTTACTGTAAACATTTTTAATATTTAAAGATTTGGTTTTTGAATAATTGTTCTTTGTTTGATACTGCACTCTTGCCTGATTTCTTTTGTTGATAGATACAAGAACACCCATATTGTTCTTACCAAGCGTTATGGTATCGCCAATAGCAAATAACTCGTTTTGAAAGCCATTCTGTAATCTCTTTTTATATTGCTCACTATATTTTTCGAAAACAGTATCGGATTGTATGGCCACGATATCTGCCGTAACGGTTACTTTAACTTTTGTTAAAACAGGATAATACGTTCTTTTATAATCTACAGTAAAGTTGAGATACTCTTCGTTTTTCTTTAGTGGGTAGTTTTTCATGAGTTCTCGTTTTGCTTCGAGCACCAAACCATCTTGCGAATTTCCTCCCAGATTAAAGGGTTGCACGGTTTGCGCAACACCCATTGCCAGATCGGAGTAAGAGAAAGGTTTGCCAATCGAAGAGGAACTGATTGTGCCTGAGTGGTGCACAACACAAGAAGAAAGTAATGTAGAAATAAATAGAATACATAAAATATTTTTCATAGGTATAAAATTTTGAATATGATAGATTACATGTTTAGTCTCTAAAAAAATACGAAATGCCAAATGAAAAAGAACCAAAATCTAATTTAGTTTCGTTTGCAGTATCGTCTATCGATAAACTTTTTGTGAATGTGTGACTTATAGAACCAATACTTGCATGTATACCCCAATTGGGTTTTGGTAAAAAAGTAAAAGTGGGAAAGGCAGAAAGAGATAAAGCATAATAATTTGATTGCTGAGTATCGATATCGCCTATTAAAGGATTGTAATAATCAATAGAATTGTACCCTCTTGTAAATTTACTTTGGGCTTCAATTGAGAATAGAAAATTTTCTGACATAGTAAAATACCGTTGAATAAAGACTCCTGCTGATCCGGAAAGATACGCGTCTTTATTTCCGTTATAAGCAAATTTATACATGTCAATATTTTCTTCAAGTAGTCCGCCAAAAGCAAGATTCTCATGTATAAAATGGCCAAATTTAGTATTTATGGATAGTGATACTCTATCAAAGTTCAAATAACTGGGTGCTGTTTGTTGATCATATCCTTTCTGATTGGTAAAAGATGCCCCTAAGTTTAGAACCATATCGCCTTTCGTAAATTGTGCTTTAGTGATAAAGGGTATTAAGACTAATCCTAATAAAATAAAATATTTCATATTAAAATTGTTAAAATTAAGTGTGCACAACGTTTCTTTAAGGAATACTAGTTACGGTAATGTATATGTTAATCTAAATACTAATATCTTAAAAAAAATGATTGTTTTGCCGACTTTACCTTAATTAAGATTTAAAATTTTACACTTCTTGATTATCACAATTGCTTACTCTATAGCCGAACTTTTTTACATGTCCCATCATCAAATAA
>Ga0068877_10005058_pt1 | contig 10202 bp, 5 predicted proteins | sample NOAtaG_FD_66437 | JGI IMG/M metagenome (GOLD analysis project Ga0068877, IMG submission 66437) | Freshwater lake microbial communities from Lake Erie, under a cyanobacterial bloom - NOAA_Erie_Diel6S_1000h metaG | ecosystem: Environmental > Aquatic > Freshwater > Lake | place: USA: Ohio, Lake... | reverse complement strand
TGATCCATGAGCCGGCTGGGTATTCAAACGGGAATACGTTCGATTACCAGGGGCGGCAGATCTCGTGTGAGCACGGCAACCGGAGAGTGTCGCGATATGAGTTGAACGGCACGACGAGCGTGCTGGCGGACAAGTTTGAGGGCAAGCCGTTGAACGCGCCGAACGATGCGGTGGTGCATCCGGATGGGTCGATCTGGTTCACGGATCCTGGCTACGGGATTCTGCAGAATTATGAGGGGAACAAGGCGGAGATGTCGCAAAAGGAGGCGATTTACCGGATTGATCCGGCGGGGGGGATCACGAAGGTAAGCGATGAGATTTACAAGCCGAACGGGCTGTGTTTCTCACCGGATTATAAGAAGCTGTATGTGGCCGATACGGGGTCGACGCATTATCCGCAGGCGCCGAAAAACATCAAGGTATGGGACGTGGAGGGGAAGGGGCTGCGCGGGGGCAAGCAGTTCTGCTCGATGGAATTGCCGGGCAAGGGAGCGGGGCTGGCGGACGGAATTCGCGCGGACGTGGAGGGCAACATTTACGCCTCGGCGGGCTGGGTGGGAGAAGGCTATGACGGGGTGCATGTATTCTCGCCGCAAGGACAGCGGATCGGGCTGATTTTGCTGCCAGAGATTTGCGCGAATGTCTGCTTTGGGGGAACGAGGCGGAACCGGTTGTTCATGTGCGGCAGTCAGAGCCTGTATTCGGTGTATTTGGAGACGCGTGGGGCGCACATTTGCTGAGGTGGATATGTGCAAGTATTCGCATTTATGGGGGGGTTTGACAACGACTGAAAGCTGTTATATGTTTCCTGAAGCCTGCTGACTCCTCGTGGAGCAGCGGAGATTCTTCTTGGGGTGAATGCAATGCAGCTTTGTTCGCTGCGCAACAGTATGTTGCGCTCCGTTGTCTTGTCCCTCTTTGTGGCCGGCATGGCACTGGCACAGCAATCCTCTGGATCGATACGCGGGGTAATCCGCGATGCGCAGGGGGGGCTGGTGCCTGGTGCGAAGGTCACGCTGATCGATGTGGCGCAGGGGGACAACCGTGAAGTTACGACGAATACGGATGGTGTGTTTTTCTTTAATCCGCTGAAGCCGGCGCTGTACCGGGTAACGGTGGAGGCGGCGGGATTTAAGAAGTATGAGCGGAGTGAAATCCGGGTATCGGCCAACGACCGTCTGGACCTGCCGGACATACAATTGACGGTGGGGGCGGTGACGGACTCGATCACGGTGGAAGCCTCGGGTGTGATCCTGCAGACGCGCGGAGCCGAGAAGGGGGGCGTGCTGACGGGCAATCAGGTGATCAACCTGGCGTTGAATGGGCGGTCGTTTCTCGATCTGACGAGGACGGTGCCGGGGGTGGTGCCGACGGGCGGGGTGGGCGGATCGGTGAACGGAAACCGGAACAACCAAAACAACCTGATGGTGGACGGGGTGACGAACATCGACACGGGCTCGAACGGGGGGCAATTGGCGACGATGAATATCGACCAGATCGCGGAATTTAAGATGTTGACGAACTCGCAGCCGGCCGAGTATGGACGGTCCTCGGGGGCGGCGATCTCGGTGGTGACGAAGTCGGGGACGCGGGATCTGCACGGGACGGGCTATATCTTCCACCGGCATGAAGGCCTGAACGCGAATAACTGGCGCAATAACGTGGAAGGGCGGGCGCGGCAATTGTTCCGCGACAACACGGCGGGATTCAATGTGGGGGGGCCGGCATATATACCGAAGCTGAACCCGAACCGGGACAAGCTGTTTTTCTTTGTGGGGATCGAGTGGCAGAACCGGTTGTCGCCGAACGCGTTGCGGTCGGTGACGGTGCCGACGGCGGCGCAGCGCAACGGGAACTTTCAGGGGACGACGCTCGGGGATGGGCGGCCGGTTTTTATCCGCGACCCGTTGTCAGAGCAGGCATGTAACCAGACGGCGGGGGGCGGCGGATGTTTTCCGAACAATATCATTCCGGCGAGCCGGATCAATGCGGATGGACAGAGGATCCTGAACTTCTATCCGACGCCGAATGTACCGATCGACCCGCAGTTCAATTATCAGACGCAGGTATCGGATACGTTTCCGCGGCGCGAGCACATCTACCGCGGAGACTACAACATTTCGGACAAGTGGCGTTTTTACTCGCGGTTCATGCACACGAAGTCGGAGCAGGACCGGGCCTATGGGCAGTGGAACGCAGATTACAACATTCCGTTTGGGCCGATGAACTTCGGGAACCCGGGCTGGTCGTGGGTGAACAACCTGACGACGACGATCAACCCGACGCTGACGAATGAGTTTATTTTTGGTTCGTCGAAGAACCGGTTAAATATCGACCCGGTGGACCAGGCGTTTGACCGGGGCAAGCTGGGCTTGTCCTACCGGATGCCGTTCTCGGGGGATACGTTGAACCTGGTGCAGAACTGGCGTTTTGGGGGCGTGCCGAACGCGCCGTTTTCGAATTTCGCGGGGACGCCGTTCCGCAATTTCAACCACACCTACGACATTACGGACAACGTGACGAAGGTGTTTGGGCGGCACACGATGAAGGCGGGGATTTACCTGCACAAGTCGTTGAAGGACCAGACGGCGTTCACCTCGGTGAACGGCGACATCTGGTTTGACCAGAACACGCAGAATCCGGGGGACACGAACTGGGCATTCTCGAATGCGCTGCTGGGGAATTTCGACCGGCTGGCGCAGTCGAACAAGGTATTGAATGGCCAATACCGGTACTGGAACGTGGAGTGGTTTGTGCAGGACAACTGGCGGGTGAACAACAAGCTGACGCTTGATTACGGGATGCGTTTTTACTGGATCCAGCCGCAGTATGACGCGGCGCGGCAGACGTCGAGCTTTAACCCGGCGTTGTTTGACGCGAATGCGCGGGCGGTGCTGATCCAGCCGGCGAGGGTGAATGGAGTGAACGTAGGGATCAACCCGGCGACGGGGGCGACGGTGCCGAATGCGCTGGTGGGGTCGATTCTGAACAACAATCGCGGATTCGTCAACGGGCTGTATGCCAATGGCATGGGGCTGTCGGGTGACGCGAACTACCTGCCTGGTCTGATCGAGAATCGCGGGATTCACTACGCGCCGCGGTTGGGTATTGCCTACCAGGTGAACGAGAAGACGGTGGTGCGCACGGGATTTGGGATTTTCTATGACCGGTTCCAGGGCAACCCGGTGTTCGACATGTTGCCGAACACGCCGTCGACGATCCGGCCGACGTACTTTTTCGGCAATCTGGGCACGATACAGTCGCTACAGGGGTCGTTCTTCCCGAACAATGTGCGCGGCTTTGACCGGAACGGCAACATACCGACGACGTACCAGTGGAACGTCACGGTACAGCGGCAGTTGGGGCAGCGTACGTCGCTCGAGACGGCGTATGTGGCCAACGTGGCGCACCACACGCTGTCGACCTATGACTTCAACGCGATGCCGTTTGGATCGGCATGGCGGCGGGAAAATCAGGATCCGCGGACGGCGAACCTGAGCGCGACGAGCTTTGATGGCCGCACGGCGCTGCCGGTGAATTTGTACCGGCCGTATCTGGGCCATGGCGATGCGGTGGTGACGGGATTCGGCGCGAGCTCGAACTATCACTCGCTGCAGGTGAGCTTGAACAAGAACTCGGGCAAGGGTTTGAACTACGGGTTTGCGTACACGTGGTCGAAGGCGATGGGAGTATCTTCGGGAGACGGCGACCGTTTGCATCCGACGAACTACCGGCTGGCGAACTACAGCTATCTGGCCTTTGACGTGCCGCATATGCTGGTGACGAACTTTATTTATGACGTGCCGAATCTGACGAAGACGCTGAAGGGAATGGACAACGCAGTAACGCGGCAGATCTTTGGCGGCTGGCAGGTGTCGGGCCTGATCTCGATGATCGGCGGGCAGCCGTCGAACATTGGCGTGGCGTTCCAGGGGATTGGCGGCGAACTAAATCGGGTCTACACGGGTTCGGAATCGGTGGCGCCGCGCGTGGGCGTACGGTCGAACCCGATCCTTGGCCGTGGGGACCGCACGGACGTGCGTTATGTGGATGCGAATGCGTTCGTGGCGCCGCAGGTGGGAAGCCAGGGTCTCGAATCGGCGCAGCGTATTGTGAGACTGCCGGGCGTGAACAACTGGGACATCTCGATCTTCAAGAACATCGGGCTGGGCCGGGAAGGACGCTTCCTGCAGTTGCGGTGCGAGATGTTCAACGCACCGAACCACACGCAGTTCTCCGACTTCAACCGAACGGCGACGTTCAATCCGACGACGGGGGCGATCACGAACCTGCCGACGGCGCTTGGCGGTGGTGGTGGCCGTTTCGGCTTTGGGGCGGTGACGGCGGCCCGCGACCCGCGGTTCATCCAACTTGCCGCGAAGATTTACTTCTAGAGGCAAAGCAAATCAGACAGCGGGCCCCTTTCCTGGTGGAAGGGGCCCGCTGATTTTTTTCTTTTTTTTGGGGGGGTGAGGATTTCGCCAGCGGGAGAGAACGGATATGATCGGGGCGAGTGAGATTCGTAGTGACCCTGGCGGTATGCTTGCAGGCTGCTCCGGTGCCGGAGGAGTTGACGGCGCTATTGAGGCGGAACTGCATGGCGTGTCATAGCGGGGCGGGGGCGCAAGGGGGGTTGGATCTGAAGGGGATGCCTTTGTCGTTGAGCGACCGGGCGAGGCGGGAGCGCTGGATAAGAGTTTATGAGCGGGTGGAGAAGGGGGAGATGCCGCCGGTGGGCGTGGCGATGGCGGCAGGGGACCGGGCGAAGCTGTTGCGGGTGTTGGAGGGGCCGCTGCGGGCAGCGGACCGGGCGGATGTGGCGGCGCATGGACGGGGCCCATTGCGGCGGCTGAACCGGGATGAGTATGAGCAGAATCTGCGGGACATTCTGGGGCTGCCGCTGCTCGATATTCGCGACATGCTGCCGGAGGACCGGGAGGCGCATCACTTCAACAAGGTTTCGGAAACACTGGATATGTCGCGGGTGCAGTTAACGGCTTATCTGGACGCGGCCGAGAGCGCACTGCGGCAGGCGATGGTGAAGACGGCGGCGCCGCCGGAGGTGACGAAGTTTCGTACGTTTGGGCGGAATCTGTTTCCCGGGTTGCGCAGCACGGGCACGCGGCACTCGATGTTTTTCATCAAGGACAATCGGGGCGTGAATGTGGAGAGCGAGTATGGCAGCCGGCCGATGGCCAAGGAATTGGAGCAGGACCCGACGCTCGAGATGGGTTTGTTCCGTTCGCCGGGTTGGCCGTATGGGGCGTTTCCGCGGGGCTTTGCGGCTAAGCAGGGGGGATTGTATAAAGTTCGATTTGCGGCGCGGGCGGTGCTGCAACATCCAGGGTTTGTGGTGACGGACGCCAAGAAAGCAGTGCCAATGACGCTGCGCTCGCGGCGGCCGACGAACCATGACATTGCGGAGGACACTAAGCCGGTGGGGGGGATCTTGGAGATACAGCCGAGGGCGCGGGTGTATGAGACAGTGGTGCCGCTGCGGCAGGGGGAGACGGTGGAGTATGGACTGCTGGGCTTGCCGGTGCCGCAGGTGGATGCCGAGGGCAAGACGGGGTCATACCGGTATCCACCGATGCCGGCTGAGGGGGCGCCGGGGGTAGCATTCAACTGGATTGAGTTTGAGGGGCCGCTGGCGGTGGAAAGCTGGCCACCGCCGAGTCATCGGGTGTTGTTTGATGAGCTGGGGGTGGCGCCGGAGCCGGCGAATCAGAGGGCGGAAGCCTCGCGGCTGCTGCGCCGATTTGTGAGGCTGGCGGGACGGCGGCCGGTGCCGGAGGCGGCGGTGGAGCGCTTGGAAAGGCTAGTGCACGCAGCGTTGGAGCGCCGGGAGCCATTCACGGAGGCGATGCTGACGGGCTACCAGGCGTTCTTGTGTTCGAACGAGTTTCTGTATCTGCGTGAGCCGTCGACGCCGCAGGATGTGGCGGAACGGCTGTCGCACTTTTTGGCGAATACGCGGGCCGAGGGGCCGATTGGGAATCGGGCGGCGCTGCGGCGGGAGGTGGACCGGCTGATCGACGGGCCGACGTTTGACCGCTTTGTGCGCAGCTTTGCCGGCTATTGGTTGAATCTGCGGCATCTGCGGCGGGACGATGCGGATAAGAGGCTGTATCCGGAATACCAACTGGATGAGTATCTGACGGAATCGCTTGAGAGGGAAACGCTTGCGTTTGTGACGGCGCTGATTCGCGAGAATCTGCCGGTTGTGAATCTGGTGAAGTCGGACCATGTTTACATCAACGAGCGGCTGGCGCGGCACTATGGTTTGCCGGCAATTGAGGGAGCGGCGATTCGCAAGGTGGCGCTGCCGGAGGGCAGCCCGCTCGGTGGAGTGTTGACGCAGGGGGCGGTGTTGAAAATTACGGCGAATGGAAGCACGACCTCGCCGGTGTTGCGCGGGGCCTGGATCATGGACCGGATTCTGGGCGAGCCGCCGCCGCCGCCGCCACCGGGGGTGCCGGCGGTGGAGCCGGATGTGCGGGGGGCGAAGTCGATCCGGCAATTGCTGGCGCTGCATACGAAGTCGGCGGCGTGCGCGGGATGTCACGCGAAGTTTGATCCGGTGGGCTTGGCGCTGGAGAACTTCGATGTGTTCGGCCGCTGGCGGACGCACTACCGGGGCACGGCGGAAGGGGAGCGGGTGGTGGGGATCGACCATACCGGACACGACTTTGCTTACACGATTGCCGGGGCGGTGGATGCGTCGGGGAAGTTGGCGGACGGGCGGGCGTTTCGGGATGTACGGGATTTGAAAGCTATCTTGGCGGGGAATCCGCGTCAGTTGGCGCGAAACTTTCTTGCGCAACTGACGGTGTACGCCACAGGCACGCCGGTGCGGTATTCGGACCGGGATGAGATTGAGAAGATGCTGGATGCGTGCGCGGCGAAGGGCTACCGGGCGCGCGATTTGATACAGGCACTGGTGGGAAGCCGGATTTTTCTGGGAGAGAAATCGATATGAGACGGGAACTACCCCGACGGACTTTGCTGCGCGCCGCGGGAGTGGCGCTGGCGTTGCCGAAGCTGGAGTGTCTGGCGCAGGCGGCGCGAGGGCCGCGGCGGATGATCCTGCTAGCGAATAACCTGGGCGTGCTGCCGAAGAACTTTTTTCCGGCGACGGCGGGGCGGCAGTACGAGGTGACGCCCTACCTGCGGCATCTGCAAGGACAACGGCAGGATTTCACGGTATTCAGCGGCCTGTCGCACCCGGGGGTGTCGGGGGGGCACAGCGCGGATAACTGTTTGCTGACGGCGGCGCGGGGGGCCTTTAAGACGGGTTTTCGCAACTCGATCTCCTTTGATCAGTTTGTGGCGGAGAAGCTGGGGCAGGTGACGCGTTTTCCGTCGATCAATCTGGGGATCAACATCGATAAAGGGAACCGGAGCCTGTCGTGGACGCGGGATGGGGTGTTGCTGCCGGCCGAGGACAATGCGGCGAAGCTGTATGAGCGGCTGTTTGTGCAGGGGGACCGGGAGTCGGTGGACAGGCAGATAGACCGGCTCAAGAAGCGGGGGAGCATTCTCGATGCGCTGCGCGATGAGACGGCGCGGTTTTCGCGCGGACTGGGGGCGAACGACAAGGCGCGTCTTGAGCAATTTGAGACTTCAATCCGCGAGGTGGAGCAGCGGCTCGAGACGGCGCAGGCGTGGGAGGCGAAACCGAAGCCAGCTGCCGGGGCGGCGCCGCCGGCTGATATTTCGGAGAAGCGGCTGTTTTTTGAAAAGCTGGAGTTGATGCTGGGGATGGCGCAACTGGCGATTGAAACGGATTCGACGCGGATCGTGACGATCATGGCGGACGCCTTTGTGACGCCGGTGCTGCAAATCGGGGAGCAAAAGAACTCGACGGAGAGCTATCACGGGCTGTCGCATCACGGGCAAGACGAGGGGAAGGTGCGGCAACTGGAGGAGATTGACCACCGGCAGATGAAGCTGTTTGCCAAGACGATGGAAGCGCTGGCGGGCAAGCGGGAGGACGGTGAGCGGCTGCTCGACCGGACGATGTTGTTCTATGGGAGCAACATGGGGGACGCGAACATACACGACAACACGAACCTGCCGATTCTGCTGGCGGGGGGAGGGTTTGCGCACGGGCAGCATCTCGTATTCCGGCGGGATCACAACACGCCGCTGTGCAACCTGTTTATCAGCATGATGCAGCGGATGGGGGTGGAAGGGGAACGATTCGCGAGTGGGACGGGGGCGCTGGCGGGGCTATGAGAAGAAGAGATCTGATGCCGTTGCTGCTGGGCGCGGGGGGCGCGCTGGGGGCGGCGCCGAAATTGAAGATCACGTCGCTGAAGACGTATGTGGTGGATGCGTTTCGCTGCAACTGGGTGTTTGTGAAGATCGGTACGGATCAGGGGCTGACGGGTGTGGGCGAGGGGACGACGGAGATGAACGAACTGACGGTGGAGGCGGCGATCAGGAACATGAGCCGGTACCTGATGGGGAAAGACCCATTTCAGGTGGAGTATCACACGCACATACTGAGGCGGGAGTCGTATTGGCGAAATGGAGTGATCCTGCGGAGTGCGCTGGCGGCGGTGGAGGCGGCGCTGCTGGATATCAAGGGCCAGGCGCTGGGTGTGCCGGTGTACGAGTTGCTGGGGGGGCGCTACCGGGACCGGATCAAATGTTATGCGAATGGGTGGTTTACGGGAGCGAACCGGCCGGAGGAGTTTGGTGAGAAGGCGGCGGCGACGGTGAAGCTGGGTTTTCAGGCGTTGAAGTTTGATCCGTTCGGCAAGGCGTATCTGACGATGGATGGAGGGGAGCAGGACCTGGCGGTGGCGCGGGTGGCGGCGGTGCGGGAAGCGGTGGGGCCGCGAGTGGACATTCTGATTGAAGTGCATGGCCGGCTGGATGTGCCGACGGCGGTGGCGATGGGGCAGAGGCTGGCGCCGCTGCGGCCGCTGTTTTATGAAGAGCCGGTATTGCCGGAGAATCTGCGGTCGCTGGCGGAGGTGAAGCGAGGGATTCCGTTCGCGGTGGCGAGCGGGGAACGGTTTTATGATGTGGAGCGGTTCCAGGAGGCGCTGCGGCTGGGGGCGGTGGATTACCTGCAGCCGGACGTGATTCATGTGGGGGGGATGCTCGAGACGAAGCGGGTGTGCAGCCTGGCGCTGATGGAGGACCGGCCGGTGTCGGCGCACAATCCGAACGGCCCGGTCTGCAATGCGATGACACTGCAGATTGCGGCCTCGACGCCGAATTTTGTGATGTTAGAGACGTTATTAACGGATGTGCCGTGGCGGCGCGAGGTGGCGCCGGAGGAGTTGGAACTGGTGGATGGGCACATGAAGATTCCGGATAAGCCGGGATTGGGGGTGGAGTTGAACGAAGCCGAGGCGGCGAAGCATCCGTATACGCCGCACGATCTGCGGCACTATACGGGAGCGTTGACGGCGATCCGGCCGCCGGATGCGGTGCCGTATTGGAGGATGGGGAAGTAGGGGGGAGGGCAAGCGGCTGAATTGGCGAAGCCAAGTGAGTGTATCGCGATTGGCCGCCTGGATGCCGGCGATGGAGTCCCGCTCGGGGGACTCGTCGGAACCCCGCAGGCCGCGGTGGCGAGCGCGGTTGCGGAGGTAGGCGCCGCAAAGGTGGAACCCGACGCAGGCGGGAATCTGACGTGGCGCGGCGGAGGTTTTGGCCGTAGCGGGCGACGACATCGCAGCAACTCTCGAAATCGCGACAGAAGAAGGCAGGGTGGCGGACTTCAACATCGAGCGGGTGGATCTGGGCCGAAGGGCAGGAGGTGGCAGTACGGCAGGTCGAGCCAGCGTTAGGCCTTGGATATGAGAGGAGGGGAGTGGGGGCGGATGGCAGGAGGATTCGGACGACTTCCTGAGTCCAGCCGGCAGAGTGGAAGCGTCAATGGAGTAAGTTGGAAGCGAAGGCTGGCTGAAGGAATCCGGCGCTAATTCTCAGGCCCAAAGAGGCATGCAGGGTGAGTGCTGTCAAGCGGTGAAGAGAGGCCGGGTTGGGGGGAGAGAGGCTGGTGCGGCGAGGGCTATTGACGATCCCAAACGTGAACAGCGAGAACGCGGGGAATGGCGGCGGCTTGCCGGATGATGTTGGTCTGGAGGACGACTTGCAGATTGCGGGTTTCCCAGTTAACGGGGGCTCGACGTTCGAATTCAGCAAATGCGCTGGGATCGGTCAGAAAGGATCCTGCTGCT
>Ga0068877_10005055_pt1 | contig 10203 bp, 8 predicted proteins | sample NOAtaG_FD_66437 | JGI IMG/M metagenome (GOLD analysis project Ga0068877, IMG submission 66437) | Freshwater lake microbial communities from Lake Erie, under a cyanobacterial bloom - NOAA_Erie_Diel6S_1000h metaG | ecosystem: Environmental > Aquatic > Freshwater > Lake | place: USA: Ohio, Lake... | reverse complement strand
GCGAATTTCCCGCCTGTCGGCACGATGACCTTCGTGATGATCTCGCCCTCTTCGAGCGCGGTCGAGAACATGCCGCTAAAGAACGCGTCAGCAGCCATCCGCCGCTTGTTGGTCACGATGGTGGCACCGAGCGCGAGCATCGCGGCGGGGTAATCCGCCGCGGGATCGTTATTGGCGATCGAGCCGCCGATCGTGCCCCTGTGGCGCACATGCGGATCGCCGATGCCGCCCGCGAGAGCCGCAAGGCCCGGCAGGCGGGTCTGCACGAGCGCCGAGCCGGCGACTTCCGCATGCGAGGTCGTCGCGCCGATGACCAGCGTGCGCCCCTTCTCAGTGATGCCCGAGAGTTCGGGAATCCCCGTAAGATCAATCAGCGCCGAAGGGCTGGCGAGGCGCTGCTTCAGCGTGGGGATGAGCGTGTGCCCCCCCGCGAGAAGCTTCGCATCGCCGTTCTTCGCGATGAGGTTCGCGGCCTGCCGCAGGCTGGTGGGACGGTGAAAATCGAAAGCGTACATGGTCCTGATTCCTTTTCGCCCGTTATTCCGCTGCCTTGGCGAGGGTCGCCTGCACCGCCTTCCACACCGCCTGAGGCGTGGCCGGCATCGCGATGTTCTCGTGTCCCAGAGCATCGGTGATGGCGTTCATCACCGCCGCCGGGGCCGCGATCGCCCCTGCCTCGCCACAGCCCTTGATGCCCAGCGGGTTCGAGGGGCAGGGCGTCAGCGTCGTGCCGATCGCGAAGCTCGGCAGATCCGCCGCGCGCGGCATGGCATAATCCATGTAGCTCGCGGTGAGGAGCTGGCCGTTCTGATCGTAGATCGCGCCTTCGAGCAAAGCCTGGCCCACGCCCTGCGCGATGCCGCCATGCACCTGGCCCTCGACGATCATCGGATTGATGATGTTGCCGAAATCGTCGACGGCAGTCCATTTCTCGATCGAAGTCACGCCGGTCTGCGGATCAATCTCGACCTCACAGACATGCACGCCAGAGGGGAAGGTGAAGTTGGTGGGATCGTAGAACGCCCCCTCCTTCAGCCCCGGCTCCAGCTGCTGGCCCGTGAACTTGTGGGCAATGTAGGCCTGAAGCGCCACGGAGCCGAAATCGATCGATTTATCCGTGCCCTTCACCGAGAACTTGCCATCCTTGAACTCGATATCGGCCTCGCTGGCCTCGAGCACGAAGGATGCGACCTTCTTCGCCTTGGCCTCGATCTTGTCGAGCGCCTTGGCGATCGCGCTCATGCCCACCGCACCGGAGCGGGAGCCATAGGTGCCCATGCCCATCTGCACCTTGTCGGTGTCGCCATGGACGATGGACACGTTGTCGATCGGAATGCCCAGGCGGTCCGAGACAAGCTGCGCGAAGGTGGTCTCGTGGCCCTGCCCGTGGCTGTGCGAGCCGGTGAGGATTTCCACCGTGCCGATGGGGTTCACGCGGACTTCCGCCGATTCCCACAGGCCGACGCCCGCGCCGAGCGAGCCTACCGCCGCCGAAGGCGCGATGCCGCAGGCCTCGATATAGGCGGAATAGCCGATGCCGCGCAGCATGCCCCGCTTCGCGCTGTCGCGCTTGCGCTTCGCAAAGCCCTTGACGTCATGCATCGCCAGGGCCTTGGCGAGCGAAGCGTTATAATCCCCCGCATCATAGCACATGATGACCGGGGTCTGGTGCGGGAACTTCCGGATGAAGTTCTTGCGGCGGAAATTCGCCGGGTCCTCCCCCAGTTCGCGCGCCGCGACTTCCACCATGCGCTCGATGACGAAGGTCGCCTCCGGGCGACCGGCGCCGCGATAGGCATCGACCGGCGCGGTGTTGGTGTAAACAGCCTCGACCTCCGCATAGATCGCCGGGATATCATACTGGCCGGAGAGCAGCGGGGCGTAAAGATAAGTCGGCACCGAGGAGGCAAAGGTCGAGAGATAGGCGCCGAGATTGGCGCGGGTCTTCACGCGCAGGCCGAGGATCTTGCCATCCTCGCCGATGGCCATCTCGGCATGGGTGAGATGGTCGCGGCCATGGGCCACGCAGAGGAATTCCTCCGTGCGGTCCGCCACCCATTTCACCGGGCGGCCCACCTTCTTCGCGGCCCAGACGCAGACGGTCTCCTCCGCGTAGATGAAGATCTTCGAACCGAAGCCGCCGCCGACATCCGGCGCGATGACGCGGAGCTTGTGCTCCGGCGCGATGCCGATGAAGGCCGAGAGCACGAGGCGGGCCACATGGGGGTTCTGCGAGGTGGTGTAGAGCGTGAAGGCCTCGTTGCCGGGATCGTAATCACCAATCGCCGCGCGAGGCTCCATCGCATTCGGCACAAGGCGATTGTTGGCGAGGTCAAGCCGGGTGACGTGCTTGGCCTTCTTGAAAGCCGCATCCACCGCCGCCTTGTCGCCGAGATGCCAGTCGAAGACCTGGTTGTCCGGCGCGACATCATGGATCGCCGGCTGGCCCTTCTTCGTGGCGCTCGCAAGATCGACGACCGGGGCGAGCTTCTCGTAATCGACCTGGATCGCTTCCGCCGCATCCCTGGCCTGTTCGAGGGTTTCGGCGACGACCACGGCCACATGGTCGCCCACATAGCGCACCTTGCCCTGTGCCAGGGCCGGATGCGCGCCCGCCTTCATCGGCGAACCATCCTTGTTGTGGATCATCCAGCCGCAGATCAGCCCGCCGATCTTGTCCTTCGCGATGTCATCGCCGGTGAGGATCGCCAGCACGCCGGGCATGGAAGCGGCCTTTTTCGTGTCGATCTTCCTGATATTCGCATGGGCATGCGGCGACCGCAGGAAATAGGCATGGGCCTGCCCCGGACGGTTGATATCGTCCGTGTAGTTGCCCTTGCCGGTGATGAAGCGGAAATCTTCCTTGCGCGGAACGCGTGCGCCAATTCCAGTGGCAGACATGATGCTCCTCCCGAGCTCGCCGCCTTCGGCCGGGCCTGGCCCGGTTTCGCGGCTTGATGTATCAAACCCGTCATATCCGGCCGGGCCGCGCCCGACCCCGAGATGTCAGCCTTATTCGGCGGCGACCTTCATGCCGCCCATGGCGGCGGCGCCAGCCTGAATGGCCTTCACGATATTGTGGTAGCCCGTGCAGCGGCAGATATTGCCTTCGAGCTCATGGCGGATGGTCTCTTCCGAAAGGTTCGGGCCGAGGCGGTTCACCATGTCGATGGCGGCCATGATCATGCCGGGGGTGCAGAAGCCGCATTGCAGGCCATGATGCTCGCGGAAGGCCGCCTGCATCGGGTGCAGATCCGCACCGCTCGCAAGGCCCTCGATGGTCACGACATCCGCGCCGTCGCAGGACAAGGCCAGCAACGTGCAGGATTTCATGGCCTTGCCGTTCACATGCACCACGCAGGCGCCGCACTGGCTGGTATCGCAGCCCACATGCGTGCCCGTGAGACGCTGATGGTCGCGCAGGAACGCCACGAGCAACGTGCGGGCATCCACCTCCCCGCTCACCGCCCTGCCGTTCACATTCATACTGACTCTGGGCATGACCTCTCCTCTTTCCGCCGATGGGACAAAACTGTTGCAGTTTTGGACCTTTCCTCCGGGCCGCTTCGCTGTTGGCGCGCGAATTCCAGCCCGATTTTGATCATGTGAACTTATTCCAACTTCATGGTCAAGCCGCATCCGGCGCTTGCCAACGAAAGTTGATTGCCGGAAAAATGCGGCCCATTGCCGCCAACCGGGTTGAAGCGCCATGCCATCCGAAACGATCCGTCTCGCTTTCGACGACATCATCTTCCGCGTGAACTGCGAGGGGCCGAAAGGGGCCGATCCGATCCTGTTCTCGAATTCGCTCGGCGCGGCGCTGGAGATGTGGGACGCGCAGGCCGCCTTCTTCGCCAGCACGCACCGGGTGATCCGGTATGATGTGCGCGGCCATGGCGAGACCGGCGCGACGCCCGGCCCCTATTCGCTGGCGCAACTCGCGCAGGATGCCCTGCGCATTCTGGATGCGCTGCATATCCACAAGGCCCATTGGGTCGGCTGTTCCATGGGCGGCATGGTGGGCCAGTGGCTGCTGACGCACCATCGCGAGCGCATCGGCAAGGCCGTGCTTGGCAATACCGCCGCCTGGATGGGCCCGCCCGCGACCGACTGGAACGCCCGCATCCGCATGGCGCATTCGAAGGGCATGGACCCCATCGCCGAAGCGATGAAGCTCCGCTGGTTCACGAAAAGCTTCAACGAGGCCAACCCGGCGGAAGTGACCCGCGTGACCGACATGGTGCGGAAAGCCTCCCCCAGCGGCTATGCCGGCTGCGCGGCGGCGATCCGCGACATGGACCAGCGCGAGAGCATCAGGGGCATCACCAACGAGGTGCTCGTGCTGATCGGCGCGGAAGACCCCGCCACGACCCCCGCGATGGGGGACCTCATGGCGCGGAACATTCCGGGCGCGAAGAAGGTCGTGATTCCCGCAGCGCATATCTCGAATTGCGAAATCCCCGATGCGTATAACGCGGCCGTGGCTGAATTCCTCGGGTGCTGACCGGCTTTCCCGCCCCGGCTCGGCGGAGGGTTTCCCATGGCTCGCCATCCCGGCCCTGTCCTTCCGGATCGGGACACGAGCCTTGACCTGCCGTGACAAGACCCTTCGGCACCCGCGGCGGCTCTTCCGAATATCCCCCGCGCCTTCGCTTCCGGCGAGGCGCATCGTTTCCGCGGGGGATTTCCGCGAAATCACGCCTTCGGCGAGGTGGCGGCAACCGTCCTTCAGGTATGCTCCGTATCATGCAGCACGCGATAACCGCGGCGGTGATAGACCAGCGGCTCGGCATCTGCCCCCGCCTCCGCCGCGAGCACCTCCCCCACCACCACGAAATGGCTGCCGACCTGCCGCAGGTCCTGCACCTTGAGCGCGAAGCGCGCGAGAGCCCCGACGAGCAGCGGCGCGCCGCCCGGCCCCTGCCGCCATTCGCCATGGGCGAAACGTTCATCCATCGAGAGGCCGGAGCGGGAAAAATGCCGCGCCACAGCGACATGGCCGGCCGCGAGCGTGTTGACCGAGAAGACCCCGTTCGCCTCAAGGATGCCCGCCGTGCGGCTCGTGGCATTCAAGCAGACGATCAGGCTCGGCGGGCTGTCGGACACCGAGGTCACCGCCGTCGCCGTCAAGCCCGCGCGACCCGCCGGACCATCGGTCGCCACGACATGCACCGCGCCGGCGACGCGGCTCATCGCCTCCCGAAACGCTTCAGGACCACGCCCGGCAACGGGCGGATCGGGATGAGGATGGGGATGGGAATTCACGCAGATACCGCTTTCTCGATGAGCCCCCTCATGTGAACCTTTCTCCAGAAACTGCAAGGGCCTTGCAGCGGTAAGGCGCTTGCCAGCCCGCCGGGAATTCGCGCAATCTGGCACGTGCTGCAAGCAGGGGGAGCTATCGTGCCGCGTGAAGCGACTTCCCCAATCCTGCCCATGATCCTGCTTATGATCCCTTGCCCATGATCCCTTGCCCATGATCCCTTGCACGCGATGAAATGCACGCGATGAATTGCACGAGACAAGAACCAGAACCGGCAGACGATGACCCTGACCCTCACTTCGGAAGAACGCACCATGCTTGCTGGCCAATCCGGCGAGGCGCAGGCGCTGGCCCTCGGCATCGTGGCGGAAACCGCCCGACTCATGGGGGCCGAAAGGCTCATTCCGGTCGCCTCCGCCCATATCGATGGCGCGCTCTACCACGGCGATTCCGGCACGCTCTTCGCAGAGAGGCTCGTGGAACTGGGGGCGAAGGTCGCCGTTCCCGCCACGCTCAATGTGGGAGGGCTTGACCTCGCCTGCGGGGCGAAGACCCGGCTGCCTCCACACCAGCATGACATGGCGCATCGGCTGATGATGGCCTACGAGGCCATGGGTTGCGAAGCTTCCTGGACCTGCGCTCCCTATCAGGCGGGGCATCGGCCGGCCCTGGGGAGTGATGTCGCCTGGGGGGAATCGAATGCGGTGGCTTTCTGCAATTCCGTGCTCGGCGCACGCACCAACCGCTACGGCGATTTCCTCGACATCGCCTGCGCCATTTCCGGGCGCGCGCCCTTCTACGGGCTGCACAAGCCGGAGAATCGCCGCGCGATCTTCGTGCTCGATTGCTCCGGCCTCAGCGCCGCTTTGCGCGGTTCCGACGTGCTCTGGCCGGTGATCGGCACGCTTTACGGGCAAGAGGCGGGGACGGCCGTGGGTGTCGTGACCGGCCTTGCCGGCTTTGCCACCGAGGATCGCCTGAAGGCTTTCGGCGCGGCCGCCGCCTCCGCCGGCGCGGTGGGGCTCTTCCACATTCTCGGCGTGACGCCGGAAGCGCCGGACATGGAAACCGTGACCGGCGGCGCGCAGGGCCTGCCCGTGATCCCTGTCACGCCCGAACGGCTCGCGAAGGCGCGCGGCGGACTTTCCACCACGCGATCCAGCGCGATCGATGCCGTGGCGATCGGCTCGCCGCATTGCTCGGCGGAGGAGCTGCGCGAGGTGCTCGAGCGGCTATCCGGGCGCAAGGTCGCGCGGCCCTTCTATGCCTGCACGGGGCGGCATGCTCTGCTTGCCCTCGCCCGGCCCGAGCGCCAGGCGCTGATCGATGCCGGAGTGACGCTGGTGGCCGATACCTGCATCGTGGTGACCCCCATGCTCGCCGAGATCGCGGGCGTGCTCGCCACCAATTCCGGGAAATTCGCGCATTACGCGCCCGGAAACACGGGCTATGCGGTGCGCTATGCGAGCCTCGCGGATTGTGTCGAAGCGGCCGTTTCCGGCCATCTGGCCAACGAGACGGGGGCTTGGTCATGATGCGCGCCGAACCGCTCTTTCCCGATCACAAGGGCACGGTCGAGGGCCCCGTGCTGGCGCTGACGGCTCCCCTCTCCTTCTGGGGCGGGGTTGACCCGGCGACAGGGCGCATCATCCAGGTTCGGCATCCGCAATGCGGGCAGAGCATCGCCGGAACGGTGCTGGCGCTGCCGGGCACGATCGGCTCATCCTCCTCCTCCGCCGTGCTGCTGGAACTGATCCGCCTCGAAATTGCGCCCGCCGCGTTGTTGCTCGCCGCGCCGGATGCGATCCTGCTCATCGGCTGCGTGGTCGGGCGCGAGATGGGCTGGAAGCCGCCGCCCGCCTTCCGCCTCGACGAGGCCGGGCAGGCGCGGCTGCCCGCCGGGCGGATCACCCTTCTCGCGGATGGCGAGATCCGGTTTCCATAAGAGAACACGAACGGGCAAGACGATGGCAAGGCATACCTTTTTCTGCGTGGATGGCCATACCTGCGGCAATCCCGTGCGCATGGTCGTGGGCGGAGGCCCGGTGCTGAACGGCGCGACCATGAGCGACAGGCGAGACGATTTCCTCGCCCGCCACGACTGGATCCGCACCGCCCTGATGTTCGAGCCGCGCGGGCATGACATGATGTCCGGCTCGATCCTCTACCCCGCGACGCGGCCGGATTGCGACATCGCGATCCTCTTCATCGAGACCTCGGGCTGCCTGCCGATGTGCGGGCACGGCACCATCGGCACCGTGACCTTCGCGCTGGAACAGGGCCAGGTGAAGCCGAAAACCCCGGGCATCCTGCGGCTTGATACGCCGGCTGGCCTTGTCGAGGCGCATTACACCGAGGAAGGCGGGCGCGTGACGAGCGTGAAGCTCATCAACATCCCCTCCTTCCTCTACCAGACCGATGTGGAACTGGATGTGGCGGGTTTCGGCAAGCTGGTGGTCGATCTCTCCTATGGCGGGAATTTCTACGCCATCGTCGATTCCCAGCCCGCCTTCCGCGACATGGCCGACCTCAACCCCTCGGATATCCTGCGGCTGAGCCCGCGGGTGCGCGAAGCCGTGAACCGCACCATCGAATGCGTGCACCCGGAAAATCCCGCCATCCGCGGCTGCCGGCATGTGCTCTGGACCGGGGCGCCGACCGTGCCGGGGGCGACCGCGCGCAATGCGGTGTTCTACGGCGACAAGGCCATCGACCGCAGCCCCTGCGGCACCGGCACCTCCGCGCGCCTGGCGCAATGGGCGGCGAAGGGGCGTATCCAGCCCGGCGAGACCTTCGTGCATGAGAGCATCATCGGCTCGCTGTTCAAGGCGCGGGTCGAGGGCGAGACGACGGTTGGCGGATTTCCGGCCATCATTCCCTCCATCGAGGGCTGGGCGGTGATGACCGGATTGAACACGATCTTCGTCGATGACCACGATCCCTTCCGCCATGGTTTTGTCCTGGCGGATCGCCAGCAAGACTGAGCGCCCAATCCCCGGTTTGTGAAACTCGCCGCCAAAGTGGCAATCTTTGGCGGAATCCTCTGCCGCAAAGCCCGTTTGCGGGATTGATGCCATGCCCGGCTTGCTCCACTTCTTGAGCGGCTCGGATTGCAGCGGATGTCATCCACTGGTAGCGTCGAGTTCTCTGGCGGTCTCGGGAGCGGCCGGCAGGGTTGGCACGAAATCCGCTTGACGGATCTCCGCACCAAAGACGGGGCGTGCATCCGGGAGAGGCGTGAGGGGAATGGAAGTCTTTCTGCAGCAAGTCATCAACGGGCTGTCGCTGGGTGCGGTCTATGGCCTCATCGCCATCGGATACACGATGGTTTTCGGCATCATCGGCATGGTCAACTTCTCCCATGGTGATGTGTTCATGATCTCCGCCTTCGTGGCGCTGATTGTCTTCATGGCCGTGACCACCGTTCTGGGGCTGGCCGGCGGCATGGTATTTTTGGCGCTCGTGCTCGCCCTGCTGGTTTCGATGGCGGTCACGGCCCTTTATGGCTGGACCATCGAGCGGGTCGCCTACCGCAAGCTGCGCGGTTCCTTCCGCCTTGCGCCGCTGATCTCGGCGATCGGCATGTCGATCCTGCTGATGAATTTCGTGCAGGTTGCTCAGGGACCGCGCAACAAGCCCATCCCGCCGGTGATGCGTGATTCCATCGTCCTGATGCAGAAGGACGGGTTTGCGGTGGCGATCTCCTACAAGCAGATCCTGATCATGGTGACCACGGTCGTGCTGCTCTCGGTCTTCTGGTATATTGTTCAGAAGACGCCGCTGGGCCGCGCCCAGCGCGCCTGCGAGCAGGACCAGAAGATGGCCGAACTGCTCGGCATCAATGTCAACCGCACCATCTCGATCACCTTCGTGATGGGGGCGGCTTTGGCGGCGGTCGCGGGCACGCTGTTCCTCAACTATTACGGCGTCGTGGTGTTCTCCGACGGTTTCGTGCCGGGCGTGAAGGCCTTCACGGCTGCGGTCCTCGGCGGCATCGGCTCCTTGCCCGGCGCGGTGCTCGGCGGCCTCCTGATCGGCCTGATCGAGACGCTGTGGTCGGCCTATTTCTCGATCGACTACAAGGATGTGGCAGCCTTCTCGATCCTCGCGATCGTGCTGATCTTCATGCCGCAGGGCCTGCTCGGCAAGCCGGAAGTCGAGAAGGTGTAAGATGTCGAACGCGTATTCTCCTCCCGGCTCTGTACCGAAGATCGATTACGGCCAGATCCTGCGCGACGCGGTTCTCGCGAGCCTTGTCGCCTTCGGGCTCTTCGCCCTGCTGATCGGCGTGAAGACCGACCAATCGCTCAACAACCAGATGATCCTGGTCTTGCGCCCCGGCATGCTGGCGCTGGTCTGCGCGGCCGTTTTCGTCGGGAGGCTGGCCATCGGGGTCTATCTTGCCCGGCGCGATGCGCTTGGCCCGGCCAGGCCGAAGAAGGCGAAGGGCGATCTCGCCCTGAAGCTCGAGAAGTACGGCCTGCCGGTTTTCGTGGGCTTCCTCTTCGCCTATCCGCTGATGGTGCTGGCGACGGCCGGCCCCTCGGGCGCGATCAAGTGGATCGACAATTTCGGCATCCAGATCCTGATCTACATCATGCTGGGCTGGGGCCTGAACATCGTGGTGGGCCTCGCGGGGCTGCTCGATCTCGGCTACGTCGCCTTCTATGCGGTGGGTGCCTATTCCTACGCCCTCCTGGCGACCAGCGAGCCGGTGAAAGCGTTCATGGCCGACCTGATCGGCCCGACCTTCTGGCCGCTCTGGGCCTTCTGGATCTGCCTGCCGGTCGCGGGCATCCTCGCGGCTTTCTGGGGCATGCTGCTGGGCTTTCCGGTTCTGCGTCTGCGTGGCGACTACCTCGCCATCGTGACTCTCGCCTTCGGTGAGATCATCCGCCTCGTGCTCATCAACTGGGTGGAATTCTCGGGCGGCTATGCGG
>Ga0068877_10005051_pt1 | contig 10208 bp, 9 predicted proteins | sample NOAtaG_FD_66437 | JGI IMG/M metagenome (GOLD analysis project Ga0068877, IMG submission 66437) | Freshwater lake microbial communities from Lake Erie, under a cyanobacterial bloom - NOAA_Erie_Diel6S_1000h metaG | ecosystem: Environmental > Aquatic > Freshwater > Lake | place: USA: Ohio, Lake... | reverse complement strand
GGTGAGGTTTAGATTCGTGAGCATGTTGCTCAGCGTAGTGAGCCACCGGTTGCCGATGGAATGCCAGAAAAAGAGAATACGGTGCGTGTTACCTCCAATAAAGCGTGAGCCGTACACGACATCTGCCTGTGCATGAAATACCGGTCGAATCAGGTCATTGAATTCAGCAGGGTCATACTCCAGATCGGCGTCCTGTACCACCACAAAATCACCGGTAGCCAGTTCAATGGCCTTGTGAATGGCAGCGCCTTTGCCCTGATTGAATGGCTGGGAAAAGAAAACGATCTGCCGCTCAGGATGCGCTGCGATATACACTTCCACTATCTCTTTGGTGCTGTCGCCCGATGCGTCATTAATGACCACAATCTCCTTTCTGATTCCATGTACCAGCTCTACGGCATGGATGCGGTCGAGGATAGAGGTGATGGTATGCTCTTCGTTGTAAGCGGGAACCAGGATGGAGAGGGTTTGAAATTCCATGCCTGCCAGAGTGGTTTATTGCTTGATCACCTTAGGGACCCGGAAATAATAGAGGTCCTTCTTGGGAGCATTATGCAGTGCCTGCTTCTGGGTGATATCCAGATGAGCCTCATCCTCGCGGAATACATTCTCCTCGTCGGTCATGAAGATCAGCGGTTCCACGCCCGTGGTGTCCAGCTCGTTGAGCTTATCCACAAAAGCCAGCATCCTGTTCATGTCCTGGATCATCGCCTCCTTATCCGCTGAAGAAAACTCCAGCCGGGCGAGTTCAGCGATCCTTTCAACTGTGTCTTTGTCGATGATCATACTTCCTGAAGGCTTCCGGCAGGGCACTGTCGATGACCCTGAATACCTCGTTGCGCAAATGTACCACATCCTGATCACTGGTACCCGCGGCGCTAAGCGGCGCATGAATGACAACGTCCACGATATGCGGAGCTGAAGGTTCAAAAAACTGCTCCGGATCCCGCATAATCCTGTAGTTGCTGACCCATGTAACGGGCACTACAGGAACGCTCTCATCTGCTGCAAGGCGAAAGGCTCCGTTTTTGAACGGCTTCATGCGCGGGCTTGAGTGTGGTATGGTACCCTCGGCATAGATGGCCACGCATTCGCCGCGCCGCAGGGCATCTGCCGCCAGTTTCATGGCCGTATAGGCTTTGCGGTTGTTCTCCCTGTGGACGGCAATATCGGTGGTCCGAAAAAACCGACGGAACAAGGGCCACTTCAGCAATTCGCCCTTTCCGAGGAATACGAAGTAGTCATCGAAGACGCGGTACATGAAAATGGTATCCAGATAGGAGCTATGATTGGATACGATGATGTATGGCGGTTTGGGCAGTTTGCCTTGCACCCGGCAGCGCACCGGACAGCCCATCAGAATACCCAGGCATAACGACCAGAAGCGCTTCAGCCGGAAGGCCCATGGATAGAAACGTCGGGAACTCAGAACAATCCGAAACAGAGGATAAAGTATGGCAAGCGTCAGCCAGAATACCAATCCGATCCAGAGCTTATAGATGAAATAGAACGGTCCGGCCAACTTCTTCATGCAGCCGGCCAAGATAGCACCCCTTCGATTGAACTCAACGCGATAGCATGACGTGGCTACCTTTGGCCCTGTTATGGCACGCATCCTCACCGGCATTCAGAGTACAGGAGTTCCTCACCTCGGCAATATCCTGGGAGCTATCCGACCCGCCATTGCCATGAGCAATGAGCCGGCTAATGATTCTTTTCTGTTTATTGCAGACCTGCATTCCATCACGCAGATCAAGGATGCAGAAACGCTGCGCATGCATACCTATGCAGTGGCTGCGGCGTGGCTGGCATTCGGACTCGATACCCGCAAATCCACCTTCTACCGCCAGAGCGATGTGCCGCAAGTGACAGAACTCACGTGGTACCTGAGCTGCTTCACGCCGTTTCCGATGCTTGCAAATGCGCACAGCTTCAAGGACAAGAGCGACCGGTTGAGTGATGTGAATGCCGGCCTGTTTGTGTACCCGGTGCTCATGGCTGCGGATATCATTCTCTATGATGCGGACATTGTGCCGGTGGGAAAAGATCAGGTGCAGCACCTTGAAATCACACGCGATATCGCCGGGACATTTAACCGCCAGATGGGCGAAACCTTTGTGATACCAGAGGCGCGACTCAATAAGGATACCATGTATGTACCGGGCACCGACGGTCAGAAGATGAGCAAATCGTACGGCAATTACATCAATATCTTCCTCCCGGAAAAAGAGCTGAAAGAGGTAATTAACAAAAAGATCGCCACCGACAGCACCGCGCTTGAAGATCCGAAAGACCCATCATCCAATGCCATCCATGCCTTGTACACGTTGATCGCGGGGAAAGAAGCAGGAGCTGAAATGGAGAAGAAAATGCTCGCCGGGAACTATGGCTGGGGCCATGCGAAGAAAGATCTGCTGGAGGCTATTCTAACAACCTACCACGAAGAGCGCAAGCGCTTTAATCACTATATGTCCAACCTGCCTGAACTCGACGCTGTGCTGAATGCCGGCGCGGAGAAAGCTTCCGGTGTTGCCAATCAAACCCTTTCACGGGTTCGAAGTGCCCTTCTAGGACGCTGAACTTACTTGCTCTCCCGGTACTTCCTTTTGTATTTGTCGTACAACTCCGTCTGCTTACTGCGCAGATCTAACGATCTGCCCTGAATAAAGGCGTAGATCAGCGCATTTGTGCGCATATCGAGCGCATCGCCCCGGGAGATGAAGAGCGTTGCGTCCTTGCCTACCTCGAGCGAGCCGCAGCGATGGCTAATGCCCAGAATCTCAGCCGGGGCGAGGGTGATCGAGCGCACAGCTTCCTCGTAGGGCAGGCCATAGGCCACAGCTGTGCCTGCATGAAACGGCAGATTTCTAAGGCCCATGCGTTCCATATCACCCTCATTCTGGAGACAGAACTTCACTCCAGCCTTGAACAATAAGGCCGGTAGTCGAAATGGAAGATCAATGTCATCACCTTCGTAAAGGGGCAAAGAGTGAACACGGGGCAGCATCACGGCCACATTCGCGGCAATCAGTTCCGGGGCTACGAGGTGAGCATCATATCCGCCTACAATCACCATCTTCTGAATGCCAAACTCCTGCTTGAATGTGAGTGCTTCCCGGATGGCCTGAATATGGCCGGCATGCACATAAAGGGTGCGGTTGCCATTGAACAGGCCACGAAGCGCCTCATAACGAAGCTCCACCTCGATGCGGACAGGACTGCTGCAATAGATCCGCGCCTCATTGAAGAAGATAGAAATCTCCCGGCGCTGCTGGTCGTAGGTCTTGACCCGCTCAATATTCACTTTGTTCTTATCGCGGTGGCGATGTACCACCTCCGGCCAGTTCAGGTGAATCCCATCATCCTCTCTTACGAGTGCATCTTCCCAGTTCCATGCGTCAAACTGCATAACGCTCGAAGTACCACTGATGATACCACCACGCGGCACAATCTGCCCCATCAGAATTCCATTGCTCCGTACCGTAGGCGTTATTTCCGAATCCGTATTATAAGCGATCGCCGAACGCACACCCGGCTTGAATGTACCTACCTCTGACAAGTCATCCTGCGCGCGCACCGCATCGATTTCATGGAGGCCCAGCGTAGAGTTGGTGGCAATAAACCCAGGATATACATGCATTCCGGATGCTTCAATCACGGTGGTGTACTTCGACATGTCGATCCGTACGGTGCGGGCGTCTGCCACGAGGGTGATGCGACCTTGATCAAACCCGATTACGGCATTATCAATGACCTGGCCGTTGCCCAGGTGTGCGGTAGCATTCATGATCAGAACCGACTTGTCCTGCTTTGGCGCGGGAGTCGGGTTCTGCTGGGCGACTGCAATACATGCGATCAGGACCAGAAAAGGAAGAAGAATAAGTCGCATAGGGTAATGGGTTGATGAGGTGATTAGCGGTCGCCGAGGGAGTCGCAGTGGAAGTAGCGCTTGTTTTTCATCGCGGGCTCACGGCCGGCGGAGCCTCCTTCCTGAGCGCGCAACATTTTTTCGATCAACCGGGCGCGTTCGGCGACCAGTGCAGCCCGAAGTTCCATATCCCGCGATGCGTCATAGTACCTGATGCCATCCACGAACGTCATCTCTGCCCTTGCATACACGCTCAGGGGATGATCTGTCCACATCACTACATCCGCATCCTTACCTGCTTTTAGTGATCCCATGCGGTCATCCAGGTGTAGCAGCCGTGCCGGATTCAGCGTTACAAATTTGAGTGCTTCCTCCTCAGGCACACCTCCGTACTTGACGGCTTTGGCAGCTTCCTGATTAAGCCGTCGTGCCATCTCGGCATCATCCGAATTAAAGGCCACTGTGATTCCATTTTCCCACATCAGTGCCCCATTGTGCGGAATAGCATCCTTCACCTCTACCTTATAAGCCCACCAATCGCTGAATGATGATCCACCTGCCCCGTGCGCCTTCATTTTATCGGCTACCTTATATCCTTCGAGGATATGAGTAAATGTATTGATGCGAAATCCCATGCTGTCGGCCACATGCATGAGCATATTGATTTCCCCCTGCTGATAGCTGTGGCACGTTACGAAACGTTTCCTTTCGAGAATTTCCAGCAAGGCATCGAGTTCCAGATCGCGACGGGGTGCAGGCGAAACTGCGGTTGCAGACTTTTTCCGACCGGACGACTGAACAGCGCTCCAGGCCTTCCATGCGTTGCCATATTCCCTTGCGCGATGAAAATGATCATAATACACCTGCTCCACACCCATGCGCGTCTGCGGAAAACGGGTACGATTGAAGTCACCCCAGTTACTCTGCTTCACATTTTCACCAAGGGCAAACTTGATGAAACCATCCGCTCCATGGATCAGCATCCCCCTGTCTGTGGCACCCCAGCGCATCTTCACGAGGGCGCTTTGCCCACCAATCGGATTGGATGAGCCGTGCAGCAATTGAGCGGCGGTTACTCCGCCTGCTAATTGACGGTAGATGTCGATATCCTCTGGGTCAATGACGGTCGCCTCCTGAACCTCAGCGCTGCTCGCCTGTGAACCCTCGTTTACGCTATTCAGGGCAATATGGCTGTGTTCATCAATAATTCCAGGTGTAACGTGTCGGCCCTGTGCATCAATCACACGAATAAACGGATAAGCTGCCGTGCTGAGGCCCTTACCCACAGCCGCGATTTTTCCTTGATGCAAGATGATTTCGCCATCAGCAATAATACCGTCCTTTTCATTGGTCCACAGCGTTGCGTGGATGATGTGGACTGTTTCCTCTTCGGGCGTCACGGCTGATCCGAATGGTGTGAAGGGGTAGGTCACCTCTCCTTCGTCGCGTGACACCGCAGCAGTCGGACTTTTCTTTTGAGCAGGTGGCGCGGTCGCGGTGCGGATGGCCTCCCAGACGAGCCATTCGCCCGAAGCATCCTGGCCTTGTCCGGAGATTCTGCCCTCCGTGATTCCTCCACTCAGACGCCAGCGGCTGAATCGAGCGGCACTGTCAGCTTCTACCACCAGCGTCACCTGCGAACCATGGTGTTCGATGTTCACCTTCCGGCGAATACTGTCGGCCGATGCCGGGCTGTCATCGGGCTGTTGCTCACCCATATCAGGCAGGATGGTAAGCAAACTGGAGAAGTAGTTGCCGGGTTCGCCCTTGACTGAGAGCACGGATGCCTGTCCACCGGACATAAACGCATATTCACCGGCAATGGAGGGCTGAGGTGCGGTATTGACCTCATGGAGTTCACCCTGGATATAATGATCGAGAATGACTGATCCCGGCTCCAGAATATTACCGGAAGACACGAAAAAATTAGCGACGTATCCCGCGCGCAAGGCCCCGAGTTCGTTCTGCATCCCAACCATGGATGCAGGCACTTGAGTGAGCGCCCTCAGTATTTCTGACTCAGCCAGTCCGGTCTCCTTCACTTTGCGAAGAGCAGAGAGGAATTGCTTCCTGTCGGCCAACCCCGACGACGTAAAGGAAAACTTCACGCCCGCTTCGTGGAGCCGCCTTGCGTTGGTGGGTGCAAGCTCCCAGTGCTTTAATTCTCCCAGACTTACCAAGCGAGCCGAATAAGGATCACGCACATTCCAGGCTTCGGGAAAGTCGAGCGGAAGGATAAAGCTGGCCCCGGTAGCCCGGATTTCGCTGAGGCGTTGATATTCGTTGCCTCCTCCCCGGATTATGTATTGTACCCCGAACTCATCGCCGATACGATCAGCGCGCAGGGCATTCCATTTATCCCCTGCATCGAATATCTGAGGTAGCGTTTGCAGTCCTGACCATCCCTCCAGTGCGAGGTTGCGCTCTGAGGAACGGCCGGCGGACAGATACCATGCGGCATCGTAGTATGTCTGCCGAAGCAAGGCGATGGAGCCCATGAGCGACGAAGGATATTGCTGCGCACTCGAGCCCTTGTTGAATGAATAGACCCCAGCAGCGTCCGGGCGCAGCAGGGCGGTGGCTGCCTGCTCGCCAGTGGTTACGACGGCTGCGCTGCCCCGTGCGATTCCGTCCATCAGATGTGTGAGAACCGATCCGATGCCGATACCCCGGAGCTCACGTGCGGCCTCTGGCTGCGGCTCATAGAGCGCTGCAGCCCGGATATCCGAACGGATCGCCTGATTCCATCCAAACGCTCCTTTGCGATTGGATTCCATCTGAGGGTTGGGGGAAAAAGCCCGGTCAGCGGAAGGTGTTCGGGGCATACCATAGTCGCTGAATAAATCAATGAATGAGGGGTAAATCCATTTCCCTCCGGCATCTACCACAACGGCATGAGCCGGTATGGCTACGCCAATGCCTGCCGCAAGGACTCGCCCGCGCTCAAGCAGCAGCGTAGCACCATCCATGCGCGTGTCGGCATCCACCCAAAGAGTGGCGTTGATAAAGGCCAGGGCCGTGACCTCTTTGGGCCGGATACCGTTGAACGGATAAGTTTCCTGAGCGAGAGTCCAGGCCGGCAAGCATGCCAGCAGGAGGATGATCAAGTGGGGTATACGATTCATGGCTGGTTCACAAATGTAGCAGACTGAAGCAGATTTGCCCGGTGAACATTGACCCTTGAAGGCAGGTTACCTTTGCACCCCTGATTGAATCCACTATGAACAAAAAGATACCAACTTCCGTCTATGCGGAGATGACTCCCAATCCTTCGGCCATGAAGTTTGTGGCGGATCGCGCGCTCGTGACCGGAGGCCTGCAGATTGAGTACCGCAGTAAGAATGAAGCAAAGGGCTCATCGCCACTGGCCGAAGAGCTCTTCAACTTCCCGTTTGTCACCAACGTCTTCATCAGCAGCAATTTTGTGACGGTCACAAAAGATGAGTCACTCGGATGGGAAATGATCGTGATGCAATTGCGCGAGTACATCCGTGAGTGGCTGATGGACCACGAGATTATTGTCAGCGCAGTGCCTTCGGAATTGCTCAACCGCACGAAGACCACTCCTCAGGCGGTGGATGCAGCACTTGAAAAAGGGGCATTGGACTACAGCGTATTTGAGAAGTCGGAATACGACGAGCAGATCCGCTCATTGCTGGAAGAGTTTGTAAAGCCTGCGGTTGAGATGGACGGAGGAGCCATTGATTTCATGGCATACAAAGACAAGCGCGTGTATGTACAGCTGAAAGGTTCGTGCAGCGGTTGTCCGTCCTCCACAGCTACCCTCAAAGGCGGCATTGAAAACCTGCTCAAAGCCAAGCTCCCCGATGTGGTGGAAGAGGTGGTGGCGGAAGCAGTGTAAATATGTAAGTATTTCAATATGTAAGTATGTAAAAGGGGGGGTGAGGGTGATCGGTCAGAAGATTCCATTCGACACCAGATTATCTGCCACGGGGAGTGATTATCGGAATGGCATTCCATAATTTATACAAAGAGGTGGGTGTATTGAAGAGCGATTTTTGGAGTACAACTTTCAATCATGCCATCCACTATTCCCGGAAATGTGCTTCAAATCAAGGCTCTTGAATTTGCCCGGGCCGGAGTGGAGTATTCTTCGAGACTAACAAGCTTGAAGCAATTCGCCCTTGCTAATCAATTCATCCGGTGCTCAACCTCTATAGGTGCAAATATTTTTGAAGCGACAAAATCCGAGTCAAGGAAGGACTTCATTCACAAATTAAAAATCGCGGAGAAAGAAGCCAGTGAAACGGCCTTTTGGTTGCTTCTTTTCAGTCAATTCAGCGATTTTCCACCAATCTCGGAATTAGATTCACAACTGACAGAAATAAAAAAGCTCCTGGGAAAGAGCATTTCGACCGCGAAGCGCAACATGGAAAATCTGAATACATAACTTGGCAATGCAAGTACATCAGATCGCCAACCCCAACTTCAAACCTCTTTCAGCAAGGGACATCTTTTACATACTTACATATTGAAATACTTACATATTTCCTCATAACCCAAAACTCACAAACCCCGTCGCTTTCCAGATCTCGCGGACGTCGGACATGGGGATGGCGTAAGGTTCGAAGACGGGATTGTCGGAGACGAGTTTGAGTGATGTGCCTTCCTTGAACACGCGCTTGAATACGATGCCTTCAGATTCACTCACCACGATATAGGTCTCACCGTCTTTCACGTGATTGAGACCTTCCACGAAATTGGAAATGATGTACGAGCCGCTTGGAACCGGCAGCATACTGTCGCCTTCGATCTGAAACATGCGGTACGTGCGCTCACGTGCTAGCTCTTTGAACGGCATTTCAAAGGTGGCGAGCTGCTCGATGAATTCAGGATCCTGAAAGCCGCTCAGGTAGCCAGCCGCGGCCTTTACCGGCACAAGCGGCACACGCTCCGAATTGCTAGAGCTGTCCACCACAATCGGCAATACGCGCAACTCTCCGGCAGAGGCTATGGCAGGGGCTTCGCCGCTGGTCAGTTCGTCCACGGTAATTCCAAAATACTGAGCCATGTTGCGCAGCACCTCGAGCTTGGGTTCAGCGCGCCCCTCTTCATAAGCACCGATTACGGGACGGTTGAGACCGAGGGCTTCGGCGAGCACAGCTTGTGTGACGCCTTTTTGCTTGCGATAATGGCGGAGAAGTTCAGCGAATGTGGCCATGGTGCGAATGTAAACCGTTCACTCAAAATTTTAGCAATCGAAAACAAGAGGTTACTCACAATGCCGTTTTAATCTGTTACCTTGCCCGCTCAGCCAATGCGAACACGACGACATGTAGTCTTTCTCCACGGCTTTCTGGAAGAGCCGGATATGTGGGATCCCGTTCTGGGATACCTGAGTAAACGTGAACTCCAGCTTCACTTCCCGAAGCTGCCCGGACATGGACTGCGGCCATTGCCTGGAGAATATACGATGGATGCATGGGTGAGCGATGTGCTGAGTCAGCTTCCATTCGAAGAGGGAGAAAATGCCTTTTTCATCGGGCATTCGATGGGAGGATACCTGCTGAGCAGGCTTGCTGCATTGCATCCGGCCATGGTGCGCGGACTGTGCCTCTTTCATTCGCGTGGCGGACAAGATTCCGAAGAGAAGAAGGCAAACCGTCTGCGGGCCATTGAAGCGGCGAAAGAAAATCAGGCGCTGTATGTGCGCGGCATGATCTCGTCACTCTTTGCCGATGCGCACCGCGAGCGATTGCACGATGCCATTGAGGCGCAAATACGGATGGCTAAGGCCTTGCCACTTGAAACCATTAAAGCCTCGCAAACAGTGATGCACGGCCGGCCGGACAACATTCAGTCCCTGCGCGACCGCCATTATCCGCTGTATTATTTTCTCGGAGAAAAAGACCAGGCCGTAAAGCAGGAAGACGTGCAGGAAGAACTGCAATCACTTCCAGGTCACACCGCGTATATCGCGCATGACTGCGGACACATGGCTCACCTCGAAAACCCCAAAGAGGCCGGAGCATTTATCCAGCGGATATTGAGGGCGGATGGGTGAATGTCACCTCACTAACGCCGGGTAGTAGATGGTGTTTTCCAGAATAGGCAATAGTGTGCCATTGGAGGTGCGAAACGGCGCTCTGGGATTAACCGCATACTTCACCTTTCCTGAATAATCCGAGAGCACGTGATGCTTGAAGCTACCATCATCGCCTATTCTGATCGCGTATAGCGCCATATCTCCCTTATCCGGTGTGCGCTTCATGTAGCCCATGCCCTTGAGATTCGTTTCAGCAACTGCCTTTGGATTATCATTCAGGATCACATAAACACCTTCTGAATTGGAAAAGAGCGACGCGCCGAATCCTCTGGA
>Ga0068877_10005050_pt1 | contig 10211 bp, 4 predicted proteins | sample NOAtaG_FD_66437 | JGI IMG/M metagenome (GOLD analysis project Ga0068877, IMG submission 66437) | Freshwater lake microbial communities from Lake Erie, under a cyanobacterial bloom - NOAA_Erie_Diel6S_1000h metaG | ecosystem: Environmental > Aquatic > Freshwater > Lake | place: USA: Ohio, Lake... | reverse complement strand
CGTGAACGGTGCCGAGATCCCCGCCTGCGTCGGCACCTTGCTCGCACCGGCCTTGATCGCCGCCTCGGCCTCCTCGTACGTCTTGAACACCGCCGTGTCATACACCGCCACCCGCAGCGTGACGGTGGCACCCGGGCCAAACCCGGTGAGTGTCGCGATGGAACCGGGGCCTCCCGCGGCCGCCGGATTCCAGGTCCCCGGCGAGGTGGTGGTCGACGCGCGGAACGGTGACGGGGCGAAGGTCCGGCTCAGGGTGGCCTCGGAGGAACCGTAAAGAATCACCGCGGCGAAGTTGGTTCCGGTGAGCGGTCTGCCCGCCGAATCCGAGACGAGAGCAAATCCGCGGTTGTTCAGGTTGATCTGGCCCTGGCCGAACGCAGACAACATCCAGAGGAACCAGGTGAAAAACGAGAGAGGCTTGATCATGGGAACGAGTGTGGAGGCGCTGGGATGAGATCGACGTCAATGGATCCGCTCTGGGGAACGACGGCCCTAGGGTGGGGGAGAGCCGGGACCGCCGAGCGAATTTCCCGAGGGTCTATTGGGATGGGGCATAACGAATCCCCGAGGCGGTTACGAGACAAAAGTCTGATAAGGATCCCTTCGACACGAATGCCAAGGACCTGAAGACACATTTTGTTCCGAAGGCGTCTCCCAATCCCGGGAAGCTGTTCCGCGTGGGGATCCAGGCCCCGCGGATCCCTCGGATTGGCCCGGGTCGGCGAGGAATCCACCGGCGTCGCAGGACTCGTCCGGAGGAAAAGCGCCCGCTGGTGAACTTGCCACTTGCCCCCGCCCGGACGTCCCCCTTACCAATGTCGTCCGAAGCGCAACGCGCCCCGCCGGTGTAGCTCAGTGGCAGAGCAACGGTTTCGTAAACCGTAGGTCGTCGGTTCAATCCCGACCACCGGCTCCAGCGCGGATTTTTCAGGCACTCCCGGGCGGGTGACCAATCGTGGGGTCCGAGCCTCCCATCCTCCGACATCCCTCGGGCATCGTCTGTTGGACATCTTCGGGCTGGGCGGTTCAGGATTCCGGCCATGCCCGCTCCCGACACTCCGAGACTCAGGCTCGGTCCTCCCGGGGTTTTCGCCTGGTTCGCCATCGCCATGGTGGCCGCTGGCGTCTTTTGGGTGGTCGCCGCCCTGCCCTACCTGCATCCGTCCGGCCAGACGCTCCACAAGTACCCGGGGATGGAACACCTCGATCGACGATGGGGGATGATCCTGCACGTGGTCGGGGGAACCTTGGCGCTGTTCACTGGTCCGGCGTTGATCTGGCTGGGTGAAACCCGCCAATGGCTGTCTCTGCATCGACGACTGGGATTCGTGTACCTCATCGGAGCCGCCATCACCTGCCTCGCGGCCTTCTACTTGTCGTTCACCACGCCAGTCGGCCTGCTCTTCGCCAGCGGGCTCTTCGGCATGGCCCTGGCCTGCACCCTGGCGACGTCCCTCGCATTCCTGGCCATCCAGCGGCGCAACATCCCACAACATCGTGAGTGGATGATCCGGAGCTGCGTGACGGTGTTCGCATTCGTCTTCTTCCGATTCATCTTTGCCGTCCTCGAGGCCATGGGGGTGGGGGTGCCCGATGCCTCCAGTGCCGCCGACGCGATGCAACCGGAGGCCGGATCCGACAGCACGGCCGACCTGGAGGCCGGGAAAACCCTCCGCGCCACCTTTGCCGCCTGGAGTTCCTGGTCGTTCCCGCTGTTGGTCACCGAGGTGCTGCTGCAGTGGCCGAAGATCGCGCGCCCAACGCGTCCCGCCAACCCGCCCTGAACCGGATTGCCGGGCTCCGGGCGCCAGGAGGTGCGCGGATCGGACGAACGGTCATCGCCCCGCCCGGCAAGGCACCGGTCCAGTCCCGACCGGCTTGTCAGCAGATGCCCTCCGGTGGTCTCGTTGGGCATGATCCCTGCCCGTCATCGACCCGCTGCTCCACCGGATCCCCCAGGGGTCGGTTTTCGGGTCCGGTTTCTACGAAGGATGGGCGGTCTGTTCATCGCGCTGGGTCTCCTGGCCGGGATGGCCGGAACGGCGGCGGCGGGGACGACCATGGAGGCACCGGCGGCGCCGCCAACCGGGCCCACCCCGGTGATCAGCGAATTCCTCGCCAGCAACTCCGGCGGCCTGCGGGATGAGGACGGGGACTCGCCCGATTGGATCGAGATCCACAACCCGGGACCGGAAAGCGCCCGCTTGGGCGGATGGTTCCTCACCGACTCGACGAACCTCCTCACGCGATGGGCCTTCCCCGAGGTGATCCTGCCGGCCGATGGGCGTCTGCTGGTCTTCGCCTCAGGCAAGAACCGGACCAACGCGACCGCGCCATTGCACACCCGGTTCGCCCTCGGGGTGGACGGCGGATACCTCGCGCTCGTGAAGCCGGATGGACGCACGGTGGTCAGCGAGTACCGGCATGGTGCGCTGCGGTCCAATGTCTCGATGGGCCTCGGCCAGAGCCTCGCGGCCGAACCGCTGCTGCCAGCCGGGGCACCGGCCCGCTTCCTGATCCCCTCGGCAGGGTCCCAGACCATCGGTTGGACCGGGTCGGGCGATTTCGAGGATTCGGGCTGGGAAACCGGGACGACCGGGCTGGGCTTCGATGCGTCCGACGCCAGCGCCGGGCTGCTCGCCTTCTGGGATTTCAACGACACCAGCGAGCCGACGACGGCCCGGGACCGCAGCGGACGCGGGCGCGACGGCCGGTTGTCGGGAGTCCGTCTCGGGCCCGATGCCGGCGGACGGACCGGCCAGGCCGGCGACCGGGCGCTGGAGTGCTCCGGCACCGGGGCGATGACCGTGGCGGATGCGGCCCGGGGGATGTTCGACTCGGCCATCGCCCACGACGCCATCACCCTGAGCCTGTGGGTCTACGGGGCAGCGGCCCAACCCGCCCAGGACAGCGTGTTCTGGGCCGGCAGCCAGGCCGACGGCGGCGGCACCCGGTCGTTGAACGCCCACCTGCCGTGGAGCGACTCGGTGGTCTACTGGGACACCGGGTGCTGCGACCCCGGCCTGCACCGGATCTCCGTCGCGGTGCCCGACTCCACGCGCTGGAAGGGGCGCTGGAACCATTACGTCTTCCAGAAGCAGGGCGACACCAAGCGCATCTTCCTCAACGGTGCCCGGATCGCCGAGGGCACCAACACCGAGAACCTCGCCGCCATCCGAAGCTTTTTCCTCGGGAGCAGCGCAGGTTCCAAGGGGACCTACCACGGGCGCATCGACGACGTGGCGATCTGGGACGAGGCCCTCGAGCCCTCGCAGATCCAGGCGCTGGCCGCGGGCGCTTCGCCGCTGGAGGTGCGCCGATTCGGGCCGCTGGTGGCGACGGACCTCGGCCCGTCCATGCGCGGGATCAGCGCCACGGCGCTGGTGCGCCTCCCCTTCACCGTCGACGACCCGGCGACCCTCGATGTCCTCGTGCTGAGGATCCGCTACGACGACGGCTTCGTGGCCTGGATCAACGGCACCGAGGTGGCCCGCCGCAACGCCCCCGCCGGCGCCGGTGCGGAGCCGCCCTTCGACGCCACCGCCATCATGGGCCGAACGGAGGGTGCGGCACTGGTCCCGGAGGATCTTGAGATCCGTGGGCTGGCCACCCTGCTGCGGCCCGGCCGCAACGTGCTGGCCATCCGGGCGCTCAACCGCAGCGCCGCCGATCCCACGCTGCTGATGCGGCCCGAACTGCGGGGCGGACGCGCGCTCGGGGTGCGGCTCTTCACCGAACCCACCCCGGGCGCGCCCAACGGCACAGGCGTCGCCGGCCTCGTGGCAAGCCCGCGGTTCGAGCCCGGCCGGGGGTTCCACGCGGGTCCCGTGGACGTGCACCTGACCAGCGTCACCCCGGGCGCCCGCCTGGTGTACACGACCGACGGCAGCACGCCCTCGCCGACCAACGGCGTCGCGGCCGCCGGCCCGTCGACGGTGGTCCGTGTCACTGCGACCACGCCGCTGCGCGCGGCCGCCTTCCTGGATGACCACGCCGCCAGCGAGGTGGAGACCCACACCTACGTGCTGCCATCGACCGTGGCGGCACAACGGCGGCCAGCGAGCCTCGGCGCCTCGTGGCCCAGCGGAGCGCCGACGGATTTCGCCGTCGACGCCCGGGTCGTCTCCGGGGCGCGGGCGGGACACGAGTTCACCAACGCGCTGACCCGCCTGCCGACCCTGAGCGTGGCCCTGCCCGAGCGGGACCTGTTCGGGCCGGCCGGCATCTATGCCAATCCCGGCGGGCGCGACGACGCCTGGGAACGCGAGGCGAGCCTCGAGTGGCTCCTCCCCGACGGGCGGCGCGGGTTCCAGCGGCGAGCCGGGCTCCGGATCCACGGCAACATCTCGCGCGACAAGGGTTTCACGCCCAAGCACAGCTTCGGCGTGGCTTTCAGGGGAGCCTACGGCAGCGCCCGCCTTGATTTCCCGCTGTTCGCCGACACGCCGGCCCGGGGCTTCGACTGGCTGGTGCTGCGCGCCGGTTCGACCGACACCTGGCCCTGCGTCGAATGGGACACGCTGGTGGACGGGGTGAAGCGCTGGTACCGCAAGGACGCCAGCTATGTCCGCGACCAGTGGGTGCGCGACAGCCAGCTCGCCCTCGGCCAACCCTCGAGCCACGGCACCTTCGCACACCTGTACCTCAACGGCCTCTACTGGGGCCTCTACAACGTGTGCGAACGCCCCGACGCCGAGTTCGCGGCGCTGCACCTCGGCGGCGACGCCGACGAGTACGATGTGCTGGCCGATTTCGCCGAGGTGCGCAACGGCGACGCGACGGCCTGGCGCCAGTTGATGACGGCGGCCGGGGCCGGCCTGGCGGGCAACGCCAACTACCAACGCCTGATGGGCAATCATCCCGACGGCACCCGCAACCCGGCCCTGCCGGTGCTCCTCGACGTGGAGAACCTCGTCGACTACATGATCCTCTCGATCTTCATCGGCTCGGACGACTGGCCCAACCACAACTGGTGGGCGTCGCGTCGGCGCGGTCCGCAGAGCAAGGGGTTCCGCTTCTTCGCGTGGGACCAGGAGATCTCCATCAACTCGCTGGTCAAGCAGCGCAGCTCATGGGGACCGGTGTACGCCGAGGCCGACGTGGCCGACACGCCGACCTACGTGTACGCCCGGGCCCGCGCCAACGCGGAGTTCCGGATGCTCTTCGCCGACCGCATCCAGCGCCACCTCTTCGACGGCGGGGCGCTGAGCCTGCCCCGCAACCTGGCCCGATGGGCCGCCCGCATCGCCGAGATCGACCACGCCATCGTGGCCGAGAGCGCCCGGTGGGGCGACTACCAGCGGCCGGCCCAGCCATTCCTGCGCGAGCGCGAGTGGCTGACCAATGACCTGTGGATGCGGGCCACGTTCTTCCCCAGCAACCACGTCGTGGCCATGCGGCGGTTCCGCTCGGCCAACCTGTACCCCACCGTGGAGCCGCCCCGGCTCAGCCAACCAGGCGGCGTGGCCCAGGCAGGCACCCGGGTGACCCTCACCCACCCCAACGCCGCAGGCACCATCCATGTCACCACCGACGGTTCCGACCCGAGGCGCGTCGGCGGCACGGTTTCATCCACGGCCCGGGCCTACTCCGGCCCGGTGGCGATCACCGGCCGCACGACCCTCAAGGCCCGCGTGCTCCAGGGCGGCACCTGGAGCGCGCTGGTTGAGGCGCAGTTCGTGGTGCCGGAGGAGTTCTCGACCCTCCAGCCGACGGAGCTGTCCTACCACCCGCCCGACGCCCCGGACCGCGACGGCGACGACGTGGAGTTCGTGGAACTGCAGAACACCGGCCCCGTGCGCCTGAGCCTGGCCGGACTGCGGTTCACCGAGGGCATCGACTTCGAGTTTGCCGACGATGCGATCGCCGAGCCCGGGGCGCACGTGGTGCTGGTGCGCGACCCCGCGGCGTTCGCGGAGCGCTTCCCAGGGGTGGCGATCGCCGGCGTGTACGCGGGCCGCCTGGACAACGGCGGGGAGGCCTTGGCGCTCGACCACACGGGCGGGTTCCGCGTGTTCGCCACGACGTACGACGACGCGCCGCCATGGCCGGCGGCGGCCGACGGACTGGGCGCGTCGCTGCAACGGGCGTCGCTGGACCGTCGGCCCGACGAACCCTCCGCCTGGGTGGCGGCCCCGCCGACCCCGGGCTCGCCCTTCGGCGGCCTCGTGACCGATGCCGACGGCGACGGCGTGCCCGACGCCTGGGAGCGGCTGAATGGCACCGATCCGACGCGCGACGACGCGGGGGCCGATCCCGACGCCGACGGATTCCCCAACGCTGCCGAGCACCTCGCGGGGACCGATCCGCTCGACGCCACCAGCGTCCTGCGCCTCGAGTGGCTGGGCCTGGACGGGTCGAAGGAGCCCGGTGAGGTGCGCCTGGCCTTCCGGGCCGCGGCGGACCGGACGTACGCCGTCCAGGGGCGCACCGATCTCGCCGGCGGATCATGGACCACGATCTTGCGGGTCGCCGCCGGCCCGGAGCCCCGCCGCATCACCGTGACCGATCCGGCCGCCGGCGCGGCCAAGTCCTACCGTCTGGTGACGCCCGCCCCACAATAGCCGGTCGATTCGCCGGCGACGCCGCCCTATCCATCGGCCACGGGGCCACCGGCCGGTTCTCCGGGTTGCGGAAGGCCTTGCCTCGCAGGAGCCGAGATGCGAAAGCACCGGAGCACTCCCCGTCATGAAACCCCACACCCTGATCGCCCTTTCCATCGCGGCCGCCGGCGGGCTCGCCCTCGCCGCCTTCGCCCAGAAATCCGTGCCGCTGAGCAAGCTGCCCTTCAGCCCGTCCCGCAAGGCAGGCCCGACGCTCTACGTGAGCGGTCAGGTTCCCCGCACCGCCGACGGCGCCGATGTCCGCGCCTCGGTCGAGGCCGAGACCCGGCAGGTGATGGACAACATCGGCCGCATCCTCAAGGACCAGGGCTACACCTTCGACGACGTGGTCAACGCCACCGTGTACCTCAAGGACATCCAGGACTACCCCGAGATGAACAAGGTCTACGCCTCGTACTTCAAGAACGCCTTCCCGGCGCGCGCGACCGTGGGCGGCGTGGACATCGTCTTCGGCTTCCGGGTGGAGATCAGCTGCGTGGCCTCGAAGGAAGGGAAGTAGGCCATGGACCGCCCGCCCGCCGAGCCGACCGACCCCGGGTCGGCCCCATTCCCCGCCCCGCCGGCCGCACCCAAGCCGCCTGCCCGTTCGGCCCTGAGCCGTCGCGAGGCCTTGGGCCGCTTGGCCTGGACGGGCACCGGGATGGGTGCGGCCTGGTCGGCGGGCATGGCCCGGGCCCGGGCGGCGACCCCCACCCCTTCGCCGGCATCGGGCTCACCGCCGGCGAAGTCGCAAGGGATCGGCACCTCCATCGGGGCCGTCGAGCCGCTGCCCGACGTCGCCCTGCGCCGCAGTGATCCCGAGGCGTACTGGACACGCGTGCGGCGCGGCCAGTTCCTCTTGCCCGAGACGCGGGCCTTCCTGAACCCGGGCAGCCTCGGCGTCATGCCCCGGCCGGTGATGCAGGCGGTCTTCGACTCCCTCCAGCGCGGCGCGGAGTACGCGACCGACACCGTCCAGCGCTGGGGCTACGAATCCATGGAGCCCGAGCGGGCCGAGATGGCCGCCTTCCTCGGCTGCGATCCCGGCGAGCTGGCCTTCACCCACAACTGCACCGAGGCCATGGGGTTCATCGCCGCCGGGCTGGACCTCAAGCCGGGCGACGAGGTGGTGTCGACCAACCAGGAGCATGGCAGCGGCATCTCCTGCTGGCGGGTCAAGGCCGCCCGGTCGGGCATCACGCTGCGCGAGGTCGACCTGCCGGTCAGCCCGCGGTCGTCCGCCGAGCTGCTCGACCGGCTGGTCTCGGCCCTCGGCCCGCGCACGCGCGTCCTGAGCTTCAGCGGCATCACCAGCCCCACCGGCCTGGTGCTGCCCTCGCGGGAGCTGTGCGAGGCGGCCCGGGCCCGCGGGGTGATCACCGTGCTCGATGGCGCCCACATGGACGGCCAGATGCCGGTGAACCTGCACGACCTGGGCTGCGACTACTTCGCGGGCAGCCCTCACAAATGGCTGTTCGCGCCGGCGGGCTGCGGGCTGCTCTACGGTCGGCCCGAGGCGCTGGACCGCCTGTGGCCGTCGGTGGCCTCGGGCGGCTGGGACAACAAGACCGGCCTCAAGGCGGCCCGCTTCATGATGGTGGGCACCAACAACCGGTCCACCATCGATGGCATGATCGCAGGCCTGCGTTTCCTCCAGGCGCTGGGCGAGGAGGCCGTGTACGAGCGCCAGCACGCCCTTGCCGCCCACGCGCTGTCGGCGGCCCGCCAGCGGAACTACCTCGAGGTGGTGACCCCGGAGGATCCCCGGCTGCACCGGGCCATGATCTCGCTCCGATTCAAAAGCGATGCGCTGGAGCCGCTGTGGACCGCCCTGCGCCAGGAGGACATCGGCGTGCTGGGCGGCCAGCGGCTGCGCCTGTCGTTCCACGTGCACACCCGGAAATCCGACATCGACCGGTTCTTCAGCGTGTGCGATCGGGTCTTGAGGTCATGAATCCCACCGAGGCCCGAATGCCGCCCCCGCCTGATCGCTCCCGACCCATCGCGACCTTGCTGCGCCGCGCGGCGGCCCTCCTGATGGCCCTGGGCACCTGGCTGGCCTTCGGCGCCGAGCCCGCGACCCCCCGCCCGGCGCAGGACGACGCCCGGCCGCACGGCCTGCCGCAGCGTACGCCGTGGACCACCTCGCGGGTGAGCGGCACGCCCGAGCCTCCCCCGCCCTACACCACCCGGGCCTTCCGACCGGAGCTGACCCTCAAGAACCCGGTGTTCGTGATCGCCGAGCCGGGCACGCGCGACCTGCTGGTGGTGCTGCAAGGCGGTGAGGCCGATCGCCCCTCGCGCATCGTCCGCATCGCGGAAGACCCGAAAGCGGGCGGGCCCTCCGGCGTGGAGCCCGTGTTGGAGATCCCGGGGCGGCTGGTCTACAGCGTGGCCTTCCATCCGGGGCATGCCACCAACGGCCAGATGCTGGTCTTCTCCAACGGACGGACCGGCCAGACCGAGCGCACCAACCGGCTGTCGCGGTTCCGCCTCGGGCGCCAGGCGCCGCGCGCGGTGGTGCCCGATTCGGAGGAGATCCTGCTCGAGTGGCGCTCCGGCGGGCATGACGGCGGCGGGATGGGCTTCGGCCCGGACGGGATGCTCTACGTGTCCACGGGCGACGGCTCCAACGACTCCGACACCTGGGACTCCGGCCAGACCCTCGACGACCTGCTCGGCGGGGTGCTGCGCATCGACCTCGAGCACCCCGACCCGGGCCGCAAATACGGCATTCCCAGGGACAACCCCTTCCTGGGCATCCCCGGGGCGCGGGGCGAGCTGTGGGCCTATGGCCTGCGCAACCCGTGGCGGCTGGCGGTGGACCTGCCGACCGGCCAGGTCTGGGTGGGCAACAACGGCCAGGACGTGTGGGAAAGCGCCCACCTCATCCGCCGCGGCGAGAACTACGGCTGGAGCGTGTACGAGGGCAGCCACCTGTTCTACCGCAACCGCCGCCGCGGGCCGACGCCGGTCACCGCACCAACCTTCGAGCATCACCACAGCGAAGCCCGCTCGCTCACCGGGGGCGTGGTGTACCGGGGCGACCGGCTGACCGGACTGGTCGGGGCCTACGTCTATGGCGACCACTCCACGGGCCGGATCTGGGCCGGGCTCCACGATGGAACGAAGGTGGCCTGGCACCGGGAGATCGCGGCCACGCCGCTGCTCATCACCTCGTTCGGCCTCTCGCCCTCGGGACGCCTGCTGGTGAGCGACCTCGGCGGCGGCCTGCACGAGATCGTGCCTGCGCCGCCCCGGACCCACACCGCACCCTTCCCCCGCAAACTCAGCCAGACCGGCGTCTTCGCCTCGACCCGCGATCACCGCGTCGAGGCGGGCGTCGTGGCCTACTCGGTCAACGCCCCGGCCTGGGCCGACGGCGCGGAGGCCGAGCGCTTCCTGGCCCTCCCCGGCGACGGCCGCATCACCCATGCCACGAGCCGCGCCTGGGGATTCCCCGACGGCACGGTGCTGGTGCAGACCCTGCGCCTGCCGACGTCGAAGGCCTCGAAGGCCTCGAAGGCCTCGAGGGCCTCGGGGGCTGCAGACTCCCCGGGGCGCCGGATCGAGACGCGCCTCATGACCCGCCAGGACGGCCGCTGGGCG
>Ga0068877_10005049_pt1 | contig 10212 bp, 9 predicted proteins | sample NOAtaG_FD_66437 | JGI IMG/M metagenome (GOLD analysis project Ga0068877, IMG submission 66437) | Freshwater lake microbial communities from Lake Erie, under a cyanobacterial bloom - NOAA_Erie_Diel6S_1000h metaG | ecosystem: Environmental > Aquatic > Freshwater > Lake | place: USA: Ohio, Lake... | reverse complement strand
TGTCATCGGCTGGAATGATGTACCAGGGAGCGGTCTTCGTGCTTGTCGCGGAGATGGCATCCTCAAATGCGGAACGGTATTCATCCCACTTGCCGCGTTCGTCAAGGTCGCGAGCGTTGAACTTCCATCTCTTTTCAGGTTCCAATAGACGTTCCATGAGTTGAGCCTTTTGCTCCTCTCTCGAAACATGCAAAAAGAACTTGAGAACCGAAGTGCCACTGGAGACGATCGTTTCTTCGAAGGTACGAATCTCTTTGTGTCGTTTCTTCCAAAGGTCGCCAAGTTTCTTGTACGGTGGCAATCGTTGAGCCTCCAGAAACTCGGGATGGACTCGTACGACCATGACCTCTTCATAATACGACCGGTTGAAGATCGTAATCATGCCGCGCTCGGGCATGAACCGCATCGGTCTCCAAAGAAAATGGTGCAGGACTTCTTCGCTGTTGGGGGCCTTGAAGCTATGGACACGACATCCCTGCGGGTTTACTCCGTGCATTACGTGGCGGATCGTTCCATCTTTCCCGGAGGCATCCATCCCTTGAAGGATGATCAAAAGAGAGCGTTGACCAGCCGCAAACAGTTTGGATTGCCCCTCCGTAAGGGCCGCATTGTCCTCGAGAAGCGAATCAATTCCCTCCTGTTTTTTGGAAAACTCGTTCCCTGCTTTCGTAGATATCTTGGTGAGATCGACAGAATCTCCTTCTTTCACACGGAACTTCTTCGCTTCGAATCGATGTTTCGGCATAGTTGCAATGGCTCATGATGTGGAAGGAACTTTAGGCAGCAGTTATTCATGGTAATCCGTAGGGGAGATCTTCGGGAGTTGGAGGCGACCTCGTGACCGAAAATCTTGGGCTGCCAAATTCGACCAAGACAGGAAAGGGGGTTTCCATTACCATTCTGCGAGTCCAATTCTCGTGCTCGTAATGTTGGCATAAGTATCCAAATTGCATTCCGCTCCTAACTCCCTTGAAGCTATCCCTGTAGAACAGTTACCGACAGATTTTCGGGAATTGGTTCGTGGATCCCTGTTGGCCGACGAGTCCATTTTGGCTTGGTTTGAGCCCGATCTCGACGAGAAACTTCAGTTTGGTCGCGGTCTGGTTGTTTTGACCGACCGAGGTGTTTTGGGATTCCAACCTATCTCGACTTTGGAGCGGCCTAGTCCGTTGGAAAGATTCCCGCTGTCGGAGATTGTGGACCTAAGAAAGCTTGATCGATCCGGGCTAGCCCTCTTGGAGGTACTCGGCTCCGATCGGTTGCTGCAGTCTTGGCGATTCACGACAAAGCACAATAGTGCAGCTTCGCTTTTGGCAAAGGAGTATAAACTACTTCTCGAGGGGAAACCGAACGAAGAACGGGCTCCATCCATCTGTCCCTCCTGTGGCGGCACGATGTCCAAAGGACAGTCCGTCTGCTCCAACTGTGCTCCCTCTGCAGTGCCTGATACCAGTCGATCCCTTCTTCGATTGAATCGCTTCGCCAAGCCCCACTTGCCGATGATCTTGTTGGGGTTTCTGCTGACGTGGTTAAGCACGACGGCAGCTCTTCTGCCAACACTCCTGATGGTGCCGTTGGTCGATCGTGTCTTTAATCCAGCGCAAAGCTTGCATGAGATTCAACAGAAGCTGATCGACGATCCTGCCTTCAGAATCGACGTAGAGCAGATTCCGAAACCTGAGTACTCCTTGGTACCTTGGATTCTCGGGGGCATGCTTGGAGCTGCGATTCTCAGTTGGTTATTGAGTTGGTCCAAGACCTATGTATTGGCGAAAGTGAGTGAACAGATCTCCGCTGATCTTCGCAATGCGACGTACGCTCATCTTCAAAAACTTTCACTCGAATTCTTTGGAGGGAAACGAACGGGGGATTTGATTTCGCGGATCAGCAACGACACGCAGCGCATCTGTGACTTTCTTTCGATTCATGTGCTCGATTTTGCCACCGATCTATTGATGATCGTCATGACTGGTGTTGCTTTGTTTTACATTCACCCGATGATGGCAATCGTTGGGCTATTACCATTTCCTTTTATCGCTTGGATGGTAGCGAGCGTTCAAGGAAAGATGCGTGCAGGGTTTGCACGCGGCAGTGCCGCGTGGGCAGAAATGGTCAATGTGCTAGCCGATACAATCCCCGGGATTCGCGTCGTGAAGGCCTTTGCTCAAGAGAACCGTGAGGTAAAGCGATTCCGAGATAGCAACGATCATGTACTCGGAGCAAATCATCGCGTCAATCGTGTATGGGCCGCATTCTCACCGATCATAACATTGCTAACAGACATTGGTCTGTTGGTCGTGTGGGCCTATGGTGCATACCAAATCTACTACGGTTCCGTCACCTATGGTGTGGTATCGGCCTTCATCCTGTGCGTGGGAAGACTCTATGTTCGATTGGATGATATGAGTCGCCTTTTAGCCAATGCCCAACGAACAGCCGCTGCGACACACCGTATCTTTGAGATATTGGACCGGGTGCCGAGCGTCTCTGAACCAGAGAAGCCCGTTCACCCAGGTAGAGTTGCGGGGCAAATTGAAATACGAGATATCACGTTTCGCTATGGTTCGCGACAAGTGGTCCACAACGTGAGCTTGAAGATTCAGCCGGGCGAGATGATCGGTTTGGTCGGTCCGAGCGGGGCAGGCAAGAGCACGTTGGTGAATCTCGTGTGTAGGTTTTATGATGTGGCAAGTGGTGCGATCCTTGTGGATGGCACCGATATTCGATCGTTTCCGATCAATGAGTATCGCAGCAACATCGGTATTGTTCTTCAAGAGCCATTCTTGTTCTTTGGTTCGATCGCTGACAACATTGCTTATGGAAAACCTGGTGCAACTCGCGAAGAAGTGATAGCCGCCGCCCGCGCCGCCAAGGCTCATGACTTCATCTTGAAACTAGCGGACGGTTACGATTCACTTGTCGGTGAACGAGGCCAAGCGTTATCTGGAGGTGAACGGCAACGTATTTCAATCGCTCGGGCTTTGCTGACAGACCCGAGAATCCTTATTTTGGACGAAGCAACGTCGGCCGTTGACACGGAAACGGAACGACAGATTCAAGAAGCCTTGGATGTTCTCGTACAAGGACGTACGACGATTGCGATTGCGCACCGCATCAGTACGCTGCGAAAAGCGAATCGCATCATCGTGTTGGAAAAAGGTCGCATTACCGAAGTTGGTTCCCACGACGAACTGCTTGCACTGAAAGGCACGTACTCACGACTGAATCAAGCGCAACATCAAATGAATGCCCACGAAGAGACTTAACGTCCGTTTTTCAATTGGGTCAGAAATGCTGGAACAGCAGCCCAGAACTCTTCCGGCCATTCATCGTTATGGCCTAGTTCTGGTACTTGCAGAAAGGTCTTGCTGGTAGATGGGCAAGCATCGAACAGCTTCTTTCCAAATTTCAAAGGTACGATAGTATCTGCATCTCCATGCAGTTGAAGTAGTTTGCCTGAGTAGTTGGATATCCGATCAATCGACAAAAAGCGATTGCGTATCAACCATCGAACAGGAAACATGGGATAATGCCAAGCAGCGACATCCACAATCGATGAGAATGTTCGATCGAGGATTAGCCCCGGAGAGTTTAGCTCGATCGCTATTTCCACGGCAGCAGCGCCCCCAAGCGAGCGTCCCATTGGAACGATGGGAACAGTATTCCATGCAGTTTGATTGTTGGTCCATGTTCCAACGGCAACCGCGTCTTCCAGAATGCTATTCTGATTCGCTGCACCACCTGTTTTGCCATAGCCGCGAAAATCGTAGGCGATCACATTGACGGACCATTTGTCTCGCAACTCAGCCAACTCCCATCCTAGATAACCGAGTGATTCTCCATTTCCATGGGAGAAAATGATTGTTGCTTTTGGGCTATCGTGTTGCATGCACCAAACATGAACCTTGGTCCCATCTTGGCTTTCCACCCATTCCTCTTTGGCTTTGAATTTGGCTGCATTCCATTCTCCTGCCGTTGGTGACGGTGCTGGGAAGAGAAACGTTGTTTCGAAGAACACGAGAGCCCCCAAAAGAGAGACGTAAATGACTACCATCGCGAGCAGCAATCGTTTGGCTCTCGCCATGAGGCCAGTTTGTTTCATGACACTCCAGTTGCAAAGGCGGTTGCATAACTTCGACAATGCGATATCGATAACATGACCTCGCGAATTCCACGTTCTTTGGCAATCTCCGCAGCACGACCCGAGAGAATTAGTTTCGGAGCGCCGGAGACTTCGTTAGTGACTTCCAGGTCAGTCCAGTGGATCCCCTTGGACCAACCAGTGCCGAGTACCTTCATCACTGCTTCTTTGGCAGCCCATCGACCAGCATAGTGCTGCGTGGCCGCTTTCCGCGACGAACAGTATTGGATTTCTTTCTGAGTGAAGACTCGTTGCAGAAAAACCTCTCCATATTTTTCAATCATCTGCGCGATTCGAACGCACTCGACGATATCCGTACCGATCGACACTAAGTTGTTAGCCATGGCATCTGCTGTTTTTATCGAATGGAAGAGATTCGACGGGGCTGCAATCGATCTTTGGAATCATCTAGTAGAGAAATTTGCCTTCCCGATTCACTGAAGGAAACTCTCTCGGATGGCAACTCATTGTAATCAAATTCGCTAGTTACATTGCTCATGCATTCTTGGGTTGGAGAATTTGTCTCACGCTCGGCTTCTCGAACCCGTCTTTTTAATTCCAATACTTGGACATACTCCGCACCAAAAAACAAAATGGAGATTCCATAGTAGCACCAAAGCAATATCGCGATAAATGATCCGATGGCACCATAGGCTGATGTATAGCGCATCCCGATCAAGAACATTCCCATCGCTGTGCGTCCCAATTCCCAGATGATGGCTGCGAGCAACCCGCCTCGCATGGCATCAAACCAAGCGACTGGTTTTTTAGGCAACCATCGATAAACCAACGAGAACAACATCGCATTGGTCAAGATTGCAAAGCCCAAGTCGAATACACCAAACACGTGCTTCAAGCTAGGGAGATTGCTTCCCGTCATGGACCGCAGTTGCGACAATATCATACTTGTTGCAAACAATATGAGGATGGTTCCACCCAAACAGACAAGCATCAGAAAAGCAAAGCATCGATGCCGAACCAACCGATAGATGGTACGGCGAACAGTCGCCTCCCTTTTCGTTGGAATTCGAAAGATGCGATCAAATCCACGATCGATTTGAGCAAAAACTCCAATAGCGGCGAGGATAGCGGTCACGACGCCAAAGGGGCCGCTGACCATCGATTGATTTCTCAATTGCTTTAACACTTCCTCAATTTGATGCTTCACGACCGGAGAAGCTTGCTGCTCCACGATCGTCAGAATTTTGTACTCGGCATCCCGGCCCAAACTAGAAAATTCCAGAAAGATGCCGATTCCCGAAGTCAACAAAAGCATCAATGGAAAAAGAGACAATGCGAGATAATATGCCACCGATGCGGCCAATGCTCCAGCATCATCCTCGGACCAGCGAATCGAAGCATCGCGTAGATTTGGGAAGAAATTCATCGCCCAACGCTTCGATGAAACCTTCACCGAAGTGGCCAATTCGCCAAATCCATCGGTTTCCAAAAGGTTTTGTATGCTGGTAGGTTTGCTATCCATTTGATTCAGTTTAGATTTTGGATTCCTGAATCGCCATAGAGAACTGCAAAGAATGAAGACTGTGTATATCCATGAAAACCAACTAGCCACCGCCGGCGAATTGCTAGCGAACGGCAGGCTGGTTGCTTTTCCGACGGAGACGGTCTACGGACTGGGGGCCGACGCATGCAGCGACGTAGCGATTAAGGCCATCTTTGAAGCAAAAGGGCGACCATCGGACAATCCACTGATCGTGCATGTCGCTGGCGTTGATCAGGTTTATCCGCTGGTTTTGGATGTCACAGAAGCGACACAGCGGCTTATGGTCCGTTTTTGGCCTGGCCCAATCACACTCATCTTTCCCAAGTCAAAACGGGTCTCAAATCTCGTGACCGCTGGACTGGACACGGTTGCGATTCGAATACCGTCCCACCCGTGGGCGAACGCTGTATTGAAACACGCACAGATTCCGGTTGCCGCTCCGAGTGCGAATCGCTCTGGTTCTCCAAGTGCGACGACCTGGCAAGCGGTTCAACAAGATTTGGATCAACGAATCGATGCCATCGTATGCGGCCCCCCTACCGATATCGGATTGGAAAGTACGGTTGTCGATGCAGCGGGAGAACAACCACGAATTCTTCGACCTGGAAAGATCACTTGGGAAGAACTTGTAAAGGTCTGTCCATCCATCGTTCCATACTCTGGACATGTAGACCGAGGGAATGAACTATTGAATTCCCCTGGACTTCGGCACCGTCATTACCAACCGCGCGCCCAGGTGACACTCGTTCGTGGGCATTTGCCTGCCGTACATCAAGAGGCGTGGTTTATTGGTTTGAACAAATCCAGTGGAACCGATTCTTGTTCCCGATGTCTGTATTGTGATTCTGTTGAGGATTATTCAGCGAGACTGTTCGACTTTTTCCGTCAAGCGGACGACGCGGGGGTGAAGACGATCTACTGCGAAGAAGTCGATGAAACAGGAATCGGTGTCGCGTTGATGGATCGACTGCGAAGGGCAAGTCAGTCATGATCGAATCTGGAGGAAAGAGCTGACGCATGCCATCGAAAATCCAAAAATCGATATTGATCGTCGTTGCTGCTGGAATTGTCGGTGCGTTGATCGGCTACGCTCTTCAAGTTCCATTCAACTCCGCTCGTCTTCAAGCTTGGAGAAGTTTGCAAGAAACCTCCGCACTACGAGACTTGGTTGACTTAGAAGAGAGAGATTTGCGTTCGGATAGTGCATCCGTCGCTGCGTTCGAAAAACATATCGCAGACGGTGAATTGCGATGGGGTACGGCCAGTGGCAGCTCAACATCTCCCGAGACCAATTGGTCATCGGAACCGAGCGGATTCTATCGTTTGGAAGCACGGCGTGCGTGGAGTCTGCCAAACTCGGAAAGCAGGACTGCAACTCTGATTCGAAGATTCGAAAAAGCCGATGTGGCCCAAGCGGTCGGTGCATTTACACCTGGGGTTCTATTGTTCGCTGCTCTGGGCATCCTTGGAGCAATCGTCTGGATCTGGTCCAATCGGCGAGCGGAAACCAACGTGCGTTGGATGCAATCGATTGCGGGTAGTCTCCGCCGAGAGGCACCATTACCGAAACACCCGAGTCCTGATGGTTGGCTTTCGGAAGGAATCTATGCGATTGCAGATTCCATGCGAGAGCAGATACTTTCGGTCCGCACCTCGCACGAAAACTCATCGAGTGCAATGACAAACATGCCCATTGGTATCTTGTCATTCGACATGGAATTGCGACTGATCTTTTGTAATCCAGCCGGCAAGAAGCTCCTTGCCATTGAACGTGCCAACGTCGGACAACGGCTCATCGAAGTACTCCGCATTCCGTCTGTGGTCGAATGTGTTTCTGCAACCAATGTAACGGGGCGCGCGTCTGAGATTGAACTGGAGATGAGTACCGAGAAAACTTGGTTGCGATTACGAGCATCCCCGTTGCACAAAGATACCGTGAAGGCAACGGACCCTCCATCGGGCCCGGTTCCTGTTCTGCTGACGGTGACCGATGAGACTCGGATAAAGCAACTGGAGAATCTACGTCGTGACTTTACCGCCAACGTTTCGCATGAATTAAAGACGCCATTGTCGGCCATCAAAGCTTACGCAGAAACATTGTTGATGGGGGCATTAGAGGATCCGCATGCTTCCCATCGGTTCGTAGAAAGAATCAGTGAACAAACCGCTCGATTGGATAACTTGATACGCGATTTGTTGCAGCTAAACCGCCTTCAAGCACAGCCTGAAAAACCGGTGCAGCGACCGGTTCAGATTACGGATGTTCTCGAGAAAGTGATCGAAGATCATCACACGGTGGCTTCATCCAACAGCGTCACGCTCCATTTCGAACCCAAAGAGACTATCGAAGTCCTTTCGGATTTGGAATCCCTACAGACGATTCTGAATAATCTTCTCGGCAATGCGATTCGGTACAATAAACCCAACGGTCATGTGTACGTTCAAGCGTTTCGAAGGGAAAACCGATGCATCGTGCAAGTGAGAGATACGGGAATTGGAATTCCTCCGGAAGATGTCGACCGAGTTTTTGAACGATTCTATCGGGTCGAGAAAGCCCGCTCGCAAGACATGGGTGGCACCGGCCTAGGTTTGGCTATTGTGAAGCACCTTTGCCATTGGATCTCTGCGACGGTCGAGGTCAAGAGCGAACTCGGCATTGGCAGTACCTTTGAAGTTTCATTTCCCTTGGCAAACGCTCGTGTTCGGCAAGAGTAGAATAATTTCGTTTCAGATTTCGTCGTTCGGAGCTGCAGTACTTCGCGATTCATGCAACCAAAAATAAGAGAGCATATGAGTGTAAAAGATCTGACCGAGGCAAAATCTTCACTTTTGAAAGTGCAGCAGTCCATTCCGTGGATACTGTCGATTGTTTGCGCGCTGGGTATGGCAAGAGTTTTTGGCTTGTTTGGCTTGCTGTTTGGATTGTCGCTTGGGCTTTGGCTTTCGTATGTTGCTCTTGCATCAACGAATGCAATCATCGCGATTCTTACTCATCTCTCTGAGAACGATGCGAATGGAAGATAGTTTGCAACAGAAGCAGATCGCGATTCACTTGTTTTCAAAGCAAGATCTTCAATTGCTCATCGAGGGAGTTAAGCGAGGTGATCGCGAAGCTACGTCACGTGCCATCGATTTTTTGACTGTTGAGAGCTTTGGTCTTTGGCACAATCGTGCTCGGGCAAAGCTGTGCCGGTATTTCAAAAACCATCCCCCGGCTCGAGTCGAGCAGGAGAGAATCGTCGATGCGGTCGTAGGTCGGTTGCTTGACGGACGATTCTCCGAACAATTCAAAGATCAACTCGCGATGGCGATACGTTTGTCTCCGGATCGGCTGCACGAAACAGCAATGAGAGCTTTGGGCTCAAACAAGGACTACATTCGCAGATACGGTGGTTGGGTTCGTAAGGCCCTTTCCCGTCCAACGGATTTGAATGCGCATCGTGATAGCAATCTTGAGTGATATTCACGGTAATCTCGAGGCTCTTCGGGCGGTGCTAGATGATGCACGTCAATTGAATGCCAAGTCCATATACTGTCTTGGAGATCTTGTCGGCTACGGGCCGGACCCCTGCGACTGTTTGCGTATGGCGATGCGATGGGACCGCGTGATCTGTGGCGATTTCGACAATGCACTTGTTCGGGGTAATGCAGAGATGCCAACCCACCTTTTGCAGATGAACGAACGATTATTGCATCAAATGGAAAGGGAGATGGATGGTGGGCAGATGTTATCATTTTTGGCTGCTTGCCCAACGTCATTTTGCACCGAAGACGCATTGTTTGTTCACGGAAGCCCGCGCGACCATGTTCATGACTATCTGTTCCCGGAATGCATCTACTCGACAGCCAAATTGGACTCTGTGTTTGCTGGTTTTGATAAGCTATGCTTCGGCGGACACACGCACATTGCAGGCCTATTCGTGCAGTGTCCCGCGTTAGGGTGGGACTATAAGGCACCAGCAGATTGTGGATACAAATACGCGGTTCGAGGGCAAAAACTCTTTTGTAATGTTGGCTCGGTCGGGCAACCACGCGACGAAGATCCGCGAGCCTCGTACGTTCTGTTTGACGGTGAGACGATCGTTTTTCGACGTGTGAGCTATGATATCGAGAAGACGATAAAAAAGATTCGAGACCGTGGCGATGACGACATGCATGGAATGCGATTGCGTTCGGGGCGTTAGCAGCAATGATTCGAATGGTATTCTCTATCCGACACGCTGGAGTAACCCAATTTCTTAACCCTTCCTGCGATCGATGATCTACTGGTAGAATCCGGACCTACTGTTTTTGAGAATAACTTGAACCTGTGCTACCTGGATTGCATTTCATTATGACCGATCGATTGATTCCAACGACATCGAAAAGCAAGATATCTTCGGCGTTGGCATATCCCGTCGGTGCACAATCGATATCACAAGCGCTTGCATCTGCACCGCAGTATGAGCAGTTGGAACTTATGTTCACAGATAATCGGTATAAAGTCGCTGACGCGTTGGGCAATTTACCGATACTTGCTGGTCGCTACATCAAGCACAATTTGGGACTGTCAGCGTCCCACTCGATG
>Ga0068877_10005048_pt1 | contig 10212 bp, 3 predicted proteins | sample NOAtaG_FD_66437 | JGI IMG/M metagenome (GOLD analysis project Ga0068877, IMG submission 66437) | Freshwater lake microbial communities from Lake Erie, under a cyanobacterial bloom - NOAA_Erie_Diel6S_1000h metaG | ecosystem: Environmental > Aquatic > Freshwater > Lake | place: USA: Ohio, Lake... | reverse complement strand
ATCCTCACCCACACGGCTCGACTGGGAGGTGCCGTCCGGTGCCGGGTTCGTGGCGCTGCAGGATCCGACCGGTGCCGAGGTGCAGCGCGTCATCTACCCCGCGCCAGCCCGCGGCACCACGCTGGGCAGGATTCCCGACGGCTCCGGGGCGATCCAGATGCCGTCCTTCAGCGAGAGCCCGGGCTTGAGCAACCGGGTGGAGGTGCTCGGGCAAACCTTGCGGCTCGCGGCATTCCTCGCGCGCTCCGATGTGGACTGGGTGGACATCGAGAATGTCGGAACCTCACCGATCTCCCGGGCGGGCCTGCGCCTGGTGATCGATCCACCCGGCCTGCCGACCCGGACGATCGATCTGGATGGACCCACGGCCCTTGGGACCGGCCGGCGCCTCAGGGTCCTCGGCGTCGCACCGGGCATCCCGTCGACCGACCCGCTGCGACTTTGGTCGCCCCGGGCCACCCTGCCCGATGATGGCGGCTCACTGCGCCTGGAGAGCGCCGACGGCCGGGTCTGGGACCGGGTCGACTATGGCCCACAGGTCCCGGGCCGACCGACTTGGCGCAACGGCAACACATGGGCATTGGCCTCCGGCTCCGACGGGGTGGAGCCCCCGTTCACGGTCGGAGCCCTCGCCGACGGATCCCGCGTGCGCATCAACGAGTGGCTCGCCACCGGCGGCGGGGAGACGGAGTTCATCGAGTTGCACAATCCGGATCCGCTGCCCGTGGACCTTTCCCGCTGGGTGCTGACCGACGATCCCAGCATTCGCGGCGCGACCAATCGCGGGCTGCCCACCCCCAGTTTCCTCGGCGGCGCCGGCTTCGCCCGCTTCCGCATGGAAGGCAGTCCGGCGGAAGTCCCCGGGAGCGGGCTGGGATTCCGGCTGAGTGCCCTCGGCGAGACCCTGCGCCTGGTCGCGGCCCATGGCGGCGTGGTGGACAGTGTCGACTACACGGTCCAAGAGGACGGGGTGTCGGAGGGCCTGCTGCCCGACGGGTCCACCAACCGGGTGCGATTCCCCGGCAGGGCCACCCCGGGCCAGCCCAATGCATCTGCTGAACCGGACAGCGACGGCGACGGCATTCCCGACGATTGGGAAACGCGCCACGGTCTGAACCCGGACCGGGCCGCCGATGCCCTGGAGGATCCGGACGGCGACGGGGCGAGCAACCGCCAGGAGTTCCTCGCCGGCACCGACCCGCGCAACGCCTCGAGTGTGTTCCGACTTGCGGTGGGCCGGGATGGCGCGGCCTGGTCCCTGCGCTTCCTCGCCCAGTCGGCTCGGGCTTACCGCCTCGAGATCGCCGACAGCGTGACCGGCCCCTGGACCCGCTCCCAGGACATCATCCCCGGCAACACGGCGAGGGAAGTGTCTGTCCCCCTGCCCTGGGATGCCGCCCAGCGCTTCTACCGGATGGTGGTCCCCTAGGGAATGCGGTAGGCCCGGCTCAGGCGAAGATCTCCTCGACCACCCGGCCGTGGACGTCGGTCAGGCGGAAGTCGCGGCCGGCATGCCGGTAGGTCAGGTCCTCGTGGTCGAGTCCCAGCAAAGCCAGCAGCGTGGCGTGAAGGTCATGCACGTGCACCTTCTGGTCGACGCCGTAGAACCCGTAGTCGTCGGTCACCCCGTAGCTGAAGCCGTTCTTCACGGCCCCGCCGGCCAGCCACATGGTGAAGGCATGTGGGTGGTGGTCGCGACCGTCGTCACCCTGGAGCGTCGGGGTCCGGCCGAACTCCCCGCCCCACATCACCAAGGTCTCGTCCCAGAGACCCCGGGCCTTGAGGTCCTGCAGGAGCCCTGCGATGGGACGATCCACCTCCGCGGCCAGACGCCCGTGGTCGCGAGTGAGGTCCGAATGCTGGTCCCAGTATCCATGGGTCGCCTGGACGAAACGCACCCCCCGCTCGCTGAACCGGCGGGCCAGCAGGCATTGCCGGGCGAAGGAGGCGGTCTTGGGGTCGTCCAGGCCGTAGAGGCGCCGCGTGGCCTCGGATTCGCGGCCCACGTCCATCGCCTCGGGCGCCTCGGACTGCATGCGGAACGCCAGCTCGAAGGCCTCGATCTGGGCCTCCAGCACCGGATCGGCACCGACGGTCCCGAGGTGGTCGCGGTTCATCCCGTTGAGCAGATCGAGCTGGGCCCGCTGGGTGCGCGCCTCCCCGTCCGGATCATGCAGGTAGTGGATGGTGGCCCGGTCGACCGGGACGCCCCCGCCGATCGGGGTGCCCTGGTGCACCGCCGGCAGGAAGGCGCTCGACCAGTTGCCCACCCCGCCATGCCCTAGGGTCGGGTTGATGGTCAGGAAGCCGGGGAGGTTGCGGTTCTCGGTGCCCAGGCCGTAGGTGATCCAGGAGCCCAGGCTCGGCCGGACGAAGGTGTCCGAACCCGTGTGCAGCTTCAGCAGCGCCCCGCCATGGGCCTCGTTGGTGCCGTGCACCGCCTTGAGGAAGCACAGGTCGTCGGCCATCGCCCCGACCCTCGGGAAGAGGTCGCTGACCATCGCCCCCGATTGGCCGTAGGGCCGGAATTCCCACGGCGATCGCCGGAGGTTGGAGGTCTTGGCGAACTGGATGCGCGGCTTGTCGAAGGGCAGCGGCTTGCCCGAGTCCTTCAACAGGCGTGGCTTCCAGTCGAAGGTGTCCACATGGGACGGTCCGCCGTGCATGAAGAGGAAGATGATCCGCCGGGCCCTTGGTCGGAACCGGGGCGCCCGGGCCGCCAGCGGGTCGTTCCGCCCCGACGCAGCCTCCGTGCCCGGCGCCGCCCGCCCCCCGGTCGCCGACGACAGCAGGCCGGCCAGGGCCAGGTGCCCGAACCCCAGCGCCGTCTGGCGCAGCAGCTGACGCCGGGAGACCACCGGCCCGTGGAAGTTGGAGCGGGGAGTCATTCGCGGTATTGGAATTCGGAACTGGCCAGGAGCACCTGGCACCAACCGGCCCAGCGGGCGGGCGAGTCGGGATCGGCAGAGGTGACGCCCGGCCCCTCGAGGAAGGCGGAGGCACGGGCCAACTCGACGGGGGTCGGCGGGCGACTCAGCACCCGTTGGTAGGCCCGCTCCACGCGCTCGGCAACGGGACGGTGAGGGGTTCCCGGATCACCCGCCAGGAGGGCCGCCAAGGCCCGCGACTGCTCCTTCACCCAGGGACTGTTCATCCAAAACAGCGCCTGATGAGACACCACCGTCGGCGTCCTCCGGGAGACGCCGACGCTCGGGTTGGCGAAATCGAAGAGGGTGAGCAGGTCGTAGACCCGGTCCCGGACCACCGGCAGGTAGACGGTGCGCCGGAGGGAGGCTTCCGAGATGTCGTCCTTCGGGGCGTACTCGTCGTTTTTCCAGGACACGAGGCTTCCACCCAGGGTCCGGTCCAAACGGCCGGCCACGGCCAGCACCCCGTCGCGGATCATCTCGGCCTCCAGCCGCTGCCTCGGAAAATGCCACAGCCAACGGTTCTCCGGGTCCAGATCGGCACCCTTCGGGTCGGCGTGGATGCGGCCGGCCTGTCGCCAGGTCGCGCTGCCGAGGATGAGCCGATGCAACCGCTTCACGTCCCAGCCGTGGTCGATGACGTCGCGGGCCAGCCAATCGAGCAGTTCCGGATGGGTGGGGCGATCGCCGCGCCGACCGAAGTTGTCGGGGCTGCGCACCAGCCCGTGGCCGAAGTGCGCCTGCCACACACGGTTGACCAGCACGCGTGCGGTGAGGGGGTGGTCGGGTCGGGTCAGCCAGTGGGCCAGTTCGAGCCGTCCGCTTTGCCCGGCCGGGATGGACGGGGAGCGGGAGACCCGGATCGCTTGGGGGAAGCCTCGCGGCACCGGGTGCGCCGCCAGTTGCAGGTGACTGCCCCGGACGTGGATCGGCAGGTCGGCCACCGTGCCCTCCTCCACCGCCAGCGTGTGGGCGGGGGCTCCGGGGTCCTGCCGCTGGTGCGCCTCGCGCTGCTGCTCGTTGCGCACGAGGGCGTCCCGGACCGCCTCCGGGAACAGGGGCCGTGGGTCTTTCGGCAAGGCCAGCGGGCCCTGCCCCCCGAAGATCGCCTCCCGGGCTTCGGCCCGTGCCGCTTCCCGTGTCTCGTCCGGGTTGAGATGATCGAAATCCCAGCGCAGCAACGCGGGCCAGGCCCGCACCTGCTCCGGAGCCTCGAAGGCCTGACGCACCCGGTCGGCCGTCCAGGCCTCGCCAACCACCAGCACCTCGTCGAGCAGTCCACGGAAACGCACGTGGCCATCGGGCCGGCGGGCCAGGGACACAGGGCCGGTGCCCGGCACCCGGACCTTGCCGACCTCGGTGCCGCCGGCAGCCAGGCCATCGACGAACAACGCCAGCGTCCTGCCGTCGTAGGTTGCCACGAGGTGATGCCAGTGGTCCCGCTTCAACGGCTTCGGCGCCCGCACGGTCACCGCATGCTCCCGGCCTCCCCCGATGTTCAGCCAAGCCATTGCATGCTCGCCGTCGAGGCCCAGGGCGTAGTGTCCCTCGGCCCACTCGTTGGCGTTCTTGGAAATCAACCAGCGCCGGGTCTCGCCGCCCTTGGGCCAATCCTCGGCCCGGACCCATGCCTGCAGGGTCCACTGGGCCGGCTCGAGCGCCGGGGTCGACGGATGATCGAGGTGATTGTCGCCGCCGGCGCGGAATCCCTGACCCAGGCGGCCGGGCCCGAGCCGCAGTTCCGCCCGCGGGATGCCATCGTCGGAGGCCGCGGCCCATACCTGCCGCGCCCCGGGATCAGCCGCCAGTTCCCGGACGGCCTGGCGCACCGCCGGGCTGACCGAACCGCCCTGCCACCAGGCCCGCCAGCGGGCCTCCGGACCGTCGGCAGGCCTCGAAGCCTTCGCGCCAACCGGCTCGTCCCGGAGCCATTCCGGCAGGCCATTCAACAAGGCTTCCCGCCAGTCCTGGCGGAGGCGCTGACGGGCTGAGCGCGTGGTCGCGTCGTGCTCCTCCTGGAGACGCTTCCAGGTGGACCGGTGCGCCTCGATCGCCGCCAGGCGCCCGGCCGGGGTGATGCCGCGTTCGTTGAACTTCGACACGAAGGCGAGGTTCTCCATCGTCTTGGTGCTGCGGAAAATGCCGGCCAGCGCGTAGTAGTCGCTGGCACTGACCGGGTCGAACTTGTGGTCGTGGCAGCGCGCGCACTGGAGGGTCAACCCCAGGAAAGCCCGTCCGACGACATCGATCTGCTCGTCCACCAGGTCCATGACCAGCTTGGGCTTGTCCTGCTCGGCCAGCATCTTGGGCCCGAGCACGAGGAACCCCGTGGCGGTCCAACGGTCGAAGACCACGGACTCGGGCACGCCGGTCCGGTCGACCAGGTCGCCGGCCAGTTGGTCCCGCAGGAACTCGTCGTAGGGCTGATTGGCGTTGAAGGACCGCACCACCCAGTCGCGATAGCGCCAGGCATTGGCCATGACCTTGTTCTCATCCTGGCCGTTGGTGTCGGCGTACCGGGCGAGGTCGAGCCACCAGCGTCCCCAGCGCTCCCCGTAGGCGGGCGATGCCAGCCAGCGCTCCACGAGGCGGTCGAAGGACGAACCGCCGTCCTCCGGGGATCCCTGCAGCCCGGCCGACACCTCCTCGACCGTGGGAGGCAGGCCGGTGAGATCCCACGCCGCACGCCGGACCAACGTTCGCCGATCGGCCTCCGGTGCGCGTCGCAACCCCTGCCTTGCCAGGCTCGCGTCGATGAACCGGTCGATGGGATGGGCGGACCCACGCGCCTCGGGGACCGAAGGGGTCCCGAGGGGCTGAAGCGACCACAGGTCCGAGCCGTCGGGACGCGTCGTGGAAGGCCCCTCGGCGACGACCGGATGGCACGCGACGAGCCCCAGGAACACCATCAGGGCGACCACGACGGACCGCCCACGCCGGGCGGGCAGCCATCGGGTGCCGGCGGGACCGGAGCTGCAAGGGAGCATCACCATGGAGAATCCGAACTTAGGCTGCCACCAACCCGCCGGAGGGCCAAGCGCCGAGTCGGCCCGGTGCCGCGCCTTCGGGCATTGGACATGGTGAATCCCCCGTTCACCGCCCACCCGGATTCCTCCGTCAGCGCCGTGGGTCAAGGGGCAGGAATGCCCACCCGCACCTCGGTGGCTCCGGGCGGGATCGGCACGCTCCGGGTCCGGCCGCCGGGCCAGAGGACCTCCAGGGCCACGGGATCGGCCGGCAGGGCGAGCACGGGTACCGGGCTGTCCTGGGACCAGTACCCGGAACCACCGTGGATCTCCCGGGCGGGGCCCAAACCCTGCGCGGACCGCACCCGCACCACGGCACCGATCCCCTCGGGATTGCCGGCGGGCCCGGCCAATCGGACGCGCAAGCCGGGGCGCCCTCCCCGGTTCCGGAACAGCCGCGTGGCCGCACCGTTCTGGGTGACGACGAGGTCGGGGCGGCCATCGGCATCGTAGTCGGCCACGGCCGCGCCCCGCTGCTCGCCATGGATCACCAGGCCGCTGCGCCGGCCGTCGAGCGCGGTGAATCCCCCGCGGCCGTCACCCAGCAGGCACAGCCCGCGCCCTCCGTCCAGCCGCCCCGTCTCGGGTTCCATGGCGAAGAGGTTCTGGGACAGGAAGACATCCTCGCGACCATCCCCGTCGAAGTCGGCAACGGCCACCGCGAAGGCCGGGGCCCACTGGGCGAGGTCGGGGAGCGGACGCACCTCGAAGCCGTTGGTGCGCTGGAGGAACAGCGTGGTCTCAAGCCAGACTGCCTGCAGCTCGAGGGAGCCCGGCCGTCGTTCCCCAAGAATCTCGTCGACGCCTGCCAGACCGAACTGACGGAAGGTCGGGAACCGGGACGCCAGGGTCGGCATGGCCTCGAGGAAGCGTCCCAGATGCATCCACGGCACATCCTTCCGGAGGCCCGGTTCCCAATGGGACTCGATCGCCATCCACTCCCCGGTTCCGGCGAAATCGCCGGCATGAAGGCGCCACGGGTGGCCGCGGTACCGCTCCTGGCGGAGGTTGCGTCCCCAGTTGGAGGCCAGCAGGTCCAGGCGGCCGTCACCATCGAAGTCGCCGGCGCTCACCCCATGCCACCCGCCGGACAGTCCGCCCAGCGTCTTCGGTGCGGCGTCCGGACCACCCGCGAACCGGCCGCGCAGGGCATCGGGGGGCCAGATCAGCGCGGGATCCCAAGCGGCCAGCCTGCCCGCGCGATTGCGGAACAACCGGATCGATCCCCAGTCGCAAGCCAGCACCAGGTCGGCATGACCGTCGGCTTCAAGGTCGGAAAAGACCGCGCCGCTGACGAGGCCCACGCCGCGCAGGAGGGGAGCCGCCTCGGCATCTTCGACCCACCGGCCGTCCCGGCGCCGGACCAGCTGCGAATCGGCCGGAATCGGATAGCGCCCCGGCACGGAGCGCCCCCCCACGAAGAGTTCGAGCGTTCCATCCCCGTCGAGGTCCGCTTGGGCCAACGGCCCGATGTCGGACCCGGATCGCCCGACGAGCGACGGCGCCATCCCGCTCCAGGGCAGTGACCGGACCGCCGCGGCCACCGGCGTCGCCGCCTCATAATTGGACTGCCCGACCACCACCTCCATGCCACCACCGGGGGCCGCCAGGGTGACGATGCCCGTGAGGTCGATCTCGGTGCGGTTCGTGGTGAAGCGGTTCGCCCAGGCCGTGAAGCCGCCCTGCCGGTCGTTCCGGAAGGCCGCCAGCGTGCCGCCACCACCGCTGCCCACCAGGAGATCATCCCACCCGTCCCGGTCCAGGTCCGCCCAGGCGACGGCCGGCCCGCCCTGGCTGAGTTTCCGGGGCAACAGCCGCTGGCGCGCGAAATCGTCGAACCCGCGTTCGTGATGACGGTGGCCGATGACCGAATCCCGGCCCTCGAACAAGCCGGCGATCGGGGCGACCGAGGGGGCGGGCGCCACCGATTGGTCCCCGGAAGCGGGCTCGGACACACGCACCAGGGAACCGGCCGGGACATTCGACACCACCGTGGTCGATCCTCCCGGCCAGTCCACCTCGATGCGCACCTGACGGTCGGGAGCCCCCGCGGCGAAGACCCGGACGGCCTCGTCCCCCGACAGGTAGCGCCCGCCGGCCTGGACCTCCTGGCTCTGGACGAACGGCATGGCCCCCAGCACCCGGATACGCGCCCCGACTCCCCGGGTGTTGCCCCGGGCGCCAGCCAACCGGACCGCCACGCGCGGGGCTGCGGCCTCGTTGCGGAGGATGCCCGCCGGGCCGTTCATCCGGTTGACCGCCACATCGAGGTCGCCGTCCCCGTCGAGATCCGCCAGGGCGATCCCCTGCGAGACACCGACATGATTGAATCCCCACGCGGATCCCACCTCCTCGAACGTTCGGTCCCCGCGGTTGCGGAAGGCGAGGTCGGGCAGCGCCAACCGCGGAAACCGGGCCCGCATGCGCAACGCCTCCTGGTCCGTGAGGCCGCGCTGCTGGCGGAGGGCCTCGAGTTCACGGGCGATGTCGACGTCCTGCACATCCCGCTCGAAGCCCGTCGTCACCAGCAGGTCCTCATAGCCGTCGAGGTCCACGTCCAGGAACACCGGGGCCCAGGACCAGTCCGACGCGTCGAGACCGCTGAAATAGGCCGCCTCCAGGTAGCCCCCGTCACCCTGGTTCCAGAAAAGGGTGTTGCGCGGGACCTGCGGGCGGTCGTCGATGCCGCCCACCCTGGGCGCCGTCGGCCGGTGGTCCCCGATCTGGACCTGCCGCAAGCGGTGCTCGCGGCTGATCATGTCGGTGACGAAGATCTCGTCGAAACCGTCGCGGTCGAGGTCGGCGACATCGACACCCATCGAGAACCAACTGGTCTTGCGCAGGGCGGTGACAGGTGCCGCGCGGAACCCCCCGTCGCCCCGGTTGAGCCAGACGCGGTCCGGCGAGGCCAGGTCGGAGCAGACGTACAGGTCGGGCCGCCGGTCGCCATCCAGGTCGCGGAACATGGCGCTGAGGGTCCAGTCGTACGGAGGGCGCTCCAGCTTCCGCCCTTCCTCGTCGAGGAATGCCCCCGCGGTGAACGGCACCCGGACGAACCGCAGGCCTCCCTCGTTGCGGAACAGTTGGTCGGGTTGGCCGTTCTCGGCCAGGTTGCCCTCGTCGTCCAAGGTCACCCAACCCTCGAGGTCGGGTTCACTCAAGGAGCGGTCATTGACGCGGGTGATCACGCGCCTGCCATCCACGATCCCGGACCGCAGCTGCATGCGGAAGCCGTCGCGCAGGGTCTCGTTGCGGTAGTTCGAGACGTAGAGATCCAGGTCGCCGTCTCCGTCGATGTCGGCCAAGGCGAGGGTCATCGCCGCCAGGTTCGACGCCAGGCCCGACATTGGCGTCACCTCGGTGAAGCGGCCGGTCCCGTCGTTGCGGAAGCAGGAGACCCCGGCCCGGACGGCCGCCACGAGCAGGTCGAGATCGCCGTCGCCATCGAGGTCCGCGAGCACCGCCCCGGTCGCATCCAACGACGGGCAGTCCACCCCGGACTTGGCGGCGATCTCCTCGAACCTCCAGTCGCCGAGGTTGCGGTACAACGCGTTGGGCCCGTCGATCGCGCAGAAGTAAAGGTCGCACCGCCCGTCACCGTCCACGTCCCCGGCCGCCACCCCGGAGCCGTTGAGCAGGATGTGGTTGGTCAGCGACCGCGACTCGGCCACCCGGTTGGTGAACGGGATGCCCGTTCGGGCGGCATCGAGCGGGGTGAAGCCGACGGATCCGGAGGTCGCCGGCGACAATTGGGTGATCTCCACTCCGGAACCCGTGCCTGAAAGGACCGGTGCCCAGCCCAGGAGCCCGAGGAGGAGCGCGACCGGTATCAACGACGCGCGCCCCAATCGGCCGATGGCAGCGGGCCCGATGGCTTCCATGGGGCGTCGCCCGACGGATCCGAGTGCAAAAAAAAGTGGCCGCCGGGACACGGCGGCCACTGTGGGACAGAGGGGTTCAGCGGACAAGCCGGTAGAACTTCGCCGAGGCGTCAGACGACACAGGCACCTGGTACGGGCTCGCAGGCGTCCCGGAAACCGGGGTCCACGACTTGAGGTCCGAGGACTCCTGCAGCGTGCCGGTGCCGGTCCACGTGATGCTCACGCTGCCGCCGGAGATCGTCGGGCGACCGAACACCGGGGGCTCGTCGACGAACCGGTAGGCCTTGAGGACACTGCCGGGGATCGGGGTGAGCGCGGCGGCCGCCGTCGCATCCCCTTCCTTGCGCCAGGCCACCTGGGCCCAGTCACCGCCGCCAC
>Ga0068877_10005041_pt1 | contig 10221 bp, 7 predicted proteins | sample NOAtaG_FD_66437 | JGI IMG/M metagenome (GOLD analysis project Ga0068877, IMG submission 66437) | Freshwater lake microbial communities from Lake Erie, under a cyanobacterial bloom - NOAA_Erie_Diel6S_1000h metaG | ecosystem: Environmental > Aquatic > Freshwater > Lake | place: USA: Ohio, Lake... | reverse complement strand
AAGTTCGAGGCACTCATCAGATAGGTGAAGTAGGTGCTTTTGCCCGACGTGCTGACGGTGGCGCTCAGAGACCGCAGCGATTGCGAGCCGACCTGCACGGCGCTTCCCGCGCCGCCGATCCCGGCGACGATCGTGCTGTCGCCTCCGGACCAGGCGCCCGAAAACCCGGTGCCGCCGTTCTGGCCGGCGAGATTCGAGCCGATCGGGTACTGAAAGGTCTCCGTGAAGATAAGCCCCGCCCGAGCGGACCCGCTCACGGTGGCCACGATGGCACAGGCCATAGTGAGGTCGCGAATCAGAGCAGCGATCGACTTGGGGGCGTTCATGGGCGAAATCCTCCTCGAACCATCCACTTTTTCGGTCTTGAATCCGGCAACGCGGTCGTCACGCACGTGACCGTGTGGTAACGCGCCGAACGCCGGCTGAAAGCCGAAAAATCGAAAAAGTGACGAATCCGGAACGGGCAGGGACGAATCCGGATTTTCAGGGACGAATCCGCGGGGGCCTGGGATGAATCCGCGGCGAGAGCGAGCCTTCGTGTCCCCACAACCGACGTGCCCCACAGCGCGGGGCCCGGCAGCCGGTCGCGCAGATCGCTTCCCGCGTCACGACCGGTCAAGAAGTTCGCGGAGCCGCTGCGCCGCCGTCCGGCCGATCGGCAACGGCTCCGACACGCCGTGAAAGAACAGGAGCGTCTGGTCGCGCGACTGCCACTGCGTCGATCGCAGCGCAGCCAACCGTACGATCAGCGATCGTCCGAGCCGGTGGAACCCTCCGTCGGCACCGAGCATCTCCGCCCACTCCTGCATCGTGCGGCGGACCGTGCCCGGCTTGCAGCCGGCGACCTGCACGCGGGAGTAATTCTGCTCCGCCTCGATCCAGACGATCTCCGCCAACGGGACCAGCTCCGTGGAGCGACCGGCACCGTGGGTGATGCGGACGGTGCCCGCCGTCTCGGTAGAGCCCGCCTCGGGATTCTTCGCGGGCGTCATCCGAGCGGCCGGCGTCGCGGCCACGGTGTTGCGGAGCCGGCCGAGCGTGATCGCCAGCCGCTCCTCGTCGAAGGGCTTGAGAACATAATCGACGGCACCGTGCCGGAAGGCGTCGATGGCGTGCCCCTCGTGCGCCGTGACGAAGACGAGCTGCGTGCCGGGTGGGATGCTGGCGACGAGGTCCACGCCGAGCCGCCCCGGCATGTCGATGTCGAGGAAGACGACGTCGGGCACGCGGCCCTTCAAAAACCGCTCGGCGTCGTCCACACAGGCCGCCGTGCCGATCACCTCCACGGCGCCCGACTTCTCCAGCAGCCGCGCGAGCCGGTCCACGGCCCGAGGCTCGTCGTCGACGAGGAGCGCCGTGATCATGCGTCTTCCCTCCCGGCGGCCGCCGCGGCCAGGGGAACGCTCACCCTCACGCGAACCCAGCCATCCTGCTCGTCATGCGTCACGCGGGCTCCCCGGCCCATGAGCAGCTGCAGCCGCCGCTCGACGGAGTGCAGCCCCGTGCCGGTCGAACGACCACTGCCCGGCTGCACCCAGCGGCCGGTGTTGGCCACCTCCAGCACCAACCGATCGCCGTCGCGGCGGGCCGATACCTCGACCCGCAGCGGCCGCGCGGTCTCCTTGGCGCCATACTTCAGGGCGTTCTCCACGAGCGGCTGCACGAGCACCGGCGGCACCGGCACGTCGCGGACGTCGAGGTCGCAGTCGATCCGCGTCTGGAGCGCGTCGCCGAATCGCATCGACTGCACGGTGAGGTAGTGCTCCAGCGCCGACAGTTCCCGCGACAGCGGCTCCAGCGTGGCGGCCGGCCGCAACAGGAACCGCAGGTATGCGGCGAGCGATTGCGTGACCATCTCGACGTCCTCCGGAGCGTCGCGGCAGGCGAGCACCGTGTTGAGCGCATTGAAGAGAAAATGGGGGCTGATCTGGGCCTGGAGCCGGTGCAGCTCGTTCTTGAGCGCGAGCGACTCCGCCTCGACGGCCCGAAATTCCGCGGTCGTACGTTCGCGGATGAGCTGCCAGCCGAAGTAGAGCGCGGTCCAGTTGGCGAGAAGCGTGACGTTGATCGCGAGGTCGGAGACGAGCCGGCCGCGCGACGGCCGCGCGGCAACGCCGGGCATGCAGGCTTCGGCTGCCGCGAACGCCAGCGTGATCATGACCGCCGCCGAGAGCAGCCCACCGGCCACGAGGCCCGCCCGGGTCACGCCGAGCCGCCGCAGGATGGTCGGCCGCTTCGACAGCCAGCGCATGCCGGCCGTGGCGAGGCAGAGCGTCGTGAGGCGGGCGGCGAGCATGGCCGCCGGCTGGGCGGTCGCCGGCCGGTAGACGGCGACGACGAGGAACGAGAGGCCCGAGGCCACGATCCAGAAGCCGAGGTGCGCCAACCAGAAACCGACCTCTCCCGCGAACCGTGGCCATGCCGCCGCCACGTTCCGCGGCTCTCCAGAAACTTCCTCTCCGTCGGGAGCGGCGGCCAGGGGTGTCATCAGGGAAGACGGGTCAGCGAACATCCGGAGAGCGGCTGAACCGCCGATGGCGGGATGGTGGACGGGCGATGCGGCAATCGCCCCGGCGGGCGAATTTCGCCCACCCTCATCCGGAGTATACGGGCCGACGGCCGCGCGCACCCGCCCCAAAGCCGGTGCGGCCGAAATACCGTCTCCGGGAAGCCCGGGGCGAAGCGGCCCACCCCACCGCGGCGACCTGCTCCATCCCACGCCCCGCTTTTTGCACCGAAAATCGGCGTCGCGTGCCGGCGCTGTCCTTGACGCCTCCGGACCACTGGCACACGCTCATCACGCATCCGTGCACCGCACTTGCCCAGGAGCCTGCGCAGTCTCCGTCGTCCCGCCACACGAGCTGTGATCCGCCGCCATGAACCTGGGAACGTCAACCGGATTGGAGCCGCGGACGCGAGCCGCCCGCGAGTGGCAGGCGATCGCCGTGCTCGTCGCCCTCGTGGTGGTCGAGGCGTGTGTGGTCTGGTGGATGTACGGGAAGTGGCTCGAGGCCGACACAGCGTTCGCGTGGACGGGCGTGCCCGCGCTGCTGATCGGTGTGGGCTGGTGGTGGCAGATCGCCCGCCACCGGGCGGAGTATCGCGAGCTCCCGGTGCGTGGGCCGCTCGTCGCCTGCCAGGTGGCCGCGTTCGCGGCCGCACTGGCCGCACTCGGCCAGGTGTCTGCGATCCCGCTGCGGGATGCGCTCCGAGACGGCCCGAGCCTGCTCGCCGTCGGCGTGCCCGCGGCGGCATGGTTCGTCGCCTCGCTGGCGATGATCGCACCCCGGGCGAAACTCGCCGGCGAAATGCTGGCCACGACCGCGGCCTGCGCGGCGTTCGGAGCCGCGGTGGTCGGCAACGCCTATCTCACGCAGCGGTTCTGGGACTTCACGAGCGGCCCGACGACGCGGCTCGTCGAGATCATGCTGGCACCGTTCGCCGACGGCCCCGTCATCCGGCCGACGCCATTCGTCGTCGGCACGCAGACGTTCAACGTCGCGATCGAACACAAGTGCTCAGGCTTCCAGGGGATCGGCCTCGTGGCCACGCTGCTCGCCGGCTACCTCTGGTGGTTTCGCCGCATCCACCGCTTCCCGCAGGCGCTCCTCCTGCTGCCAATCGGCATCACGCTCATCTGGCTGGCGAACCTGGTGCGGATCACGGCATTGATCCTCGTCGGGATCTGGATCTCCCCACGGATCGCCGTCGACGGCTTCCACTCGACGGCGGGCTGGATCGCGTTCGTGACGGTGGGCCTCGGCACCATCTGGGCGGCGTCGCGGATCCCGTTCTTCACCGATGCCGAGCCACCCGGCACGGCGGAGCCGCAGTTCGGTGCCGTCGCGGCGGGCATCGTGGGCCACGGTGCGGCAGCAGAAACAGCAGCGGCAGAGGAAACTCTCCCGATTCCCGCCTGCGTCGTGCCCTTCGTGGCGCTGACCGCGGTCACCATGCTCCTGCGGGCCTTCTCGAGCGGCTTCGACGTCGCCTACCCGGTCCGTGTGGTCGCCATGGTCGCCGTGCTCTGGTGGCTCCGGGCGGCGTACCCGCTCCGCGGCTGGCGGTTCTCGTTCGTCCCCGTCGCAATCGGCGCGGTCTCGTTCGCCGTGTGGATGCTGCTCGCCCCGGGACCAGGGTCGGAGGAAGAGTCCGCCGCTTTGAACCCGCTGCAGTTGGGCGAGCCGTGGGCCACTCTCTGGCTCCTTTTTCGCGTGGTCGGCTCGACCGTCACCGTGCCGATCGCCGAGGAACTCTTCTTCCGCGGGTTCATCGTGCGTCGCTGCATCGACGCCGATGCCGATCGCGTGCCGGTGGGGCAGTTCACGTGGCTGTCCTTCATCGTCTCGTCGGTGGCTTTCGGAGCGCTGCACGGCCAGGCCTGGCTCGCCGGCGTGGTCGTGGGAATGCTCTTCGCCGGGGCCCTCGCCTGGCGGCGCAGCCTCGCCGACGCGGTCGTCGCCCATGCCACGACCAACGCGCTCCTGTGCGGCTACGTGATCGCGACCGGCTCCTGGACGCAGTGGGGCTGAGGCCGGGCCGGAACGCATCGGCGAGGCCGGCGCTCAACAGCCGTGTCCACCTCCACGCATGCGTCAGGGACGAGAATGCTCCGCCCTTAATCCCGCCGCTGGGCTCTACCTTCACTCAGCAGGGAAACCCGCGGCCCACGGTGTGTCACGGGCCGCGTTTCTTCGTCGCCTCGACGACGGCCCAGAACGGGTGCTGTCGGTCGGCCCGGAGCCGCAGGTCTTCGAGCAACAGCTCGATGTCGGGCGTGATCCGGCCGGTGCGGGCCTGCCTGCCGTCGATCGTCACCGACACCGGCCGCGTGAAATCGACCAGCTCGGGGGCCAGCCACACCTTCACCCGCTCGGCGCCGCACCGCACGGTGAGACTGTTGTTGGCCCCGGTCTTGGCCTCGATCGAGAGCGGCCGGGTGTTGGCCGGCGGCGGCCAGTTGGTCGGCAGCACGACCGTCCGCGGCGGCGCCGACTCCAACTCCACCCACCAGAAGAACCGGTCCCACGGCCGCATCGACACCACGTCGATCGTCTGGGGGAAGAACGTCCGCTGCTTCCGCCCGATCCAGTCGAAGAGCCGGAGGATCTCGTCGGAATAGTGCTCGTGGCCGCGGCCGCGGTATTCGACGTAGGTGAGGTCGAAGCCGCGTTCGAGACAGCGGTCGAGGTCCACGGCGTTGCGGGCGATCGTGGTGCCGTCGAGCTCGCCCCCCACGACGTAGATCGGCAGCGACTTCGCGTTGGGCCAGTAGTGCCGCACGTAGCGGTCGGCGGTGGGCGTGATCATGACGAGCCCGGCCCAGAGATCGGGATGGGCAAGCGCCACGTCCCAGGCCGCATCGCCGCCGAGCGAATGGCCCGACAGAAACACGCGGTCGGTGTCGATCGAAAACCGTCGCAGGCATGCCCGCAGCGTGGCCAGCACGGCCGCATGCTCGCGGGCCGAGAACTCGTAGGCCGATTGCCCCTGCCGACCCCAGGCCGGCGCGATCACGATCGTGCCGTGACGCGTGGCCTGGCCGCGGCGGAGGCCGTCGGGGGCGGGCGGGCCGGCCCACCATTCGATCTGGTTGAGCGGCGTCGACACGGCCGAGTGCAGCGTGACGATCGCGGGATACCGCCGGAGCGGATCGTATTCGGGGGGCAGCTGCACGAGGCACTCGATCTCCGGCCCGCCGCCCGGCAGCGGCACCGCGAGTGAGAACAGCCCGGGGACCCGCGGCTCCGGCGGATCGAGCGGCGGCCGCATCGAGGCGGCCACGGCCGCGATCGTGGCCGCGTCGAACGCCTCTTCTTCACGGAGCTTGGCGAGCACGCCGCGGCGGGCTTCCTCGCCGTCTGACCGCAGATACTCCCGCACGAGCTCGCGCACCCGCACGCCCGAGAGGGCCACCTTCAGGTTGGCCGCGTTGCCCGGCGTCTGCAGCCAGCCGTTGATGGCCAGCGCCACCGCGCGGTCGGCGGCCATCGTGGTATCGGTGCCGAGCTGGTCGAACGTGGCCAGCCGGCCGAGCGTGGCGAACGAGAGGCCCTGCTCGATCTCGGCCACGATCGCCGTGGCGGCGGCGCGGTCGCCGGCGTCTTCGATGCCGGCCAGCCGGCCGCGCACGGCGGCCACCAGCCGCGCCGCATCCTCGCGGCGGCGGCGGTAGTCGTCCCGCGACTCTTTGACGGCCTGCAGCACCTCCGGCGCCGCGTCGTCCACCGGGAAGGCGTCGAGCATCTCGATGGCGAACCGGTCCTGCCCCGCCCTGCCCCGCAGCAGGATCTCGTCGTGCATCTGGCCGGCGGCCAATCGGGCGAGCGTCTTCCGCTCCGCCGCAAGGTGGGCGAGATCCGGAAAGTCGCGAAGCACCTCGTCGAGCTCGGCCCGGGCGTCGGCATACCGCTCGCTCTGCAGGAGTAGCCGCACGAGCCGCAGCCGCTGCTCGGAGTCGCCCCGGTCGAGATGCGTGGCGATCACGCGGGAGAGCACCTCGCGGGGAACGGACGTCGTGGCCATCCGCATGTCGAGCACGAGAGGCTTCTCGGTCTGCAGCCCCTCCACCTTGACCCACCGCGGTGTGATCTCCGTGATCCCCTGTATCAGGTCCACGCGACCTGTGGCCGTGGCGAGCGAGAGCGTGCGGCGGCCGTAGTCGTCGAACGGCGTCGCGGCCACGATCGAGCCGATCCCGACCACCCGCCGCCCCTTCTCCGGCACGAGCTGCGGAATCGTGAGCCGCTCCGTGCCGAGCGCTTCGGCCGATCGCTCGGCGCGAACGACCCGCCGCTTCGACACCATCGTGCGGGTGAGCCCGTCGTCGCACACGAGGATCGGCTGGCCCGCCTGCTGCTCCGCCGCGCCGTCTTCGAGCGGATTGTCGGCGACGCCCCCGACCATCGCGAAGCTTCCCTCGAGCACCCGGCCATCGGCGAGCTCCACACGATCGCCGCGAGCCGCCGGCAGGAGCACGACCGCGATCAGCAACGGGAGTACGACACGGCCAATCATGAGATCTCTGAATAAACGTCCGAGCCGCGAAGGAAAACGAAACAAAGACGCCACCGGGCTCGCGGTATCGTACGGCATCCTCAATCGGCGCACCGCGCAGCCGACCGGGGGCCGCGCGCAGCCGCCGGTGAATTTTGACTGGCAGAGTTGGCCCACCACATCCATCGAGCATGAATCGTCAAAATCCGCCGGCGGCGAGCACGTGCCCCCGGTCGGCGGTTTGGGCGAGTTGAGACCATCCACCGAAACGCTTGACGCCCCGCCACCACGCGACGGACAATCCTTCCTAAATCGCCCCGCCTTCCACCGGATGCCGCTGCCCTGATGAATCGCCCCGCCATCAAGACGGCCCTGCTCTGGGGCGTGACGGCCACGCTGCTCCTGCCCATCGTGCTGGCCGTGGTGCTCGGTCTCGGTGGCCTGCTCGGCGCCGTGGGGGATGCCGCCGGGGCGAAGGCCTGCAGTCGCATGGCGCTGGTCGCGGGTGCGGCCTGGCTCGTGGCGATCGTGGTCACGACCGCGACCACGGCCCTGGCCCTGCTCGATCAGCCACCGCCGCCTCGCCGATTGAATCGGCGGCGGCGCCGCCGCGAACGCCTGCTACGTCCGCCGGGTCTCGGCGAGGAGCCTGGAGAACGTCGCGGCTGACGGCCTCTCGGGCCGCGTGGACCGCAAGCCAGCCATGCCCGTTTCATTCCGTTGCACCGGCTGCCGCGCCAAACTGCACGTGCCCACCCGCTGGGCGGGAGGCAGCGTGCCCTGTCCCAAGTGCCAGACGCGGGTCGTGATTCCTGAGGGACCCGCGGATTCCCAAGGTCGACCGGCCGCCGCCTTCGAGGGCCGCACGCTGGAGCGGTCGCTCGCGAAACTCGAGCCGGCTGCCGGCGGATCGTTCGCCGATTCCAATTTCGACCTGCCGCCCGCCGAGGAACCGGTGGTGGCGGAGGGGGATGGATCGAGTGTGACACTGCCGCGGTGGGTGATTTATGCTGCGGGCATTTGCTGCGCAGCATGTGCTGCGGGCGGATTCATGCTGGGCGTGTGGTGGGCGGCGTCGGCCGTGAAACAATGACTGCACTCGTGAGTCGGCAACGCGCGTGGATTGCCGTGTCGCTCGCCGTCGCGGCCTGCTCTGCTGCGACTTGCCCCGTGCTTGCCCAGGGCGTGAGTTTTTCCAAGCAAGTGGCCCCCCTGCTGACCGCGAAGTGCGGCGGCTGCCACATCTCGGGCCGGCGCGGCGGCTTCCAGTTCACGTCGTACGAAGCCCTCATGAAGACGGGCATGGTGCAGAAGGGACAGGCAGGTTCCAGCCGTATCGTGGAGGTGATCGAGACCGGCGACATGCCCCGGGGCGGCGGCAAGGTGTCGAAGGATGAACTGAACACGCTCACCTCGTGGATCGACGCGGGCGCCCCCTTCGACGGCCCGGATCCCGCGGCGCGGTTCGTGGGCGTGCCCGCGGCGGCGGGCGGCATGCGTGCGCGGCCGCAGGAGCGGAAGGCACAGCCGCTGAAGGATGGCGAGGTGTCGTTCGCTTTCGACGTGGCGCCGATCCTGCTCGAGAAGTGCACGCGGTGCCACGGCGGGCAGCGGCCGCAGGCCGACCTCGGTCTCACCACGCTCCAGGCGCTGCTCAACGGCGGCGAAACCGGCCCGGCGGTCGTCGATGGCAAGGGGAGCGAGAGCCTGCTCGTGAAGAAACTGCTCGGCAAGGGGATCGAGGGGCAGCGGATGCCGCGAGGCGGACCGCCGCTTCCCGACGAGGACATCGCCACGATCTCGAAGTGGATCGATCAGGGAGCCAAGCTCGATCTGCTCACGTGGAACTCGCATCTCGACGACGTGGCCGCGGCGGGCCGGGCCCGGTCGCTCTCCGACGCCGAGCTCAAGCCGGTGCGGGCGAAGGCGGGTGAGGTGCTCTGGCGGATGGCGATTCCCGACGAGGACGCCCTCGTCGAGCCGCGGGAACGCGTACACGTGATGGGCAATCTGCCGGCCTCGCGGATGAAGGAGATGGCCGACGTGGCGGCCGACGCCGAGGCGGCCGTCCGCAAGGAACTCGTGGGCGGCGAGGGCCTCCTGCGAAAGGGCGGCCTCGTGCTCTACGTGTTCCGCAAGTCCTACGACTATTCGTCGCTCTGGCAGCAGACGCTCGGCGGCGAGCGGCCGAAGGGCGTGAACGGCCACGGCGGCATGATGGGCGACGTGGTCTACGGGGCGGTGCTGCTGCCCGCGACGCCACCGGATGAGGCGAGCGTGGAACTGCTGATGGCCGAGCAGCTCGCAGCGGGCGCGCTGGCCGGCCGCGGGCTTCCGAACTGGTTCGTGAAGGGGGCGGCCCGTGCCGTCGCCATGAAGGCCGTGCCCAAGGCCAAGCTCGTGAAGGACTGGAAGCGGGAGACACCCGAGGCCCTGCGGGCGATCGGCTCGACGGCCGACTTCTTCTCCGTGCATGCCGATCCGGCAATGCTCGCGGGCGCCAGCGGCGGCTTCGTGGGGGCGCTCGCCACGCCGACCTCGAAGCTCCGCCAGTTTCTCGCGCTCGTCGACGGCGGCCAGGACTTCGACACCGCCTTCGCCAACGTCTTTCGCAACAAGCCCCAGCCCCTCTTCGAAGCCTGGGCCCTCAAGGAAGCGAAGAAGAAGTAGCGGCGGGAGTGCTGCGAAACGGCGAGGCGAGCGGGTCGGTGCAAGCTCGAGGAGCATTGGGCCGCCGCGGCCCACCGCGACGAGACTTGTACCGCCCGCGAGCCGGCGGGCCAGGTTGCCGGAATCTTTCCCGAGGGAGCGGGCGGCGACACGTTTTCCACCGTAATGCCGTGGTGTCCTGGGATGCGGAGAGCTCGTTGAAATAAAACCGGGGTGGCCTTGGATCCCGGGGCAGGTGATCCGGACGCCCGCCAGTCGAAACTGACGGTGCCGGCGTGACCCGCAGCCAGAACCAATAGTCGGCCCCCAACGAGCCTCGTTAAGAGCTCACCGGCATGGAGTGGACCGCATCACGAACATGGCAGAAAACGTATCGCCGCACGCTCCTTTCGCGGGTCAGGCATCCATCGACTCGCGGCCGTGGGGCTCGAGCGACTTTGTGTTCCGCTCGAGGGCCATCACGATCATATGCCGCCGGGAACCATCTGCCGAACTGGCGATAATCGGCAGCACCTGCCGCTTGTTGGGCAGGTCGGCCCGCACGCGGAACGTGCC
>Ga0068877_10005040_pt1 | contig 10221 bp, 11 predicted proteins | sample NOAtaG_FD_66437 | JGI IMG/M metagenome (GOLD analysis project Ga0068877, IMG submission 66437) | Freshwater lake microbial communities from Lake Erie, under a cyanobacterial bloom - NOAA_Erie_Diel6S_1000h metaG | ecosystem: Environmental > Aquatic > Freshwater > Lake | place: USA: Ohio, Lake... | reverse complement strand
GTATTGCTCATTTCAGCAGGAAATTACACAAAACTGGAGTCGCGCGGGCATTTGCTTGGCGTTGAGGCGCAGGCCAATTACACCGATTACCGCTTATCTTATCGCGCGGGTGATATTTTGTGCATCTATAGTGATGCGCTTATTGAATCACCCAATGCGCAGGGCGTTGCCATGCCCGAAAAAGAAATTGCCGAGATTATTATGCGAGATACCAGCAAGCCAAGTGCGGCATCGCATTTGAAGCACATCATGACTGGGTTCTATAGTAATTATACGGACCAGCCTGCCGATGATGTTTCTATGATTGTGTGCGTGCTTTAGCCTGCGTGGCCGCACGCATGCTTGCCTGCATGAGGGCGGCGGCTAAGTCGTCTGCCGCAATCGGCTTGGGATGGTGCTTGTCTGCCCCCAGTCGCATGGCTTCTGCCACATCCACAACATCGATCGACGACGAGCAAAATAATACATAAGGGATTGCACCGTTTGGTTGAGCGCGCAGCCATCTGAGGAACTGAATCCCATCCATTTGCGGCATGTAGCCGTCGAGCAGGATTAATTCGGGCATCGGGTTAGCACGGCAATAGTCGACTGCCTCCTGACCATTGGTGCACAAGCTAGGCTCAATACCATGTTTGCGCACCTGATTACGCATGATCATGAAGTTGACAGGGTTATCTTCTACAATCAGCACGCGTGTTTGACGAAACATGGCCCTGCCCCAATGGTTGCATTAGCTGCACTGCAATATACAACCAAAAATTGAATTGTACACTATTAAATTGACCACAGATATCGCGCGCAAACCCCCATCACAGGCATGGCGCTGCGAAGGACAACATGGGTTAAGGGCATTGGGGGCTCCTCTCAATCACCATATTTTTATGCCCCCACACGAGCCCCCATTTTTGATTGGCTGGGGGTGGAATGGGGTGGATGATGGTGGAGGAAAAAGGCACCTCTCTAGCATGAGAGTCAAGGAAAATAGATATTCCTAGACTCTCTCGGAAGAGAGGTTGGCTGGGGCGCCAGGATTCGAACCTGGGATGCCGGTACCAAAAACCGGAGCCTTACCACTTGGCGACGCCCCAACACGTGCGTGGGAAAGGTTCTCTAGCAAAGCGTGGGCGTTAGGTCAATCGCCCTTGTCAGAGTTTTTTTCTGGGGCGGTGGATGCATTGGCCCATGACACGAATTCGGGATTCGCATTAGCACTGAAACTGAGGATGGCTGGGCATTCATAGGGGTGATGGGCCGCAAGGAGCGCGTGGGCGCGCGGAGCCATTTCGGCAGTGGTTTTGGCGATGAGGATGGTTTCCGTGGCGCTGGTGAGCGTGCCTTGCCACAGATAATGCGACTCAGCCCCAGTAATAAGGTTGCAGCAGGCGACGGTGCGTGCCTCAAGCAGCGCCGCGCTCGCCGCGCGGGCGGATTCAAGCGTGGGAAAGGGGCTGTAGAGAAGGGTGAGCATGGAACTATTATATCGAGTTAATCAGTGTAAGGCGGCAATTCACCTCATCAGCGAATAGGCCTGCGCGGTTATAAGATACAGGGGTGGTTGTATTGACCAGACAGTCACCAGTAACGCCGGTGCCGCCAGAATCAGGGGTTGTTAGGTCGCTCACGGCGCGAATTGCGCCTGCGCTAGGATTGCCATCATCCAGCTTTTCGTCGATATCGCCAGCTTCGCGCGGCGTTAGCCCTGCGCTTAATGCTGGGACCCCTGAAGCATTGACCGAAGCGATGCCGCCGAGATAATAGGTATTTTCTGCATTGAGGCTGTAGGCAAAATAGAAAAGACCGCGTCGCACTGTTCCCCTAGGCAGATAATTAGCCAAGGTGAAGCCCGCAACTGTGCCATCGACGTAGGTATCGGTTGCGCCAGAGATGCCGTTTGTTATTAAACCTGCCTGAGATAGATCGAGCCAGAATAATGCTGTCTCACAACCTAAATCGCGCCCGCTGGCAGTGCAGGATTCAAGAATCCCATTGCCATCGCCATGCCCTGCTGCCCCTGATCGAAGGGTAAAGGCATATTTCGTGGCACGCAGAGCGCTTAAATCCCCCGGCAAGTTAGCATATTTGACACGGAAGGCAGTTGTTGCGGCATTAAAGCGCGAGAGTTGCGAGGTGAATGAGCGTATCTCTGCATTTTTAATCATCTCGGCGCCGACCAGCACGCCGGCGACAAGAAGCCCAATGATGACGAGCACAATCGCCAGTTCAACCAAGGTAAAAGCAGCAATATCGCCAGCGCGCCGAGGCTTCATGAGGGGATGACCCATCTTTCATAAGAAGTGCCGCCCCACGAACTGTGGAGCGGCACTGATAATTGCTTCTAGATGCTCAGCAGCTTAGAAGCTGGTGCGCCATGTAACGCGGCAGTTAACATCATCCGCGGCAACGCTGAGGTTATAAGGGTTTCCAGTTGCGTTGGATACGCACACGCCAATGGCAGGAGCGGCAGCGGTTGCAGCGGCAAGAGTTCTCGCGCCTGCGAAGTTGTCATGTGCACGAAATACACCAGTGCCTGGTACGCCATCATCCACCTTTGAATCGATATTCTCGGCTTCACTGGGTGACAACGCGCCAGCTTCAGTTGTTGGCGCACCTGTTGTTACGGCTACTACGGAGATTGCTGCGATATAGTAGTAGTTACGACCATTGATAGCGGTTGCGTGAATGTCAGCACTTTCACGCAATCTCAAATTCGGCACCATATTTGCAACCGCAGCATCGTCGGCAAGAGCGGCGGCGACAGTGTTAGGAGCCGTATCAAAGCCTTCAGAGATAAACTGTGCAGAAGTTAAATCACGCCAAAAGAGTAGAGCTTCACCGCCAAGACCTTGTTTATCAGCAACCGTTGCGCCGTTTTCCAGTAAACCATCACCATCCCCCAGACCATCAGTGCCTGGACGCGCCGCTGGCGCGAGGCCAAAGTTAGTGGCGCGGGCTGCGGCTAAGTCGCCGGGGAAGCCGTCATATTTGGTACGGAAGGCGGTGGCGGCAGTATTATATTTCTCAACCTGCGAGCTGGCGTTACGAATCTCCGCCGCTTTAATCAGATCCTGTCCGACGAGCACGCCGCCGATGATGAGGCCGATGATGACGAGTACGATGGCTAATTCCACCAGCGTAAAGCCCGATTTTTTAGTGTGTTTCATAGCTAAGTTGCTCCTGACAGTTCGTTGTAATGTTATTTCACTGACCACAGGCCACAAAGGGCGTCAACCCTTTTTGGCTAGGCTGTGCATGATGCGATGCGGATTGAGACAGGTGCAGCATAATTAACACAGGCGAACCAAAGCATGTGGCGATTAAGGGGGAGTATTGCACGAATTTGTTAATAATACTTTAATAATTTCACGCGCATTTTAGCGGTATTTTACACTATTGCAGTTAGCTCGATTTGAGCCAATGCATTGGCGTCACGCGCCGAATTGTCACCCCGTCGTATGACGGGGTCTATCTTTTTTCGGTAAGATGGACCCCGCAACACGTGCGGGGTGACAGTGCGGAGAAAGCGTCAATATAGTGGCTCACATAACTTGGGGGCTGCTGCTGCGGCTTACGCCGTCATCTTCTTGATGATGTTGGTGGTGCTGTAGCCATCCTTGAGGGGAAGTAGTTCCACGCGGCCGCCGTAGGACTCAACCAACTCCCAGCCGACGACTTGTTCTTTTGTGTAGTCGGCGCCTTTCATCAGCATATCGGGCGTGAGGAGTTTTAAAAGTTCGAGCGGTGTCTCTTCGTCGAACAGCACTACCGCATCCACACAGCCAAGCGCGGCGAGCACCTGTGCACGGTCCATTTCGGCATTCACGGGGCGGGTGGGGCCTTTGAGGCCGCGCACCGACGCATCCGTGTTGAGGGCGACGATAAGCTTGTCGCAGCGCGCGCGCGCATCGCTCAGCAGTTGGATATGGCCCGCATGCATAATATCGAAGCAGCCATTGGTGAAGCCGACCGTAAGCCCATCGCGCTTCCAGTTGGTGATGGTGGCGAGTGCCGTTTCGCGCGGGAGGATTTTTTGCTGCAATGTTTGCGTGCGGTGAGTGTAAAGTGCGGCGGTGAGATCCGTGCGGTGCACCACGGCGGTGCCAAGGCGCCCCACCACACTGCCGCCCGCGAGGTTCGCGATTTCGACCGCAACTGGCATGGGCGCACCAGCGGCATAGCTGGCAGCCAAGGTGGCGATGACGGTATCGCCCGCGCCGGAGACATCGAACACTTCCGTTGCGGTGGCATCCACATGCAGCACCAGTCCTTCGGCATCGACCAAGGTCATCCCGCGTTCGCCGCGCGTGGTGAGCACGTATTGGAATTGGTGCGTGCGGCACAGCGCTTGTGCGGCGGTGATGATGGCGGCATCATCCGCAAAACTATCCACCCCACAGGCGAGCGCGAGTTCTTTGAGGTTGGGGCTGAGGACGGTGGCACCTGCATAGATCGACACATCGCGTGATTTGGGGTCAACAAATACGGGCACGCTGCGCGCGCGCGCTTCGGTGATGAGGCGCTTGCAGATAGCAGGTGTAAGAACTCCCTTGCCGTAATCGGACAGGATGATGGCTTGATGCTTCGCCAGTTCAGGCAGAAGAAGCTCAAGGATTTTATTGGCGGTATCCTCCGCAATTGCTTTTTTGGTTTCGCTATCGCTGCGCAGGATTTGTTGGCCGCCTGCGACATAACGCGTTTTCTTGGTGCTGATACGGCCGCGCTCGGTAATCAGGTAGGGCACGAGATGTTTTTCGCTGCCGACAAGGCCGGTCAGTTGCGTCGCCACCGCATCATCGCCCACCACGGCGGCGAAGGATGCTTCCGCACCGAGTGATAATAAATTGCGCACCACATTACCCGCACCGCCGAGCATGCGCTCCTCGCGCGTGGCAGTGAAAATAGGAATGGGGGCTTCGGGCGAAATGCGCTCGACATTGCCGTAAATAAAACGGTCGAGCATCACATCCCCAACGCATAACACGCGCACCGCGCCAAGGCGGTCGAGGATGCGGGTGAGCTCAGGGGCGGTGGTGGTCATCACATGCACTCCATCGTCATTGCGAGGAACGAAGTGACGCGGCAATCCATCTTCTTTCTTTTTATCCCAAAGGTGGATTGCTTCGCTATGCGCTCGCAATGACGCATATCTAGCATAAACTAAGCAGCGCTTGAATCGGAATCATCCTCGGACGATGCCTTTACAGGCGCACCGGCGGGGCGGAATTTGCTGGCCACGGCATCGAGGCTGGTTTGCATGCACAGGCCGAGCAGCACGGGGTCTTTCGGCTTGATGTTGGCAATGTTCCAGTGCGTGCGCTCTTTGATGCTCTCGATGGTTTTCTTCGTCGTACCGATCAGCTTGATGATTTGCGAATCGGGAATATAGGGATGGTTTTTGAGGATGTAGGCAATCGCCTCGGGCTTATCCTGACGGCGGGCGACGGGGGTGTAGCGCGCGCCTTTCTTTTTGCTATTAGCCATTTTCATGTGCGCGACCGCGTGGGCGCTCATCACCATACGGTAATCTTCGTCCTTCTCGGCCTGCGCGATTTCGTCGCTGCTCAGCTCACCCGCTTCGATGGGGTTTTGCCCCATGATACCAATGGCCACTTCACCATCCGCAATGCCTTGGATTTCCAGCGGGTGCATGCCGCAAAAATCGGCGATTTGCTCGAAGTTCAAGGTGGTGTTCTCAACCAGCCAGACGGCGGTGGCTTTGGGCATGAGTGGGGTGGGCATGGTTTATCTCCTAGTTTTTAATGGGCGTCATCCCGTCGCATGACGGGATCTCCTGACGCGGCATGAGCAGTAAATTTTTATCGTTTTATGCTCTGCCTATTTCGGGAGATCCCGTCATGCGACGGGATGACGGCTCAATTGGCCGTCACTTCTAATAGAATCTTGCCCATATGCAAGCGTTCTTGCATCCGATTCAGCGCTTTTTCTGCCTCAATCAGAGGAAAAATGCTGTCAATAATGGGTTTAATGGCCCCAGCGGTTGCTTCTGGCCATTCGAGTTTGGGCCACAAATGAATAAGCACAATGCGCATATACTCGGCCTTTTCCGCCGCGCTGCGGCTACGCAGGGTAGCACCACTCCACTGTAGATGGTTCATCATCAGCCGCGTCATTTTGGTGCCAGCGGGGATTTCGCTGCCCTCAAGCATGGCAAGTGTGACCATACGCCCGCCGCGGCGCAGGCAACGCAGGTGGTTGGCCAATTGCGGGCCGCCCAGTGTGTCGATAATCAGGTCGACGCCCTCGTTATCTGTCACTTCAAGCAGTTGCTCGTGGAACGGTTGCGTGCGGTAGAGCAGCGGGGCAATACCAAGCGACTGAACCAACGATGCTTTTTCAGCGCTGCCGACGGTGGCAAACACATCCGCCCCATAGGTGCGCGCAATCTGCCCCATCAACAGCCCGACGCCCGACGCACCCCCATGTAGCAGCACGCGATCGCCACGTTTCAGCCGACCTTCGCGCACCAGCGCCATGATGCTGGTGGAAGCCGCCTCGGGCAGGGTGGCGGCAGTTTTAAGGTCGATGCCAGCGGGCAGGGGCAAGGCGAGGCTGGCGGGGGTGACGACATATTCGGCATACCCACCGCCGCTGAGCAGGGCGCAGACTTCCTGCCCGAGTGAGAAACCCGTCACGCCATCGCCCATGGCGGCTACCCAGCCCGATACTTCAAGGCCGGGCAGGGGCGAGGCCCCCTCGGGTGGGGCGTAATTGCCCTCCATCTGCATCACATCGGCGCGGTTAACGCCCGCATACGCCACGCGAATGAGCAGTTCCCCCGCGCCCGCGACAGGCACAGGCAGTTCGGTGAGTGCGAGTGCGCGCTTACGAATTTCAAGGGCACGCATGGTGGTGGGTAATGGCTGAGTCATGCCAGTGTCATACCAAATTTGTCATTCCCGCGAAAGCGGGAATCGAACTGCTAATTTTTTGGGCTAGTTGCGTGAAAACATGTATAGTTCGTTTTTCCTGCTCCCCCCTTGGCGGGGGAGCCAAAATCATCCTTCATGATTTTGGTGGGGGGAAGACCGTGCAGTTAACTCCTAAGCGAGAGTATGCTTCACGGGAAGCACCCCCCACCAAATCCGAAGACGGATTTGGCTCAGTATTACTTTTTGAATCACCTCTCTCGCTTCGCTCGGGTGGCTCCCCCTCAAGGGGGGAGCAGGGATATGCACTTCGTTACTTGCCTGAGAGGTTACCATGTTCATCGACGACGACCTGCCCAAACACAAGCAACCCGAGCCATTCCCGCGCAAACTGGTGGGTAAATCGGTCGAGGAAATGCGCGAATACCGTGCCGAGCTGGTCAAGGAAATTGCCAAAATCGATGCCGAGATTGAATCGCGCGGCAGGGTTAAGGCGGCGGCGGAAGGGTTGTTTGGGTAAAACTACTCAGTTTGACTGATAACGCCAAAGCCTTGCGCCTGATAGGCTGAAACGCAAGCCCGATCCGTGCTTTTTTGCGATTGATAGCCCACAATGCTACCCTGCCATGCGTTCGAGTCGCCACCGCATGTCACTACCTGTCCTGTTTGCGGATTGCGCAACGTGGTCATTGGTGTGGTGCACGCAGCGAGTGTCGCAGCAAGAATAATCAAGCTAAGAAATTTCATAAAAGTCCCCAACGGTTGATACGGATTAGCTATAAAACTCTTCAATTTCAGTCAAAACAAAAAACGCCCCGAAGTTTCCTTGGGGTGTTTGATGTTTGTTAGAAAAACGCGGCTGACTACGCAGCGCTGTCTTTTTTCTCTTCTTTTTTCTCAGCAGCAGCGCCACCGGGGGCTTTGTTGATGGACGAAATGCCACCGAAGCGGTTGGAGAATTTCTCCATACGGCCGGTTTGGCGCAGGTTCACGCCGCCAACCCATGCGGGGTGGGTTTTAGGGTCCACGTCGAGGGTCAGCACATCGCCCTCCTTGCCCCAGGTGGAGCGTGTTTCGTAACGGGAACCATCGGTCATCACGACGGTGATGGTGTGATAGTCGGGGTGAATGCCTGCTTTAGCCATTGTTATCTCCATAAGCGCCCCGCCGATTTTGCAGCGAAACTTTGATTAGGGGCGGGTTAATAGCTTGCTGCTTGCCGTTTGGCAAGCGTCAATTGAAGGGGGTATCACCCCCTACGCGCCCAAAGCCGCTGACCCCCTCCCTTACGGGCTCGCCATGGAAGGCTACGCAAGGCTAGCCGCAACTGTTGAATTTGGCGGTGCGTAGCGGCGATGGCCGCCGCGAGCCGGAGCGAAGCGAACGAGGGGGAGCGGTAGCGGGGGCGGGACGCCCCCACGCACCGAAGGTGCAGATTAACTAATGCCCCAGAGGCCCATTGCCCTTACCAAAATTCGGTGCGCGGGCGATGGCGGCTTGCACATAAGCATGCGCGCGCACGACAGCGTCGTGAAGCGTTTGTTTTTGTGCTAAGCCTGTTGCAATTGCGGAAGCAAAGGTGCAGCCTGTGCCGTGGGTGCTCAGGGTGGCTATGCGCTTGGCGGTGAGGGTTAGTAGGTGCTTGGTGCCTGGTGCTTGGTGCCTGGTTACTAGGATATCCGTGAGCACGTCCCCCGTGCCATGGCCGCCTTTGAGCAGCACCGCTTCGCAGCCCAAGCCCAGCAATTCCTCGGCCGCGCGTTTCATGTCGGTCGCATCCGCATCGCCGGATGCAATGCTGCGGCCAAGCAGCAATTCCGCCTCGGGCAGGTTGGGGGTGATGATAGTCGCGGCGGGGATGAGCAGGGTTTTGAGCGCATGAAGCGCCGCCGCCTCCAGCAGCGGCGCACCGCCCTTGGCGACCATGACGGGGTCGACGATGAGGGGGATGGGCACAAGCGGTGAGGCTGGGCAAGCCCTCTCCCCTTGGGGGAGAGGGTTGGGTGAGGGGATGTGAAAGTTAGCCTGAGTCCTATTCGCAGCCCCCTCATCCAAACCTTCTCCCCCAAGGGGAGAAGGCTTTCCGCCTGAGTGCGCGTCGAGACAGGAGACCACCGTCTCAATCACCCCCGCCGAATGCAGCATGCCGGTTTTGATCGCATCCGCGCCGATATCGCTTAGGCACAGGTCAATTTGCTGTGCAATAAATGCTTCGGGGATGGGGTGGATGCCAAATACGCCAAGCGTGTTTTGGGCAGTGAGCGCGGTGATGGCCGTCATGGCGTAGCCGCCCAGCGCGCTTACGGTTTTAATATCGCCTTGAATGCCGGCGCCGCCGCCGGAATCGGAGCCAGCGATGATGAGGACGCGGCCTGAGGGGGGTGAATGGTGAGTAGGTTCCGTCATTGCGAGCGATAGCGCGGCAATCCATCTTGGCCACGCAAAGAAAGGTGGATTGCCACGTCGCTAACGCTCCTCGCAATGACGAATTTCATAATTACGCCGCTACTTTCTGAATCATCAGCCCAGCCAATTCCTCGGCCATCGCTTCAATCTCGCCGCGCTTTTCGCCCTCGATCATGATGCGAATCAGCTGTTCGGTGCCCGAAGGGCGCACGACGATGCGGCCTTCCGTGCCAAGCTGCTGCTCGATGCGGGCGATGGCGGATTTCACATCCGCGCGGGCGAGTGGCGAGGCGCCGCTATATTTCACGTTCTTGAGTAATTGCGGCACGGGCTCGAACATTTTCATGGCGGCGCTGGCGGGCTTGCCCGATTCCATCACCGCGGCGAGGATTTGCAGGCCCGCAATCAGCGCGTCGCCAGTTGTCGAATAATCCCCCAAAATGAGGTGGCCGGATTGCTCGCCGCCGATATTGAGGCCGTGTTCCTTCATCGCCTCCATCACGTAGCGATCGCCCACTTTGGTGCGGTGAAGGGCAATGCCGCGCGCGCGCAAAAACCGCTCGAGGCCAAGGTTGCTCATCAGCGTGGCCGCAATGCCGCCGCCTTTCAAGGTGCCCGTGCGGTTGGCGTAATCGGCAATCATCGCCATCAATTGGTCGCCGTCTTTCACTTCGCCTTTTTCATCGACGACGACGAGCCGATCCGCATCGCCATCGAGCGCGATGCCGATATGCGCGCCCTCGCGCAGCACCGCCTCGCTGAGGGATTGCGGATGGGTGGAGCCGCACGCTTTGTTGATATTCGTACCGTTGGGCGACACATGAATCGACACCACCTCGGCGCCCAATTCCCACAGAATAATCGGCCCCACTTGATAGCCCGCACCGTTCGCGCAATCGATGACGATTTTCATGCCATCCAGCCGCAGATG
>Ga0068877_10005039_pt1 | contig 10222 bp, 10 predicted proteins | sample NOAtaG_FD_66437 | JGI IMG/M metagenome (GOLD analysis project Ga0068877, IMG submission 66437) | Freshwater lake microbial communities from Lake Erie, under a cyanobacterial bloom - NOAA_Erie_Diel6S_1000h metaG | ecosystem: Environmental > Aquatic > Freshwater > Lake | place: USA: Ohio, Lake... | reverse complement strand
TGATCAGCTCGTCCGGATCCGTACCGGCATGCGCTTGAAGCCGTTCACCAGATTGGAGCGAATACGGGCAGGCGGAGCAGTTTCTTCGATTCCCGCAAGGCTTCGGAACAGCTCCTCGAAAAATACTCTCGCTTCAAGACGTGCGAGGTTCGCGCCGAGGCAGAGATGGATGCCATGCCCGAACGCGAGGTGCGGATTCGGGCTGCGGCGGATGTCAAACGTCATCGGGTCGCGGAAGACGCGCTCATCAAAATTCGCCGAGGTATAGAGCATCAGAACCCTGTCACCTTCGCGGATGCTCTGGCCGTGGAGTTCGGTGTCACGGGTCGCGGTACGCCGGAAGTGGTGAAGGGGCGAACTCCACCGCAGCATCTCCTCGATGGCGAGAGGAAGGGCGGACGGATTGGCGCGGAGCTCTGCGAGCTGATCCGGGCGCTGCAGCAGCTCGTGCATCCCTGTCGACATCATCGCGCGCGTGGTTTCGTTGCCTGCGACAGTGATCTGCACGAACAGCGAGGCGAACTCCGCCTCCGTGACGGTGTGTCCGTCGACCTCCACGTTGATCAGGAGCGAGATCAGGTCATCGCCGTCCTTGCCTTTGCGCTCGGCGGCAAGCGAGTAGCCGTACATCCCCATGTCCATCGATGACTGGCGCTGTTGCTCGGGCGTGCAGCCGATGTCGGGATCGGTGGCGGATGTCGAGTGGTCCGACCACTCGCGGATCTGTTCCCACATGTGCTCCGGCACGCCCATCATGCTGCAGATCACTGCCGTGGGCAGTTTGCCGGCGATGTCGTAGACGAAGTCGCACTCTTCACGTTCGCGTGCGGCGGCCAGGATCGCTCGGGTGATCTCGCGGATGCGCGGCTCCAACTGTTCGAGCATCCGCTGCGTGAAGCGCTCGATGACGATCCTGCGCAGCGGCCCGTGGCGCGGAGGGTCCATCCCGAGCAGCTGGTTGCGCGTCTCTGCGATGATCTCCGGCGGGAGTTCATCGACCATCACGAAGCCGCGTTCGGCAGAGAAGGTCTTGTGGTCGCGCGAGACCGCCACAACGTCGGCGTGGCGGCTGATGATCCAGAAGCCGCCGCCGTCGGGGTGCGCATGCCAATAGACGGGCGCGTGGTCTCGCAGCCAGCGCATGGCGTCATGGGGGACGCCTGCAGCATAGACGTCAGGCGAGTAGAGTTCGATCGAGGGGGCGTTCAAGATGCGGCTCAGCCGAGGATGTCGCTACGCGAGAGCTTGTGCCCTTGCGCCGCCGCGAGAGCAAGATACTCCGCCAGCTGTGTGTGTGCGTCCGAGATTCCCCAGATGCTGCCGTCTGGCAGGCAATGCACCAGGCTGCCGTCGATGAAGAAAATCACCTCCGCTGTCTCAGTGGCGTCTGCGGGCACATAAAGGGTGTGTGCGGTGTTGGCCGGTTCGCGGACCAGTGAGCCCGGCGTCGAGAGGAACTCGCTTTCGCGGTAGCCCCATCGTCCCTGCAGAGTGAAGGCGAAGACCCCGCCGCTGTGCCTGTGTGTGGGGAGCTCTGTGCCCGGCGGAAAGCGGTTCATGCTCACCCAGTGTCCGGTGTCGTCGTTCACACGGAGCAATTTCATCGCCACGCCACCTCCCTGTTCCACCCAGGGCAGGGTGTGGTGGTTCAGGTGGGCCGAGGACAGCGGCGTTTCCGGAAGTCCCTTCGTGCTCACGGGTGGCGGTAGCTCGATGCTGTTCATGCACGTTCCCTGACGGTGTTGTGTGGTCACGCCGGTTTATAGCCGCGCTGGGTGTGCCCGGTAAACGGTTGGCGCATTACCGCACGGCAAGGAGCCTGCCGAAGGGTTGGGCTCAGCGCGCGGTATCTGCCGTCAAGCCAGGCGCCAGGCGTATCAGCGCGGGTTGCGCACCTTCGATATGCCGTGCGGGAAAGTTGGAATTGGTGGTGTACACCGTGCCGTCCTCGGCGATGCCGATATCCCGCGTGTAGGTGCCTCGTCTTGGCAGCGTATAGCGGCGCCAGTCTCTTGTGGCGACGTTGAAGCCGAAAAGCGCATCCGACTGGCTGCCCGTTACCCAGACGACGCCACGCGTATCATCGATGCCGAGGCCGTAGGGCGTCTCTCCGGCAACGGGCAGGGGGAAAGTCTCGAAGCGCCTTTTGCCGGCGTCATAGCGCGCCAGCACCCCCCCGGCGAAGCCGGTGATCCACACGTTTCCGTCGCCATCGCTGCGTATCCGGCGCGGCCCGGCGAAGGGCGTTGGGATCATCTCGACACCGAAGCTGAGCGGATCGATGCGTGCGATGTCATCGGCGTTCACGCGTGTCACCCACACCGTACCATCAGGTCCGATATCGAGGTCGTATGGCAGGGGAAAACCCGAGCTTGCAAGGTCGTTTCTGGGCAGGTCACCCCCCCTCCCGCTGCCCAGTGACCACTGGGCAAACCAGATGAGGGCGCTGTCGAGCCATCCGCGCGCCGGAAGATCGATATAACGAAACGTCCGTGCGGCACGATCGAAGATGCCCACCTTGGAGCTCAACGAAAGCGTAAACCACGCGCGGTCCTGCGCATCAAAGCGTATGCCCTGGGGGTAGAAACCTTCTTGCAGCCGCCACTCCATGAATTGCTTGCGCAGAGGGTCGAATTCGATCAGGGCTTGCTGGTTGGGGGTGGTAATGAAAATGTGGCCATCTGCCGGCGACAACGCGAGCGAGTGTGCGCCGTAAAGATTGTCTACCTTGGGCACCCCCCCTGCGAGGCGGTTGCCCAACACGCCGCCAGTACGCGCATCTGCCGAGTGTGGCAGTCGATAGACCGTTACGGCATCCGCTAGCGGATCGACCTCGTAGATCCGGTCCATCAAATTGTCCCCCGAGTACACGAGACCGTTGGGGTGCAGCAGAACGTCGTGGAGCTGGGAAGCGGCGTCACCTATTGGCCATTCGGTGACCACTGCGTGTGTGGCGGCTTCGGTCAGTGGAGGGCCAGGTGGCAATCCCGCTTGCCGCAGCTCCGTGAAACGCCGTCCCAGGTACTCCGCAAAGGGCTTGCGTTGGCTGTCTGCCAGCAGTGCGCCATAGCGGTTCATGCGATCCATCACGTCTCGCCACTGTTCGGGGCTGCGCTCGGTCCGGATGAAGCCTGAAGCGCCCTGGTGGCACTGGGTGCAGTGGCGAAGGAAGTGCTGTCTGGCTGATGCATCGCCATCGAAATCGAGTTGTGCGATCCAGTGACTCGATGGCAGAGCTGCGGCGCGTGCAGCACCGTCTGTTTCGATTTCCATCCGGATCTCAGGAACGGAGCCGGCCGTGATGTCGTCCAGGCGCACGTCCCGGTATCCGATCTTGCGAGCCACGAGACTGATGGCGCCACTCCCCGCCACATTGTCAGGCAGGCGCACGGTGCCGGAGGCATCGGTGAACACGGTTAGCGACGGATGGAGTGCAGTGCGCACCCCCGGTGCGGGGTAGCCGTCGTCCGAGGTGTCCTGCAGGCGCGTGGCGGGTGGAAGGCGCGTCACCATCACCCCCACCAACGGTGTTCCTGCGGGATCGCGCACCCGCAAATCCAGTGCTGCGAGCCCCCCGGCCTGCAGTGCCACGAGCAACGCACAAACGAGGCGCCGGGCAGACGTCTGGTGTTCTCTCGGAAGGCGGAGGCGGCGCATGCGTGGCATGGTGCCCCGAGCGCCCGACTCGCGCAATGATCCGCAGGGCTCATGCAAGCCGTAAACGGCAGTTGATCGCCGCACTGCCGCGTTATAGTGCGATCACCTCAGAGGAATGCCGGCATGGAACAACTCACGACCATCGAACTCTCGAAGGAATATCTCAAGTTCTCGGCGGCGCACTTCACGGTGTTTTCCGCAACCGAACGTGAGCGCCTGCACGGCCACAACTTCAAGGTTTCCGCTCGGGTCACCGCGCCTGTCGGCCTGAACGGCATGTGCTTCAGCTATCGCATTCTGAAAGACAAGCTGGAAGCCCTCTGCGCCAGCCTTGACGAGTACCTGCTGCTCTCTGCCGAATCCCCGCACTTGCGCGTCACGGAAGAAGGCGAGAACTACCGCGTGGAGTTCAACAACGAGACCATGCACTTCCTGAAGGCCGATACGCTGCTGCTGCCCGTGCGCAACGCCACCGTCGAGGAGTACTCGCGGTATATCCTCGAGCGTTTGCTTGAGGACCGCGAGCTCATCGATGGTTACGATATTCGCGAAGTGGGGATCAAGGTGTCCTCGGGTCCCGGGCAATGGGGCTCGGCACGCTGGAGAAAAGGGAAAGCTTCATGAACGCGTCCACACTTGTCATCACCGGTGCTAGCCGCGGCATCGGGCTCGCAACAGCGGAGTTGTTTGGCCGAGAGGGCTGGCGGGTCGTCAACATCTCGCGCAGCCCCATTCCGCTGAGCGCTGCGATACAACTGGATATCGATCTTTCTGACCCGGCGTGGGAGAGCGCCCACGCACAGGCGCTCCTTGACGCTGTTGCAGACAGTGCGCGCATTGCGCTCGTCCACAATGCAGGCCTGCTCGGCAAGGACAGCGTGCCCACGCTTGACGCCACGCACCTGTCGCGAGCACTGCAGGTCAATGTGATCGCGCCGCAGCAATTGAATCGTCTGCTCCTCCCCGCCATGCAGTCCGGCTCCTCGATCACCTACGTAGGCTCCACACTCGGCGAGAAAGCGGTCGCAGGCGCGTGTTCGTATGTGGTGTCGAAGCACGCACTGATCGGTCTCATGCGTGCCACCTGTCAGGATCTGGCCGGGCGTGGCATCCACACCGCATGCGTATGTCCCGGATTCACCGACACCGAGATGCTCCGCGCACATGTGGGGGCAGACGAAGCCGTGCTGGGCTCGCTTGCTGGAAGCATGACCTTCGGACGACTGATCAGACCCTCGGAGGTAGCAGAGGCCATCCGTTTCTGCGCCCTCAGCCCCGTCATCAACGGTTCCGTGATTCATGCCAACCTCGGCCAGGTAGAGCGCTGAAGCCATCGTACGGGCAGAGAGATTGTCCCTGCCGGGTGGGCTCGGCTACATTTGGCGCCGCCGTCCACTGAACCCCTGAGCCCACGAGGAGAGATCCATGAAGAGAATGTTCACCCTGGCCGCCGCCCTGACCCTTCCTGTGCTGGCGGGCGCCGCGCAAGCCGCTTGTACCCTTGAGGCCGAGCCGGCAATTCCGGATGGCAAGACGGCCACTCTGGACCAGATGAAAGCCACACAGGCGGCTGTGAAGGTGTACGGCGAGGACTATCGCAAGTGCCTGGATGCTGAAGCGGCTGCAGCCGATGCTGCCGCACCCAAGGATGAGACTGAAGACGCCAAGAAAGCGCGTGCTGCCGCCACTGCCGCTGCCTACAACGGGTCGATCGACAAGCACACCGCGCTTGCTGCGAAATTCAACGACGCCGTGAAAGCCTATAAGGCAGCCCAGGCAAAGTGACCTGATCCCCGCCCCGCGGCGCCGGCATATGGCCGGTGCCGTCACCGGGGGCGCCCGTCGTGCAGGAGCCCCTCATGTCAGATTCCGCTCGTAAGGATTCTCCGGAGCAGGCGGCGTTCCGCGCGCACTGCCGGAAGTGGTTAGAGGCGAATATTCCGCCACCTTCGCCGGTCAGGCTGCCGCAGTCGGCGCTCGAGATCATGACCCGCGAGCAACTCGACTACCTCAGCGCCTGGCAGAAAGCAGCCTACGACGCGGGCCTTGTCGGGTGCGATTACCCGGTGGAGCACGGCGGCGGTGGGCGCACTGACTGCCAGCGTGTCGCCAACGAGGAAATGCAGCGCTCCGGTGCGCCGTATTTCCCCAATATCATCGGTCTTGGTATGGCCGCACCCACCGTGTTCTATCACGGCTCCGATGCCTTGAAACGACAGGTCCTGCCAGCCTTGCTCTCGGGGGAAGAGATCTGGTGCCAGGGTTTCAGCGAGCCGGGTGCCGGCTCCGATCTCGCGAGCGTGCAGACCTTCGCGGAGCGCCGGGGCGATCGCTGGGTGATCAACGGCCACAAGGTCTGGACCTCGCTCGCGCACTTCGCGAGCTGGATGATCCTGCTGGCACGCACCGACAAGTCCTCGAAATACGATGGCCTCAGCTATTTTGTAGTCCCGATACGCGCGGCGCTTGGCAAGGGCGTGAGGGTGCGCCCGCTGATCAAGATGACCGGCGAGACGGGTTTCAACGAGGTGCTCTTCGAAGACCTCGAAATCGATGACGGCTTGCGACTCGACGAGGTGGGGAAGGGCTGGACGGTTGCCATGACCACGCTCGCACACGAGCGCGGCGCCGGCATCCTCGTGACGCCGCAGTCGGGCGGATCACGCCGTGGCGACGGCGATGCCGGACTCGTGAGCGCGCTCGTTGAACTCGCACGCCAGAGTTGGCGCAACGGCCAGTGCGCCGCTGATGATCCGGTGATCCGGGATCGGCTCGCGCAATTGCTGGTGCGTGAGGAGGGCTTCAGGCTGAACCTCAAGCGTGCCCGTGTGGCCGGGCTCACCGATCACCCGATGCGGCTCGCGCTGCAGTACAAGCTGCTGATGAGCGAGATCGCGCAGGAGGCCGGGCGCCTGGGCATGGACATCGCGGGCAACGCGGGTTCGCTGTACGTCTCGGATCCTGCAGCGCCGCACGCGGGGCGCTGGCCGCTTGCGTATATGAATTCCTTCGGATTCACCATTGCCGCGGGCACCAGCGAGGTGCAGCGCAACATTCTCGGCGAGCGGGTCCTCGGGCTCGCGAAGACCAAGTAGCGCTGATCGCAGCCGTCACTGCAGCAGGGGAATCTCATGTCCAGTCCGTCGAATTTCGGTTTCGGTGAAGAAGAGCAGGCTCTGCGGGACGCCGCGCGAAAGTTCCTGACCGAGCAACTTCCCACCGACCGCCTGCACCGTCTCGTGGCAGCGCGCGATGCCTCAGGGCCAGCATGGGAGCCGGCGCTCTGGCGGCAGATGGGCGAACTCGGCTGGACCGGCGTCGGCGTGCCCGAGCGTTGCGGTGGCGTGGGTATGTCAACCGTCGCGGCTGTGGCGCTGGCAGAAGAGGCGGGCAGGGCGGCACTGCCGTCCCCGCTGATCGGCACCCTGCAGGCGAGCGCCGTGCTGGCGGCCTGCGGCAGCAGTGCAGCCGATGCCCTGCTCGCAGAGATTGCGCAGGGTGAGTCGGTGGCGCTCGCGATCACTGGGCAGCGTGGTGCCTGGCGCGGTGATGCCTGCGATGTCGAATACCGTGACGGTGCCTTGCACGGCATGGCGTACTGGGTGCAGGACGCGGCAAAGGCAGGTGTTTTCCTCGTGAAGGCGCGCGGCGCCACCGGGGCTGGTCTGTATGCCGTGCGCGCAGCTGCGCCGGGTTTGGCCGTGCTGCCCGATGCGATCGTGGACCTCACGCGGGATCAGGGAAGGTTGTCGCTCGAGGCAGTACCCGCTGTCGAACTCGCGCCGCCCGGTGCAGCCGCTGCGGCGATTGCCGCGGCCGAGCCCGCGCTTTTCACGCTGGTGGCGGCGGATCTCTGCGGCGCCGCTGAGTGGCTTCTCCAGACCACCGCCGAGTACGCGCGGGTGCGTCAGCAATTCGATCGTCAGATCGGCTTTTTCCAGGCTGTGAAGCACCCGCTGGTGGATGCCATGATCGCCATCGACAGCGCGCGTTCACATGTCTATAACGCGGCGGCGGCCATCGACCACGACCCAGCCACTGCTCTGCGCGTTGCGCATATGGCCAAGGCTGCAGCATCAGATGCCGCAACTTTCGGCGCCAGCCGTGCGGTGCAGTTCCACGGTGGTATCGGCTTCACCTGGGAGTGCTACGTGCAGGTGTATTTCAAGCGGCAACTGCACAATGCGTCGCTGTTCGGTGATGCCGCGTGGCACAGGGCCTCTCTGGCAGACGTGTTGTTCGCTGCAGCCTGAGACGGCTCTCTCAGACGTTCGCGCGCGCCTGGCGGATGAGGTCGGCGATTGCCGTGAAGAATCCGGGCTGACCGGCGCCGCGGCGCCACACCAGCCCGATGCTTCGGTGTGGTGCGGGTGAATCGAAGGGAATGAAGCGCAAACTCCGCGGCGCATCCTGCATGGCCATCTCCGGCACCAGCGTGATGCCGAGGTCGGTGGACACCATCTGCATCAGCGTGGGCAGACTGGTGGCGCGGAAGTCCCGTGATTCTTCCAGCGCGTTCATCTTGCAGAAATCGAGCGCCTGTTCCCGCAGGCAGTGGCCCTCGTCCAGCAGGAGCAGCGGGTGCTCCGTGAGGCACTCCACCGATACCGCCTGCCGTTGCGCCAGGGGATGTGTGGCGCTGGTCGCAAGCAGGAAGGGCTCGTCGAAGAGCGGACAGCATTCCAGATCGTCACCTGCCACGGGCAGCGCAAGCAGTGCCAGATCGAGCTGCCCCCGGCGCAGGCGCAGCAGCAGTTGCTCGGTCTTGTCCTCGAGCAGCAGCAGCCGCAAGCGCGGGAACGTGGCGTGTATCGCCGGCACGATGCGCGGCAGCAGGTAGGGCGCCAGGGTAGGGAATGCCCCCAGCCGATACTGCCCTGCAGACGGGTCTTTGAGGCGCTTGGCGGTGAGCTGGAGCTCCTCGTAATCGCGCAGCAGCACCCGCGCCTTGTCCACGATCTGCTCGCCGGCAGATGTCACCAGCACGCGCCGCCCCGAGCGCTCGAAGAGCTCCACCCCCAGGTAGTCCTCAACCTTCCGGATCTGCATGCTGAGCGTGGGCTGGCTCACATGGCAGCGATCAGCGGCCCGTCCGAAGTGCTGCAGCTCCGCAACGGCAACGACGTACTGCAGGTCACGGAGATTCACGCCCGCGAACTCAGTCGAGATCGCCCGCCAGCGATGCCCTTACAGCGGCCTCGCTGATCGCAGTTTCGTAGCGGTAGCGCGGGTGGTCGATGCCGAACGCGAGTTCCGCCCCGGCACGCAGCGCGGCCTTCGCGTCGGCATCCACCGGAAAACGCAGGAAGTGCACGGCAGAGGTTTTCTCGTCGTCCGAGCGCTCCATGTCCTCGTCGGCTACGACTGCGATGCGGCGCTCGCCGATCCGTGCATAGACGGCGTGCTCCACGGCCCGAAGGTACTTCAGTTGTACACGGCGCTCTTCTGCGTCAGGGAATTCCACGAGCATGGTGGCGCGCCAGTCGCTGCCGGCGGGGATCAACGGGTTGTAAGCATCGAGCTCCTCCTGAATGGCGGCAGGGTCAGAGGTTTTTTCGATGCGTAGCATCTCGAGAATCTGGTACTTCACCGTGTCACGGTTCTCGAAGATCAGCGTGACATTTTCGCCGATGCGTACTTGGCGCGCCTTTTTGGCTGCGATCACAGCGGCGCGCAGTGCATCACGCGTGGCGGCGTATTCCTCGACGGACGGGAGGTCGGAAAGTTGCAGGGGAGCACTCATATCTGATCCTCAAATGCCGTAGGCGCGGCGCAACAGGCTGAGCGGGTGCGCGGGCTGCTCTTCCTGGCCCATGGCGTGCGCGATATGGGCGCCGGCCATGGGGCAGTCGCTGGTGAGCGATGCCGGGTCGAACTGCTTCACCTGGTTCACCACGGGTTTCACGATCTTCATCGAGCGGTCGTGCGTTTCCTTGCGGACCGCATAGGTGCCGTCGTGACCCGAGCAGCGCTCGATGGCTTTCACCTCGGTGCCGGGGACGAGCGACAGCACTTCGCGCGTCTTGAGTCCGATGTTCTGCACGCGCTGGTGGCAGGCGACCTGATAGGCGACCTTGCCCAGTGCTTGCGTGAAGTCCGTGCGGAGCAGGCCCGCCTTGTGGCGGTGCATCAGGTACTCGAAGGGGTCGAAGATGTTCGCCTTGACCAGTTGCACGTCCGCGTCGTCCGGGAACATCAGCGGCAATTCCTGCTTGAACATCAGCGTGCAGGAAGGGATGGGTGCCACGATGTCCCAGCCATCGCGGATAGCAGCCGCCAGAATCGGGATGTTGTGCTCCTTCAGTGCCGCCACGGAGGGCAGGTCTCCCAGTTCGAGCTTGGGCATGCCGCAGCACTTCTCACCCTGCACGAGCTTGGCGGGAATACCGTTATGCTCGAAGACCTTGAAGAGATCTTCGCCCATCTGCGGCGTGTTGTATGTGCCGTAACACGTGCCGAAGACCGCGACGCGCCCGCGCGTCGGGCCTGCGGCCTGCACCGTGGCCTGTGAGGGCTGGTGCTTTTTCATGCGTCGCGTGAGCGTTTTGCTGTCGTAGGTGGGCAC
>Ga0068877_10005036_pt1 | contig 10225 bp, 9 predicted proteins | sample NOAtaG_FD_66437 | JGI IMG/M metagenome (GOLD analysis project Ga0068877, IMG submission 66437) | Freshwater lake microbial communities from Lake Erie, under a cyanobacterial bloom - NOAA_Erie_Diel6S_1000h metaG | ecosystem: Environmental > Aquatic > Freshwater > Lake | place: USA: Ohio, Lake... | reverse complement strand
CGTCGTCGATCATAGGCCGCGCTGACCCGGCGCCGCGGCAGCCCCGTACCCCCAAGCGAGGAAGGCACCCCATGTACACGCAGGCGATGGATGTCGCCCCGAAGGACGAGCGCAAGGTCGTGCGCAGCGCCGAGGAGGCCGCCCTGGAGGCGCGCTTCGAGGCCCGCATCGACGAGGGCGCCTTCATCGAGGCCAAGGACTGGATGCCCGAGCACTACCGGCGCACGCTGGTGCGGCAGATCAGCCAGCATGCCCACAGCGAGATCGTCGGCATGCTGCCGGAGGGCAACTGGGCGACGCGCGCGCCGACGCTTAAGCGCAAGGCGATCCTGCTGGCGAAGATCCAGGACGAGGGCGGGCACGGCCTGTACCTGTATGCGGCGGCCGAGACGCTCGGCACCAGCCGCGACCAGCTGCTCGACGCGCTGCACTCCGGCAAGGCCAAGTACAGCAGCATCTTCAACTATCCGACGCTGACCTGGGCCGACATCGGCACGATCGGCTGGCTGGTCGACGGCGCGGCCATCATGAACCAGGTGCCGCTCACCCGCTGCAGCTACGCGCCCTATGCGCGCGCGATGGTGCGCATCTGCCGCGAGGAGAGCTTCCACCAGCGCCAGGGCTTCGACAGCCTGCTGGTGATGATGCACGAGGGCACCGACGCGCAGCGCGCGATGGTGCAGGACGCGGTGAACCGCTGGTGGTGGCCGAGCCTGATGATGTTCGGGCCGCCGGACAAGGACAGCGTGCACGGCGCGCAGAGCGCGCGCTGGGGCATCAAGCGCATCAGCAACGACGACCTGCGCCAGAAGTTCGTCGACGCGACGGCCGAGCAGGCCAAGGTGCTCGGCGTGACCCCACCCGACCCGCTGCTGAAGTGGAACGAGGAGCGCGGGCACTACGACTTCGGCCCGATCGACTGGGACGAGTTCTGGCGCGTGGTCGGCGGCAACGGGCCATGCAACCGCGAACGGCTCGCCGCGCGCGTGAAGGCGCACGAGGACGGGGCCTGGGTGCGCGAGGCGGCGCTGGCCCACGCGCGCAAGCGTGCGACGCGCCAGGAGGCTGCGTGATGGCCACCGCCGACGTCCGCGACGAGTGGCCGCTGTGGGAGGTGTTCGTGCGCACCCGCGCCGGCCTCGACCACAAGCACTGCGGCAGCCTGCACGCCCCCGACGCGAAGATGGCGCTGCAGCTGGCGCGCGAGGTCTACACCCGGCGCATGGAAGGCACCAGCGTGTGGGTCGTCCGCAGCAGCGACATCACCGCCAGCGACCCGGCCGACAAGGGCCCGCTGTTCGACCCGGCCGAGGACAAGGTGTATCGCCACCCGACCTTCTACGAGTTGCCGGAATCGGTCAACCACATGTGAGGGCAGGGCGATGGCCGCGACCGCCGAATCGATCCGCCTCCAGGTCACTCCCGAGGTGCAGTACGTGCTGCGCCTGGGCGACACCTGCCTGGTCCACGCCCAGCGCCTGGCCGAGTGGTGCGGCCACGGCCCCGTGCTGGAGGAGGACATCGCGCTCACGAACCTCGCGCTCGACCTGATCGGGCAGGCGCGCGCGCTGCTGACGCACGCCGCCGCGCTCGAGGGACAGGGCTTCGACGAGGATCAGCTCGCCTTCCTGCGCGAGGAGGACCAGTTCTTCAACCTGACGCTGGCCGAGCTGCCGATGAGGAAGGGCGGCGCGCACTCCCCGGGCGCCGACTTCGCCGACACGGTGCTGCGCAACTTCCTGCTCTCGACCTGGCTCGGCCTGTGCTGGCAGCGCCTGCAGGGCTCCTCCGATGCGCAGCTGGCCGCCATCGCGGCCAAGGCGCTGAAGGAGTCGGCCTACCACCGGCAGCATGCGGCCGACTGGGTGGTCCGGCTGGGCGACGGCACCGAGGAGTCGGCGCGCCGCCTGCGTGCCGCGCTCGACCGCGTCTGGCCGTACACGAACGAGCTGTTCGTGCACGACGCGGTCGACGATGCCGCCGTCGCCAGGGGCCTGGGCCCGGCGCGCGACACGCTGGCGGCCGACTGGCAGCGCGAGGTGGCCGCGGTCTTCAACGAGGCCGGGTTGACGATGCCCCCCGCATCGCCCTTCGCGAGCACCGGCACCCGGGGCGTGCACGGCGAGCACATGGGCTTCCTGCTGGCCGAGATGCAGAGCCTGCAGCGGCGCTACCCCGGGGGACGTTGGTGAGCGTCGCCGCTGCGCAGAGCGACCGCATCGCCACGGCGTGGGCGGTGCTGGACACCGTGCCCGACCCCGAGGTGCCGGCGCTGTCGCTGCGCGACCTGGGCGTGATCCGCGACGTGCTGTCCCGCGACGACGGCGGCCTGGAGGTCGTGCTGACGCCCACCTACAGCGGCTGTCCGGCCACCGAGGTGATCGCCGCGAGCGTGCGCGGCGCGCTGGAGGAGGAGGGCCTCGGCCCCGTAACGCTGACCCAGCGCCTGGCGCCGGCGTGGACCACCGACTGGATCAGCGAGGCCGGGCGGCGCAAGCTGCGCGAGTACGGCATCGCCCCGCCGGGCCCGGCGTCGTCCTGCGGCGCCACGGCACCGGTCCGCATCCTGGCGCGCGGCATCGACTGCCCGCGCTGCGGCAGCGGCCGCACCGAGCGGCTGGCGGCCTTCGGCTCCACGGCCTGCAAGGCGCTCTACCGCTGCCTGGACTGCCGCGAGCCGTTCGAACACTTCAAGCCGATCTGAGCGTCGGCGCAGCGTCAGGAACCCACCGATGAGCGGACTGCACTTCCACCCGCTGCGCGTGCGCGACGTCCGGCCCGATGCCGAGGACGCGCTTGTCGTCACCTTCGACGTCCCCGAGGCCGAGCGCGACGCGTTCCGCTTCGCGGCCGGCCAGTACCTGACGCTGCGCCGGCCCGGCGCCGAGCTGCGCCGCTCGTACTCCATCTGTGCGGCGCCCGGCGAGTCGCTTCGCGTGGGGGTGCGCAGGGTGCCGGGCGGGGCCTTCTCGGGCTGGCTGCACACGGCGCTCGCGCCCGGCGACACGCTGGAGGCCATGGAGCCCCAGGGCCGCTTCGGTGCCGCGCTGGCCCGCCGGCCGCACCACGTGCTGGCGGTGGCCGGCGGCAGCGGCATCACGCCCATCCTGTCGATCGTGAAGGCGGTGCTGGAGGACGACCCTGGCGCACGCGTGACGCTGCTCTACGGCAACCGCAATGCGGCCAGCACGATGTTCAAGGAGGAGCTGGAAGATCTCAAGAACCGGCACCTCGCGCGGCTGGCTGTGCACGCGGTGTTCTCGCGCGAATCGGTGGACTCCCCGATCGCGGGCGGCCGGCTCGACGCCGACCGGATCGCGAGCTTCCTGCGCCTTGCCGGTGGCGTCGAGTGCATCGACGAGGCCTTCATCTGCGGCCCGCACGCGATGAACGACGAGGTGGAGGCGGCGCTGAAGGCGCTCGGCCTGGCGCCCGGGCGGATCCACGTCGAGCGCTTCGGCATCCCGCCGGGCGCCGAGGCCGCCGCGCTGCACGAGCCGCAGGCCGGCGACGCCACCGGCGCGCGCATCGCGATCGTGCGCGACGGTCTGACGCGGGAGGTGGCCTTCACGGCCGCCGACCAGAGTATCCTGGCCGCCGCCTCCCGCGCCGGCCTCGACGTGCCGTACTCGTGCAAGAGCGGCGTGTGCGCGACCTGCCGCGCCCGCGTGCTGGAGGGGCAGGTGCGCATGGACCGCAACTTCGCGCTCGAGAAGGACGACCTGGACGCCGGGTTCGTGCTGACCTGCCAGGCGCACCCGCTGACCGACCGCGTCGTGGTCAGCTTCGACGAGCGCTGAGCGGCCCGGGCCGCTGCCGGGCACGCGGGGCAGGCGTGGCGCGACCGCGATCGGCCGGGTACGACGGGCAGCGCGAGCAGATCCTGGCCGCGGCCGCCGCCCTGTTCGCCCGTCAGGGTTACCCGGCGACGACGATGAACGAGGTTGCGGCCGCCTGCGGCGTGCGCAAGCCCACGCTCTATCACTACGTGCGGGACAAGCATGACCTGCTGGCCCAGATCGCGCGCAGCCACGTGCAGCGGCTGGAGTCGCTGGTGGCGGAGGTGGCGGCACTCGGCCTGGCGCCCGAGCCGCGGCTGCGGGAACTGGTGCGCCGCTTCATGCAGGCCTACGAGCGCGCGCAGCACGAGCACCGCGTGCTGACGGAGGACGTGAAGTTCCTGCAGCCCGAGGCGCAGCGCGAGGTCCTCGACGGCCAGCGGCGCGTGGTGGCGGCGTTTGCCGAGGTGCTGGCCGAGCTGCGCCCCGACCTCGGTGCCGCCGCGCTGGCACGGCCGCTGGCGATGCTGCTGTTCGGCATGCTGAACTGGACCTTCACCTGGCTGCGCGCGGCGGGGCCGCTGTCGCACGAGGCACTGGGGACGCTGGCGTCCGACCTGTTCTTCGGCGGATTGCCGGCAGCGCGCCCGCCGGAGGCGCCGAGCCCGGCCGGCCGATCCGCGTCGGGGACATCGCCGCCGGCTCCGCAGTCGCGGCCGACCGCGCCTGCACCGTGGCCGGTGCCCGTGCATGGGCCCGTGCCTGCGACTGCGGCTGCACTCGTGATGGCCCCTGCGGGCGCATCGGTGCCGGCCCCGTCGGCGCGGCCGGGCGCCGGCTCTCGGCGGCAACGCCGCTGAGCCTGCCGTCGCTTCCGAGCGACCAGCCGTCGACCGCCTGACTGGCACCATGCTCGACCGCCACGCGGCCCGGGACGGGCAGCGCGAGCGCTCGCTCGAGCTGGGCGGCGACGCCGGTCTCGCCGAGCCCGAGCGCGAACGCGAGCCACCGGCGCAGCACGCGCTCGGCCAGCCACGCGTCCTCGAGCGCCTGGCCGCACCCATGCGTCGGCGGCTGCGCCGTGAGCGCGCGCGGCTGCGCCACGAGCGCCCGCGGCTGCGCCTCGAGCGCGCGCGGCATCAGGGCGCCCACCCAGAGCGCGAAGTCCTGGCGCAACGCCGGCGCGGGCAGGCCGTCGCCGAACGCGCGCAGCCGCTCGCCGCAGCCGGGTGCGGTGAACTGCAGCGTCAGCAGCGCCTGCAGACCCTGCACGGCGTTGAGCAGTCGCACGCGGCTGGGCGGCAGCACCGCCAGCGGCAGCGCCGCCGCCTCGGGGAAGGGCAGCGGCGTGGCGTACGAGCGCAAGGCCGCGAGCCGCCACCAGGCGCCGGCGTCCAGCCCGCCCCGCTCGGCGCCCTCGTCCTGGGCGCGGCGCGCGCGGCGCACGGCCTCGGTGTGGTCGACACCGGCGCCGGCCGTCAAGGCCGCGCGGCTGAGCAGCGCCACGTTGCCCGCCGCGTAGCCGCCGCGCGGGTTCAGCCGCTCGACGCAAGCCGCCGCCGGGTCGTGGCGACCACCGCCCAGCGCCAAGCGCAGCACCGGGCAGCGGTCGACGCGGATGCGCGCCAGGAACTGCGGCGTCAGCTGCAGCGGCTCGAAGACGACGCCGGCGCGCCACGCCTCGGTGCGCAACTCGAGCCATTGCCGGACCGCGGCCGTGGCTGGCCGTGGCCGGCGGCCGAAGACGGCACGGCCGGCGCGCCAACCCTGGCCGACCGGCGTGCAGTCCAGCAGCAGGCTGGCCGGCGGGGCGAGGCCGTAGCGGGCGTGCTCGAAGCCGACTTCGAAGCCGGCGGCGGCCACCGGGTCGGCGGTCTCCTCGGCAGCGAAGGAGGCGGGGATGGCGGGATCGAGGTCGAGCGGGGGCTGCTTCATCGGGGTCTCCGTTCGCGGCGGATGCCGTCGTGGAGCCAGTATCGGAGCCCGGTGGCTCAGGGAGTGAGCCAGTGCGCCGGCCGCGCCCGCGGGCGTCGCGCCGGGGGGCGTGGTGTCGCGCCGTGGCGCGCTTGTGCCGCCGCTCAGCGCGTGCCGGCGTCTGCGCACACCGGGCATCCCGGCTGCGGGGCGACGCGCATCTCGTCCCAGCGCATCGAGCGCGCATCGAGCATCAGCAGCCGGCCGGCCAGCGGGGTGCCGAAGCCGGCCAGCAGCTTCAGGGCCTCGGCCGCCTGGACCGCGCCTACGATGCCCACCAGCGGCGCGAACACGCCCATGGTCGCGCAGGCCACTTCGTCGAAGACGGCTCCCGGCGGGAACAGGCAGCCGTAGCATGGCCCGCTGCTGCCGGGGCGGCGGTCGTAGACCGAGACCTGGCCGTCGAAGCCGATGGCGGCCCCGGCCACCAAGGGCCTGCGGTGACGCACGCAGGCGGCGTTGACCGCATGGCGCGTCGCCAGGTTGTCGCTGCAGTCGATGACCACGTCCGCTTCGGGGACGAGCTCGTCCAGCAGCGCCGCGTCGGCGCGTCGGCGCAGTGCCCTGACCCGGACTTCGGGGTTGATGGCGCCGATGCTCTGGCGCGCCGACTCGGCCTTGGGCAGCCCGACGCGCGACAGGTCGTGCGCGACCTGCCGCTGCAGGTTGGTCAGGTCGACGGTGTCGTGGTCGACGATCGTCAGTCGCCCCACGCCCGCCGTGCCGAGGTAGAGCGCCACCGGCGAGCCCAGCCCGCCGGCGCCCACGACCAGGGCGTGCGCAGCCTGCAGACGGGCCTGTCCTTCGATGCCGATCTCCGGCAGCAGCAGGTGGCGCGAGTAGCGCAGCAGTTGCTGGTCGTCCATCGGCGGATTGTCGGCCGCTAGCGGCAGCAGGGTAGTCCCAACTTGGCGATCGGCTCGCGCGGCGCCACATTCCGGTCCATGACCGTGCCCCGCCAGTCCCGTTCCCGATTCGCGTCGCCGTCCTCGCTCCCGTTCCCGCACCGGCTCCAGGTCCCCGGCTCGCGCCTGTCGCTGCTGGCCGCCGGCGCCGTGGCCGCGATGGCGGCCGCCGCCCCGTCCGACGCCGCGGGCCAGGCCACCCCGGCCTCGCGCGGCGGCGGGGCAACCGGCGACGAGGTGCTGGTGGTCGGTTCGGTCGTCGAGCGGTCTCTGGCCGAGGCGCCCTATGCCGCCAGCGTGGTCGGCGCCGAGGCGCTGCGTGCCGGCGGCCCGCTGGTCAACCTCAGCGAGGCGATGGCGCGGGTTCCCGGGCTCGTGGTGGCCAACCGCTGGAACTACGCGCAGGACCTGCAGATCAGCTCGCGCGGGTTCGGCGCCCGCGCCGGCTTCGGCGTGCGCGGCCTGCGGCTGTACAGCGATGGCATCCCGGCCAGCGGGCCCGACGGCCAGGGGCAGGTGTCCCACTTCGACCTGGCCGGCGCCGCCCGCGTCGAGGTGCTGCGCGGGCCGTTCTCCGTGCTGTACGGCAACAGCTCGGGCGGCGTCGTGTCGGTCGTCAGCGCACCGGTGCGGGCCACGCGCGTCGAGGGCGGGCTCGACGCCGGCAGCTTCGGGCTGCGCCAGCTCCGCGTGCAGGGCGAGTCGCCGCTCGGCGGCGGGCTGAGCATGCGGCTGGGCGCGCAGGCGCTGTCGGTCACGGGCTTTCGGCCGCAGAGTGAAGCCGAGCGCAAGCTGGCCAACCTGCGGCTCGCGTGGCAGGACGGTGACGACTCCGTCGTCGCGGTGGCCAACGTGCTGGATCAGCCCGCCGACGATCCGCTCGGCCTCGACCGCGCGCAGTTCGAGCGCGACCCGCTGTCGGTAGCCTCGGTGGCGCGCCAGTTCGACACCCGCAAGACCACGCGCCAGTCGCAGTTCGGCAGCCGCTGGCAGCGACGCTTCGCCGACGGCGCGCTGCGCGAGGCGAGCCTCGCCGGCTATGCCGGCCGGCGCCAGGTGACGCAGTTCCTCGCCATCGCGCCGGGCACCCAGGCCAACCCGCGCCACGGGGGCGGGGTGATCGACTTCGAGCGCAGCTACCAGGGCGTCGAGGCCAGGCTGCGCTGGGCCTGGGAACACGTCGACCTGACGGCCGGAGTCGCGCTCGACCGCCAGCGCGACGATCGCCAGGGCTACGAGAACTTCGTCGGCACCGGCGCCAGCCAGCAGCTAGGCGTGCGCGGAGCGCTGCGCCGCGACGAGGTCAACCGGGCCGGCAGCGACGACGCCTACGTCCAGCTGGAGTGGGCTGCGGCGAAGAACTGGGTCCTGAGCGGGGGGCTGCGCGGCGGGCGCGTGTCGCTGTCGGCCCAGGACCGTTACCTCGTCAACGGCGACGACGGCGGCGCCCGGCGCTTCGACTACGCCAACCCCGTGCTCGGCCTGCGCTGGCAGGTTGCACCGGGCCTCAACCTGCACGCCGCGCTGGCGCGCGGCTTCGAGTCGCCCACGCTGGGCGAGCTCGCCTACCGGCGCGACGGCACCGGCGGCTTCAACATCGACCTGAAGCCGCAGCGCAGCCGCCAGGCCGAACTGGGCGCGAAGTGGCGTGCGGCGGCCCTGGCCGTCGACGCGACCCTGTTCGAGGTGCGGGTGGCCGACGAGATCGGCGTCGCCACCAACGCCAGCGGCCGCTCCAGCTTCCAGAACGTGGGCGCGACGCTGCGCAAGGGCGCGGAGCTGTCGGCGCGCTGGCGCCCGAGCGGCGCGCTCGGGGCGACGCTGGCGGCGACCTGGCTCGACGCGACCTACCGCGACGCCTTCCTCGTCTGCGCCGGGCTGCCGTGCACCGCACCCACCGCGCCGGTGACCCCGGGCAACCGCATCGCCGGCACGAGCAAGGGCAGCGTCTTTGCCGAGCTCTCCTGGCGAACGCCGGGCTTCGGCGAGCTCGCGCTCGAACTGCGCCAGCAAGGCAACGTGATGGTCAACGACCGCAACAGCGAGGCCGCCCCGGGCCACGCACTCGCGGGGCTGCGCTGGCTGCACCGACTGCAGGTCGCCGGTGGCTGGCAGGTCGAGCTGCTGGTGCGCGTGGACAACGTCGCCGACGTGCGCTACGCGGGCAGCGTGATCGTCAACGACGCCAACGGTCGCTTCTACGAGACCGGCGCGCCGCGCGCGTGGCTGGTGGCGCTGCGCGTGGGCGGTTGGTAGCGCCCGGGCGACCCAGGCGCCATCCGACGGCCGGGTCGCGGTAGGGTCGCGGTAGGGTCGCCCGGCCCGCTACGGGCGCCCGCGCCCGAACAGGGAGCGGATCCAGGCCACGAAGCGTGCCCAGGCGCCGGCCGGGGCTGCCGGGGCGGGGACGGCCGGCGCGGCGCCGTAACGTTCCTGCAATGCCGCCTGGAAGGCGGTGAAGAACTCGGTGGCCATCTTCTGCGCTGCCATGTCGACCAGGCGCGAGCCGATCTGGGCGATCTTTCCCCCCACGCTGGCATGGGCGCTGTAGTGCAGCACCGTCGTGCGCGCGCCCTCGGCCTGCAGCCGCACGTCGGCGTGGCCCTTGCCGTGGCCGGCGGCGCCGCCCTGGCCCTCGAAGCGCAGCGTGTAGCTCTCGGGAGGCTGCAGGTTCTCCAGCTGCAGCCGTCCCTTGAAGCGCGCCTTCACCGGGCCGACCGCGGCCGTGATCACCACCTCGTACTGGTTGTCGCCGCTGGCCGTCATGCTCTCGCAGCCCGGGATGGAGGCCTGCAGCAGCGTCACGTCGTTGAGGGCTTCCCAGGCCTGCTGCTGGGACACGGGCAGGGTCTGCGAGGAAGTCAGCTGCATGGAGGTGGGGCGTCGCGTCGGGAAGGAATGCGCATTGTCAGGCCTGCCGGTCGGCAGCGGCGGGCGGGGCAGGTGCCGGGAGGGCCATCGAGGAGACCCGGCCGTCGATGGCGCTGCGCAGCGTGCCGTTCGGCGGGTGCCTGCGGTGCCGCATGGTCGCCGCCGCTCCGCGGGGCGCCGCCGCGCGCGACAGCACCTGCGCAAGGGCCTCCAGGCTCTCGAGGTTGTGGGCCGGCAGGAAAGCGTCGCAGTGCGGCAGCATCGCCCGGATCCCGCCGGCGCGGGGCTCGAAGCCGGCGTAGCGCAGCAGCGGGTTCAGCCAGATCAGGCGGCGGCAGCTCTTGTGCAGCCGCTCCATCTCGAAGGCGAGCTCCCGCGTGTCGCCGTGCTCCAGGCCGTCGCTGATCAGAAGCACCGTCGCGTTGCCGGGCAGCACGCGCCGCGCCCATTGCCGGTTGAACAGGTGCAGGCTCTGCGTGATGCGCGTGCCGCCGGACCAGTCCTCGACCGCCTGGACCACGCGCGCCACGGCCAGATCGGGGTCGCGGCCCTTCAACAGCCGCGTCGTGCGCGTCAGCCGGGTGCCGAAGACGAAGCTCTCGACGCGGGCGTCGGCGTGGCCGAGCGCATGCGCGAAGTGCAGCAGCATGCGCGAGTAGCGGCTCATCGAGCCGGAGATGTCGGCCAGCACCACCA
>Ga0068877_10005034_pt1 | contig 10227 bp, 9 predicted proteins | sample NOAtaG_FD_66437 | JGI IMG/M metagenome (GOLD analysis project Ga0068877, IMG submission 66437) | Freshwater lake microbial communities from Lake Erie, under a cyanobacterial bloom - NOAA_Erie_Diel6S_1000h metaG | ecosystem: Environmental > Aquatic > Freshwater > Lake | place: USA: Ohio, Lake... | reverse complement strand
CCGCCACCGAGCCGCGCGTGAACGTGCACCGCGTGCAGGTGCACTTCGGCGACTGTGATCCCGCCGGCATCGTGTTCTTCCCGAACTTCGCGCGCTGGATGGACCAGTCCTCGCTCGCGTTCTTCATGGCCGCGGGGCTGCCGCCCTGGCGTGAGCTGAAGGCCACACGCGGCATCGTCGGCACGCCGGTGCTCGAGACGCACACGCGCTTCATCAACCCGGCCACCTACGGCGAAACGCTCGAGGTTCACACCAGCGTCACGGCCTGGGAGCGCAAGGTGTTCCGCCACCTGCACCGCGTGATGCGCGCCGGCCCTGAAGGACCGCTGCTGCTGTGCGAAGGCACCGAGGTGCGCGCCTTCGTCACCGCACACCCCGACGATCCGGCCCGCCTGAAGGCCATCGCGCCGCCCGAGGACATCGTGGCGCTGTGCCGCTGAAGAGCGACCACCCCCATTCATCACCCCAGGAGACAACCCAATGAGCTTGACCCGCCGCCAGACTCTCGCCCTTGGCGCACTGGCCGCCACCGGCCTTGCCGGGCGCGCGTCCGCACAAGTGCAGGCGCAGGCCTTCGAGCAGCCGAAGTTCCTGTACGGCTTTCCGGCCGGCAGCGCCGGCGACATCGTCTGCCGCCGCGTCGCCGAGCGCGTGGCCGGCACGCCTTATGCGAAGAACGCCGCCATCGTCGAGAACAAGCCGGGTGCCGGCGGCCGCATCGCGCTGGACACGCTGAAGGCCTCGCCGACCGACGGCTCGGTGCTCTGCATGGGCCCGTACAGCACGGTGTCGATCTACCCGCACGTCTACCGCAAGCTGAGCTACGACCCGACGGCGGACTTCCAGCCCGTGTCCACCACGGCCATCATCCACCACGGCTTTGCCGTCGGCCCGGTGGTGCCGGAGAGCGTGAAAGACGTGAAGGGCTTCATCGCCTGGGCCAAGGCCAACCCCGACAAGGCCAACTACGGCAGCCCCGCTGCCGGCAGCACGCCGCACTTCCTGGGCGCCCTGCTCGGCCTGAGCCAGAACTTCGAGTTCAAGCACATCCCCTACCGCGGCAGCGTGCCGGGCATCACCGACGTCGTCGGTGGCCAGGTGGCGGGCATGTTCACGCCCGGTGGCGACTTCCTGGCCAACCACCGCGCCGGCAAGCTGCGCATCCTGGCCTTCTCGGGTCGCACCCGCCTGCCCTTCGCGCAGGACGTGGCCACCTTCGCCGAGCAGGGCTTCGGCGAGCTCACCACGGAAGAGTGGTTCGGCTTCCACGCACCGGCGAAGACGCCGATGAACGTGGTGCAGGCGGCCAACGCGGCCATCAACACGGCACTGCGCGACCGCTCGGTGATCGACGGCATCGGCGTCGTCGGCCTCATCGCGCAGGGCAGCACCATCGACGAGATGGCACGCAGCCAGCGCGCCGAGCTCGAGCGCTGGGGGCCGCTGGTCAAGCGCATCGGGTTCACGGCGGATAGTTGATCCCCCCCGTAGCGCCTGCGGCGCTCCCCCCAGGGGGGCGCCGCCAGCGGCCGGGCGGAGCCCGCTCCGCGGCGGCCGCTTGAGGTGGCGTCTGGGCCTGTCGGCCCGACGCAGGTTGCGCGCTACTGCGCCGTCCAGCCGCCATCCACCGCCCAGGCCACCCCCCGCACGTTGTCGGCGGCGGCGCTGCACAGGAACACCGCCAGCTCGCCCAGCTGCTCGGGCGTCGTGAACTGCAGCGAGGGCTGCTTTTCGCCGAGCAGGGCCACGCGGGCTTCGTCGCCGCTCAGGCCGTCGCGCGCCGCGCGGGCGTCGATCTGCTTCTGCACCAGCGGCGTGAGCACCCAGCCCGGGCAGATGGCGTTCACGGTCACGCCCGTGGTGGCCAGCTCCAGCGCGCTGGCCTTGGTCAGGCCGACGATGCCGTGCTTGGCCGCCACGTAGGCGCTCTTGCCGGCGCTGGCCACCAGGCCGTGCGCGCTGGCGATGTTGATGATGCGGCCCCAGTTCCTGGCGCGCAGGGCCGGGATGGCCAGGCGGCTGGTGTGGAAGGCGCTGCTCAGGTTGATGGCGATGATCGCGTCCCAGCGCTCGGCCGGGAAGTCCTCGACGTTCGCCACGTGCTGGATGCCGGCGTTGTTGACGAGGATGTCGACGCCCCCCGCCTGCGCAGCCGCAAAGGCCATCATCGCCTCGATCTCGGCCGGCTTGCTCATGTCGGCACCGTGGTAGTGCACCGGCACGCCGAGTGCGGCAACCTGGGCCTTGGCGCCTTCGACATCGCCGAAGCCGTTGAGCACGATGCTCGCGCCTTGCCTGGCCAGCGCCAGCGCCAGCCCCAAGCCGATGCCGCTGGTGCTGCCGGTGACGAGGGCGGTCTTGCCTTTGAGGCTCATCGGGAATCTCCGTGACAGTGGGTTCGCGCTGATTGTTTCATCGCGGGGCTGACACCTACCTTGACAAGAAACGATACGCAGCGATACCGCGCCGAAAGGACGCCGCGGCGCGCGCCGCCGACCATGGGCACACCTTCAACCCACCCCAAGGAACACCCCATGAAGACCTGGATCAAGCGCACCCTCATCGGCCTGGCCGCCACCGCCACGCTGCTCGGCGGCTTTGCCGCCCTCGCCCACCGCCACGACGGCATGCGCTTCGGCTGGCGCGCCATCACGCCCGCCGAGGCCGCGCCGCTGCAGGGGCGGATGATCGAACGCGCTGCCCGCAAGCTCGATCTCGATGCCGCGCAGAAGGCCAAGCTGGGCGCCCTGGCCGAGCGCCTGCGCGAAACCCGCAACGCGATGGTCGCCACGAGCGCCGACCCGCGCGAGGAGTTCAAGGCCGCCATCGCCGGCCCGACCCTCGACCGCGGCCGCATCAACACCCTCGTGCAGGCGCAGCTGGCCACGGCCGGCGCGCAGAGCCCGGCGCTCATCAACGCCGCGGGTGACTTCTACGACAGCCTGCGCCCGGCGCAGCAGGCCGAGCTGCGCGAGATGCTGGACAAGGGCCGCGAACGCGGTGAAGGCCGCGGCAAGGACTGACCCGGCAAACCGTAGCATTGCTCGATGACCACCCCGCCCGCGACCCGCCGGCTGCTTCTCGTCGACGACGACGAGGCGCTCGGTCCGCCACTGGCGGCCTTCTTCCGCCGCCACGGCATCGAGATGCAGCAGGCCACGCGCCCGAGCGACGCGCTGGCGCTGCTGCGCACGCCGGGCGTGAAGGGCGGCTTCGACGCCGCGCTGCTGGACGTGATGCTGCCCGAGATGGACGGCTTCGAGCTCTGCCGGCAACTCCGCCGCGAGCCGCCGCCGCTGGCCACGCTGCCGCTGGTGATGCTCACCGCGCGCGGCGACGTGATGGACCGCGTCGTCGGCCTGGAGCTCGGTGCCGACGACTACCTGCCCAAGCCCTTCGAGCCGCGCGAACTGCTGGCGCGGCTGCAGACGGTGTGGCGGCGCACCGCCGCCCCAGCCACGGCCCCGGCGGCCAGCGCCGCCGCCGACACCCCCGCGCCGCTGCGCTTCGAGCGGCTGGAGATCGACCTCGCGCGCCGCAGCGTCACGGCCGACGGCCGCGCAGTCGAGCTCACCGGCACCGAGTTCGAGCTGCTCGTGCTGCTGGCGGCGACGCCCGGCCGCGTGTTCAGCCGTGACGACATCCTCGCGCGGCTGCGCGGCCACGCGGCCGAAGACATCCACAGCCGCGCCGTCGACATCCTCATCAGCCGGCTGCGCCGCAAGCTCGAGCCGCTGGACCTGATCCACACCTTGCGCAACGCCGGCTACCTGTTTGCCGGCGTGCGCGTGTGAGCGGCGCCCGCCCAAGATGCCCCCACTCAGCCTGCGCGCGGCCGTGCACCGCTTCCGCCACAGCCTGAAGTCGCGGCTCCTGGCGCTGTTCCTGCTGCTGACGCTGGCCATGGGCGTGCTGCTGCTGGGCACGCTGCGGCAGGCGCTGCAGGGCGGCTGGCAGGGCTATGCGCAGCCGCTCGTGGCCGATTACGTCGACAAGCTGGCCGCCGAGATCGGCACGCCGCCCGATGCGGCGCGGGCGCAGGCCATCGTCGCGCGGCTGCCGGTGACGGTGCGCATCGAAGGGCCCGTGGTGCGCTTCGACAGCCACCCCGGAAGCGACCGCTACAAGCGCGACGACGATGCCGACCGTGACCATGGCCCGCGCAGCTGGGGCCTCACGCGCACGCTGGCCGACGGCCATGTGCTGCGCTTCGGGCTCGTCGCGCCACCCGACGAGCAGCGCCCGCGCGGGCTGGGCTGGTTCGCGGTGGCGGCGCTGCTCGTCATCACCGGCCTGGCCTACCTGGCGGTGCGCCACCTGCTCAAGCCGCTCGACGCCATCGGCGCCGGTGTCGCCGCCTACACCGAGGGCCGGTTCGCGCAGCCGATCGCCCACTTCGCGCCGAAGGGCCGGCTGCGCGACGACGAGCTCGGCGCGCTGGCCACGCGCATCGACGGCATGGCCGGCAGCCTGGCCGGCATGCTGGAGGCCAAGCGCACGCTGCTGCTGGCCATCAGCCACGAGCTGCGCAGCCCGCTCACGCGCGCCCGCGTCAACGCCGAGCTGCTGGACGAGACCCCCGAGCGCGAGGCGCTGCTGCGCGACCTGGCCGAGATGCGCGACCTCGTGGCCACGCTGCTGGAGAGCGAACGCCTGCAGCAGGGCCACGCGGCGCTGCAGGCGGCGCCACTGGACCTGGCGGCGCTGCTGCGCACACTGGCCGCCGACGAGGGCCTGTCACTCGACCTCGGCGTCGAGCCCGCGCGCACCGCGCTCGACGAGACGCGGGTGAAGCTGATGCTGCGCAACCTGGTCACCAACGCGCGCCGGCATGCCGTGGGCGCGTCGGTGCCACCGGTGCTGTTCTTGCGCCCCGAGCCCGACGGCCGCTGGGCCCTGGGCCTGCGCGACCACGGCCCCGGCGTGCCACAAGACCAGCTGTCGCGCCTGGGCGAGCCCTTCCACCGCCCCGATGCCGCGCGCACGCGCAGCGCCGGCGGCGTGGGCCTGGGCCTGCACCTGTGCCGGCAGGTGGCGCAGGCGCACGGCGGCGAGTTGCGCATCCGCGGCGCGCAACCCGGGCTCGAGGTGGCGATGGTGTGGCGGCCCGCGGCCGCAAGCGCGGGCTGATCAGCCGCCGCGGCTGCGCCAGGCTGCGCGCAGGCGCGCCACGAGTTCGTCTTCGGCCAGGGCCTGAGAAGGGCTCGTCGCGGCATCGATCAGGCGCGCCAGCAGCGCCTCGACGACGCGGTCGCTCTCCCAGCGTGTGCCCACCAGGTAGCGCGCCTGCGGCTCGGGTGCCTGCAATGCCTGCATCACCACCTCGGCCACGGCCGCGGGCGCGGCATAACGCCGATTGCGCGCGGACTCTGGCGCTGCAGGGTCCGGCGCCGACGGTGCACGAATGGACTCGGCCACGGCCGCTGCCAGCGTGTCGAAGGGCGGCGGTGTCGCCGCCAGCCGCGCCAGGTTGCCTTCGCGGCCGTTCTCGCCGATGTCGGTGGCCACGGCCCCCGGCTGCACGATGCTCACCGCCACGCCTTGCGGCGCCAGCTCCTGCCGCAGGCACTCGGCATAGGCCTCGAGCGCGTGCTTGCTCATCGTGTACGGGCCCATCGTCGGCGATGTGATGCTGCCGCCCATAGAGCCGATGCAGACGATGCGCCCGCGCGCGGCCAGCAGCGCCGGCAGCAGCGCGTTCGTCAGGCGGTGCGGGCCGAAGACGTTGGTGTCGAAGAGCGCGAGCAGGTCGTCGTCGGGCCAGCCCGCGAGTGGCGCGATGCCGCCGACCCCGGCGTTGTGCACGAGGCCGGCCAGGCCTTGCCCTCGTTCGTGCAGATGCGCCATCACCGTGGCCGCAGCAGCCCGCACTTGCGCGGGCTCTCGCACGTCCAGCTGCAAGGGCCAGGCGCCCAGCCCGGCCAGGTGCTGCAGATGCACTTCGCGGCGGGCGGCGGCCCACACCGGCCGCCCGGCCGCACGCAGCGCCTGCACGATGGCCAGACCGATGCCGCTGCCGGCGCCGGTGACGAGCACCGGCTCGGTCATGGCCGCTGACGCGCCGGCACGCGCCGTTCCAGCGGCAAGGGCTCGAAGGCACCGACGAGACGGCAGCTGGCATCGCAGGCCGCCGCCATCGAGGCCGGCGACGGCTTCGCGCCGCCTTCGGCCCAGGCCAGCAGCTGCTGCACCGCCACCCCGTACAGCGCGTCGGCGAGGTAGCTGTGCTCGGCGTGCTCGGTGTAGACCTGCACCAGCCGATCGCCGCTGCCACCGCGCTGCATGACGCCCCGGAAGTGGTGCTGCAGTTCGACGAAGGCGACGGGGTCGTTCACCGCATGCAGGCTGAGCACCGGCACGCCGATGCGGCCTTCGAGGTCGGTGTCGGCCGCGAAGGCGCGCACCGCCTCGGGGTCGGCGGCGTAGCGGGGCACGCTGGCGTTGATCTCGCGGTCGAGGGCCTCGTCGCCGCTGCCCGCGTACACCGCGCCGATGTTGCCGAACACCGGCTTGCCGCCGCGGCGCTGCGCGATCTCGCGGAAGTGGAAGGTGCCCCAGTTCAGATGACCCTGCACGCTGCTCTCGGGCACGCGCACGAGCGCGGCGATGGCCTTGAGCTTGCGCGCCTGCTCGGGCGTGCGCTGCGCGGCCGGCAGGCCCAGGCCCAGGCACTCGCGCGTGCGCACCGCCAGATCGGCCTGCGTCATCGTGCTGCCTTCGGGCAGGCCCATCCACAGCGGATAGCTCGGCTCGTCGGGCCGCGGGTGGTTGCGGCACAGGTGCTGGTAGATCACGCGCAGGTCGAGCCGGAAGTCGTAGCTGCGCGTGCCGCCGCCGAGCACGCCGCTGGTCAGCAGCACGGCGTCGTAGGGCCGCGCCCGTGGCGTGCCGGTGAACATCTCGGCGCCCTTGGCGGCCACGCTGGCGCCCCAGCTCTGGCCGTGCAGCACCGTGCGGCGCGGCTTGGCCACGTGCTCGATGAAGATGCGGCGCAGGCGCTCGGTGTCCTCGGCCGCGGCGCGCACGGCCACGCCGCCTTGGTGGAAGGTGCTGCCCGCCCAGGCGTGGCCGGCCTTCACCATCACGGCCCAGCGCTTGAGGTCTTCCACCGCGCGCTCGGGCCGCGGCTCGCCGAGCAGCGGGCCGCCATGGGCGTGCAGCACGAGCACGCCGCTCCAGTTGGCGGGCATGGCGATCAGCACATGCGCGCCGGCGCTGTCGCGGCCGCCCAGGCAGCGCGTGCCGGCGGGCAGCTCGGCCGGGCAGGCCATGGCCTGCGGTGCGGCTTCGGGTGCTGCGGGTGGCTCCGGAGCCTGCGTGGCGCAGCCGGCCAGCAGCAGCGCCGGCAGCAGCAGGGCGGCCAGCGCCTTCATGCGCGGCGGCGCAGGCCGGCCATCAAGGCCAGGCCGGCCAGGGCCAGCAGCGCGCTGCCCGGCAGCGGCACCGCAAAGCCCAGCTCCCGCGCCGCGATGCGCTGCAGCGCCACCGCGTCACGGGCGCTGATGCCCAGTTCGCGCGCCGCGATCTCGCCCGCGCCCAGCGAAAACGGGTTGACGCCGGTGATGCGGCCGAACAGCGTGAGTGCGCTCAGGTAGGAGCCGTACTTGCTGGCGTGCAGGCCGTCGTCGAACCAAAGGTCGATGAGGCCGTCGGTGGCGGCATCGGCCGCCCACATGTCGCGCGTGGCCGTGCCCTCGAGCACAGCGCGCATGAAGGCCTCACCGACCGGGGCCACGGCGGTGATGCCGCCAGTGCCGTCGGCCGCCGCGCTGAGCGCCGCGTTGTCGAAGGACAAGCGCAGTTCGTTCGTCATGGCTTCCAGCGTCGGGAAGTAGGTGGTCGCGGGCGTGGTGGTGCGCGTCACGACGCCCGTGGTTTCGTCGGTCACGGTGCGGAACGCCCCGTCGACGAAGTTCGGCCTCGCCCAGGTCTGGTACAGGAAGACCTCGGTGTCGGCGCTGGCATTGCTGTTGGCCGGAATGTCGCGTTGTGTGTTGCAAGTGGCCAGCGACGCACCCGTCGCAGCCCGGCAGGCGCTCGCGCGAGCTGCCTCGGTAGCACCGGGGAAGAAGTCGCGCTCGAAGTAGCTTTGCGCCGCGCCCTGGTGGATGAAGTCCTCGATCTTGTCGACATAGTTCGTGAACCAGGCGGGGTTGCCGACGCTGCCCCGGCGGGTGAGAGGCTCGTCGCTCTGCTCCTGCAGCACCACCTGGTCCCAGGTCTGCGAGCCGATGTTGCCGCGCAGATCCCACCCCGCAGGGTTGGTGTTGAGGAAGTGTCCGCGCAGGGACGCCGCGTTCCGGGTCGACATGGCGACCTCGTAGTCGAGCCCGGCCTGGACCGTGAGCTTCTCGAAGATGCCCGCCACGCCACCCCAGGGTCGCGGCTCGTACGCGTTGCTGCCGATGGGGTTGGTCGCGAACATCGGTGCAGTCAGGTCGCGAACGTTCGCTGCGTTGTAGCTCATCACCGGGTCGACTCGCCCGAAGGTGAAGCTGTTGCCGACGAAGAGGATGGAGGTCGGCGCGGCCTGCGCCAGGGCCGGGGGCAACAGCAAGGCCGCCAGGGCCAGCGTGGAACGGATCATGGGGTTGTCTCCGGGAAATGAGGCTGTTCTGGGCCGGCACGCTACGCGCCATGCGCCATCAGTTCAAATACGCCGAACTGCCAGTTCCGATACGAGATCGATATGGACATCCACCGCCTGCGCTGCTTTCTGACGGTGGCCGACACCGGCCACGTGACGCGGGCCGCCGCGCGCCTGGGCATGCAGCAGCCGCCGCTGAGCCAGCAGATCCGCGCCCTCGAAACCGAGCTCGGCGTGCGCCTGTTCGAGCGCCACGCCAAGGGCGTGTTGATCACGCCGCCGGGCCGCGAGCTGCTGGCCGGCGCCCGCGCGCTGGTCGAGCAGTTCGACCGCCTGGCCGCGCGCATGCAGCGCGTGGCCGCGGGGCAGGCGGGCACGCTGGGCGTGGCCTTCACGAGCTCGGCGGCGGCGCACGCCTTCACGCCGCGCGTGCTGCGCGAGTGCCGGGCCACGCAGCCCGGCGTGGAGCTGCGCATCGGCGAGGCCAATGCCGCCGAGATCATCGAATCGATCGCGGCGCGGCGCATCGAGGTGGGATTCCTGCGCGTGCCGGTGGCGCGCCCCGAGGGCGTGTGCTTCGAGACGCTGCTCACCGAACCGGCCGTGCTGGCCCTGCCGGTGGGCCACCCGATCGCGCGGCAGCACAAACCCTCGGCCGTGGTGCCCTTGCAGGCGCTGCAGGACGAAAAGCTGATCCTCGTGCGCCGGCCCGGCGCGCCCGGCCTGTACGCCAACCTGCTGACGCGGCTGCAGCAGCTCGGCGTGGCGGTGCAGGTCGCGGCCGAGGTGGAACGCATGATGTCCAACATCAACCTCGTGGCCTCGGGCAGCGGCGTGTCCATTGTGCCGGCGTCGATGCGCGGCACGCATCCGCACTCGGTGGTCTACCGCGACCTGCCGGCCGACCCCGCGCTCGAGGCACCCATCACCCTGGCCTGGCACCGGAACAACGACGACGCGCTGAGCCTGCGCTTCCTGGAGCTGGCACGGCGCACCGCGGCCACGCTCGCGCCGGCCGCGGGGCTCAGCCGCGGTCGGCGCCGCGCCAGCGCGACAGCATGAGCGCGTTGCTCACCACGAACACGCTGCTCAGCGCCATCGCCGCACCGGCAATCACCGGGTTCAGGTAGCCCAGTGCCGCGGCCGGTATGCCGATGGCGTTGAAGGCGAAGGCCCAGAACAGGTTCTGGCGGATCTTGGCGTGCGTGCGGCGGCTGATGTCGAGCGCATCGGCCACCGAGCGCGGGTCGCCGCGCAGCAAGGTGATGCCGGCGGCGTGCAAGGCCACATCGCTGCCGGCCATGCCGCCGTCAGCCGGCGCCATGGCAATGCCGACATCGGCCGCCGCCAGCGCCGGTGCGTCGTTCACACCGTCGCCCACCATCGCCACCGCGCGGCCGGCATCGAGCCCCTCCCGCAGCGTGCCCACCAGCCGCGCCTTGTCGGCCGGCAGCACCTCGGCATGGACCTCGGTGATGCCGAGCTCGGCCGCCAGGTGGCGGGCCGCGCCGGCGTTGTCGCCCGAGATCAGCACCGAGCGCACGCCCTGCTTCGCCAGCGTGGCGATGGCCTCGGCGGCGCCAGCCTTGGCGCGGTCGCCGAAGGCCAGCCAGCCGGCCAGCTGCAGCGCGCTTGCGCCA
>Ga0068877_10005033_pt1 | contig 10228 bp, 6 predicted proteins | sample NOAtaG_FD_66437 | JGI IMG/M metagenome (GOLD analysis project Ga0068877, IMG submission 66437) | Freshwater lake microbial communities from Lake Erie, under a cyanobacterial bloom - NOAA_Erie_Diel6S_1000h metaG | ecosystem: Environmental > Aquatic > Freshwater > Lake | place: USA: Ohio, Lake... | reverse complement strand
CGTCGCCCTCCCTCGTCACGTGATGGGAAGGGGTATGTCGGCCGGACTTGTCTCGTCTTGGTCGGCCCCATCCGATCGAAGCCGGGGTTGTGCCGGGCGAAAGCCTAGAGAGAGAAAGGCCCCATGAATTCGAACTCCCTTCCCGCAATCTTTGTTGCCGCAGCCGCTTCCCTCGTGGCAAGCGCGCAGAGCGCCTCGGGCGCCATCATCACCTTCACACAGCAGTCCATCTGGGAGTTCTACTCCCAAGGTCAGGGCGCAGCGCTCTCGCTCGAGACGTTCGACTCCTACGGCGGCTTCTACACAAGTCCGCTTACCGGGACCGCGGGCGGCGTGAATTGGAGCGCCTCGGCACCCGGCGGCCTTTTCGTCGGCAGTGTGGCCGGAAGCCCGGCCCTCTCGACGAACCTGGTTGAGCCTCTCACGATCTCGTTTGCGGGGGCGCCGCTGCAGGGAGTCGCTGGTCGTTTCTTCGGCACTGACGTCAATTTCAACGTCGTTCCAGCGCTCATCACGGTCTCGCTCCAAGATGGATCGAGTTTCGTCGGATTCGTGACCGACGCCGCGGCTTTCACCGGCTTCTACTCGACAGGTCCGGCGATCACTTCGATCAGCTTCACAGCCCAGGCCCCCCCGGGCGGTTCGGGAGTTGTCTACCCGACCGTCGACGATCTCCGTTTCGCGGTGATCCCGGCTCCCGGAGCGGTGGCGCTTCTCGGGCTGGCAGGGCTCGTTGGTTTCCGCCGTCGCCGCTGAGGTTTGCTTTCCGTGGGACGGCCGCGCGGCGCGCGGACCGCTCGCAAGTCAGTCGTCAGAGTCTCACATCGGTCCTCCACACAACCACTCGAGCGCTCGTGCGTGGGCGCAAGGTGGTACAGCGGCGAATCTCGGCACACATCGCCGAAGCGCCGAGGGTGGGAAGCCCAGAAACGGGACACCCCGACGGGGGAGTTCCAGGAAGCCGACTGATGTTCACAACGCCCGCCTCGCGGGCGTTGTGGTTTTTCATGGCGGCGAAGGATTAAAGTTATAGGACTCCTTTCGCGAGAGTTCTGACAGGGGCTTGTGGGAGAGGGAGTGCGCGAACCGCGACCCGCGCTCCCCTGGGTCACTCCCAGGACTCTCAGCCATCCCTACGAATCGCCGTGGCGCGCAGGCCGTTTCCCGCAGCCCATCCAAAGTGCAACTTGTTATCTAGCAAAGGCTTCCGGACGAGCTTACTGGGCCGCTGCCGACGCCGTCCACTCGCCTGCGCTGTTGGGCCCTGGTGGGAGAGCCGGCCCTAGGAGGGACTTCGTCCGGGGGAACTCCGCCAAAGGGCAGACCTCCAGCAGGGAGAATCTCAGCGGATTCCTGCGCTTCTCCTTGCCTTCGCCGCTGCACGTGGCAGTTTCTTGGACGGAGCGAGGGAACGAGGGCGCGTTGCGTCCCGTTTCGGGTTGTCTCATGCGACTGTTCCACGCATGGGCTGACCGGGAGTTCATGGCGAACGCGCGGTTGGTTGCGAGGTCAGGGCCTTCGTTCCAAGGGTCCCGATGTCGCAGGTGGAGTCTCTGCATGTTCCAGCAGTGGCGCCGCTGTGTGTCTGTCGCGTGTTCTGGGTGTCCTGTTCAATCCGGGCGTGGATTCCGGAGAGAGAGAAAAGCATGGCTATTCAAATCGGGTCCTTCGGGATTGGTGCTGTCATTGCAGCCGCTGCGTTTGTTTCCACAAGCTCGCAGGCTGGCGTTCTGTCCTTCACCCAGAAAGTCGTGTGGGAGGTCTACACCAACTCCCAGGGCGCGGCGTTCGCTGGAGAGAACTTCGACGGGCTCGCGAACGGCTTCCAAGCCTCTCCGCTGAGCGGCACCGCCGGCATTGTGAACTGGACGGCCTCCTCGTCTGGAGGGCTCTTCGTTGACTCGGGTCGGCTCTCGACCAACACGCCTGCTCCGCTCTCCCTGACCTTCGGGCCGGATGTGCGTGCGATCGGCGGGAACTTCTTCGGAACGAACTTCGACTTCAACGTGGTGACCACGGTCATCACGGTGAGCCTCGCCAACGGTACGTCGTTCTCCTCGACCGTCAGCTCGAGCAATTCGTTCGTCGGCTTCTACTCGACCGACTCGATCATCACGAGCCTCACCTTCTCGGCGGCGCCGGCCTCTGGCTCTGGCGACGTCTATCCGACGATCGACAACGTGCAGTTTGGCGTCCTCGCCATCCCGGCACCGGGCGCGTTGGTTGCCTTGGCAGCAGGTTCAGTGCTCGGACTTCGCCGACGCCGTCGTTGAACGGAGCCGTTGGCCCGACGACAGGGCTTGCTGGGGTGTTTTAAAGCCGACTTTATAGGACCACGTGGGGTGCGTTCCCGCCTTGTGCTGTTTCATCCGCAAAAGCGGCTGATTCCGCTTGTGGAATCGGGAACGTGGCTCATATTCAGGTCCGGAGCGAAGGCGAAGGGGTCGCAATCTGTATGCGACCCATGTCCGCTTTGTTCTCTACTTCAAAGCGGGTTCCGGGGCGCATGTCCAGCGAGGCCGAGAGGCCTGTGGCTCGGCATCAGAAACGCGACGTACCGTTCGTGTGTATCCTGTCGCCAGTTTCCGGAGCCTCCACAATGCGTTCAAGCCACTGCGTCTCGCTCACTGCGTTGGTCCTGTCGTCCCTGATCGGATCATCGGCCTCGGCCGCTATCACGGTCTACAACGACCAAGGCCTCTACCAGGTCGCCACCACCTCGTTGAGCCAAGGTCTTGAGAACTTCAACGCGTACAGCGGCAACTACAGCAGCCCGCTGGTGGGTGTCGCCGACGGCGTGACCTGGACCGCGACCTCAAACAGCGGCTTCACGATCAACAACGGTCAGATGTCGACCGCGATGCCGGGCTCGATGAACATCGCGTTCTCGGGGGTCGATGTCTACGGCGTCTACGGCAACTTCTTTGGCACCGACGCGAACGGGAACCTTGCCCCCGGCCTCGTGATCGTCCAGCTCGCGAACGGCAGCGGCTTGACGCTCTACGTCGACAATCCCAATGAGTTCTTCGGCTTCGTCTCGAACGATGCTCCCATTCTCAGCATCTCGGCGACCGCCCAGTCGTTCCCGAACCCGAATCCGGTCCTTCGCGCAAGCGTCGACAACCTTGGATTCTCCTTCGTGATTCCGGCTCCGGGCGCCGTAGCGCTTCTTGGCCTCGCCGGCCTCGTTTCGCGCCGCCGCCGCTGAGCGGCTGGCCGAGCTCTTGGTGACAGATCCCGACAGACCCGCGCCGTGCGCGGGTCTGTCGCATTTCGGTTGGCGCAAGGCACGCGTCAGTTGCCCGCGCTTGCCCGAGTGCATGCAATCCGCAGTCCGTACGGGTCATCAGACTCGCAACGGCCTCGCAACGGCCTCGCAACGGCCTGTCGAGCCTACGCTGCCAGAGCTGTGATTCGTCTGAGCGGCTGCCGCTCAGACATTGAACAGGAAGTGCGTGATGTCCCCGTCGTGCATGACGTACGACTTCCCTTCGGCGCGCAGCTTGCCCGCCTCGCGGATCGCCTTTTCGCTGCCGAACTGCTCGAGGTCGGCAAGCGAGAAGATCTCGGCCCGGATGAAGCCGCGCTCGAAGTCGGTGTGGATGACGCCCGCGGCCTGCGGGGCGGTGAAGCCCTTGTGGATCGTCCACGCGCGGATTTCCTTCTCGCCGGCCGTGAAGTAGCTCTGGAGGCCGAGGAGGTCGTACGCCGAGCGGATCACGGCGTTCAACGCCGGTTCCTTCATGCCCATCGACTCGAGCATCTCCTTGCGGTCGGCCTCGGGAAGCTCGGCGAGCTCGGACTCGATCTTCGCGCAGACGACGACGACATTGCCGCCGGTCGACTTCGCGTGCTCGCGCACCCTCGCGACAAGCGGGCCTTCCGCGCCGATCTGCGCTTCGTCGACGTTCGCAACGTAGAGCGTCGGCTTTGCCGTGATCATGCCGAGGCTCTTGAGGATCTTCGCCTCGTCGCCTTCAAGCGTGATCGAACGGATCGGGTTGCTCGCGTTCAGGCATTCGAAGCACTTCTCGAGGACGCCGAGGCGCAGCACGGCCTCCTTGTCGCCTGACTTCGCGTTGCGTCGCGACTTGTCGAGCGAACTCTCGACCACCTGGAGGTCGGCGAGGAGAAGCTCCGTCTCGATGGTTCCGATGTCGCGCAGCGGATCGACCGTGCCGTCGACATGGGTGATGTCCGGGTCCTCGAAGCAGCGCACGACGTGGAGGACGGCGTCGACCTCGCGGATATGCGACAGGAACTTGTTGCCGAGGCCTTCGCCGGTCGAGGCTCCCTTCACGATGCCCGCGATGTCGACGAGCCGCACCGCGGCGGGAATGACCTTCTGCGTCTTGATGTGCTTCTGGATCCGACCGAGACGGTCGTCGGGCACGTTCACGATTCCGACGTTCGGCTCGATGGTGCAGAAGGGGTAGTTGGCCGCCTCGATGCCCGCAGCCGTGAGGGCGTTGAAGAGCGTGCTCTTACCGACGTTGGGGAGTCCGACGATGCCTGCTTCCATGGTGAGATCCTGCTGAGAGCGGAAGGGGGCAGATGGTAGCGGACGCGCGACATCATCGGAACGGCGTTCGTACCATGCGCGGATGGCCCGAGTTCTGATTCCGATTCTTGCCTCCTTTGCCTCGCTTGCCCTGTCGCTTGCCGCCGCCGCGCAGGATGGCGCCCCCATGGACGCGGCGAAGGGGCCGCCGCCGACCCCCGTGAAGGTGGCGGAGGCGCGCACCGCGGAACTCGCGCCCCGGAAGCGGGTCTACGGCGAACTGCGGGCGCCGCACCGATCGATCGTGGCGGCCGAGGAGGCGGGAATCGTGCGCGAGGCACTCGTTTCCGAGGGATTGGTCGTTGGAAAGGGCGATGTCCTCGCCCGGCTTGACGACACACGGGTGCGGCTTGAAATGGCGGTCAATGCGGCGAACCTGCTGGCCGCCAACGCAGTCGTCGAGGAGCGGCGCGCCGTGGTCCTTCGGGAAGAGCGCGACCTTGAGCTCCTGCGCCGGGCGTCCGCCGAGGGCGGCACGAATCCACGCGAATTGACCGACGGGGAGAGCGCGCTCGCGATCGCGCGGGCGCAGGTCGAGTCGGCGCGCGCGGCGGCCGCGGTTGTCGAACAGCAGGGGGCGTTGCTCGCGAGGCGCGCGCGCGACCTCGAGATCCGCGCCCCGTTCGGCGGTGTGATCACGTCGAAGTCGGTCGAGCCGGGTGCGTGGATCGCGGCAGGCGGCGCCGTGGTCGAACTCCTCGACACTGCGCACCTCGAGGCGTGGTTTGATGTACCGCAGGAATTCTTCGCGTCGGCGACCGCGCTTGCGTCCTCCGACGCGTCCTCGAGGGCAGTATCCGCCGCGCCGTCCGCCATACCAGCGTCCGAGGTCGGCGCGATCCAGTCGCTTGAGATCCGCACCTCGCTCGATACTCTGGTGCGCGCTGGCGCGGTCCGGGTCATCCCGGAGATCGACCCACGTTCGCGCACCTTCCACGCCGTGGCGGAGATTGCCAATGGCGATGGCCGGCTCGCGGCCGGCATGGCGCTCGAGGCGTTCGTCCCGCAAGGCGCTCCAACCAGCTGGACCATGGTGCCGAAGGACGCGCTTGTCTACCAAGGCGTCAGTGCGTCGATCTTCGTGGTGCGCGGGGGTCTTGCCTCGCCGACGCCGGTCCGCGTTGCGTTCCCGGTCGGCGATGAAGTCGCGCTCGAGCCTGGCGCGGTCGCCGCCGGCGACTTGGTCGTGATCGAAGGCAACGAGCGCCTCATGCCCATGACGCCGGTCGCGCCGATTCCGGCCGCGGCATCGGTGGGAGCCGCGCGATGAAGCTTGTCGAAGGAAGCGTCCGACAGCCGGTCACCGTCATCGTCTGCGTGCTCCTCGTGGTTCTCGCGGGCGTCCTTGCCTTGCGGAAACTGCCCATCCAACTCACGCCGACCGTGTCGAGCACGATCGTCAGTGTCTCCACGTTCTGGGAGGGCGCGAGCCCCGCGGAGGTTGAGCGATCGATCGTCGAGAAGCAGGAGGAGAAGCTGCAGGGTGTCGCCGGCATCCAGCAGATGACGAGCGTCTCGAGCCAGGGGTCCGGGCGCGTGCGCCTTGAGTTTGCGGTCGGCACGGATCCAGACGCCGCGTTGCGCGAGGTGAGCGACAAGCTGCGGCAGGTGCAGTCGTACCCGCCGAACGTCGACCAGCCGGTCGTCGAGGCAAGCGACCCGGAGAACCGGGACTACATCGCGTGGATCGTGCTCGAAGGCGGTGAAGGCGACGTGAACCCCGACGGCACGCCCTTCGACATTCGCACGCTGCAGGACTTTGCGGAAGATCGCGTCAAGCCGCGGCTCGAGCGCGTCGACGGCGTGAGCGAGGTGAACTGCCTCGGAGGCCGCGAACGCGAACTGCAGATCCGCTTCGACGCGCAGAAGCTCGCGCAGCGCGGGCTGACGGCAGACGACCTCATCGCGGCCGTCGCCGCCGCGAACCGAAACGCAAGCGCCGGCACTGTGCGCGAGGCGAAGAACGACGTCGTGGTCCGCGCCGTTGGCCAGTTCGAGCGCCCTGAGCAGGTCGCCGCGGTGGTGATTGCGCTACGCGACGGGCGGCCGATTCTCGTCGGCGACGTCGCGGAGATCGTGGTCTCCTACAAGAAGCCTGCGAGTTTCGTGCGCAGTTCCGGCCATCACGTCATCGCCATCAACGTCCAGCAGGAGGTTGGCTCCAACATCGTCGAGGTCATGCGCGGCGTGCGTGCCGCCGTCGACGAAATGAACGGCGAAGGTGGCCTCCTTGCGACCGAGAGCGCGCGCCGCGGCTTCAAGGACCCGCTGAAGCTGAAGACCGTCTACGACCAGACGACGTACATCGACGACGCGCTGGCGCTCGTCCGCGACAACATCTGGCAGGGCGGTCTCCTCGCGACGATCACGCTCATCCTCTTCCTGCGCTCGCCGCGCGCGATCGCGATCATCGCCGTTGCGATTCCCATCTCGCTCGTGGGAACGGTCGTCGTGCTGCTGGCGCTTGGCCGCACCGTGAACGTGATCAGCCTCGCTGGCCTCGCCTTCGCGGTTGGCATGCTTGTCGACAACTCGATCGTCGTCCTCGAGAACATCTGGCGCCACATGGAGATGGGGAAGAACCCCGTCCGCGCCGCGATCGATGCGACGAGCGAGGTCTGGGGCGCCGTGCTTGGATCGACGCTGACCACCGTGGTCGTGTTCGTCCCCATCCTGCTGATCGAGGACGAGGTCGGCCAGCTTTTCCGCGACATCGCGATCGCGCTGAGCGTGTCGGTCTTCCTCTCCATGATCGTGGCGATCACCGTGGTGCCGGCGGCGGCCGCGCGGCTGTTGAAGCCGCTTCGGAGCGGGACTGCATCGCTCACCGAGAACGGATGGGTCGGACGGCTCTCGACTGGAATCGCGCGGCTCCTCTATCGGATCTCGCGGTACCGCACGGCTTCCATCGCGATCGCGCTCGTCCTGACCACCCTCTCGATCGTGGGGTCGTACTTCCTGGTTCCGCCGCAGGACTACCTGCCGCGCGGAAACCGGAATCTCGTGTTCGGGCTGATCCTTGCGCCGCCGGGCACGAGCATCGAGCAGCAGGAGACGATGGCGAAGCGCATCGAGTCGGAGATCCGTCCCTACTGGGAGGCCGCGAGCCTGCCGTCGGGTTCGTCCGAACGCGCAGCCGCCGAAGCGGCGCTGCCGAAGGTTCCGGTGAGTCCGTGGATGACGTGGAAGGACGGAAATGAGATCCAGCCGTCGTCCATCGACAACTACTTTGTCGTCGGCTTCAGCGGCACGATGTTCCACGGCGGCGTATCGGCCGATGGCCTGCGCGCCGGCGCGAACGAGTACCTGATGAACCATGCCACCCGGCCCGAGGTGCTGCCGGGTACGCTCGCGTTTGCGTTCCAAGTGCCGCTCTTCCGCACGGGTGGATCGTCGGGCGGCGCGGTGCGCGTCGACTTCACGGGCGACGATCTCGACGCAGTCACGTCTGCGGCAGGCGCCACGTTCGGCCGGCTCATGGGTGCGTTCGGGCCGGGTTCGATCCAGCCCGATCCACCGAGCTTCAACCTGCCCGGCCCAGAGGTGCGGCTGGTGCCCAACCACCGCGCGCTTGCCGAGGCGGGCCTCTCGCCGGCGCAATTGGGCACCGCGGTGCTCGCGGCAGGCGATGGCGCGATCGTGGGAGACTACCGGCTCGGTGGCGAGTCGATCGACATGAAGGTTGTCGACGCCCGCTCTGCCCTCGCCGCGGGAAGTGGCGCTTCGCGCGACCTCGGCGAACTGCCCGACACGCCGGTCGCAACTCCGATCGGCCGCGCCGTCCAGTTGCGCTCGCTTGCCTCGCTCGAGCGCGGCACGGCCCCGACGCAGATCAACCACGTCGACCGCCAGCGTTCGGTGAGCCTGCAAGTCACGCCGTCGCCGGGCATGGCGCTGAACGATGCGATCGCTTCGATCGAGCGCACGCTTGCCGAGGCGCGCGAGCAGGGCGCAATCCCGCCGACGGTGCGAACCACCGTCGCCGGAAGCGCCAGCAAGCTCGCCTCGATCCGCAAGACGCTTCTCGGCGATGGCTCGCTCATCGGCCTCGTCGCGAGCTCGATGTTCCTCGCGCTCCTCGTCTGCTACCTCGTGATGGTGGTGCTCTTCCAGAGTTTCAAGCTGCCCATCGTCATTCTCTTCAGCGTGCCGCTCGCATCGGTCGGAGGCTTTGCGGCGCTCTTCGCGGTCTTCATCTGGAGCCTTGGCGTTCCGCTGATGCCGATGCAGACGCTCGACGTGCTCACCATGCTCGGCTTCGTGATCCTGATCGGCGTCGTGGTGAACAACGCGATCCTCATCGTGCACCAGGCCCGCAACTTCATGCAGGGAACCGGCGACGAGACGCCATCCGATCTCGCGTTCCGCGGACTTCCCGGGGCGCCGAAGGTCGGGCGGGGCGTGCCGCTGCCGGCGCGCGCCGCGATCGCCGAGAGCGTGCGCACACGCATCCGCCCGATCCTGATGTCGAGCCTCACAAGCGTGACCGGACTGCTGCCGCTGATCCTCGCGCCCGGCGCCGGCAGCGAGCTCTACCGCGGCCTCGGCGCCGTCGTCGCGGGCGGCCTGCTCGTTTCGACGATCTTCACGATCGTGCTCGTCCCGCTGGTGATGTCGCTTGTCGTGCGCGACGCGCCCGCCGAAGACGCCGTGTGACCGCTACCGGTGCGCGACGAGCATCGAGTACGGCGGAAGCGTGGTCTTTCCGCGGGCGGTGCCGAGCGGCGCGGTGCCCGCGCGCGTTGCGTCGACGACGACGGTCCACTCGCCGGCAGGCAGCGTGACCTCAAGCGGCGTCGGCTCGTCGTTGTAGGCGACGTAGATCGTCGCCCAGCTGTCGCCGGCCGCGCGGCCGTCGATGGTGAAGGCGACGTTGCGGCCCGCGTTCTCGAAGAAGATCGACTTCCGCACCAGTGCGTCATCGGCCATGCGGAAGGCCGGGTGCGCGCGGCGCAGCTCGATCAGTCCCTTCGTGAACGCGTAGATGTCGCCGTACTCGCCCTTGCGCGTCCAGCCGAAGTCGTTGATGTCGTCACCGGCGTTGTAGCTGTTGTGGTTGCCCTGCTTCGTGCGGGCGAACTCGCAGCCGCCGTGGAGGAAGGGGATTCCTTGGCTCGTGAGCACGACGCCGAGCGCGAGTTTCTGCATCGCGCGGCGCACGCGGTCGCTCGCACCCGGCTGGGTCTTCGCGATCTTGTCCCAGAGCACGAGGTTGTCGTGCGCGCTCGCGTAGTTGATCGTCTCGCTGGGCTCCTCGGTGAAGTCGTCGATGGCGCCCTTGATTCCGCGGCGGATCGCGCCGTCATCGCCACCCGGGCCGGTCGCGAAGCCGATCGCCGTTCCGTCGAGATCGCCGCGAATCGCGTTGCGCAGGTGATCGTTGAAGACGGCGATCGGCAGGCCCTTCTGAGCGCCCTTGCCGAAGTGGATGGGTCCGCCGCCTGTCCACGGCTCGCCGTAGAGCGTGGCGTCGGGGCGAATCGCCTTCACGCGCTCGCAGATCGCGCGCACCGTCTCGGGCTTGTGGCATCCGAGGAGGTCGAAGCGGAAGCCATCGATGTTGTAGGCCTCGAGCCAGTGCGCGACGCTGTCGACGATGTACTTGCGCGCCATCGGCCGCTCGTCGGCGAAGCCGTTGCCGGTGCCCGAGTCGTTCGTGAGCCGGCC
>Ga0068877_10005032_pt1 | contig 10230 bp, 7 predicted proteins | sample NOAtaG_FD_66437 | JGI IMG/M metagenome (GOLD analysis project Ga0068877, IMG submission 66437) | Freshwater lake microbial communities from Lake Erie, under a cyanobacterial bloom - NOAA_Erie_Diel6S_1000h metaG | ecosystem: Environmental > Aquatic > Freshwater > Lake | place: USA: Ohio, Lake... | reverse complement strand
CCACGCCGAGCCCATCACCTTTGGCCACAAGTGCGAAGGCTGGCGCAACGAACTGGAGCGGAGCCTGAAGCGCATCGCCCAGGCCCGCGAGGAGATTGCGGTGGGCAAGGTGAGCGGGGCGGTGGGCATCCGCGCGCACGTCACGCCGGAACTCGAGGCTTCGATCTGCGAGAGCCTGGGTTTGAGTGCTGACCCGAGTTCGACCCAGATCATCGCCCGCGACCGCCACGCTCACGTGCTAAACGTGCTGGCCACCCTGGCGGGATCACTGGAGCGCATCGCCACTGAACTGCGCAACCTGCAACGCACCGAAATCCTGGAAGTGCAAGAAGCCTTTGCCAAGGGGCAAACCGGCAGCAGTGCCATGCCCCACAAGCGCAACCCCTGGAACAGCGAAACTGTGTGCGGCCTGGCCCGCCTGGTGCGCGCCAACGCCCACGCGATGCAAGAGAGCGTGATGACCTGGCACGAGCGCGACCTGACCAACAGCAGCCTGGAGCGCATTGTGTTCCCGGATACGTTCCAACTCACGGACTTCATGGTCCACCGCCTCAACCGCATCCTGGCCGGGCTGGTGGTGATGCCGGAGAACATGCTGCGCAACCTGCGCCAGATGGGCGATCTCGTCTTTAGCGAGCACGTGATGGTGGTGCTGATTCAATCGGGCATGAGCCGCGAGGGTGCCTATAAGGTGGCGCAGCGCAACGCGGCCCGGGCGTGGGATGGCCACGACTTCCGCACCAGCGTAGCGGAGGACCCCGATGTTAAGGCCCGTTTAAGCTCGGAACAGATTGAAGAAATTTTCGATTTGGAGCATCATTTGCGACACGCTCCAGCCCCCCCGGTCGTCGGAAATTAAGAAGACCGATCGCGACGCACTTTTTGCCCGCTTGGCCTTTGTTAAGGAGAGATGAAGCGCGCAGGGATGGCGATCGTTTTGGGCCTAGGAGTGGGGGTGGCGCAGGCCATGCCGCTCTCGGCGTTAGTATGGGCATGGGAGGTCGGGCCGAAGTTCAAGGCCGCTCCCGCCGAGCCCCCGGCCACGACGAGAACCGCTCCCAAGGTTTACGGCGAGGGTGAGCGAGACCCGAAGCTGGTGGACTGGGAGATTCCGAAGCGGTTCCAGGGCAAAACCATCTCGAAGCGAGCCCCCTTCACGGACAAGGTCATTGCCTTGACCTTTGACGATGGCCCGGACCCTCATCGAACGCCGATAGTGTTGGATGCCCTGAAGAAGCACAACATGAAGGCCACTTTCTTTGTGCTGGGCTGGCGGGCCACGCGTTACCCGGCACTGGTCAAGCGCATTTTTGATGAGGGTCACACGGTGGCCAATCACACGTACAACCATCCGGCCAAACCCTCGGAAGCGGCGGGGCTGAACGAGATCCTGAAGACCCAAGAGGCGATCAAGAGAGCCTGCGGTAAGTACCCCACAATATTCCGCCCGCCCTACGGGATTCACGAGAGTTGGACGGCTAAGCTGGCCCGCCACCGCCTGATGCCCAGCGTGATCTGGACGATGTCGAGCGGGGACACGGCGGTGAAGGATTCGTACAAGGTCTACAGAAACGTGGTGTTCACCCCGCGCCCCGGCGACGTGGTGCTTTTGCACGATATTCAACCGGATACCGCTCAGGCCATCGGGCGCATCACGGACGAGTTGGCGGCGGGCGGATGGCAGTCCATCACGCTGGATGATTACTTCCGGCGGTGGGACGAGATCGCCACGCAGCAAGAGTCGCAACCTGCGCGCTAAGCCAATCGTCAATACATAAGTATGCGGTGCTTGCTCGCGGTCTTGGCTTTGGGGGTTGTGGCTCCCGGTTATGCGCTCGATTTTTACAGCCGAGGCGCGCGCCTTCCGGCCTTAGTTCAAAAGCTGGAGGCGGAGACGGGCAAGCAGCTGCGCGTGAGCCCCGAGCTCGAGAATGACGTTCTCTATGTGAACGTGAAGGGCGTAGAGGCCGAGGCGCTGATGGAGCTGATTGCCAAATCGGCGGACGCCAAGTGGCGACTCTCCGGCGAGACAATGACGCTTGAGCCGGACTCGGCCCGCCGCAAACGACTGGCCAACGAACAACTGGAAGCCGACCGCCGCGAGCATATTGAAGCTGTTGAGGAAAGTCTGAAGCAGGACATCGAAGACGAAACGACGATGGAGCTGCTCAAGCTCCTGCGCGCGCTCCCCAAGTCGGCCTTTGGGCAGAACTATCCGAACCGCCTGGTGTTCAGTAGCAACCCCACCCGGGCGCAATACGCCCTGCGCGGACAGGCCGCCGGCCTGGTGGACGCCATGGTGAAGCAGCAGAACATGATGGCCGAAGCCAGCCAAGAGGGCCAAGGCGAAATGGACATGATGATGGGCTTCTTGGGCTCGGCCATGGATGCCCTAGGGATCAAGAAGGAAGATTTGATGCCGCAGCCGGTGCGCACGCGCCCGGCCAAACTGCTGATTGTCATGAGCCCAAGCGTCGGCAGTTGGGCGTTCTTCCGCAATTCGATTGAAGCACGGCTGTTTGATGAGAACGGGGCGCAAATTGCGACAGCCAGCATGGATATGCGCCGGGGCGACGAAGGCATTCCGGTGCCGATGGAAGAGATTGAGGAGGGGGCCGCCGGAGGTGATACTTCGACCCCGCCGCCGCCCGAAGACAAGAGCCCGGTGATTGAATACCGCGAGGAAAGCAAAAAGATTCTCACCCTGCAAGTGGACTTCTCGGCGGCTTCGTTCTCCACGAATCGGGTGATCCCCGAAGAGCTGAAGCAGTGGGCTTACAACCCCTACACCTACGAGCCGCTGAGCTTTATGGCGTCGGACGCCTGGGATGCCTGGGCCAAGCACCACAACAAGAATGTGGTGGCCTACCTGGACGACAACCAAGCCTGGATGCCGACCTTCTTTGAAGCGGCTCCGCGCACGATGAACCAGTTCCAGGCCACTCTGGACGAGAACTACACGATGGCGGAAGAAGGCGTAGTGACCCTTGTCGCGCCCAAGAACCCCACCGAAACCCGGCTCAACCGGATGAACCGGGCGGCCATCCAGGGGTTCATCAATAGCTCGAATGCCAATGGCGGCGTGCCGGATTTGAATTCCTGGGCGGCTTATATCGATTCCAACCCCATTGGGGCCGAGCCGCAGGGCATGCCGATGTTCTATGAGCAGTGGGCGGGCACGGATGGCCTGATTGCCAGCCAGATGCCGGGGCACGAGTTCAGCATGCGGCTGTGGAATCGCCTCTCGGCGAACCACCGGGCCAGCATCCTGCAGGGGCAGGATCTCCCGATCCGCAACCTCGGGCAATCCGCCACGGAGTTGCTGACGCACTACGTTTATAACGAACCGGACTCCTTGCAGCCCGTGCGCCCGCCGGTAACGGGACCGAACCGATTCCTGGCCATGATGACATTCGGGATGAGCGGTGCCATGGGGATGAAGCGCAACGCGTCCCTGGAACCAACCGAGATGTTTGCCACCGGCCTGCCGAACAACGGATTCATCCGGCCGTTCGTCACGTCCGACCTGCTGGTCGCACCGGTGACGCCGCAGGGCGAATCCATGCAGATGATCCGCGCGCTGGGCAGCGATGAACTGGCGTTGTTCGACATGATTACGCAGACGCCGGGCTTTGCCTCCGGGGGGAGCGGCATGCCGCAGCTGAATCAGTTCCGCCTGGGCACGCGGCAGTTGGTGGATTTCCATGTGATGCTGTCGCCGGAGTGCCAGCTTCCGGGCTCGCTGACGCTGATGAAGGTGGACCCGAAGGGTGAGATCTACACCCGCGCGAACTTCCCGCAGGCGTTGAAGGATCAGATCTCGAAGGCCGACGCGCAGTTGAAGGATTCAGGGTTGGCGCGGTTCTTCCAGATGATGGGAGCCGAGGGCGCCTTCGGGGGCGGCGGCGAAGCGCGGCCATAATCGAAAGATGCGCATGAAGGTCGTTTCCACCCTGCTGGCGCTGGCGCTTGCCGGTGTGGGGTTCGGCCTTGATTTCTATAGTCGAGCCGCCCGACTGCCCGTGCTGATGCCGCAAGTGGAGGCGGCCACGGGCCGCACCCTGCGGGTGGATGATGAGCTGCGGAACGAGGTGCTCTACATCAATGTGAAGGGGGTGGAGGAGCAGGCGTTGCTGGACCTGATAGCGGAGGCGGCGGATGCGAAGTGGCGCACCACTTCGAGTTCCATGGTGCTGGAGCCGGACGTGGCGAAGCGCCGACGCCAAGCGGAGGCGGAGTTGAGTGCCCTGCGGGATGCCTTTTTGGCGGACTTGGAATTGGTGGCCAATTCGGAGAGCGTGTTTTCTACCGAAACGGAGTTGATCAAGTTGCTTCGGCGGATGCCGATTTCTGTTCTCAAGCAGTCTTATCCTAACCGGGTTGTGTTTAGCAGTTCTCCGAATGCCGCTCAGCACCCGTTGCCCGCGTCGGCTGAGAAATTGGTATCAGAGATGCTAGCCGCCGATCAGTCGATGCAGGAGCAAGTGCACAGAGTGCTCCGCGAGAATCCTCTCATGACGGATAGCATGAGGGAATTTCTCCGACAAATCGGCCAGTCCGAGCTCATGCAAACAGGTGCGAATCCTCCTGGAAGCCCTGCGAAAGTACTGATTTCGTTTGAGTTTCTGCCATTTGCTAGCGGCCGGAATGAATCCACTGTGAAAGTCGTGATCTTGGATAGCAAAGGACATGTGGTGGGTACTGATGAGATAAAACTGCGACAACGAGCTGAGAGCCTTCGAAGGTCGGAAACTCGATCACAGGCTGTGGCGCCGCCCGTCAACACGGATCCTGCCTTCAGTACGCCCTTGGTATTCAGGGATGAATCTAAGGAACTCTTAACGTTCGACATGGCCGGGGAAGCGACTATTAGGAAGTATCCGAAACTCCTGACTTGGATGGATCAGCCAGATGTTTACGACATCCTTAGTTTCACGATCTCAGATGCCTGGGATAACTGGGCAAAGTTCTACCAACGAAGCGTGGTGGTGAATGCCGAAGACCAGAATATCATGGTGCACGATCATCTGCCAAGTTGGCCCAAAACGGTCGGCGATTTCGACACGCAGGTGAGGCGGCGCAACGATTTCGTAGAGTCAATGGGAGCCATTGTCGTCAAGGCGAAGAGGCCGCATTTTGCGCGCTTTAGTCGGATGGATCGCTTGGCCATGAGGCAGAACTTGGAACAGGGCCGTCAAAACGGGGATTTGCCAGAAGCGAGTGCGCGAGCGGCTCTTTCGGATTCACGGGTGCCGTATGCGCCGAGTTCTACGGCTGAGGCTTGGTACACCGTTTTCACGGGACTGTCTAATGACAGCTTGGGCAGTCGGGATCACAGGGAGGCAGGTTGGCAACTTTGGAATCGCCTCAGTTTAGAACAAAGGCGTCAGCTTGAGAAAGGAGAGGACGTTCCCATTCAATCACTGAGTGAGGATGCGCGCGCCCTTATCAGATTTTATGCTTGGGATACCTTTGAAGGAGTGAAGGACGCATCGGAAAGAATGTGGAGCTTAGACGCCTTGATTGCGGCAGAACTTGAGGGGGAAGAAGGTGATCTTGCAAAGCCAAAAGTACCTCACTATGAGCCGACTGAAGTGTGGCCCCACGGTTTCGTTCTCGATGGTTCCATTCAACCAAACGGCGAGGAACGGATGCTCATTGTTCCGGTGGATACTGAAGGTGATGTTATTGAAGCCTACGGGTTTAGAGACATAGAGCACTTTGCTTGGGATCGAACCGTCGTGGCATTGGGTGAGGAAGTTTCCGACGTAATTGAGTGGAGTCACTTTAAAGTTGGTACGATTCAGAGGCTGTATCTGAGTATTCAGCTCACGCCTTATCATGTGTTGAGGCCTTTCATCGAGATTACGAAGCTTGATGCGAGCAGCCCGGTCTACACCAAGAACAACCTGCCACCTCACGTTCGTGCCGAAGTGGAGAGGATTCAAAAGAGAATTGCTGAGAGCGGAGTCATTGAGCACCTCCGGCGCAAGAATGAGAATCGTGGCTCGGACGAGATCGCCGAGCCGCCCGTACTGAACTAATGTGTGCCCGATTCACCCAATTCGGGATTCGCCAAATCCAGGAGAACTTCGGGCTCACCGCGCCGCTACCGGACCTCACCCCGCTCTATAACATCGCCCCCAACGCGGCGGTGCCGGTGGTGGTGCGCACCGCCGAGCAGGGTCGCCACCTGCGACTGATGCGCTGGGGGCTGGTGCCGCCGTGGCAAGATGACCACACCACGGGCGTCCGCATGATCAACGCCCGGAGCGAAACGGTGGCGGAGAAGCCCTCGTTCCGTACCGCTTACAAACGCCGCCGGTGCCTCGTCCCGACCGACGGCTTCTTCGAGTGGACGGGGGAGAAAGGCGACAAGCAGCCCTGGTTCATCCGCAGTCGAAAGTACGCGGCCTTTGCCGGCATCTGGGAGGTCTGGGAGCGCGCCGAGGGTTACCTCGAGACGTTTTCCATCCTCACCACCGCCGCCAATGGGGTGGTGGGGCAACTGCACGACCGGATGCCGGTGTGGATTTTCGAGCGCGATTTTGGGGCGTGGCTCGGCCCCGGCGAGGCCAACCCCGCCCTGCTGGCCCCCGCCCCGGACGAACTCACCGAGTGCTGGCCCGTAACCCGGGCGATGGGGAACCCGCGCTTTCAGGACCCCAGCGCCGTGGTACCGATCGAGGTTCCGGGCACGCTCTTTTAACCCAAGCTGAACGACTGCTGGTGGTGTGGGATCACATAATCCCAGCCCAGTTCACGCTGGATGCGTTCTGCCAGAACCGCTTGGGCGCTGGGCTCCCCGTGGACAATAAACGTCTTTCGAGGCGCCTCTTGGAAGCCCCCCAGCCAGCGCATGATTTCGTTTTGGTCGGCGTGGGCGGAGAGTGAATTGAGCTTGGCCACCCGGCACCGCACGGGGATCTCGTCGCCGAAGATGGAGATGGTGTCGGCCCCCTCTAGGATGCGGCGTCCGCGTGTTTCGGCGGCCTGGTAGCCGGTGAAGAGCACCACGTTCTCCTTGTGCGGCATGCGTTGGCGGAGGTGGTGCACCACCCGGCCCCCGTTGGCCATGCCACTTCCGCTGATGATCATCAGCGGGCCATCGTTGGTGTTGAGGGCTTTGCTGGCGTTGCGGTCGCGGATAAAGCGCACCATATCGGCTCGGAACGGGGAATTGTTCTCCTGGATATCCAGCTTCAGGTCGGGGTCCATGTCGTCGCTGGGCGCGTTGTAGAGCAGAGTGGTGGCGCTGGCCATCGGGCTGTCCACAAAGATGGGAACGTGCGGAATCTCGCCGCGCTGCTCGAGTTCATGGATGTGCCATAGCAACTCCTGCGTGCGGCCAATGGCGAAGCTGGGCACCACCGCGCAAGATTGGCGCTCATGGATGTACTGGATGACCTCGCGGAGCACGTCTTGGGGGTTCTCGTCGGCGTGGAAGCGGTCGCCGTAGGTGCTCTCAATCACCAGGTATTCGGCGTGGGTGCAGGCATGCGGGTCCTTGAGGAGCGGGGTGTCGTAGCGGCCGAGGTCGCCGCCCATCAGGATGCGTTCGCCATTCTCGAAATAGAGCTCAACAAATCCCGAACCCAAAATGTGACCAGCGGGCAAGAACCGGAACTGCGCACCCCCGGGGAGATCATGGAGCTGGAAGAAGTGGACCGGCACCAAATGTTTGATGGCGGCATAGGCGTCGGCTTCGGTGTAAAGCGGCGCGGCCGGATTGTGGCGGCTGGTTTGGTGGCGGTTGTGGTAGCTGGCTTCTTCTTCCTGCAGGCGACCGCCATCGGGCAGGCTGATTTTGCACAGGCCAATGGTGCCGGGGGTGGCGTAGACCGGTCCTCGGTAGCCCTTTGCGATGAGGCGCGGCAGCAGGCCGATGTGGTCGGTATGGGCGTGGGTCAGCACCACGGCGTCAATTTCGTGGGGCTCGAAGGCGAAAGGCTCCCAGTTGCGCTCGCGGATAGCGCGCGGACCCTGGAAGAGACCGCAATCCACCATGATGCGCTTGCCGTTGACCGTAATCACGTGTTGCGAGCCGGTGACCGTTTCGGCGGCACCATTGAATTGAATGGAAGGAGCCATGCGCTTTCAGTATCCACCACCGGTATCCTTGCGCGCATGGTAATGGCGGATGCCGCCCTCATTGGCGGGACGGGAATTGGCGAGATTCTGCGGGCGCATCCCGGGCGCGCGGTGATGGTGCCGACCCCGTTCGGCCCCATGCGAGGCTGGCTGCAAGATCGCCAAGGGCAACGGGTGGTGGTGGTGGCACGGCATGCGGCCGGGCACAAGACGCCCCCGCACGGCATTGGCTATCGCGCCATGGCCGAGGGCCTGCGCCTGATGGGCGTGCGCCGATGCCTGGCCACGGCGGCGGTGGGTTCGCTGCGAGTGGACTGGGCACCGGGCACCCTGGCGGTGGTGACGGACTTCATTGACGCCACCGGACGGCAAGTGACGGGGTTCAACCGCACCGTGAACCACGTGGATATGTCGCAGTGCTTTGCCGGCAGTGCGGCCATTGGGGCGGCGCTGAAGGAGTTGGGTTTGCCGCACGCGGATCGTTCGGTTTACGTGGGGATGGACGGGCCGCGCTACGAGACCGCCGCCGAGATAAGAATGCTGCAGATGCTGGGTGGCGACGTGGTGGGGATGACCGCCACCAGCGAAGCCATTGCCATGGCCGAGGCGGGCGTGGAATACGGATTGATCTCGGTAGTCACGAACCTCGGCTGCGGCTTGGACCCTGAGGGCATTGACCACGGCGCGGTGACGGACGTGATGAAGGAGCGCGGTGCGGACGTGGTGCGCGCCCTGGAACTGGCGGTGAGCCCCGCCATGCTCGCGAACGCATGACCCGCGACCGGCGCCTGCTGACCTTGGCCATGGCCCTTGCTCCGGGGGTGGGTGGCAAGACAATCACCCGGTTCTGGGTGCGCCACGAACTGCTGGGCCGCACTGACGAGGACGTGTGGACCCTGACGCCCGAGGTCTTGATTGAGGAGTATCGCTGGCGGGCGGCGGCGGCCAACCGGTGGACCGAAGAACGGGCCAACCTGCGCGGCGAAGCCCAGGAACTGCTGGAGCGGCTGGACCGGATGAATGTGGGCGTGGTGACGGCGGCAGACCCGCACTACCCGCACCACGTGGAGCACCTGGAACCCGACCCGCCGGGGGTGCTTTTCCTGTACGGCAACCAAAAACTGCTACACCAGCCGACCTTTACGGTGCTGGCCAGCCGAGGGGGGACGGACGAGAGCACCCGGCAGATTGAAAGGCTGACGGAGGATGGCGTGATTCGGGGCGAGGTACTGGTGGCGGGCCACAACACCCCGGCCTACCAGCGGGCGGCGGTGGTGCCGCTGCGGTGGGGCGCGCCGCGCATTATGGTGCTGGATACCGGCCTGTTCGAAGGGCTAGGCGAAGACTTGAGTGACGAGCCATTCCGGGCGGCGCGGCTGTGGCGCTATAAGTTCGACCCGAAGACGGACCTGGCGCTCTCCGCCGTGAATCCCTTGCGTTCGTTCCACCGCAACGCCAACCGGGTGCGCGACCGTTTGGTGGCAGGGCTCTCTAACCGGCTTGACTTTGCCTTTATCGCCCCGAATGGCAACATGGAGCACATTGCGCTGGCGGCCCTGCGCACGGGGCGGCCGGTGCGGGTGAGCGAAACCGTGCCCCGCTACGAGTGGTTTGCGGGGCAGGGCGCGCGGATTGCGCTGCTGAGCTAGCTGGAGACGCGGCGCATCCACACGCGCATCGCGCCGGTGCCTCGGTTGCCCCAGGTCCAGTAGGGGACCGCCACCGCGCGGGCGGGGCGGGGCGCTTCTTGCGGGCCGGGGTAGGGCACATAGGCGGTGTCGCGCGTCCAGTGGTCGCTTTCCAGCCGGGCGGCGGCCACCAGGCTCCGGCCGTGGGGTTCGTGGCCGTTGATTTCAGGGTGGCGCGAGGGGTCCAAACGATAGAGATGAAGCGGGGCTTCGGCGTCAGCCTCTTCCCAGGCGTAAATCACCGGGCCTAGGCGCAGGGCCAGCAGGTCGGCGGCGTCGGGGATGCGGCTGTCGGCCACCATCCACTCGGCGGGCATGGCGAGGTCGAGTCGCAGCGTATCACCGGTTTGCCACTCGCGGGTGACGGTGAGGTAGCCGTCCAGAATCTCGTTCACCATCTCGCCGTTGAGCGAGGCGCGGGCGTCGCGGCACCAGTTGGGGATGCGCAGCC
>Ga0068877_10005030_pt1 | contig 10234 bp, 9 predicted proteins | sample NOAtaG_FD_66437 | JGI IMG/M metagenome (GOLD analysis project Ga0068877, IMG submission 66437) | Freshwater lake microbial communities from Lake Erie, under a cyanobacterial bloom - NOAA_Erie_Diel6S_1000h metaG | ecosystem: Environmental > Aquatic > Freshwater > Lake | place: USA: Ohio, Lake... | reverse complement strand
CCAGCAACACGTAGGAGAAGCCCAAGCAACACACGCCCACCTCGCCGAGATGAATGCGAGACGGTGAGCGATTGTAGGGGTAGAAGCCCAGCATGATGAAAAAACAGGCGCTCGCCACGAAGAGCGCCGGAAGACACGCGATGTTGGCGGCCAGCACCAGGAACGTGAAGTACACGAACGTGGAAGTCTTGAATGAGATAGTATCGAGGCCATCGAGGAGGTTGGCGCCGTTGAGGATGACGGTGGCAAAAAGGGTCATTAACAGGAAGACGGTGGCGGAGTCGGCGGGCGCCACCACGTAGGCGGCGCGCAGGCAAAACAGCCCGACGATGCCCACCTGCGAGGCGAGCTTCACGATGGAGCGCAGCTCATAGCGATCGTCGAAGTAGCCGTAGATCAGGATCCCGACCCAGGAGAAGAGGGCATACTCCAGCAGCAGCCACTGGTTGGGGCCCATGAGGTACGGGAACCACCAGAAGATGACGCCCAGGGCGGCGACGGAAATAACGGAGAAGGGCAATCCTCCCACCTGCAGCGCCGACGAGCCGGACTTTTCGGCGTTGATGAGCAGGCATTTGCCCAAAAAGAGCGTCCCCCCGTAGCGCCGAATGCGCAGGAGAACCCAAAAGGACCCCACCGACACAGCGAAGATCCCCAGACAGTACGCCAGGAATTTCGTCTGGTGGAACTGCTGGAAGCAGTGTTGAAGCAAAAAGCTAAACTTTCCCCAAACGTCCATGCCTCTCCCCGGATTGCCACACAATCCTTGAGACAGAGTATTATGGAGGTCCACTAACTCAAAGCTTGGCCGAAATGGGAAAAAAACCCCCGCCTTTACTCCTCTATGTCTCACCAAACGGCTACCTCGGCGGCGCCGAGCGCTTCGTGGTCGACGCCTGTCGGGGTCATCAGGAGGCGGAAAACTACCGGCCCCATCTGCTGTTTTTCGAGGACGGCGAGGCGGTGGCGCTGGCGCGGAGATACCACCTCGAGGTGACGGTGCTGCGACAGCGCTTCAAGCTACGAGACCCAGTCCGACTGGCGCGCGCCCTGGCGGAAATCCGCGGGGTCCACCAGCGCCTCGCACCGGCGGTGGTCCACGCGACGATGCCTTACGCCCACATCGTCTGTGGTCTGGCCCTGATGGGGCTCCCTGCCAAGCGCGTGTGGTTCCAGCATGGCCCGGTGGGCGGCACGCTGGACAAGCTCGCCACTCTCTTTGCCACCGACGCCATGCTGTTCAACAGTGAGTACCTGCAGGGCCTTCACCGGAGCGCTTTTCCCCAGTTCAACGTGCGCCGCGGGGACTTTGTGATCCCCCTGGGGGTAGCCGCCGCCAAGAACGTCACTCCCCTCTTCGCGCGCGACACGGTGGTCTTCGGCGCCGCCGGACGGCTGGGCCCGTTCAAGGCCTACGAGCGCCTGCTCGCCGCGGTCGGCCCGCTTGGGCCACGGGCGCGGCTGCTGATCGCGGGCGCGGCGAAGACAGCGAGTGATCGCGCCTACGCCGAGGAACTGCGAGCACGCGCACCGGCCAACGTCACCTTTCTCGGGCACGTCGACGACATGGCGGGCCTCTACGCCGAGATTGATGTCTTCCTGCATTCCTCCCTCGCCCCCGAACCCTTCGGCCTCGTAATCGCCGAGGCCATGGCCCATGGTCGCCTCGCCGTGGCACCTGCGGGCGGCGGGATCAGCGCACTTCTGCGCCACGGGCAGACCGGACTTACCTATGACGATCCCAGTAAGCTTGCGACTCTGGTGGCGGACTTGGCCTCGGGCCGCGACGTCGATGCCCTCCGCGTGCTCGCCAGCAACGGATACGCCGAGGTGCGGGCCACCCACTCTATCAGCTCCATGGCCCAGCACCTCGAGGACGTTTACCGCACGCTGTGACCGAAGATGACCTCGGCCAGCTGCGCTCCGGCCTTGGACCAAGAGACATCGCCGAGCTTGCCAAGGCGGAGCTCGCGCAGCTGCGCCTTGATCTCCGGGGACGTGGAGGCGATCTCCGGAAACGCAAAGCCAGGTGAGTCGCAGAAGTACACGCCCGGCAGTCCCGCAAGCAGCTCGCTCGCACCCACGTCCTGGCGCCGAGTGACCACCACCAGGCCCATCGCCATCGCCTCGAAGAGCACCAGCCCGAAGGGTTCGTAGCTGGTCGGAAATATGAATGCGTCGGCAAGGGCGTAGAAGGCGGGAATCTCCCGCGTGAAAGCGACTCGGAAAACCTCTACCCCCGCGGGCCATACGGGAGTGACCCCTGCCGAGGGCGACCCCACCACGATGAACTGCCCCCCACCTGCGGCCACCACGAGCGCCAGGGCAGCGGCGAGTCCCTTGCGTTCATAGGCGCCCACGAAAAGATAAACGGGTTTGGTCACATCAAGCCCTGCCAGGGCTGGATAGCGCGGGATAAGGTCGGCGAGGATCTCCGTCCGCGGGCGCGGGTCGGGACGAAAGCGTGCCATGTCGACGCCGGAGTAGATGGTGTGGGCGTCGATCGCCGGATTATGGGTGCGCAGGTGCGCGGTGAGAAACGCCGCCGGTGAGAAGAACTTCACTCCCCGCCGCAGGAAGAGCGCGCGCTCGCGCTGCTCGAAGTAGCCGAAGAGCAGCCTCTTGTAAGCGCGCCGCAGGGACCACGGGCGCTCCAGCGCCAGTCCCGGTTTGGTCCATTGGTGGTGGATGAACTGGATGCTGACCGCATCGACGCCGCCGTAACTGATGCCCACCCCGATGCGATAGGCGGGGGTGCGGTCGAAGAAGCGGTGCAGGCCGCACCAGGCCTCATAGAACAGCGCCTTCGCCAGCACCGGTCGCAGGCCCTTGCCGGGAACGCGCACATGGCGGGCGCGGCCCAGGAAGGTCGGAAAGAGCTTATCGAGCGGGCCGCACGTGTAGGCGAGCACTTCGAGCTCGGTGAAGCGCGCCGCCACGTCGGCGGGGAGGTGGCGGACGAGCTCGATGAGGGAGTTACTGTGCCCGACCTCGAGTTGCAGATCATGGACGTACAGCACGAGCTTCAATTGCGCCTCCCGGGCTGCATTAAAGGGATGGAAGCAGTATACTCCATAGCATCATGGACGGTAGCAACAGAATCCTTGTGATCGGACACTCGCTGGTGGTGGACGCCAACCGGAAGTTCTGGTCCACCTACGCGCGGGAAACCGGTGACGAGGTGGAGCTGGTGGTTCCGCGTCGGTGGCATTCGAACCTCGCGGCCGGCCTCGCCTATGCGCCGAATCCGGACTCGGACGCTCACCTGACCGCGGTCCATGCCGTCGATGTGCGGCTAGCGGGAAGGGGAAGCCTTTTTTTCTTCGGCCCGCTGGCGATGGCGCGCATCTGGCGTGCTCAACGCTACGATGCGGTCTTCGTGAACCAAGAGACCTGGGCGATCGCCACGCTCGTACTTTTGGTGGGCAAGCTCCTCTCGCCTAATCGCCGCACTCCCCTCCTGCTGTGTGTGGCGCAAAATCTGCGCAAAGGGCGTCTCACCTTTCTCCACCCTTGGGAGCGTCTCGTCGCTCGCGGAGTGAGCGCTTTCCTCTATTGCTCGGAGGGCGTGGCCGACGTGCTTCGGTGGAAAGGGATCCGCCGTCCCATGTACGACTTCCCTCTTCCCTTTGATGAGGAATGCTACCTCCCGCGCGCGCCCCGCGCACTGTGCTCTCCGTTCGTGCTGGGCTACATTGGGCGCCTCAGCGAGGATAAGGGAATCGACGTCCTGCTGCGGGCACTGGATCGCCTCAACCGCCCGGGACCGCGCTATCGCCTGCGGGTGGCGGGAGCGGGACCGCTGGAGGCCCGCTTGCGTGCACATCCGGCGGTGGACTTCGTGGGGCTGATCCCCCACTCCCGCGCCCACGAGTTCTACGGGACGCTCGACTGCCTCATCCTGCCCTCGCGGACCTGTAGGCATTGGAAGGAGCAGTTTGGCCGCGTAATTGTCGAGGCCTTCGGCGCCGGCGTACCGGTGGTGGGCTCCGACAGCGGATCCATCCCCGAGGTGCTAGGGCGGCTGGGCTGGCGCTGGGTCTACTCGGAGGCCTCCGACGAAGCGCTCGCCGCCATGGTAGAGGAACTTACGGCGGCGCTGGGTACAGCGGAGGGCCGCGACGATTTGGAACGCGCCGTGCGCGCCAACCGCGAGACGTTCTCGCAGAGGGCCGTGGCGCTCACGTTTCGGCGAGTGCTCTCAGCAGTGCGCTCGTCCGACGCGCAAAAGCGGGAAAGGTGAGCTCGCTTTCGTAAAAGGCGCTCGCCCCCCGCGCCAGCTGCTCCCGCAGGGCCGCGTCGTCCTTGATGCGCTCGAGGCTTCGCCGCAGTCCCGCCACGTCGCGGACGGGGAACTTCAGGCCCGTCTGTTCTTCGCGCACCAGGAATGAGACGCCGGTGTCGATGTCGGCCGCCACCACGGGCAGGCCCACCGAAAAAGCCTCGACGATGGTCATGCCGTAGGCCTCGGCGCGGTTCACCGACGACATCACCAGCGCTCGATGAAGGCGCATGAGACGGTACTTCTCCTCGTCGTCCACGGGCCCGGTGAACCGTACGTTGGGGGGCGCGAGCGCCCGCAGCCGCGGGAGCAGGGGTCCATCCCCTACGAGAGTCAGCCGGTAAGAGGTACCGCGGACCGCTTCGAGCAGGAACTCGTAGCCCTTGTAGGGCACCATCCGCCCGATCGCGATAAAGTCTGCTTCCTCACCGCCGACACCCGCGTCCGGCGGAGGGGGATGCACGCAAAACGGAATCACGTGCACGGCGAGGCGCGAGAAGCGGGAGAGCACCGGAGAGGAGTCGCGCAGGTTGGGGCTCGAGCACACCCAGGCGTCGTAGGCGTCGGCGTCGCGCAGGAAGTGGAGCTCATAGAGGTCACGCAGCAAGCGCTGGTTGACGATGTCGCTATGGTAGATGCCCACCACGCGTGCGCCCGCCGCTCGGATCTGGGGCCGCAGGAGCTTGACGACCTCGTGGGCGAAGGGGTGAGGCAGGTGGACGAGGATCACAGCGGGGGGCGCCTCCACAAGAGCGCGCCGCACTCGCCGAAGGTACTCCAGGGAGAAGGGCGATGAGGCGAGCTTCACGTCCTCGCGGCACTGCCACACGCGCTCCCCGTGCCGTCCCGTGTACGTGCGGGTGTCTGCACCAAGGGCAACCACGTCCATGGCCTCGCCTAACTCTGTACTGGCGCGGGCGAAAAACTCCGCCACGAGTTCCACGCCACCAAAGGTAGGTGGATAATACTTGGAGAGCTGCAGGATTCTCACTGGTCGTCGATCCGCTTGAAAATGAAGACCGCGGAGATGATGGTGGCAACCACACCCACGAGGCTGGTGTAGTAGGCGCGGTTATCGTGAAAGCGGTCCTTCTGGACGAACACGGTGTCACCCGGCCGCAGCACGAAGCGGTAGGCCTGGTCGTCGCCGCCCTCGTCGAGATTGAACGAGAGGCGCTCCAGCTTGCCACTCTCCACGCGACTCACCCGCACCTCATCAAGCTTGGCGCCACTGTTGCCCCCACCGGCAAAGGAGAGGCCCTTCACCAGCTCGGAATCGATGGGAATAAAGTGCAGGCCCGGGCGCCCCACCTCGCCCCAGAAATGTACGGGCATGAGGGTTTTGTTCTTGTTAGGCGAAGAGTAAAAAACGGCGCCCGGACTCTTGGCGATGTCCTTGAGGTCGGAGGGCAACGCCAGATCCTGCAGATCGATGCCGGGGGCGGCGCTGACCGGCGCCGCAAGCGCACCAGAAAGCAGGAGGGAGACGAAAAGACGGCGGAGACACAATTGACTCATTGTAGGATTATACCGGTCACCGTGATGAACACAACCGACATAGGGCCTCGCCTTCGCTCTGAGAGCGTACTGCTGGGCATTAATTACGTCCTGCTGTCAGGAACCTTCGCGCTCAATTTTTTAGGCCATCCCATCCTCAAGTTCTGGCTACTCGGCTACGTGGCCTTCGCGGCCATCACGGCGCTGTCCTGCGACTTTCGCACCTCGGCCCATGTCCTCCTGGGTCTGAGCTTCGTCGAAGGCCAAGCGCGGGTGCTATGGAACTACCATCCCGCATTTCGGCTGGCCTTCGACCTCGTCGTGGCACTGGCCCTGCTACGAACTGTGGTGGCCCGCCGGGAGGGGAAGCTCAGGGGGCTGCTTCCCGGAGGCATGGCGGTCTTCGCGGTCCTGCACTTTGCCTGGTACGTGGTCGAGATTTTCAACCCAGCCAATGTCGGCTTCCTCGCCCCGATCGCCGCGACTAAGATTTACATTTTCCCCCTGCTGGTGTTCCTCATGTTCCGCGCGAACTCGCGGGGCTTTGACGGTGCGTGGGTTGAGGGCCTCGCCACGACCGCCGTAATGCTCTCGGTGGCAGAGGGCGCGCTCGCGCTCTACCAAATGCGCACCGGCGAGGCGCTCCTGCTGGGGATCTCGCCCCACTACTCCGCGGCGATGAAGACCGACGTCTTCGTGGGAAAAGATTTCCGTCCCTTCGGGACGACCTTCCTCCCCGGGGTGGTCTCCGTCTACCTGTTCCTCACGGCGGGGTTCCTCATGCTGCGACGACGGTTCACCACCTGGCAGGTCATCCTGCGCGTCGTGGTCGTCGGTTTCGTGGCCATAACCATGCTGGGCTCCCAGGTGCGTTCGGCGATGGTCAAATACTCTCTGGTGCTGGTGGCCTCGCTCATCGCCGTGTGGACGACTTCGCCGGTTCCCCTCTCGCGTAAACTGGCCGGTGCGGGCGCCTTCGTGGCCGCGCTCGCAATTGCGGGGATCCTGGCGCTCCCCTACCTCGCAAACTCGCCGCTCGCGGGAATCGAGGCCGGGCTGCGCCGCTGGCAGGACATCCAGTCCGTGCAGGACTTCCAGTCCAAGCGTGTGACGCCGAGCCTCGCGCTCAAGGTCGTGGCCGAGAGACTAATGAGCTTTCCCATCGGCATTGGCCCGGGCCTGACAGGCGCCGCCAGCAGCGTCTCCCGTGACGTCATGGACCGCGATCCCATCTACGACCGGGAAGTCTTCTGGGGCTACGACAACCTGTTCCTGAGCCTGGTCATCGAGTTCGGCGTGGGCGCTATCTTTTACGTGGGCCTCGTCCTGTCTGCCTTCGTCTCTACCGCGCGGGCGGCCTGGCGCGCCCGCCTCCGCGGCGACGCCTTCGCGGCCCGCGTGGGCGGCGTGGCGCTCGCCCAGATGGGCGTCATCCTACTGGGCAACTGGGGCGCCATCGGCCTGCCCTACAACCCGGAGTCCTACTTCTACTGGTTTTGGGCGGCGCTCGCCCTCAACCTGGCAGAGCGGCCCGCCGAAGAGGCGGCATGAGGCTCCCTCCCGAATGGCAACACATCGTCTCCAACTATCAAGTGCTGGGGGTCATCCCGCTCGACAAGCTCCTGCACGTGTTGGTGGGTATCCTGCTCACCCTCGTCGTGCGGCGACTAGGAAAGGGCCTGCGCGCGGCCACGCTCTTAGTGGCGGGTGTGGCGCTGGCCAAAGAGGTGAACGATTTCTTCGTACTCAACAGCTCGCTGGGTGAGCAGCTGCTCGACATCCTGGCAACCGTCGCCTATCCGCTGCTAGTTTGGAGCGTGGCCAGTATCCGCCGGCGGGCCGCTCAGTCGAACTCGGGAGCGTAGCCCACGATCGTCATGCCCTCGATACACTGGGTGACTTCCTCCTCCTCGAAGATGCGGTCGTCGAAGAAGTAAACCAACACAAGTAGGTTGAGGACGAGAAAGGCGATCATAAGAAACGCGAAAATGGCGATCTTGGAAAGTGAGCTGCGCTTGAACGAGTCAACCTCCTGACCATAGGCCTCGAACTGCACGTCCGAGGTCACGGCCGACTCGCGGAACTTCGCCTCGGCCAGGCCCACCTCCAGCTTCTTGAGGTGTTCGAGGTCGGGCCGCAGCGTCAGCAGCTCGTTATCCAGCGTCGACTTGCGCCCATAGAGCTCGTCGAGTTCGCGTGTTGCGGTCTCGTACTCGCGCTTGAGCTTGCGCACCTGAGCGCTCGAGACGCGCACGTCGTACTCGAGAACGCTCTTGCTACCTTTCTGATTAGTCAGAAAAGTATCATCCTGCGTGAGGTTGCGGCGGACCCGACCGTAGCCGGCCAACTCGCTTTGCCCTTTAGCGAGTTGCTCGCGAAGCTCCGCCAGGACGGCGGCATCGGTGGGGGACCGCGCGGCGGCAGGTAGTGCCTCGATGGCGGCGATGTTCTGGCGCAACTCCTCCACGCGCTTGGCCAGCCGGGCATAAGTCTCGTAGCGCAACTGTGCCCGAACGTCGACGCGAGCGTCGGAGGCGATGTTACTCTCCCGCAGCTTCAACTCCTGGGTGAAGGACTGGCTGTCGTCGTTCAAAAGCCGCGATGTGATGCTGCGAATTTTGTCTTTCTGCTGGAGGATCATGGCGTCGAGGAACTCGCCCGAAGCAATTTTATCCGCACCACCCCGCTTGGCCAGCTCGACGCGCTTTTCCTCGGTCAGCAGCTGAAGGTGAGTGATCTGCTTTTGCAGTCGCTCACGCGCAACACTCTGGCGCGACTCGTTGATCGCGCGCTGGAAGCTCTCCAGCGTCCACAGCGTCGTGGGAGCCGTGCGCGTGGTGATCTTGAGCAGGAAGCGGCCGGGGGCGGCGTCGGGCTGCACACCCACGTATTGCCAGACAGCACCCTTGAGTCGTTGCGTGCGGCAGGCGACATCGGGACAGGCGTTGAGCGTTTTCTGGGCATCGTTGCTGGGGTCCGTGGGCAAAGAGAAGTCGAGCTTCTTGAAGTGCGGGGCCTGCGCAAGTTGGCCCGCGAGCTTAAAGCCAAAATCGTACGAGTTGATCAGTGCTACCACTTCATTAGAGGGTGACACTGTGCCTACCCGCTCGGCGACCGATGCCTCCTGGGAGTAAACCCGGAAGTAGACGTGCTTTTGGTAGACGACCGCCTGTCGGAAATACAGCAACGGGATCGCCGCCAGGAAGGCCACCACACCCGCGCCCGTAACCCACCGATAGCGGAGGGCGAGCTGTCCCAGGTGGGCGAAGTGAATCACTGTCAAGGGATGGAGCAGGTAGTTGAGCTTCTTCCAGTGCCTCATCCCATCCTCCGGAAAACGACGCCCGCGGCGTTGACACCGAAATCGTCGAAGTGACGCTTGATGGTGACGTCCTCACCGGCCATGGCGCCACGGGAGACGATCACCGAAATGGTGTCCGCCAGCACGCAGGCGCGCTTACTGAGCTCGCGGTCTGCGGCGCCGGCGCTCAGCGGGGGACAGTCGAAAAGAAGCACGTCGTATTCGTCTCGCATCTGGGAAAGGCGGCCATCGTCGCCCGTCTTTAATATGCGTGCGTCGAGCAGGTCGAAGTGGTCGTGAAAGGCGCGCCCAGGGCCTCCCTCCGGTAGGTCCGTGGCGTTGACCCAGAGCTCGGCGAAGGCACCCTCGGCGAAATTATCCGACACCACGCCGATGCGCAGGACGTACAGCTGATCGAGCAGGCAGGCCAGCGCGAGCACCACGCGCTGCTGAGCACTCCGGTAGTCGGTGGAAAGGACCGCGAAGTGCCGATGTCCTTGGCGGAAATCCTCTAGGAACGGCGCGAGCTCCACGGCGATGTTCTTCGCCTGCACCATGCGGTAATGGAAACGCCTGCCCCCCACGCTCTCGTCGTTGCTACGGCGAGCGGGACGCTCGATAAGCGCGGACACGGGGAGACGCTGCTTTTCAATTTGCATCATGTCGCCTGTTTCGATTCGGTCCTGCCGTCGATGACGGAACCCTTGACCTTGATGTTGTAGCTGCTGAAGTACCTTTGTAAGCGCTGGATCTCTGAGAAGCGGTTGCGCTTGAGGCTGATGGTGAAGGTGACCGACTCCATGGCCCGCAGGAGCGGGAGGTAGAGATCGTAGTTCTCCTTGCGCGCGTCGAGCGATGGCAGGTCGCAGAGAACGACGTCGTAATCCTCGATGACTTTGCTCACGAGCCGTCCGAGCCCACGGCGATGGCGCGCCTGCGGAGGGGCGATTTCGTCGATCTCGAGGAACTGAATAGAGTTAAGGCCGTAGGTCTGGTATTCCCTCCCGTCGACGGAGTTAGATCGCAGGTACTGCGGCGATTTAAAGCGCCCAAAGAAGGTGTCGCTCATGCGGTCGGTGAGCACCAGGATGCGCGCTTCTTCGAAGTACGCGATGAACGACATCACTCCGAGGATCGCACGTTTCTGCGACTCC
>Ga0068877_10005028_pt1 | contig 10234 bp, 6 predicted proteins | sample NOAtaG_FD_66437 | JGI IMG/M metagenome (GOLD analysis project Ga0068877, IMG submission 66437) | Freshwater lake microbial communities from Lake Erie, under a cyanobacterial bloom - NOAA_Erie_Diel6S_1000h metaG | ecosystem: Environmental > Aquatic > Freshwater > Lake | place: USA: Ohio, Lake... | reverse complement strand
TTCTTCTGTATGTATCAATCGCCTTACCACTTGCCAACTCCGACCATAAGCCATTGCGTAAATCAGCAAACATTTCTAGTGGTGTGTAAGTTTTATTTCCTAACACTGCTTCAGCTTCAATCAAGCGAGCAATGCGGCTTGGCTCAAGCAATGCATTTAAAGATGAAACTTGTGCACCACGAATTCTATCTACAGAACCGGCATGTTCAATCTTCTTTAAAATATTTTGATCGAGCATCCAAGTTGGTGTTGCAAAAGTTTCGCGCTGCAAGTATGCCATTGCATTTTTCTGTATGTCTTTAGGTACAGGCGTAAACACATTTCCGGTCTGCTCGTAAGTTTTAAAGGTTTCATATACACCACCGATATTCGAGCGAACGTGGCCGTTGTAACGGCTCCACTGTCCTAAAACTTGTCCGTATAGTTCTTGTAAGTCTTCGTAATCCTTTCCTTCCTCTTTCGTCCAGTTGATTAGATTAGGAATGATGCGTTTTAAGTTCGCCACACCATACGTGCTGGCTTTCATGGCATCGTTACCTAAATCTTCTGATTGCGAACGAGGATCAATAGGATTTAACGTTTGGCGACCAAAAAAGTAAACCGGATTGTTAGCTCGCTCGGTTATCATCTTATTCAAAAGAACTTTTTCATCATCAGCTGATTTTGCCTCAGGAAAATATTTGTACCCCCACATGATCGAATATTTATCATACTCGCCAACATCAGGCATTAAAGAAACACCTTTATCTTCCGGTTGTGCCACATAATTGAAACGCGCGTAATCCATAATAGAGGGTGCGGTTCCGCTCTTGGTTGTAAACTTAGCCGAACGCAAAGAATCAACAGGATACGCAAAGCTCGAACCAAAGTTGTGTGGTAAACCAAGTGTGTGCCCCACTTCGTGTGCAGCTACGAAACGAATTAACCGGCCCATTACTTCATCTTTAAATTTTACACCTCTTGCATCAGGATTGATGGCTGCGGTTTGAATGAAATACCAGTTGCGCAATAAGTTCATTACGTTGTGGTACCACAAAATATCCGATTCAATAATTTCACCTGAACGTGGATCGTGCACGTGTGGCCCCTGCGCATTCTGAATGGTAGTAGAAATGTAACGGATTACAGAATAGCGAATGTCTTCGGGGCTCCAATCCGGATCTTCTTCTTTGCTGGGTGGATCTTTGGCAATGATTGCATTTTTGAACCCGGCACGCTCGAAAGCTTTTTGCCAATCTTCGATACCTTGTTTTAAGTAGGGTCTCCATTTTTCGGGTGTGGCCGGATCGATGTAGTACACAATTTGTTTAACAGGTTCTACCAACTCGCCACGTTTGTAGGCTTCTACATCTTTCGGAATAAGTTTCCAACGAGTAATGTATTGGCGTGTAGCCGAGCGTTGTTCATCCAATCCGTAGTCAACTTGTGAAATAGAAAAATATCCTACACGTGGATCGTATAAACGTGCTTGAGTGGGTTCTTTGGGCAACAAAACAAAAGACTGGTTCATCTCTAAAGATAAAGTGCCGCTGCTTTGGTTCACCGGAGGTGTTGTAGCGGTATACGTTAAGATGTGACGAACTTCTGTGTTCAATGGAAAACTTTTTACACCAACCAAAGGAGAGCGTTTTTTATCCAATGTACGCACGCCATATACTCTGCGTTGTTCTGCACTTAGCGGGCTAAGCATTTCTACATCGGTAGTAAAAAATTCTTCTACTTCAATTACATAAGCAGAAGAATCTTTCTTGATGGTTTTAACATCGAAACTGAAAATAACAGGTTCGAAATTATTGTTGCGCACACTTTGGTAAATGGGTTTATCGTTATCGGCCACATTGCTGTGCGATACATAACGCAACATTATTTGCTTGCCCGATTTCTGTAAACGAACAACTTGTTCGCCTTTAACTTCCATACCGGCACCGCCAAAATTTAAACCATCTACCGTTCCAGAAATTCTACCGATAACTAAAATTTCTCTATCGAATAACGAATCGGGAATTTCGAAATAATGTTTGCCTTCTACTTCGTGGTAAGTAAATAAACCTTTGTCGGTTTTGGCTTTGTTGGTGATAACCTTTTCATAAGGTTGCATTCCACCTTTATTCTCGTCTTTTTTCTCGGCCGGTGCAGGAGCAGCAGCAGGAGCTTTGGCTTCTTCTTTCTTAGATTTCTTCTTTTGTGCAGCAGCCGGGATAGCCGCTAAACAAAAGCAAAGAAACAAGTACACCGAGTTTCTACTCATGTAATTTTTCATCATGCATAACAATTTTGAATAAGCAAAGTATCTTGCATTCGATTGCCAATGAAAACATTCCTTTCCGAAGGTTATTGTAATGGATGAATGGGCAAATTACAGGAACAATGCAGAACATTATATGAACGAAATTACGATTAGAAGAGGTACTAAAGCAGATTTACCCAGAACTTTAGAATTGATTAAAGAATTGGCGCTATACGAAAAAGCCCCACACGAAGTAACCAATACACTCGAACGCATGGAAAAAGAAGGTTTTGGCGAGCAACCTGTGTTTGGTTTTTTTGTTGCGGAAGAGAATAATGTCATACTCGGTATATCTGTCTATTATTATCGCTATTCAACATGGAAAGGCAAGCGTTTGTATTTAGAAGATATTGTAGTTACGGAAAGTCAACGCGGTCGTGGCATTGGCAAATTGTTGTTCGACAAAACAATGGAACAATGTTTAGATGCCGGCTGCAGTGGTATGATGTGGCAAGTGTTAGATTGGAATGAACCTGCCATCAATTTTTATAAAAAATACAAGGCCAAACTCGATTATGAATGGGTGAATTGTCAATTAGAAGAAGGCCAGATTAAGCAATTGTTGGGTCTTTAAAAAATACGCGTAAGTCGGGCATAATCGCTAAACACTTTCCTAAAAACATCGGCTTCGTTTTCAGTTTTGAAAACAGAATTTTTATCGGGCAGAAAAACGAGTGTATCCTTTGCCAAGATGCTTTCATAAATCGAAGCTGAAAATTCCAACACCGCGTTTCTTGCTTTTGTGTATAAATGCAGTGTATCTACTTTGTTAGCATTTTTTATTTGGATGGATAAGGAATCATATTCTTGCGTAGCTTCCAGCAAGAGCAGGCAATCATACGTTTCCCAATTGGCTACGATAACCGGAGAAAGAGCCAATCGGGTTGAATCTTGCGGTCGGTCTTTAAACCGATACGCCACAACTTGCGTGTTCGGAATGGTTTTTCGGTCGTAGTAAATGCTGCGGATGTTATGAAAAAACGTTTTAGTGTCGTTTCCTGCTTTAAAAGAAAATCGGTTTCTATCTACGTTAGTATGCCTTTCTAATTCGCAAGCCGAAAAGCAAGCAAAAAATAAAAGCATCATAATCATTTTGTTAACACTAATAGTTGGCATAATTTCGTCTCATAATAAAACAAAAATATGAGCAAAGGTTTAATAGCAACCCTTTCAATTGTTGGGGTAATTGTTTTGGCAGGAGTTATTTTCTTTATGTGGGGAACGGGCATTTACGATAATGCAATTAAATCGCAAGAAGATGTAAAAGCAGCCTGGGCCAATGTGCAATCTTCTTATCAGCGCAGAGCAGATTTAATTCCTAATCTGATTGCAACTGTAAAAGAAGCTGCCGCCAATGAAAAAGGCATTTTAACACAAGTAACAGAAGCCAGAGCAGGAATTGTGAATGCACAAACACCGGAAGACATGGAATTGGCCGGTAGAAAAATTAATACTGCCATTAACTTAGCTTTCGAGGCGTATCCGCAGATACGATCAACTGAAAACTTCCAGGACTTACAATCACAATTAGAAGGAACTGAAAACAGAATTAATGTAGCGCGCGATCGTTACAACGAAGCTGTAAAAGAGTACAATTCGTATGTGCGTGGGTATTTCAAAAAAATGGCCCTAAACTTTTTTGGTGGCGAAGAAGATTTCTCACCTCGCAAAGGTTTCGAAGCGGCAGAAGGCTCTGATGTAGCGCCAAACGCCAGCGATCTTTTTAAGAAATAAATAATCTTCAAACTCTCTGCTTGCTTAGAGAGGTCCCCCGCGCGGTGCGGGGGATTTTTATTTTTAGGCCAATCCTGTATATTTGAAGGCTTCGGACTGGCTTCGACCTTATTTTTACAGCCCGGTTCATTTTTTAATCGTATACCATGAAAAAAGCATTTACCGGTTTTTTGTTGGCTGTTGTTGTTTTAACCCTTTCCTGGTTTTGGGATGCACCATCATCCAGCCAACAAAGCGAAAACGCTCTGGCTTTAACCTCGTACGAACCTTCGTTTTTGTATGGTATTCCGGTAGATGATAAAATTATTATCGAAGAAAAAATTAAGAAAAATCAACTGCTAGGCGAAATCCTTCACGAGTATAACGTGCCAGCTAAATTGGTGCATCAACTATCCGCTTTACCCAAAAATGTATTTGACGTGCGCAAAGTAGCGCCCGATAAAAAATACACGTTAATCTGCGAGAAAGATTCCTTATTACGTGCCACCGCTATGGTGTACGAGCCTAACCCAATCGATTATGTTATTCTAAAATTTCAGGATTCTTTGGTGGTAGATGTTTGCCAGCGCGAAATCACCATTGTTGAAAAAGGAGTTTCCGGCATAATCCGTTCCTCGTTATCAGAAACAATAGAAGAGCTTGGTATATCGCACGAGTTAACCAATAAGTTTGTTGATATTTTCGGTTGGCAAGTTGATTTTCAGCGTTTGCACAGAGGCGATCAGTTTAAATTATTATACGAAGAAATTCAGGTTGAAGGAACACCCGTTGGGGTAGAGAAAATCAATGGCATCTATTTCAACCACATGGGTAGTGAGTTATACGCTTACCCGTTCGATCAGGGCAATGGATTAGATTATTTCGATGAAGAAGGCAAAAGTTTACGCAAAGCTCTATTGAAATATCCGATTGAGTTTACACGCATCAGCTCACGCTATACCATGAATCGCTTTCATCCTGTGCAAAAAAGATGGAAGGCTCACCTGGGCACCGACTTTGCCGCACCTACCGGAACACCCATTCGCAGCGTAGGCGATGGTTTAGTGGAAGAAGCACAATACAAAAGCAACAACGGCAACTATGTAAAGGTAAGACATAACGCCACCTATACTACGCAATACCTGCACATGTCGCGCATTGCAAGTGGTGTAAAAGCCGGTACGCGTGTAAAGCAGGGCCAGGTAATTGGGTATGTAGGCAGCACAGGGTTAGCAACAGGGCCGCATTTGTGCTATCGTTTCTGGAAAAATGGAGTACAGGTAGATGCCTTAAAAGTTGAACTTCCACCATCAGAACCAATTTTAAAGGAAAAGATGGAAGCTTTTTTAAGGGCAATTGAACAAACAAAAGCAAAACTAGATCAGATACAAACAGAAGCCAAAACCATGCAGGCCGGTATGTTCTGATTTTTTCCTTCTTTACAAAACATCATACAACAAAACGTGTAAGGCAACGTCTTAATACCTAAATTGAGATGCATACGCCTATGATAAAACACTACCTAACGGTAATATCCCTTTTAGTATTTATCGGAACATCTTATTCGCAACAGCAAAAAGTAGGACTCGTTTTAAGCGGAGGAGGTGCAAAAGGAATTGCGCACATTGGTGTATTAAAAGCTTTAGAAGAGCATAACATCCCAATTAATTATATTGTAGGTACATCTATGGGAGGTATTGTAGGCGGTTGTTATGCGGCAGGCATGAGTCCGAAAGAGATAGAAACCATGGTGTTATCAGACGATTTTTTGCGTTGGGTAAACGGCCAACCCGAGCCTGGCCAAACACCACACTATTTTGCGCACGATGAAAACCCCGGATTTATTAAACTTAATTTTAACCTGGACTCTACCCTAACAGCCAAAATAAATTCAAGTTTAGCAAATGATGTTTCGCTCAACTTTGCTTTAGCCGAAAAAATGGCACAGGCCGAAGCAATTTCTAAACGCAATTTCGATAGTTTGTTTGTTCCGTTCAGGGCGATGGCATCGGAAGTGTTTACGCAAAATCAGGTAGTGTTAGGTTCGGGGTCGCTCAGCAGTGCATTGCGGGCTACACAAACAGTTCCTTTCTTTTACACACCTATACGCATAAACGAGCAATATTTGTTTGATGGTGGCGTGTACAACAATTTTCCGGTAGATGTAATGCAGAAAACGTTTAATCCGGAAGTAATAATAGGATGCAATGTTTCGAGCAAAGTGTTTGAAGAATATCCGTATAAAGATGACGATGCCCTGCTGAACACATCTATGTTGTATATGTTTTTAGATAAATCTGATCCAGATCAGATTCCGCCAACGGGTGTGTATATACAACCCGATTTAAAAGGATATACCGCCATAGACTTTACACAGGCACGCGCCTTAATAGATAGCGGTTATGTGCAAACCATAAAACAATTGGCAGAAATTAAAACCAAAGTTAGCCAGCGCATAGCCCACGATGAATTAGCTGCCAAACGAGCTGCTTTTACAACTAAGAGTAAGCCCTTTTTGGTAGATGAAGTAATCTTACATCGGTATAACTCTAAACAACAAGTTTTTTTAAACCGATTTTTCGATAGCAAAACATTAGCTCAAAAACCACTTACATCCACAACCCTTAAAAGAAAATACCATCAATTAGTTTCAGAAGAATATTTTAGCACTGTTTTTCCTACCATATCCTTTAATCAACAACGTAAAATATTTGCATTAGAGCTTACACGCAGGCAACAACGTAACTTTACACTAGACTTTGGAGGAGTAGTGGCCACACGCGACATCAGCAATATTTTTGTAGGAGTAAACTTTTTCCATTTCGATAAACAATTGGTGCACCATTACATTGGTTTTCATGCAGGTAATTTTTATAAATCTTTAGTAGGTAGTTTGCGGGTAGATTTTCCGTTTATCAATGGCGTTTTTATCGAGCCTAAGTTTACGTATAACAACTGGGATTTTTTAGAGAGTAACGATCTGCTACAAGACGATAATCCTACAGTCTTAAAAAGAACCGATAGAGATTATTCCATTAAAATGGGTTGGCCAGTTGGCGGTACAGCTAAGGTGTACCTGCAAGCCGGAGGCATAAGCAACAACGACTTTTACAGCAACGATAAAAGTTTCAGATCAGATATTGTACTAGACGAACTCGAACTAAACGGAGTAAAAGCAGGTATTCACTTTTCTAAAAACTCACTTAACCGAAAGCAATATGCATCCTCCGGAAGCCAATTAGCTTTTTCGGCTTGGTATTTCGAGGTAGAAGAAAAGTATAATCCTGGGAACACAAGCATTACATTGGTTGGCAGTAAGCGCAACCATCAATGGGTACAGGCTAAAATACATTACGAACAATACTTTAGCCGATCGTGGTTTAAGCCCGGTTTGGTGTTAGAAGCAGCGTACTCATCTATGCCTCATTTTAGAAATTATAAGGGCACATTAATAAATCTTCCTGCATTTCAGCCACTGCCCGAAAGCAGAACATTACTTTTAGAAAACTACCGTGCCTTTAGCTATGCAGCCGGAGGTGCAAAAATGATTGTTTCTTTTTCTTCAAAATTCGAATGGCGCTCGGAAGGTTACTTCTTTAAACCATTAGTAGGTATTACCGAGTCGTTAAACCAAAGGTCGGTAACAGAAAGTTCATTGTTAGATGGTAGCTTTGTTGCCATGACGGGCCTGGTGGCACATACACCAATTGGGCCTATCAGCTTAATGGGTAATTATTATAACGATACACAAAACCAATACGGCCTTTTGCTTCATATTGGTTTCTTATTATTTAACAACACATCTACTGAGTAAAGCCTGTAAATTTGCGGTGTGCTTTCCTTTTTTTTAACTAGTTTTAAGGTCTAAATTCCTTACAACCTATCTTTTCATGAAAAGACTATCTACCCTCTTAGTATTCCTTTCCTTAGCAACAACACTTACCCAAGCGCAGGTAGTACAATGGGCTTCGAAAGTAATTGGTTATTCAAGCGAACTAACGGCCGCACAATATTCTGCCGAACAGGCATTAGGTAAACCCAACGTTTTGCCAGCCGGTGGGCAAAGCCCCAGCGCATGGTCGCCAGACAAACCTAACCGTAAGGAATTTTTAAAACTTGGTTTCGATAACCCCATCAACATACAACAAGTAGCCATTGCCGAATCGTTAAATCCCAGCGCTTTGTATCGGGTATTGGCATACGATGAAACAGGTATGGAATATGAGCTGATGACGCTAAACCCACAAGTAGTTCCACTAAAAGGGCGTATGCTAAATGTTTTTGTACCCAAAACAACGTACAAAGTAGCTGCCATTAAACTAGAGTTTGATGGAGCAGCCGTTGGCGACTATTTTGGTATAGATGCCGTAGCTATTTCAGATTCTAAATACGCCATCATACCGGATATTCCGAAACCTCAACTGCTAGCATCTGGTTTGGAGGTAGTGGGCCTCGATAAAAACGTAAACAGCGATTATTCAGAACTTAACCCATTACTTTCGCCTGATGGAAAAACACTTTACTTCAGCCGTAAAAATCACCCCGAAAATGTGGGCGGAGTAAACGATAAAGAAGATATCTGGTACTCAGAACTAGGCAATGATGGCAACTGGCAATTAGCAAAAAACCTAACGGCACTAAATAATCCAGGCCCCAATTTTATCAACTACATTTCATCTGTAACACCCGATGGAAAATCTGCCTTGGTTTTACTAGGCAACCAATACAACGAGAAAGGAAAAATGTTAGCTGGGGTATCTGTTAGCACCAACGTTGGCGGAAACTGGACCAAACCAGCAGCCCTAAAGATTGAAGACGATTACAACTTCAATGAAAAAGTAAACTACTTTATGGCCAACAACCGCAGAACATTACTAATGGCTGTTGAACGCGAAGACTCTGAAGGCGACCGCGACTTATACGTAAGCTTTTTAAAAGCAGATAGCTCCTGGACACGCCCCCTAAATTTGGGCAAGAAAGTAAATACAGCCAGCGAAGAAGCATCGCCATTTTTGGCAGCCGATGACAAAACACTTTACTTCTCGTCTAAAGGATTTAGCGGCTATGGCGGAAGCGATATTTACATGAGCAAAAGATTAGATGATACCTGGACACAATGGACAGACCCCGAAAACCTGGGCCCCGAAATAAACTCGCCACTAGAAGATGTGTTCTTTAACATTCCCGCTAATAGCGATTATGCCTACTACTCCAGAGGTGTAACAGAAAATAACACAGATATATACCGAGTAAAATTACCCATCATGAACTCACCCGAACTGTGGGTAACGGTTAAAGGAAAACTGTTAGATGGCAAAACAGGCCAACCCATTGCGGCAAAAATTATCTACGAGAAATTACCCGATGGTGTAGAAGCAGGCATTACACAATCCGATCCGGTTACGGGCGAGTATGAAATACGTTTGCCAGCCGGCTATTTATACGGTGTACGAGCCGAAGCAAAAGATCACCTGGCAGAAAATCAAAATCTTGATTTAAGAGATATAAAAGGAGATCAGGTATTGGATAACAAAGATTTCAAACTTAATCCTCTCGCTATCGATCCTATCACAGTTGTACCTATCGAAGATGGAGCCAAAATAGTGTTGAACAACATTTTCTTTGATTTCGATAGCCACAACCTGCGCGAAAACTCAAAGCCGGAATTAAACAGAATAGCCTCGTTAATGAAAGAGAGAGCAACCATGGTTGTAGAAATCTCTGGCCACACAGATGCTACAGGTTCTGCCACCTATAACAAAAAGTTAAGTGAGAAAAGAGCTAAAGCAGTAGCCTCTTATTTGGTTACACAAGGTATTGATGAAGGCCGAATAAAATCGGTTGGTTACGGAGAAACCAAGCCGGCTATAAACAACGATACAGTTGAGAACAGACGCAAAAACAGACGTGTAGAATTCAAAGTTGAAAAACAATGAAAAAAATAATTCTTGTAATACTTCTAATTTGTATAGCTGAGTGTTATGTGGCAGCACAAACAGATGACGCTAACTTAGTTTGGGCCGAAGGAAAAATTATACATGCAGTAACCAAACAACCCATTGAGGCAAAAATAATTTATCAGAGTTTGCCTTACGGAAACCGCGTGGGTTCTTTGGCAGGCAGTGCCTACACTTTTCCGTTTTTGGATGGAGAAAAATACGCCATTATGGTACAAGCCGAAGGCTTTGAACCTGTAAAGCTGATGCTCGATCCGGCAGAAGCAAACACTGAAAA
>Ga0068877_10005027_pt1 | contig 10235 bp, 13 predicted proteins | sample NOAtaG_FD_66437 | JGI IMG/M metagenome (GOLD analysis project Ga0068877, IMG submission 66437) | Freshwater lake microbial communities from Lake Erie, under a cyanobacterial bloom - NOAA_Erie_Diel6S_1000h metaG | ecosystem: Environmental > Aquatic > Freshwater > Lake | place: USA: Ohio, Lake... | reverse complement strand
GCCGTTCGATATGGACGAACTCCCCCACGAGGTTCGAAAACCCGACGGAGAATATTCCCATCTTGGCGATCGCTTCCGTCGTCACCGTCAACGTATCGGGCATCCGGCGCGCCGCGCCGGTGAGCGGCTGAAGCTCACCGTCGTGGGTGCGGAACCGCACGGTGAGCACCCGGTTAATCGCGTGCGCGTCCCACCATTCGCCGCCGAGCCGGTCCGTCAGGCGCACGCGAAACCGGCTCGGTTCGATGTATTTCTGCAGGAACCTGGTGTACGCTGGAAATCCCGCGGCGAGGTTGCGCGCGTCGATGCGAAACTGCATCGCCACCGTGGTGGACCCGTCGATCTGCGGCACGGCGATGATGGTGTCGAGCGACAGCAGCCGCCCGAGTGCGGAGGTCGTACGCGGGAACGCCGTGCGGTAGTCCACGCGCATCGCCGTACCCGGGCGCTCGGCCGACTGGAACAAGGCGCGCGCCACCGCATTGAGGCGCGCCGGCGGGAGGGTGCCCACGCCATGCTCGACCACGGTGTGCCAGAGCCAGGTATTCTCACCCCGCTGGCTCACCGCGATCAGGTGCCGCTGGTCACCCACGCGCATCGGTGAGGGGGTGTCGCGTCGGGCCACGAACTGGAACTGGTTGTTTACCAGCCCCGCCTGCCACTCCGCCTCCCGCTCCGCGCCCGTCCGGGCGCTCCGCATGGCAGTCCACACGGCGGTGTCCTCGACGAGCTTGGACGGCGCAAAGGCGTACCGGGCGATGCGCATGCGCCCGTAATTTACCTTCGGGTGCCGGGTCACATTGGTGAAGCGGTACTCGAACCCGGTGACGAGCGCGTCGAAGTTCGCCCTGGCGCCGGCAACGTCGTTCCCGTGCGCCAATGCCGCGGCGCGGCACCCGCCCGAAAAGGCGAGTGGGATCAGCGCAGCGACCGCGACGATGGCGAAACGACGGAGCATGGAGGCAGGATAACGCGGTTGGCCGTGAAACGGACACGGGCGGCGCTCCGATTCGAGGGGCCGTCCGTCCCCTGATCTATACCCTTCGGGATTAGATTCGAAGGTCCTCCTTCCCCGTACACACGTGTCCGACTCCACGAACTCCGACAACTCCACGGCGCCGCGCCGCGACTTCATCCGCGAAATGGTGGCGGACGATGTAGCGACGGGCCGCTTTGGTCGCGCCCCGGCCACCCGCTTCCCGCCGGAGCCCAATGGCTTCCTGCACATGGGGCATGCCAAGAGCATCTGCCTCAACTTCGGCATCGCGCAGGAGTTCGGCGGCACGTGCAACCTGCGGTTCGACGATACGAATCCGGCCACCGAAGACATCAAGTACGTCGAGTCCATTCAGCGCGACGTGCAGTGGCTCGGCTTCCAGTGGGACGGGCTCTACTACGCCTCCGATTATTTCGAGAAGCTGTACGACATCGCCGAGATGCTCGTGCAGCAGGGGAAGGCGTACGTCGACGATCAGAACGAAGAGCAGATCCGCACCAACCGCGGGACCGTGACGAGTGCGGGCACGCCCAGCCCGTGGCGCGATCGCACGGTCGAGGGGAACCTCGACCTGTTGCGCCGCATGAAGGCCGGCGAGTTCCCCGACGGGGCGAAGGTGCTGCGCGCCAAGATCGACATGGCGCATCCCAACATGATCATGCGCGACCCGCTGCTGCTGCGCATTCGTCATGCGCACCACTATCGTCGCGGCAACGACTGGTGCATCTACCCGCTGTACGACTTCGCACATGGCCTGAGCGATGCCATCGAGGGGATCACGCGCTCGCTGTGCACGCTGGAGTTCAAGGACGCGCGCGAGATCTACGACTGGCTCGTGCGCGAGGCCGGCTTCGAGCATCCGCCCACGCAGATCGAGTTCGCCCGTCTCGAGCTCGACTACACCGTGCTCAGCAAGCGCAAGCTGCTGCGTTTGGTGAACGAGGGGCACGTGAGCGGCTGGGACGATCCCCGTATGCCCACCATCGCCGGGCTGCGTCGTCGTGGGGTGCGTCCCGAAGCGATTCGGGCGTTCGCCGACGTGATCGGCGTGGCGCGTAAGGATGCGCGTGTGGAGTACGCCACGTACGAACACGCGGTGCGCAACGATCTCAACATGGAAGTGCCGCGCCGACTGTGTGTGCTCAATCCGCTCAAGGTGGTGCTTACCAACTACCCGGAAGGGCAGGTCGAGCAGCTCGAGGCGCAGGACTATCCGCACGACGTGCCCAAGACGGGTTCGCGTGCCATGCCGTTCTCGCGTGAGTTGTACATCGATCGCGACGACTTCATGGAAGACCCGCCGAAGAAGTTCTATCGGCTGGCGCCGGGGCGCGAAGTGCGGTTGCGCTTCGGGTATTTCATCACGTGCCAGGATGTGGTGAAGAACGACGCCGGCGAGATCGTGGAGTTGCGGTGCACCTACGATCCCGCCACGCGCAGCGGCAGCTCGCCCGATGGTCGCAAGGTGCAGGGCACCATCCACTGGGTGAGTGCGCCGCACGCGGCCGACGTGGAGGTGCGGTTGTACGATCGCCTCTTCGCGCAGCCCGATCCCGACGATGTGCCGGAGGGGCAGGACTTCCTCAGCGCGCTCAACCCGCAGTCGCTGGTGGTCATCGCGCACGCCAAGGCCGAACCCGGCGTGCTCGACGACCCCCTCGGCTCGCGCTACCAGTTCGAGCGCGTCGGGTATTTCTATGCCGAGCCGGAGGACAGCACCTCCGAGAAGCGGGTGTTCAACCGGATCGTGGGTCTGCGTGACAGCTGGGCGAAGGAAGTGAAGAAGGGTTGACCGCGTTCAAATGAACTGATCGGCGTAACGAGGGTGACGGAGCTCCGTCACCCTCGTCGCATGTTGGCGCATGATGTCGCCGAGTTGCGCAGAACGCCGAGGGCCGAGCAGACTATGGGTATGCCGATCGCGAACGAGCGTCGCTGGTCCGTGGAGGACGTGTGGGCGTTGCCGGACGACGGTCAACGCTACGAAACGGTGGCCGGGGAGCTGCTGGTGAGCCCCACGCCGCGGTTCGTGCATCAACGCGCCGTCGCCCGAATCGGGGTGCTGCTCAGCGCGTACGTGATGGCCGAAGGGATGGGCGAGGTGTTCTGGTCGCCGTACGACGTCGTGCTGGAGCCGTTTACTCTCGTGCAGCCCGACGTGCTGGTGATCCCGCCGGTCGGTCAGGATGTGGTCCGGGGCGAGGTCCCGCCGCCTGCGCCGTACCTGGCGATCGAGGTGCTGTCGCCCTCCACGGCGCGCACCGACCGGCTGCGCAAGCGCCCGCGCTACCAGGAGGCAGGGATCGAGTGCTGGCTGGTCGATCTCGAGTCCGAGTTGGTCGAGCGCTGGACGGCGGAGGCGGAACGTCCCGAGGTGTGTGGGGAGCGGTTGGTGTGGCATCCCGTGGGCGCAGCCTCCGCGTTTGTGCTCGACGTCCCGAGATTCATGCGTGAGGTCCTCGGCTCCCGCGCGGGGTGAAGGGCGCGACGGTGGTCATCGCCACTTCCCCTTGGGGCGGTGCGGCATATATTTGACGGCTCACCGGGTCTTTGGGCCTGGTGTAGCCAGCTGCCCCTTAGCTCAACTGGCAGAGCGTCTGACTCTGGATCAGAAGGTTCCTGGTTCGATCCCAGGAGGGGCAATCGTTCGACAAATACAAGCGCCGCCGTCACTTAGGTGATGGCGGTGTTTGTGTTTTGCGGGCAATTGGGCAGGCTTCCTCGTTCCGAACTTTCCATGCCAACGCTCGCATTCCTCCTGACCGGTTGACAACGGATACCGTAATGTCCACTGTTCATGAACACTGGACACGGAGCCTGTTCTGCCGCTCAAGCCCGCTGATGTCGCCGTCGCTCTCCAGCTGTCACTTACACCCGACGTACCCTACCGGGAGTTGGCGGCGGCCGTGGGCATCTCACACGGGGAGGCGCACAACGCCGTGCGGCGCCTGCAGGCCGCACGGTTGCTTCGCGCGGGCTCACGGGTCGTGAAGACGGAGGCGCTCCTCGAGTTCCTGCTCGGTGGCGTCCCTTATGTGTTTGCGGCGACGCCAGGAGCCGAGGTGCGTGGTGTACCCACGGCGCACGCCGCGCCACCGCTGGCCGCCGAGTTTACCGCCGCCAACGCCTATGTCTGGCCGTCAGCAGAGGGTCTCGTTCGCGGTGAATCGCTCGAGCCCTTGTATGCAGGAGCCATGCACACCGCGACGACCAATCCGGCGCTGTACGAGCTGCTGGGCTTGGTAGACGCATTGCGCGCCGGGCGTGCGCGTGAACGACAGCGCGCCCGCGACTATCTCCGACAGCGGCTCGGTGCAGCAGAATGATCGTCCACCTTGATCATCCTAATGCACAGCAAGTGCGGCGTACCGCCATCGCGCTAGGCGGGCTCTTAAATGAAGTCGTCTTCGTCGGCGGACAGATGGTGCCGTTCTTCATCACCGACCGGGGCTTGCATCGCCTGCGTCCCACGGACGACGTCGATGTGATCGTCGAGTGCCGCACCAGACATGCCTATCACGAGTTCGCCCAGCGACTGCATACGCTGGGATTTCGCCCCGATCAATCACCAGGCGCCCCGATCTGCCGTTATCGAACCGCTGACGATCTGGTGCTCGACGCCATGCCGCTCGACGGCGATATCCTCGGCTTCAGCAACCAGTGGTATCCACTGGTGATGGATACCGCCGTTTCCATGGATCTGACTGCAGGCGTAGTGATCCGCACCGCGCACCCAGCAGCGCTGCTCGCGACCAAATGGGAGGCATTCCTCGACCGTGGCGCAGAGGATCCCTTCGGTAGTCACGACCTCGAAGACCTGCTGATGCTCATCGCAGGGCGCCCGGAGATTGCAGACGAGTTGATGCAGCTCCCGTCGGAATTGCGCGTGTTCATCGCCGACTCTGTCCGGACGCTGATGGCCTCGCCGTGGTTCGACGACGTCCTCGAAGGCACGTTTCCGGATGCGCAGAGATTGCCGGCGATCCTCGAAAGTGTTCGCATGAGGCTCTTGCGCCTGACGAACTGACCGCGGTTGGAGCGCTGCCAATGATTCTGCGCATCGTTCAAGGCACGACCATGCTGGGCTTGTACGCATTCGCCCGCCATCACGAGGTGTACTTCGGGCTGAAGTACGCAGCCGCCATGACCGCGCTGTGGTTCATGATCGAAATCGCCGCTCGCATGAGTCCCGGTGCGTTCAACAATCCCCTGATGAATGGCGACGAAGCCAGCGGACTGGAACGGCTGGAGCCCTCGGCCATAGGAGAGGTCGTAGCACCGGTGTGCGCTGGGGCAGGGATCGCCGTCGCTTTGCTTGGTATGGCGATCACGGCGCTGCTGGTTGGGTCACCAAGCATGCAGAAGGACGCCGCAATCCTGATCGTCCCCACAGGGCCCATGATGATAGGCATTCCCCTCTACATCATGCTCGGAAAACTCGGGGAGTTGGCCAAGAACGTGCGGTGATCATCCTGTGCCACCGAGGAAACTTGCAATCCACGACCGCTCGCAGAGGATAACTCGGAGGCGATGACGACGACCGTCATGGCGCTGCCAACTCAACCAATGGGAGTTTCAGCGATCGGACATCGAGTTGTTGGAGAAGCCAAGCGGTTTGGGCGAAACCACAACTCGGTGTCCCTTCGACTCCTTGCGGATCGAATCTGGATCAGAAGGTTCCTGGTTCGATCCCAGGAGGGGCAATACGAAGCGCCGCGTCAGCTGAGGCTGGAGCGGCGCTTCGTGCGTCCGGCCAGGCCACCGGCGACGTCCCAGTTACGCGGCCTCGCCCGAATGGGGCGACGACTTCGAAATCAGGGGGAAGTCCGCGGGCGAGCGGATCGAGCGGACCGAAAGGTCGACGTCAAGGAGCGGCCAGTACAGGTGATCGGGGCTCGGCCGCTCCACTTGCGTCAGCGCGCCGATGCTCGCCTGCCGAAACCACGGAAAGTCGTCGAAGCGCAGGAGGAGCTCCTCGTCTCCAAGCAGCAGCCAGAAGCCGTGCTTGGATACGTTCGTGACCTCAGGCGCCGAAGTGGCGAATCCAGGCATCGCAAATCTCCCCGGTGTGGCGTTCGACAACGTCCCGCGCGTCCACGAGCTGGCGAGCGGATAACCCCACCGACTCCGCCAACCCGACCTCCGGTTCGAGCCAGAACTTGGCTTCTCCATCCGGATGGGAAATGTGCACGTGCATATGCGGCTCCTCTCGTGAGAAGAAGAACAGGCGAAAGGGACCCTCTCGGAGGACGGTCGGCGACATGCTTGAAATATAGTGACACGGCGCAGATGCTGACGATGCGAACCGGGCGTTTCCGTCGGGAGCGGGACAGCGCCGCAACGACTACTATCTCGTCGACGTTTTTGTTTTCGGGGATGGCGAACATCCTCAAGTGCTTCCCCGCATTTCTCCCTGAATCGCCCATGACCACGCGCCCCACCCCCGCCGAGCCGGAACAGGACGCTCGCGTCCGAGCTGTCTTCGACGACATCCGCGCCACCCGCAACACGACGTACATCAACAACCTCTGGCGCATGCTGGCCTTCGACGCCGCGCTGCTGGAGAGCACGTGGGCCGACGTGAAGCGCCTCATGGCCACGCCGTCGCATCTCGATCCGCTCACCAAGGAGCTGATCTACATCGCGGTGTCCATCACCAATGCCTGCAGCTACTGTGTGCACTCGCATACGGCCGCCGCACGGGCCAAGGGGATGACGGATGCGCAGCACGCCGAGTTGCTGGCCATCGTGGGGCTCGCGGCGAAGACCAACCAACTCGCGACCGGGCTGCAGGTGCCCGTGGATGCCGTGTTCGACGGCGGACCGGTGCCCGGCGGCTCGTAACCCGCTAGTCACGGGCACAGCGGCGTGTCCTTCGCTTGACATATCAACAAAAATTGGTGTAATTGTCCTGTATGACCGCTGTCGCCCTCGATATCGCCCGCGCCACCGTGCTCTTCCACGCCCTGTCGGACGAGACACGGCTGGCCGTGCTGGACATGCTGCGCGAGGGTGAGCGGTGTGTGTGTGACCTGCAGGGGGCGCTCGATGCGGCGCAGTCGCGACTGTCGTTTCACCTGCGCGTGTTGCGCGATGCCGGGCTGGTAAGCGATCGCAAGGAGGGGCGCTGGTCGTACTACCGCCTCAATCACGACGTGCTCGAAGAGGTGCACGATATGGTACGGGCCATCGGCACCGAGGAGTCGACGGGTCGGCGCAGCCTCAAGGTTTTCGGCAAGTGCTGCGGGTGATGTCCTGTCGCACGGGTGTAGCATGGCGCCGCGGCGCCGTTTTTCAGCTTTTACATATCAACATTTCTTGTTGAACCGGGAGCAGACATGACGACGACCTCGCAGGATGTCACGACCCTCGTTCGCGCGAAGTACGGCGAAGCCGCGCGCCGGGTGCTCGACGTGTCCGAACCAGCGGCGGGAAGTTGCTGCGGACCCGTCAATTCCTGCTGCGGCGGGGCGGCCTTCAACGGCACCGTCGATCCCATCACCGCCAATCTCTACGTGAACGGCGAGACCGAGGAGCTCCCCAACGCCGCCGTGCTCGCATCGCTGGGGTGCGGCAATCCAACCGCGCTGGCCGAACTGCGTGAAGGCGAGGTCGTCCTCGACCTGGGGTCGGGCGGTGGGATCGACGTGTTGCTGTCGGCGCGTCGTGTCGGCCCCACGGGCAAGGCCTACGGGCTGGATATGACCGACGACATGCTGACGCTTGCGCGTCGCAACGCGGCCGAGGCGGGCGTGACCAATGTGGAATTTCTCCGGGGGCGCATCGAGGAGATCCCACTGCCGTCCGACTCGGTCGATGTGATCATCTCCAATTGCGTGATCAATCTCTCCGGCGATAAGCGCCGCGTGCTGGCCGAGGCGTTTCGCGTGCTCAAGCCCGGCGGCCGGTTCGCGGTGAGTGATGTGGTGGTGCGCGGCGACGTCCCGGCCGACGTACGGCGCTCGATGGAGTTGTGGGTCGGATGTGTAGCCGGCGCGCTGGAGGAGCAGGAATTCCGCACCCTGCTGGCGGAGAGCGGTTTCCGCGACATCGACATCGAACCGACTCGCCTCTACAAGAGCGAAGACGCCCGCGTTTTTCTGCAGGAGTCCGGCGTGGATGTGTCGGCGAATCTCGACGCGATCGACGGGAAGTTCATGGCGGCGTTCGTGCGCGCCACCAAGCCGGTGCCGGTGGCGTCCACCGCTGGCAGCTGCTGTGGGCCAGAGTGCTGCCCATGACCACCACGGCAACGGAAATGCCGCGGGTTCGCGTCGCTGACGCTGGCGATCGGGACGCGGTAGAAGTGTTGCTCCTCGCGCAGTCGCTCCCGACCGCTGGGGTACCCGAGATGTTTGCAGCCGATCCCTCTCAGTTCCTCGTGGCGGTACGCGACACTGAGGTGATCGCGGTCGCCGGTGTTGAGGAATGTGGCGAACACGCGCTGCTGCGCTCCGTTGCGGTTCGTGCGGATTGGCAGCGGCGTGGTCTCGGCCATCAGCTCGTGTCGCGCGCCGTCGAGCATGCGGCGTCGCGTGGCATCACGGCGCTCTATCTGTTGACCATGACGGCCGAGCACTACTTCCCCCGTTTCGGGTTCACGCGCGTGGAACGTGACGCTGTCCCGTCGACGGTGGCGGCCACGGTGGAGTTCACGAGTGCCTGTCCAGCGTCTGCCGTGACGATGCAGAAGACGCTATCGCCGAGCCCCCTGCCGCCATACTGACCGGTCTTCCCATGCGCTACGCTTTGATCTCCGACATCCACGCCAACTTGCCGGCGCTCGATGCCGTACTGGCCGACATCGACGCGCGTGCCGATGTGGATGCCGTGTATCACCTGGGCGATCTGGTCGGCTACTCGTCGCAGCCCAACGACGTCGTGGAGCGCCTGCGTGCCCGGGCCATCGCCGGCATCGCGGGGAACTACGACTCCACCGTGGCGACGGATTATCAGCACTGCGGATGCAAGTCGGAGAGTGCACGCCAGGAAGAACTGGCGCACATCAGCTACGAGTTCACGCGGCGCACTGTGAGTGCCAGCACGAAACAGTACCTGCGGGCGCTGCCGTTCTCGCTCGATCTGCGCCCGCTGGGCGGTCATGCGAATGGCCCGCGCGTGGTGCTCGTGCACGGCACGCCCACGCTCAACACGGTGTACTTCACCGAAGACCGATCGGATGATTTCTGCCGGAAGATGGCCGGTGTGGTGGGGCTTCGGCCCGGTGATCTGCTCGCGTTTGGGCACACGCACAAGCCGTGGCACCGCGTGGTGGACGGCATGCACTTCGTGAACACGGGGAGTGTGGGGCGGCCGAAGGACGGCGATTGGCGCGCGGGCTACGTGCGGGTCACCTTCGGCGCAGACGGCGCTGCCGTGGAGTTCGTGCGCGTCCCCTACGATATCGCCGCCACGGTGGCCGGCGTGCGTGCGGCCGGGTTGCCGGAGGACTTCGTGCACTTTCTGGAGAGCGGCGGCGCCCCCTAACGCTGGTTCTCGGGAAACAGCCGCTCGACGATCACCACATCGCGCCACACGCCGTCCAGCATCCCGTGCTTTTCGTAGGTGCCGACCACGCGGAACCCGTGTCGTGCGCACAGCGACAGCGAGGCCGAATTCTCGGGGAAGATGCGTGACACGATCTTGGTGAGCCCTGCATAGGAGCACGCGGGGAGAAACGCGGCCATGAGGGCATCGCCCACGCGTCGCCCCCGCGCCTCGTTCGCTACGTAGACGGAGTACTCAGCGATACTGCGATAGGCGTACCGGGGGCGATACGATGACGCACGGATCCATCCCACGACGGAGTCGCCCTGCTCGGCCACGAGGAAAGGATAGGCGAGAGCGCCTTCCGTTGGCGTGTCGACAAACCACGCGGCCACATCCGTAGCGCTTCGTTCTGTTGTTTCGAAGGTGGCGATACGGCCCCGGATTCCTTCGTTGTAGATCGTGCCGATACGAGGAGCATCGTGGACCGTTGCTGTGCGGACGAACACTGGTGGATGGGACATGAGCGTCGCGTGGAAGGATTCCAGATTGGCGCGTGGTTCTGCGGTCGAAAGTATTTCTCGTGTGCATCGGTGCGCGATGTCATGATGTGAATATCATTGACAATTCATCATGTGTGTTGTGCGCCAATTATTTGTCGTTCATCATCGCAGCGGGCTCTAGTGTCGTGACGCGGACGTAGCGAATGTGGACACGACGGTGTGCTCGCACGTGCCGCAATGGCGCGTGC
>Ga0068877_10005024_pt1 | contig 10236 bp, 5 predicted proteins | sample NOAtaG_FD_66437 | JGI IMG/M metagenome (GOLD analysis project Ga0068877, IMG submission 66437) | Freshwater lake microbial communities from Lake Erie, under a cyanobacterial bloom - NOAA_Erie_Diel6S_1000h metaG | ecosystem: Environmental > Aquatic > Freshwater > Lake | place: USA: Ohio, Lake... | reverse complement strand
TTACCCACTACCAATTTGACACGAGAACCTCGGGCCAATGGCTGATTGTAGCCAATTTCCTTGCCTTGACAACGAATCGATATAACATTACCCACAAAATTATTATTCGCTTGGTATTCCACATCGAATGCGATGCCTTTATTCTCCAATTTCACCTTCGCGACATCGGCATACTCGCCTTGTTTTATATTGATGATTTCCATCGGAGGAGTCAAACGATAAATCGTAAAATATATTTCACGACCTTCTTTCAATGTGCTACCAAACCCAGGCGACATGTCTTTAATGCTTCCCTTCATAGCAGTATCCGACCACACGCTATCAATCACCACTACTTCTAAATCGAGATCATCCATTATATCAGTAGCTTCTGACAAAGACTTCCCTCTCACATCCGGAATAGTAACATATTCACCGTGGCCGGTATACCATGACAAATAGAACCAACTCAGTAACATTAACAACACATAAATACCCAATATATAAGCCAGGTGTTTCAGCGCTCTTTTGGTTTTGATGTATTGAAAGAAACTCATCGGTTATCCCTTTTGAAAATATTGTCCAATTGCATTACGGTAAATATCAGTCATCTCCACCACATCGCCAAAATTGACTTCATCTACCGTCATTCTGCCTTTGGTAACATGGCCTAACATCATCACAGGCAGGTTGTTTTCAAAGACAACGTCCAAAAATTCATCTCGCACATCTTCATTCACTGTCACCACTACTCTGCTTTGACTTTCTCCGAAAAGGAAAGCGTCTTTTCTAAACTCTAAAGGCGTTTCAATATCAAATCCTAACTGACTGGGTATACCCATTTCTACCAATGTTGTCCACAATCCTCCATCGCTCACATCGTGGGCTGCATTGATCAGATTTTGCTTAATCAAGTGCAGCACTGTAGATTGAAGAGCAAACTCCTTCTCCAAATCAAAATGTGGGGCTGGGGAATTTTTAATTCCTACAATGTTATAGAGATACTCACTGCTATTCAAATCGTCTTGAGGCTCTCCCAACAGATAAATCAAATCTCCCTTGTATTTAAAATCCAAAGACATGTGATGCGATTTATCTTCCATCACTCCAATCATTCCAATGGTTGGGGTGGGGAATACGGGAACTGAAGAACCGTCTTCATTGACCGTTTGATTATAAAAGCTAACATTTCCTCCCGTTACGGGTGTTTGGAACTTACGACATGCTGCGGACATCCCTTTGATAGCTCCGACAAATTGCCAATACACTTCAGGAATGTACGGATTTCCAAAGTTCAGACAATTGGTAATCGCAGAGGGCTGGCCTCCACTACAGACGATATTTCTTGCGGCTTCTGATACCGCTATCATAGTACCTACTTCAGGATCAGCATTGACATAACGACCGTTGCAATCCACCGTCAATACCAATGCCTTGTTAGTGCCCTTGATATTAACCACACCTGCATCACTTGGGCGATTGGTGGTCATGGTGGCGGTTCCCACCATGCTGTCATATTGCTCAAAGATCCAACGCTTGCTCGCCACATTTGGCAAGCCAATCAATTGCTTAGCGATAGAAACATAATCCTGTGGAAGCGCAACTGCATCGATTGAAAATTCCTTAGACGCGGCAAAATAAGCTGGCTCTTTATACTCTCTTTCGTACTGCGGAGCTCCTCCGCCCAACACCAAACTTTCTGCAGGAATTTCACTTACCAACTCATCGTGCATATAATAGCGTACCATTGGACCTTCTGTCACCACCCCTATTTCTGCAGCATGTAAATCCCATTTTTCAAAAATCGCGATCACCTCCGCTTCCCTTCCTTTTTCTATCACCACCAACATGCGCTCTTGCGATTCCGATAACAAAATTTCAAAAGGTAACATCCCCTGCTGGCGAGTGGGCACCTTGTCCAAATGAATATCCATACCCACTTTACCTCCCGCACTCATCTCGGAGGTAGAACACGTGATTCCCGCTGCCCCCATGTCTTGCATCCCTCTAATGGCGTCCGTCTCAGCCAACTCCATAGTGGCCTCTAGCAATAATTTCTCTTGGAACGGATCCCCTACTTGAACGCTGGGTAAATCCTTGGCAGATTCTTCGGTGATGACTTTAGAGGCAAAAGAGGCCCCTTTGATTCCGTCCTTTCCAGTGGCCGAACCGACTATGAAAACAGGATTACCCACCCCGCTCGCTTTTGCTGAGATGATTTTCTTGCTATCGATCAAACCCACAGACATCGCATTCACCAGAGGGTTCACTTGGTAGCTGGGGTCAAAATACACCTCACCGGAAACTGTTGGAATTCCAAAAGCATTGCCATAATCACCAATTCCTTTCACCACACCTTCCACCAACCATTGCGTTTTGGGATGGGACAATTCCCCAAAACGAAGCGAATTGAGTAAGGCCACGGGACGCGCACCCATGGTAAAAATGTCACGATTGATCCCTCCCACTCCCGTAGCGGCTCCTTGATAGGGCTCAATCGCAGAGGGATGGTTGTGTGACTCAATCTTGAAGGCACAGCCCAATCCATCGCCAATATCCACCAAGCCAGCGTTTTCCTCTCCAGCCTTTACGAGCATATGAGGGCCGTCCTTAGGCAAGGTTTTCAACCATTTAATGGAATTCTTGTAGGAGCAATGTTCACTCCACATTACAGAGTAAACACACATTTCCGTGAAATTAGGTGTGCGTCCTAGGATTTCCTTGATTTTTTCAAATTCTTCAGGGAGCAATCCCATCTCACGGGCTTGTTCCAAAGTGGCTAGTTGTGTGGCTGCTGACATAAAATATAAGTTGGCCAAAGGTAACGTTAATGCACTAAAATCTCGTCAATAAATAACCAAGACTTTTCACCAACAAAAGGGTGATCATGGGGTAACAATTGCTGTGATTTTAAAGTAAGTCGATAAAAAGCGGGCCATTTGAAACCCTGTGGAGCGGACACCCCTGCAGCAAAACGAAAAGAGTGCACCCCATCCCAATCATTTATTTTTTGAGCCGGTGCCACAATGGTGTCCATCGGATAAAAATCCAATCCATTATCGCTGCCTTGCAATATCACAACGTCCGGCCAATATACCCAAGCACTTTTCTTGGATAAACAACGCACTTCTATCCACTGACGTGGCTCCACTCCCGCTAATGAAAATTGAAACTCGGCATCTGTCCCTTCAAATCCTTGCCATTTTCCATCCCAAACAAACTCCCCCAACTCTCCATCGATGAGGGCATTTTTACCCCCTGCCAAATATTTTAGACTGGGCTCCTTTAAGGAGATCACTTCTGGAATTCGCTGATAATCCAAGCGTACGGGCAATGTCATTTTTTGATGGATGCCATTGGAAAGTGGATAAGAAACCTCGCATGAGCCGCTTTCGGGAAATATCACCTCGTCGCTCAAGTTTCCTGTCAAAACGGTATCCGCACCTAATGGGAAATACGTGTAATGAATATCTCGCAAGGGAAATAAATCTCCCACCACATGCGCTTTTAAATTTCTTTGTTGATCAAAAATACTTCCCTGCAATTCAATGGTAGGACTTTCCACCCATTGCACTTGATCAATCCAAACAAAACCCTTCTGGAGCAATCGCAACTCTAACATATTTCTATCTTCGCTTTCCGCAGGAACATAGGGAATATCATATCGGTTCCAACCAGTTAATACATCAACGGTGTCCTTCCAAATAAACTTGCCCCACGGTTTTTCAATGCGCAGCGCAATCTTATTTTCTACACCATTTTGGGATGTTGAGGGCTCTGCGTATGCCCAAAAACTGAACACATAAGAATGATTAGCCAGGGTATTGAATTGATAGAAACTGATCTCCTGAGATTGATCATGTTCCTGGTCACCTCCTAGATTATTGAGACGCAAACTAACCTCGCCTTGATGAGCCAGATTTCGATCTAACATTGCGGTAGCACCATGCGATTTACTCATATGCAAATAGCACGCAGTAGGTATTCCAACCGCTGTCCACTTCTCAAAGCTATGGTCTTTGATTTTATTCCCCTTCCATTCATGTTCATTGAGGACATTGAAACTCAACATTGGTTTTTCAAAACGTATAATTTTCACTTCGAATGGATTCAGTACCAATTCAAAAATTTCCCCCGCCTTGCGTTTTCTACCCTCGAACAGAAAGTTCCATTCCCCATTGCTTTGGTACATGCTATCCATTGGAAGGTTTAGAATTTTATGTTCATTCTCCAAGTTGGCCAAGATGAACAATTGATGTTGGGGGTTCTCCCCCATAAATGAAGCAATGTCGATTTTCATTTGCCTGGCCTGTTCTTTCCATGAAAAAGCATCCACCTGATGCTGATACTGCATATCCTTGGCCAAATACTGCAGTTCTCTCGCACACTGATGATAAGCTGCCCACATCGCAGGATTTTTGGGGAAACTTTGTCCGACATGTCGAATAAAAGCTTGCGAAGCCCTTGCACCATGCATTACTCCCAGGTACACCATGGACCGCAGTTCTTCTGGCGTAGGTTCGCGGCTCCAAAACTCTTGACCTCCAAAGGCCTGCGGTACAATCCAAATACTTTTTTTGTATTGATAGTCATCTTTCAATTTTTGAAGATATTCGCCAGCATTCACCACGGCATTTCCGGGGATAGGATAAGGATCTGTCATCACGATATCCAATAAATCTTGGTAAGGAAGGCTCGGCTTGGGATCCACAAATACCATAGAGATGGGATGATAGGGATCCAATTTTCGAATCAAACTCACCGCCTCCTGCAGCTCACCTGGCTCAATGAACTGCCCATCAGGTTCGTCACTTACATACCAGCTTAAAAGTGCAGGATGATCACGAAACATTTTCACCTCTTGTTGAATTTTCCTCAGCTTTTCTTGAATGACTTCAGGTTTATCAGATTTTTTTAGTGCACAAATATTCTGCAAGTTATAGTTGACCCTGATGCCCAAATCAGCACACAGATCCATGTACGCTTTCCTACGGTGAATGGTGCTATCCTCAATGGCTTGGTAGGGAGAATACAGATTAAAGCCATTCATTGCTTCAGTTCTTAAAATCCAATCAAAATCATCGCGCTCACGCGCATAAAAACCGAAAGGAAAAAAGAGTGATCTAATTTCATTTTTAACATGATGTTTTTGTGTGGACAAGGAGGTTTCCAACAAACCAGAAGGGAAATGTATCCTTACGGCATTGTCTTTTCTGATCAAAACGCGAATGTTCAAAATATCGGAGAAAAACTCACCTCCACTGCCTTCGGCACGCTCAGATAGAACTTTAATGGGTAACAATATGTGACCATCTCCTTTTACCAACACTTCTTTTTTATCTACGGCAGGAAGCTCAAATGACCTCATTTGTTGCGCCTTGCAATCTCCCTTAAAAAGAATGGTATTTTTTGAGGTAAGAATGGTGACAAAACAACTCCGCTCCGATACTACACAAAATTGAGGAGTCTCGTCATTGAAAAAATATTGATACTCTCCAAAAATCTTCGGCGCTTGGGCTCTGACCATAATGGATAGGATGAAAAAAGAAAGGAAATAGAAGGATTTCATTGAACAAAAGTAAGTTCGTCTTAGCGGTTAAAAAAATGGCCATAAAAATTTCCAATAAATTCGTAAATTGCCTCCAAATTGTTTTTCATGCGAAGCGCAAAGAAAGTTGCATTTTTATTTTTCATCATATTCCTGAAGTACCCTGTTATTTGGGGCCAGATAAATATTCTTCCTGGGGGTAGTACTTTTGAAATGGGCACTGCATTGACAGGTAATGGGGTTACCATTGTTGGGAATCCTACTATCAATTGCTCTTCACTGGCCTATGGATCTTTTTCCAATGGACAATCCACCAACTTAGGCATCACCAATGGGGTTCTATTGACCACGGGTAGCGCGGCAGCGGCGGCAGGTCCCAATGACGACAACGGTTTTTCTACCCAACTCAATTCCACCTTTTCAGATCCCAATCTACTTTCCATTGAACCCACCGCCAACAATGATGTCTGCTCATTTGAACTGGATGTGATTCCCCAATGTGACTCCCTCACCATTCGATTTATTTTTGGATCAGAAGAATATCCAGAATTTGTCAATTCTGGATTTAATGATGCATTTGGTTTCTTCGTCAGTGGAGCGAATCCCAATGGCGGAGTCTATAATGCAGTGAATATTGCTCGTCTCCCTAATAACACTATTGTGACGATAGACAACGTGAATGCCAATACCAATAGCCAATATTTTGTCAATAACGCAGGAGGAAGTGCCCTTCAATACAACGGATACACAGTGGTGCTCTCCCCCAGAATCAAAGTAGTTCCTTGTCAAACCTATCACTTCAAACTCATCATCGGAGATGCCGGTGACGATTCATTTGACTCTGGGGTATTGATCGATTTTATTTCATGCACAACCGCTATCGAAGGAACTGTAAATACCGCTCCGAGTGGTTGTGAATTGGATAATGGAACGGCCACTGTCGCGCTCGATGGTGGCATTGGACCTTTTCAATTTGATTGGTCGCATGATGGCAATCTGAATGGACCCAACGCCACGAATTTAGCACCCGGAAATTACCAAGTGGAAATCACCGATCTTGGCGTTCCTTGCGCACAGCCATTGAATCTAGATTTCACGATCATTGAGCAGGGCCCCACGCCCAACATTAATTTGTTTACCAATGCCAATAATCCCTGTTCTGGGGATACTATAAAGGTCTGGGCAATATCCGATTCACCCTATGAATGGTCTTTTCCCACACCGGCCAACATTATTGGAGATACCGCGTTCTTCACTATTGGTAACAACTTCGCAGTGACTGCGACGGCCACTAATTTGTGCGGTCCGAGTGAAGTTTCTTTGAATATCAGTTCCGTTTCATCGCCCAATGTCAATATCAATACTCCTCCCATCATTTGCGCGCAATCCAACCTTGTGCTCAACGCTTCCCTGTCTGGATTCGGTTTTGTTACCTGGGAAACTCCCAATGGGAGCATTTTGAATGGACTCAATGTGAACTTAGGTCCTTCTAACCTCACCCAATCCGGCTGGTATTATGCTTCCAGCAGTTTTGGGGGGTGCGAACCTCAATTGGATTCTGTGCAAATTACTATCGTTGATGTACCCACCACCAACATTTCTGCTGCTACCATTTGTTTAGGTCAAACGGTGAATGTGGAGATTACTCCTGCCGGAAACTATAATTGGAATTTGTTAGAAGGAGCCGATTTGACCAATAATGGGAGTAATGCCATTTTATCACCTACAGTGAACAGCACTTATATTGTTTCTGATAACAACAATTGTAGTGTAACGATTCAAATTCAACTACTTCCCTTGCCCGAGCCGCTGACCACTGTTTCCACATTGCAAGGATGTGCGCCTTTGAGCGTTCAGTTTACAGACAATACGATTCAACCTTTATCATTTCAATGGAATTTCGGCGATGGTGGGACATCGGTCAATGAGTCTCCTTTTCACATCTTCAGCGGTGGAAATGCGGATACGGTCTATTTTGTTTCTTTAACCGTTACAGATAATAACGGATGCTCCTCCTCCAGTGGATTTTTTATACAAACCATGTTACCTGCTGTGGCCAATTTCGCTGCAAATCCAATCAGTCAGATCTACCCTAATGCCACCGTTGATTTTTCCAATCTCAGCTCCGGCAGTGGAAATTTGAATAGTGTCTGGACTTTTGAAAATGAATCAAACAACAACTTCACCAACGTCAATCACACCTTTTCCACATGGGGTGAATTTGAGGTACAATTAGTTACCTCCAATGAGTGGTGCAGTGATACGACATTTCAAACCATTTCAATTTTGCCGCCTGCTGCAATTGCCGCCTTTTCTTTTCAAGACAGCGGTTGTCCTGGAAGTCAATTCACTTTTACCAGTGAGAGCATTTTTGCGGAATCTGTTACTTGGGTTTTTCCAGATAGCACACAAGGAAGCGGAGAAAGTATCACCCATCAATTCGATGAAACTGGATCTTACAATATTACCCTTCTTGCCCATGGTTTTGATGGAGTGACGGACACCTTTACTATCGAAAACGCAGTGATCATCCATCCCTTGCCGGTGGCTCTATTTGTGATTGAAGAACAGAGCGTGTTTGCCGTTGTTGATTCCGCTGTGTTTCACAATCAATCTACTGGAGCAAATAGCTATTTATGGAATTTTGGCAACGGTAATTCCAGCACAGAATTTGAGCCAACGCCCCATTTTGATCTTGTTGGAAATTATGATATTACCTTAACAGTCACCAACGAATTTGGATGTCAAGACCAATACAAAATCAATAATGGCGTTATAGTTACCTCAGATGGATTCATCCAATTCCCAAGTGCATTTAGCCCTTTGGTACAGGGGGCAACGGATGGCAGTTATGACCGCTTTGCTTTTGATAACAATATCTTTCATCCGCATTCTAGATCAGTACAATTTTACGAATTATCCATCTTTAATAAATGGGGGGAGTTGCTTTTTAGTACTGACAATGTAAAGCAAGGTTGGGATGGATATTATCAAGGACAAATGGTAACGGAGGACACTTATGTTTTCAAAAGTAAAGGACAACTCTTTGGAGGTGTCCCTTTTGAAAAATCAGGCACTGTTACATTGCTACTCAAATAATAAGTCGTTTTCCTGTTTTTCGTAATACGCATCTGGAGGCAACGCGCCCTTTAATCGTGCCTGAACGGCCATGGCATCGCAACGCTCATTTTCTGGATGCCCATTATGTCCCTTGATCCATTTCCAGGTTACTTTATGCAATTGAACCAATGCAATGAGCTCTTGCCACAAATCTGGATTTTTGACATTTTTCCATTGTCGTTTTTTCCAACCAGAGATCCAATCTTTTAAAAATGAATCCACCACATATCGAGAGTCCGAGACCACTGTTACTTCACAAGGATGCATGGTCAGAGCCTTCAATCCGGCAATAACCGCCATTAACTCCATTCGATTATTGGTAGTCCGTCTGAATCCTCCGCTGATTTCCTTACTGTGTGCACCGCTTTTGAGCACCGTTCCAAATCCACCGGGCCCAGGGTTACCTGAAGCCGCTCCATCGGCGTATAGAAATACAATTGGCATCTTGCTCATTGAATCAATATGCCGATGTTTTTTGAAAATAACTTCACTGAAATGGCCAAGAGTATAATACCAAATGCTTTTTCAATGACTGCAATTCCGCCAGGTCCGAGCATCCTTTGTAATCTGCCAGACAACTTTAATACAATAAAAATAATGGGTACATTCAATAAAATGGCAATGATGATATTGACCAATTGAAACTCAGCTCTCAAAGAAATTAAAGTAGAAATGGTACCTGCTCCTGCTATAGTAGGAAATGCCAAGGGCACTATACTCGCCACATGATCCAATCCTTCCTTTTGCTTAAAAAGTTTAATACCCAAGACCATCTCCAAAGCGATAAAAAATAATATAAAAGAACCGGCTACCGCAAAACTGTATACATCCACTCCGAATATGCTCAATATAGACTCGCCACCAATTAAAAAAACGATCATCAACACCATTGAAACAAAAGTGGTGGTATAGGGCTGAATATTCCCCGTTTTTGTTTGAATATCAATAATAATGGGAATACTTCCGATGATATCAATCACGGCAAATAAAATCATAAAGCAAGAACCGATCTCCATCCAACTCATCATGTTGCAAAGCTATGGGCTTACTCCAGAGAAAACATGAAAACTCTCCATTAATTTATCACTAAAATTTCTTGGGTATGGGAGATAACAGATCATGTTTTACCCATCGCACAAATTGACGCGGCTTTTCAATGTTAGCGGAATGCCCACATCCCCTGAAAACCTTCAATCCCGTCTTATACATTTTTTGAATTTCAAAAGCTACTTCCACCGGTACTAATCGATCATCACTACCCCAAATCACCTTAACGGGCATTTTCCATGAATAAGTATGCTCTCCAAGGCGACTTTCGTTTTGCCTCAAGTAGTCAATCAACCTCAATTGATGGCTTCGATAAGGGATAACATAAATTTCTATGAATTTCTCGGACATCTTCCTAGGTGCCCAAAAGGAGTGGGTTAACAATGCCTTATATCGAGCATGTAAATCATGCACTGTCAATGGACATAACATCTCATTAGCATCTTTGACCCCCAAATGTCTGGCCAAGGAATCAGACTTTTCACTGCTGTAATGGATAATGGGAGAATCATACAAAGTCAAAGATTGAATCCTTTGAGGAT
>Ga0068877_10005021_pt1 | contig 10236 bp, 9 predicted proteins | sample NOAtaG_FD_66437 | JGI IMG/M metagenome (GOLD analysis project Ga0068877, IMG submission 66437) | Freshwater lake microbial communities from Lake Erie, under a cyanobacterial bloom - NOAA_Erie_Diel6S_1000h metaG | ecosystem: Environmental > Aquatic > Freshwater > Lake | place: USA: Ohio, Lake... | reverse complement strand
TGCACGCGCTGCTGCTGTGGCGGCCGGTGGCGCACCACCACATCGGCGTCGCCGACGACGCCCCTGCCGGCGCGGACGGGCGCTGAGGTGACCGAGGCGCTGCTCGGCTTCGGCGCGGTGTTCGCGCTCGCGCTGCTGCGCGTGCCGCTCGCCTTCGCGATGGGCCTGGTCGGCTTCGTTGGTCTCGGCCTGCTGCGCGGCTGGCCGCCGACGATGGCCAATGCCGCGCAGGTGGTCTACGACACCGGCTTCGCCTACACGCTGTCGGTGGTGCCGCTGTTCATCCTGATGGGCAACTTCGTCGCCCGCGCAGGGCTGGCCAACGAGCTGTTCCGCGCCGCCTACGCGTTCATCGGCCACCTGCGCGGCGGCCTGGCGCACGCCACCGTGCTCGCCTGCGCCGGCTTCGGCGCGATCTGCGGCTCGTCGATCGCCACGGCGGCGACGATGAGCAAGGTCGCCTACCCGCCGATGAAGAAGCTCGGCTACGCCGACTACCTGTCCACCGGGGTGATCGCCGCCGGCGGTACGCTGGGCATCATGATCCCGCCGAGCACGATCCTCGTGATCTACGGCATCGTGACCGAGACCCACATCGGCAAGCTGTTCGCTGCCGGCGTGCTTCCGGGCCTGCTGTGCGCCGGGCTGCTGATGGCCTGCGTGGCGTGGATCACGTGGCGCGACCCCGCCGCCGGCCCGGCCGGCGCGCGCACGCCGTGGCCGCAGCGCTGGCGCGCGTTGCGCGACATCTGGGGCGTGGCGCTGCTGGTGGTCGTCGTGCTGGGCGGCATCTACGGCGGCGTGTTCACCGCCACCGAGGGCGCGGGCATCGGTGCGTCGGGAGCCTTCTTCTTCGCGCTCGCGCGCCGCGCGCTCGGCTGGCGCATGCTGTACGAAGTGCTGCTGGAGAGCGCCCGCACGACGGCGATGCTGTTCACGATCCTGATCGCCGCGATGCTGTTCTCGAGCTTCGTCAACTTCACGACGATGCCGGGCGACCTGAGGGACTGGATCCTGCACCTGGGGCTGCCGCCACTGGCCGTCGTCGGCGCGATGATGCTCGTCTACGTGCTGCTGGGCACGATCATGGAAGAGCTGTCCATGGTGCTGCTGACGATCCCGGTGTTCTTCCCGATCGTCACCGGCCTCGGCTTCGACCCGGTGTGGTTCGGCGTGCTGATCGTGCTCGTCGTGCAGATCGGCCTGATCAGCCCGCCGGTCGGCATGAACCTGTTCGTGCTCGGCGCGCTGCTGAAGGACGTGCCGCTGTCGACGATCTTCCGCGGCGTCTGGCTGTTCGTGCTGGCGCTTTGCGTCGCGCTGGTCGTCGTGCTCGAGGTGCAGCCGCTGGCCCTGTGGCTGCCCTCCTTCATGCGCTGAGCCGGCGCACGGCGCGCGCGGAGCTTCCTGCCCCGGCCCGGAGTCAGGCCACGCGGCGGCGCCGCCACCAGGCCGCGGCCCGCCATCCCAGCAGCACCACCACGACGAGCGCGTAGACGGCGACGTCGGCGAAGTCGTTCTTGCCGGCGCGCATCCAGAAGAAGTGCAGCAGCGCGAGCGCGGCCACCGCGTGCACCGCTCGGTGCAACGCCCGCCAGCGCGCGGCACCGAGCGCCCGCACCGCGCGGTCGGCGCTGGTGGCCGCCAGCGGCACCAGCAGCAGCAGCGCCAGCGTGCCCACCAGCACGAAGGGCCGGCGCGGGATGTCGGCCAGGATCGCCGCGGCGTCGAAGCCCATGTCGAGCCACGCGTAGGCGAGGAAGTGCATCAGCGCATAGAAGAAAGTGAACAGGCCGAGCATGCGCCGCAGCCGGGCGAGCGAGTGCCAGCCGGTGGCCTGCCGCAGCGGCGTGACCGCCAGCGTCAGGCACAGCATGCGCAGTGTCCACTCGCCGCTGCCGCGCAGCAGCGCTTCGGCGGGGTTGGCGCCGAGCGTGCCGCCCGCCGCGCCGGCCACCAGCAGCGCGAGCGGCAGCAAGGCCCCAGCGAACACCAGCGGCTTGACCGCCGGGTGGCGCAGGAGCGGGTCGATCCTGGCAGCCACCGCCGCGCGCCGCGCGGGGCGGCTGCCGGTCCGCACGCGGGCTGCCCGCTAGAAGAACTTGCGCAGGTCCATCCCGGCGTACAGCGGGCCCACCTGCGGCTCGTAGCCGTTGAACATCAGCGTCGGACGCTTGCGAGCGAACAGGCCGTCCTCGCCGATCCGGCGTTCGGTGGACTGGCCCCAGCGCGGGTGGTCGACGTTCGGGTTGACGTTGCTGTAGAAGCCGTACTCGTGGGGTGCTGCCAGCTCCCAGCTGGTCTTGGGCTGCTTGTCGACGAAGCGGATGCGCACGATCGACTTGCCCGACTTGAACCCGTACTTCCACGGCACGACCAGCCGCAACGGGGCGCCGTTCTGGTTCGGCAGCACCTCGCCGTACAGGCCGAAGGCCAGCATCGCGAGCGGGTGCATCGCCTCGTCGAGGCGCAGCGCCTCGACGTACGGCCAGTCGAGCACCGACGACGACAGCCCGGGCATCTGCTTGCGGTCGGCCAGCGTCACGAACTGCACGAACTTCGCGTTGCCGGTCGGCTCGACGCGCCGGATCAGCTCGGACAGCGAGTACCCCACCCAGGGGACCACCATCGACCAGCCCTCGACGCAGCGCAGCAGGTAGATGCGCTCTTCCATCGGCGCCAGGCGCAGCATCGCCTCGATGTCGAACGTGCCCGGCCGGGCGACCTCGCCCTCGACCTGCACCGTCCAGGGTCGCGTCTTCAGCGACCCCGCGTGACGCGCCGGGTCGGCCTTGTCGGTGCCGAACTCGTAGAAATTGTTGTACGAGGTAATGTCGGCGTAGGGGGTCGGCCGGTCCATCACCACCGCGCCGGCGACGCTGCTGCGCGTGGCCGGCAGGGGAGCGAGGCGGCCGGGGCGGGGCGTGCCCTGGGCGCCGGCCGGCGCGGACAGCAGCGCCGCGCCGGCGGTGCCGAGGGCGGCCGCGCCGGCCGCCATCCAGCGCCGGCGCGACAAGTAGACCGAGCGCGGCGTGATCTCGGAGGGCACGGGGTGCGTGTAGCCGCGGTCGCGGAGCAGGTGCATGGGGGTGGGCCTCGTGACGGGCGCGTGGCGTCGGGCACGCGGCGGCGCCGCCCCACGCTTCGAGCGCTGATTGTCGGGGCTGTGCCCGTCCCGCGCCGCCGCGGGCTCTTCCGCCGCCCGCCACCGGGCCAGCCGCGCCGCCGGCGCGGCGCGCTCAGCGCAGGCCGGCGATGTAGTCGGAGACCGCCTTGATCTCGGCGTCGGTCATCCGGCTGGCGATCGTGCTCATCTGGACGTTGTTGCCGCGCGCGCCCGACCGGAAGGCGAGCATCTGCGCCTCGGTGTACTCGGCGTGCTGGCCCGACAGGCGCGGGTACTGCGCGGGAATGCCGGCCCCGTTGGGGGCGTGGCAGCCCGCACAGGCGGGAACCTGGCGGCCCGCGATGCCGCCGCGGTAGATCTGCTCGCCCAGCAGCACGGTGTCCTTGTTGCGCGCGAAGCCAGGCTTGGCCTGCTTGGACGCGTAGAAGGCGGCGATGTGGCGCATGTCCTCGGTCGACAGCGGCGCAGCCATGCCCTGCATGATGGCGTTCTTCCGCTTGCCCGACTTGTACTCCGTCAGCTGCTTGACGATGTACTCCGGGTGCTGGCCGGCAAGGATCGGGTTGGCCGGCGACCCGCGGTTGCCGTCGGCCAGGTGGCAAGCCATGCAGGGCGCAGCAAGCTGCTGGCCTTTGGCGGGATCGGGCTTGAACGCCGCGGCCGGCGTGGCCGCCAGCACGACGCCCGGAAGGAGGCCGGACAGGACGAGGCCTGCGCCGGCGTGTGCGGCGGCCCGGAGCAGGCTCGAAACGGCAGACGACTTCATGCAGCAGCGTTCTCGGGGAGGGGGCTCTACGTGGCCGGGGCTCGACCCGGCGGGGATCCGGGGTCGCGCGGGAGCGGGATGCGAAAGCGTGATTTTACAATGCACCATGACGTCTTCCTTGCGGCCCGCCGCCGCCAGGCGCTCCGATCCGGGTCCGGCAGAGCGGGCGGCGCTGGCCTGGGCCCATGGGGCGCGCTTCCTGACCACCGCCGGCGGCCTCGAGCAGCTGCCCCCGCCCGGCCCTCCGGAGATCGCCTTCGTCGGCCGCAGCAACGCGGGAAAATCCAGCGCGATCAACCTGCTCGCGCAGCACCGGCAGCTGGCCTACGCGTCGCGCACGCCGGGCCGCACCCAGCACATCAACCTCTTCGAGCTCGGCCCGAAGACCGAGCCGGATGCGCGCTTCGCCGATCTCCCGGGCTACGGGTACGCGGCGGTCGAGCGCGGCGCCAAGCTGCGCTGGCAGGCGGTGATGGCCGAGTACCTGGCGCAGCGCGAGACGCTTGCGGGCATCGTGCTGCTGGTCGACGCTCGACTCGGGCTGACCGACCTGGACGAGCGTCTGCTCGCACTGGTCGCGCCGCGCGTGATGGACGGCAGCGTCAAGCTGCTGGTGCTGCTGACCAAGGCCGACAAGCTGTCGCGGCGCGAGGCGGACGCCGCGCTGGCTCGCACGCAGGCGGCGCTCGCCGGGCTGGCCAGCGAGGAGGCCGACATCGGCCTGGCGCTGTTCTCCGCGCTGTCGCGCCAGGGACTGGGCGACGTGGCGCAGGCGCTGTGGTCGTGGCGGCGTACCGGCACCGCCACGGAGGGAGCGCCCGCGTGATCCGCGAGTTCGACATCGACCTGCCGCACGGCATCCGGCTGGCCTGCCGGGGCGCCGGCCAGGGCCGCGCGCGGGTGCTCCTGCTGCACGGCTTCCCCGAGGCTGCGTTCGCCTGGGACGACGTGATGGAACGGCTGGCCCCCGCGGCGGCCTGCGTCGCGCCGAACCTGCGCGGCTACGCCGGCTCCAGCGCGCCGGGCGCCGTGGAGGCCTACCGCGCGAAGCACCTGGTCGCCGATCTCGTCGCGCTGATCGAGGCGCTCGGCGCGCCGCTGGAGCTGCTGGTGGCGCACGACTGGGGCGGCGCGGTGGCCTGGAACCTGGCCGCGCAGCACCCGCGGTTGCTGCGGCGGCTGCTGATCGTCAACGCCCCGCATCCGGCCACGTTCCTGCGCGAACTGCGCGACAGCCCGGAGCAGATCGCGGCCAGCGCCTACATGAACTTCCTCGTCCGTCCCGATGCGGCACGTCTGCTGGCCGAGGACGACTGGCGGCGGCTGTGGCCCTTCTTCGGCGACGCGGCCTGGCTCGACGCGCCGACACGCCAGCGCTACCGCGACACGTGGTCCAGAGGGCTGGAAGGACCGTTGAACTACTACCGCGCCTCGCCACTGCGCCCGGCAACGTCGGGGTACGACGGACTGGCCGCCGTCGTGCTGCCCGACGACGCGGTGACCGTGCACGTGCCCACCTGGGTGCTGTGGGGCGAGCGCGACGCGGCGCTGCGCCCGGGTCTCCTCGACGGCCTGCAGCGCTGGGTGCCGCGGCTCCAGGTGGAGCGCGTCGCCGAGGCTTCACACTGGATCGTGCACGAGCAGCCGGGCCGCGTCGTCGCGGCCATCGAGACGGCGCTGGCCGCCACGGTCTGACCGCCACAGGGCGCCGACCGTCAGGCGCGGCTCTCGCGGTCGATCTCCTGCTGCACCCGCTTGGCCGCACTGCCCACCAGCGAGCGCATCTGCAGCGACTTGGCCAGGCCGCCTGCGTGCAGCAGCGTCAGCGCCTGCCGGCGCACCGCCCAGGTCGCGTCGGAGCCGCCGTCGCCGAACAGCCACAGCTCGCGCTGCTCCCCTGCCCACAGCAGCTGCGCGTGCACCCAACGGCCCTGCAGCAGCAGCCGCACCCAGTGCCCGGCGTGCAGCCGCTCGAGCCATTCGTCGCTGTCCGCCGTCGGCCGCGACACGGTGCCAGCCTCGGGCAGCAGCTCTGACGGGACGGTGACCATGCCCTGCGGGTCGAGCACGCCGTCGAGGACTTGCGGAACGGTGACCGCCTCGCCGGCACGCTGCTCCAGCCGCTGCAGCGCGCCGATCTGCGACGCGGCTGCCGCGCAGCGCCGCGCCAAGCGCTGACGCAGGAAGTCGAGGAGCTTCTCGACCGCACGCGAGTACTGCGACGTGCGCTGCTCGGGCTGCGCCGACAGCTGGTCGATCAGGTGCTGGCCGAGGCGCAGCAGCCGCAGGCGCTCGGGGTCCCGCCGGTCGGGCACCATCTCGGCCTCGTACGCCAGCAGGTGGATCAACCGCCACATCGGGTGCTGGTCCTTGTCGAGCAGCGACGGATCGCGCAGCGCGAGCCGCATCGCCGGCCCGTGCAGGCGCGACAGCAGCAACGTCACGTCCTCCGGCACCCGCTCGTCCTCGAGCATCGCCTCGAACAACCTGCCGACCAGCTCGACCGCCTGGCGGTCGGCCAGGGTCGGCGCGCCGCGAGCGATGTCGTGCCAGCGCTCGGGCCGGGCCGGGCCGGGCCGGGGGCCGCGCGGAGCCGATGACGGCTCGGCGTCGAGCGGCCCCGGCATCGTCTCCCGCATGCGCAACAGGTCGGGGCTGAACGTGGTGACCGGCGTGACGCTCGAGCGGCGCGAGCCGCCGGGAAGAATCAGCGTCCGATAGCGCGCCGGCTCGACTCCCATCTGCTCCAGGCGGGTGCAGGCGGTGGCGTAGCTCTGGCGCAACAGGACCGCCAGCGGCAGCCCGGCGTGCCTCAGGAAGGCGACCTGGTGGCCGCGGGACATCGGCAGCGCCTGCGCGGTCAGCCACAGGGCACGCGCGTGCGACTCCGGGCGGAACGGGTTGTGCTCCTGCGAGACGTCGATGTCGCCGACCACGGTGGCCAGGTACATCGTCAGCTCGCGCAGTTCCTGCTCGGCGACGCTCTTGATCAGCTGGATCGTGTGCGACAGCTCGATGTCGAGCGCCACCGCGTCCTCCTCCACGAGCGACAGCGACACCTCGTGCGCCGACCTGGGCGCCGGCGCCGCGGCCGGCCCCAGGCCGAGCTCCTCGGCGACGTTGTCGCGCATCACCTCGAGGTAGCGCTGTCCCAGACGCTGCCGGTCGGCCTGCAGCACGCGCAGCATCTCGCCGATCGCGGCCTGCTGGCCCTGGCTCATCGTCGCGAAGGCCCGACGGGCCGAGTCGAGCACGCCCTCGACGATCTGGCCGAACAGCAGCGGAACGCGCAACAGCTCGTCGTCGACGAACTGCTTCAGCTCAGGGGAGGCGTTCAAGGCCATCGGCGGGCCGATTATCGAACCGTGCGCGGGCGCACCGCAAAGAAAAAGGGGCCCGGACTTGCGTCCTGGCCCCTGGTCTGAACCGGGCGGGCGGCCACGCGGCCGCCCGCGGCGCGGACTCACATGTCCATGCCCATGCCGCCCATGCCGCCCATGCCGCCGCCGCCGGGCATCGCGGGCGCCTCGTCCTTCGGCGCCTCGGCGACCATGCACTCGGTGGTCAGCATCAGGCCGGCCACCGACGCCGCGTTCTGCAGCGCGGTGCGGGTCACCTTGGTCGGATCCAAGATGCCCATCTCGATCATGTCGCCGTACTGGCCAGTGGCGGCATTGAAGCCGTAGTTGCCCTTGCCCGACAGCACCTGGTTGATCACCACGCTCGGCTCGTCGCCGGCGTTGCCGACGATCTCGCGCAGCGGCTGCTCGACGGCGCGCAGCACGATCTTGATGCCGGCGTCCTGGTCGTGGTTGTCGCCCTTGAGGGCGCCGATGGCCTGGCGGGCGCGCAGCAGCGCCACGCCGCCGCCGGCGACGATGCCCTCTTCGACCGCGGCACGGGTGGCGTGCAGCGCATCCTCGACGCGCGCCTTCTTCTCCTTCATCTCGACCTCGGTGGCGGCACCGACCTTGATGACGGCCACGCCGCCGGCCAGCTTGGCCACGCGCTCCTGGAGCTTCTCGCGGTCGTAGTCGCTGGTGGCTTCCTCGATCTGGATGCGGATCTGCTTGACGCGTGCCTCGATGTCGACGGCCTTGCCGGCGCCGTCGATGATCGTGGTGTTCTCCTTGGCGATCTCGACGCGCTTGGCCTGGCCCAGGTCGGCCAGGGTGATCTTCTCGAGCGTCAGGCCCACCTCTTCGGCGATCACCTTGCCGCCGGTCAGGATGGCGATGTCCTCGAGCATGGCCTTGCGGCGGTCACCGAAGCCGGGCGCCTTGACCGCGCACACCTTCAGGATGCCGCGGATGGTGTTGACCACCAGGGTGGCCAGCGCCTCGCCCTCGACTTCCTCGGCCACGATCAGCAGCGGACGGCCGCTCTTGGCCACCGCCTCGAGCGCGGGCAGCAGCTCGCGGATGTTGGCGATCTTCTTGTCGTGCAGCAGCACGAACGGGTTGTCGAGGACGGCGACCTGCTTCTCGGGGTTGTTGATGAAGTAGGGCGACAGGTAGCCGCGGTCGAACTGCATGCCCTCGACGACGTCCAGCTCGTTGTTCAGGCTCTTGCCGTCCTCGACGGTGATGACGCCTTCCTTGCCGACCTTGTCCATCGCGTCGGCGATGATCTTGCCGATCGACTCGTCGCTGTTGGCGGAGATGCTGCCGACCTGGCTGATCTCCTTGCTGGTGGTCGTGGGCTTGCTGATCTTCTTCAGCTCCTCGACGAGGCCGGTGACGGCCTTGTCGATTCCGCGCTTGAGGTCCATCGGGTTCATGCCCGCGGCCACGTACTTCATGCCTTCGCGCACGATGCTCTGGGCGAGCACCGTGGCGGTGGTGGTGCCGTCGCCGGCGGCGTCGCTGGTCTTGGAGGCGACCTCCTTGACCATCTGCGCGCCCATGTTCTGCAGCTTGTCCTTGAGCTCGATCTCCTTGGCCACCGACACGCCGTCCTTGGTGACGGTGGGGGCGCCGAAGCTGCGCTCGAGCACGACGTTGCGGCCCTTCGGGCCCAGGGTGACCTTGACGGCGTTGGCGAGGATGTTCACGCCCTCGACCATGCGATGACGCGCGTCCGCGCCGAAGATGACGTCCTTAGCAGCCATGTGCTATCTCTCCGAAATCTTGAAGTGCCGGCTTGCGCCGGGGGGTTCTCTTGTCTGCGGCCGGCCCTGCGGGCCTTTACTTCGCTGCGCGAAGCTAGCCTTCGACGAAAGTGATTCGCCTTCAGCGAATCACTTCTCGACGACGGCGAAGAGGTCCTCTTCGCGCATCACCAGCAACTCGTCGCCGTCGACCTTGACGGTCTGGCCGCTGTACTTGCCGAACAGCACGCGGTCGCCGACCTTGATGTTCAGGGCGACGAAATCGCCCTTGTCGTTGCGCTTGCCGGGGCCGACCGCCAGCACCTCGCCCTGGTCGGGCTTCTCGGCGGCGTTGTCGGGGATCACGATGCCCGACGCGGTCTTGGTTTCGTTCTCGAGGCGCTTGACGATCACGCGATCGTGCAAGGGACGCAGCTTCATGGGATCTCCTTGGTGTCTCGACAAGGTTTCAATGACGAGAGGCCAGCAAGTAAGTTCTCACTGACATCGAGACGCCGGGGCGCCGCCGTGGGGCGGGCCGGAACTCCGGCCGTCTGGGCTTCGTTAGCACTCGACTTCGGTGAGTGCTAGCAGTCGGATTATAGGGGCCGGTTCGGACGTTTCAAGGGACGCCGCCAAGACCACGGGAGCCAGCCGTTCAGCCCTGCCCGCCCACCGCCGGCCGGCCCTCCGCCCGCCAGCGCAGCATGCCGCCGGCGAGATTGGCGACCTGCGCGAAACCGGCGCGACCGAGCAGCACCGCCGCCTGCGCCGAGCGCGTGCCCGAACGGCAGACGGTGACGACCGGGCGCGCGCGATCCAGTTCGGCCAGCCGCGCGCCCAGCTCACCCAGCGGCACGAGCCGCGCGCCGGCCAGGTGGCCGAGTTCGGCTTCGAACTCCGCGGGCTCGCGCACGTCGACGATCTGCACCGCGGCCGGACCCTGCGCCACCTCCTCCAGCGCCGCCGGCGTGATCTCCCACAGCCCGCCGAAGGTGAAGCCGAGCGCGGCCCAGGTCGGCGCCGTCGGCGGCGGCTCGCCCGCCGGGCGGCCGCAGCGCAGGTTGGCCGGCACCGCCAGGTCGATCAGCTTGGGGTGGGGCAGGCCGAGGTGGCGCATGTAGCCGGCGAAGTCCTGCACGCTGGCGTCGCCGCCCAGGCGCGGGTTGAAGCGCCGCTCCTCGCCGACGCTGCTGCAGGTGAGGCCACGGTAGTCGTGCCCGGGGTAGACCAGGCAGTCGTCGGGCAGACCGA
>Ga0068877_10005019_pt1 | contig 10238 bp, 5 predicted proteins | sample NOAtaG_FD_66437 | JGI IMG/M metagenome (GOLD analysis project Ga0068877, IMG submission 66437) | Freshwater lake microbial communities from Lake Erie, under a cyanobacterial bloom - NOAA_Erie_Diel6S_1000h metaG | ecosystem: Environmental > Aquatic > Freshwater > Lake | place: USA: Ohio, Lake... | reverse complement strand
AAGGACCCGACCATGGCCGCAAAGCAGATTTCGTTTGATACCGACGCACGTGAGAAGATTCTTGCCGGGGTGAAGAAGCTCGCCCGGGCGGTGAAGGTTACGATGGGCCCATCGGGGCGTGTTGTTGTGCTCCAAAAATCGTTTGGGGCGCCGACGGTTACCAAGGACGGCGTAACGGTCGCCAAGGAGATCGAGCTCGAGGACGCCCTTGAGAACATGGGCGCGCAGCTCGTCAAGGAGGTTGCCTCCAAGACGAGCAAGGATGCTGGCGACGGGACGACGACGGCGACGGTGTACGCCGAGGCGATCTTCCAGGAGGGTCTCAAGAACATCACGGCCGGCGCGAACCCCAACGAACTTAAGCGTGGGATCGACATGGCCGTGGCTGCGGTGGTTGCTGAGTATGTCAAGATGTCCAAGAAGGTTGATTCGTCCAAGGAGATCGCGCAGGTCGGCACCTGCTCGGCGAACCAGGACGCGGAGATCGGCAAGATCATCGCCAGCGCGATGGACAAGGTGGGCAAGGACGGCGTCATCACCGTCGAGGAGGGCAAGAGCCTGACGACGGAGGTGGATTTGCTGGAGGGGATGCAGTTTGACAAAGGCTTTTTGTCGCCGCACTTTGTGAGCAACCCGGCAACGATGGAGTGCGTGCTGGAGAAGCCGTACATCTTGATCCACGAGAAGAAGATCGGCAGCGCCAAGGACATGCTGCCGCTGCTGGGCAAGATCGCCGAGCAGGGCAGCAGCCTGCTGATCATCGCCGAGGACATTGAGGGCGAGGCCCTGGCAACGCTGGTGATCAACAAGTTGCGTGGGACGCTGAAGGTGTGCGCCGTAAAGGCGCCGGGCTTTGGCGATCGCCGCAAGGAGATGCTCGGCGACATCGCGACGTTGACGGGTGGCAAGGCTGTCATGGAGGAACTGGGCATCGAGCTTGAGAAGATCGAGATCGGCGACCTCGGGCGTGCGGCCAAGATTACGATCGATAAGGACAACTGCACGATCGTTGAGGGTGCTGGCAAGCCCGGCGAGATCAAGGGGCGGATCGAGCAGATCCGCCACCAGATCGAGGCGACGACGAGCGACTACGACCGTGAGAAGCTCGAAGAGCGTCTGGCGAAACTGGCCGGGGGCGTGGCGCAGATCAACGTCGGCGCGGCGACCGAGGTCGAGATGAAAGAGAAGAAGGCCCGCGTCGAGGACGCTTTGCACGCATCGCGTGCGGCGGTGGAGGAGGGGATCCTGCCCGGCGGCGGCGTGGCCCCGATCCGCGCCCGCAAGGCGCTGGAGAAGTTGCGTAAGAACGCCAACGGGGACGAGCGGACGGGGATCGATATCGTCAGCCGGGCGTTGGCCTACCCGATCAAGCAGATCGCGGTCAACGCCGGGCTTGATGGGTCGATCGTCGCGGCGAAGGTCGAGGAAGGCGCGGAGGCGAACTTCGGGTTCAACGCGCTAACGCACGAGTATGGCGACCTGTTGAAGATGGGCGTGATCGTGCCGACGAAGGTCGAGCGGATCGCGCTGCAGAACGCCGCGAGCGTGGCGGGGCTGCTGCTGACGACCGACGCGGCGATCGTGGAGATCAAGGAGAAGAAGGCAAAGGTGCCCGCGGGCGGTGGCGGGATGGATGATATGGATTATTGAGATTCGTGTTGGTTTGTCCGAAGGCGGGGAATCAACTATCTGATCACACCAGTGCCCAAGGCGTTTGCCTTGGGCTTTTTTTATGTGCGGGTGTGCGGGGGCCTCGCCACGCGGAGCGTGGCGGTACCCGGGGTCCGGGTAGCACCACGCTCCGCGTGGTGGGTCGCCGTTGATTATTCCGACTCGATTGTCGCTGGCGGTTTGCTGGAGATGTCGCAGACAACCCGGTTGACGCCCGGCACCTCGTTGTTGATGCGGGTGTAGCCGGTGGGGAAGGTGTTGGTGTGCGGGGGCCTCGCCACGCGGAGCGTGGCGGTACCCGGGGTCCGGGTACCACCACGCTCCGCGTGGTGAGTCGCTTTTGGTTATTCCCATTCGATCGTCGCCGGCGGTTTGCTGGAGATGTCGTAGACAACCCGGTTGACGCCCGGCACTTCGTTGTTGATGCGGGTGTAGTCGGTGGGGAAGGTGTTGGTGTGCGGGGGCGTCGCCACGCGGAGCGTGGCGGTACCCGGGGTCCGGGTAGCACCACGCTCCGCGTGGTGGGTCGCCATTGGTTATTCCCACTCGATCGTCGCAGGCGGTTTGCTGGAGATGTCATAGACGACCCGGTTGACACCCGGCACCTCGTTGATGATGCGGGTGCTGATGCGGGCGAGCAGGTCGTAGGGCAGGCGTGCCCAGTCGGCGGTCATGAAGTCTTCGGTTGTTACGGCGCGGATGGCGATGGTGTTGTCGTAGGTGCGCCCGTCGCCCATGACGCCGACGCTCTTGACCGGCAGCAGCACGGCAAAGACCTGGCTGGTGGCGCGGTAGAGGTCGGCGGCATAGATCTCGTCAAGGAGGATCTGGTCGCACAGGCGCAGGGTGTCGAGGCGCTCGCGTGTAACCTCGCCGAGGACGCGCACGGCGAGGCCTGGGCCTGGGAAGGGGTGGCGCCAGACGATTTTTTCGGGCAGGCCGAGGACCTCGCCGAGTTTGCGTACTTCGTCTTTGAAAAGGTCTCGGAGTGGTTCGATGAGCTCGAAGCGGAGGTCTTTGGGGAGGCCGCCGACGTTGTGGTGGAGTTTGATGCCGGCGCTGGTGCCGGCGTGGCCGTGGCCGCTCTCGATGACGTCGGGGTAGAGGGTGCCCTGTGCGAGGAACTTGACGGTGCCGGTGCCGCCGGCCTCGGCGACGATCTGTGCGGCGTGCTGGTTGAAGACCTCGATGAAGCGGTGCCCGATGCGTTTGCGTTTTTCCTGCGGGTCGGTGATCCCGGCGAGGTCGCTGAGGAAGGCGTGCTCTTCGTCGGCGGTGCGGAGGTCGATGTGGAAGTGGTCGCCGAAGGTGTGCTCGACGAGCCGGCGCTCGTTGAGGCGGAGCAGGCCGTTGTCAACAAAGACGCAGGTGAGTTGCGGGCCGATGGCCTTGTGCAGCAGCGCGGCAACGACGGAGGAATCCACGCCACCCGAAAGCCCGCACAGCACGCGGTCCTTGCCGACGCGGGCTCGGATCGCCTGGACGGTCGATTCGAGATAGTCGGCCATGCGCCAGTCGCCGGCGCATCGGCAGACTTCGTAGAGGAAGTTTTCGATGATGTCGGCACCCTGGGGGGTGTGTGTAACTTCGGGGTGGAACTGCACGCCGTAGAAGGTGAGGGGTTTGGTGCTGGTGGTAGGCTCTCGTGTGATGCGCACGGCGGCGAGTGGGCAGGTGGGCGTGCTGGCCAGGATGGTGGTTTGGGCTTTGAGGTGGGCGGGCGCATCGTCGAGGGAGACCTGGTCGCCGTGGCTCATCCAGACGGTTGCGTGCTCGGGGAGTGCGTGCAGCAGGCCTGCGCGGTCGCGTACGGTCATGCTCGCTCGGCCAAACTCGCGGTGGTCGGCTTTGCGGACGGTCGCGCCCAGCAGGCGTCCGGCGAGTTGCATGCCGTAGCAGATGCCCAGGATGGGGATGCCCAGATCAAAGATGGCCGGGTCGCAGACGGGCGCGCCCGGTTCATAGACACTGGCCGGGCCGCCGGAGAGGATGATGCCGGCGGGCTTGCGTGCGGCGATCTCGGCGGCGGGTGTGTCGGGGCGGATGAGCAGTGAGAAGACGCCAGCCTCACGGACGCGGCGTGCGATGAGCTGGGCGGTCTGGCTGCCGAAGTCGAGGATCAGGACGGTCTGGCGTTGGTCGTGGTGTGTGTTGGCTTGGCTCATCGCGCGTCCTTGTGCCCGAGCTTGCTTGGGAGCGGGCACGTTGTGTGCGGAAGGGGAGAGCTTAGCGCGTATGGCGGTGGGGGGTGGGGAGGATGGGTGCTATCGGGTTGGGGTGTGTTCGTGCCACTTGACAGGTGGGGATGGCGTGGCGACTGTCCAGCGTGGATGAGGCGCGGGAAAGTTTGGCACCGGTGCCCAAGCGGCGTGGTTTGATTGCTGCGGCGTGCCTTGGCGCGGGGATCGCCGTCAGCTCGGCGTGGAGCGCGGTGCCTGCGTGGCCGATGCTGATCGCGGCGGGGGTGCTGGCCGGGGGTGTGGGCGTGGTGGCGGCGGTGGGGGTGGGTGGGATAGCGCGGAGGCGTTGGGTGCTGGGTTTGCTGGGGGTGGCGTGCGTGCTTGGGGGTGCGGGGTGGTTGGCGCTGCGGACGCGCGCCTTGCCGGTGGATGCGTTGCACCTTCGGCTGGGGAGTGTCGATGCGCCGGCGTGGCGGCTGCCCGCGACGGTGCGGGTGCAGGTGATCGAGGGGAGTTTGCCCGCTGTGGAGCAGTCGGGGCTGGTCGAGAGGCCCAGGTGGATGGGCGAATCGATGCGTGCGCGTACACGCGTGCGTGCGGTGTTGGTGGGCGATTCCTGGGAGCCGGCCAGCGGGGTGCTGACGGTGATCTCGCCGGCGGGGATGCGGGCCTTGCGTGGTGGGGAGTCTGTGGAGTTGACGGGTGTGTTTACGGGCATCGGCCCGCCGGCGAACCCTGGGCAGATGGACCCGAGGCCGTGGGCGGCGCAGGAAAGCCGAGTGGGCGTGCTGGTGATTGATGGGCCCGACGCCGCGGTGGTGCTGGGCGAAGCGCGGTGGTGGATCACGCGAGTTGGGCGCAGCGGGTTGGATTTTTTGCGTGCATCGGCGACGCGGGCACTCGACGCGGCGTTTGCGCCCCAGGGGGAGGGGAGCGGTTCACGTCAGCGTGCGATGATGCGGGCGATGCTGCTGGGAAGTGATGACCCGCAGCTGCACCTAGCCGCGGGAGACCTGGCCCGGCTGGGGTTGGTGCATGTGCTCTCGATCAGCGGGTTTCACCTGGCGGTGCTGGCGGTGGTGGTGCTGTGGATGCTGCGGCTCTTTGGTGGCTCACCGAGGTCGCACGCGCTGCTGGCGGCGGGGGCGACGGGGTTGTACATGCTGGTGGTGCCAGCCGAGGCGCCGGTGCTGCGGTCGGGATTGATGGTGCTGGTGCTGTTGATGGGTGAGGCGGCAGGCCGGCGGTACGACCGGCTCAACACGCTGGGTTGGGCGGCGTTTGTGCTTTTGCTTTGGCGGCCGATGGACCTGCGCAGCGCGGGCTTTCAGTTGTCATTCCTGACCACGGGGGTGCTGCTGTGGCGAGGGGAGCAGATGCTTAATGCGGTGCTGGGGTGGAGGCCGTTTGGCCTGCCGGGGGTGAGGGGGCGCTCGGCGCACCTAGAGGCCCGGCGTGATGGGCTTGGCGATGTCGTTGCCCGGCTGGTTCTTGGCACGGTGGTGGTGGGGGTTCTGGCCGTGAGCACGAGCGCGCCGCTGGTGGTGCTGCACACGGGGATGCTGCCGGGGTGGGGGGTGCTGCTGGGGATCGCGCTAACGCCTCTGGCGACGGCAGCGCTGGTCGTTGGCCTCTTTGCGTTGCCCGTCGCGGCGGTCTGGGCGCCGGCGGGGGCGGCGCTTGGGGCGTGTGCCGAGTGGATGTGCTCGGTGATCTTTGCCGCTGCCGACTGGGCCGGGCAGGTGCCGGGCTCAAGCGTGTGGGTGGGAACGGCGGGGACGGCGGCGATGTGGGTGTGGGCGCTGGCGATGACTGGTGCGTTGCTGCTGTTGATTGCTCGGCGGCCGAGGTTGTGGAGTGTGGTGCTGGTTGTGGTGGCGGCGGGGTTGTTGATCGTTGCACGCCCTGGGCATGTGTTGGGCCAGGGTGTGCTGGCGCAGGTCGATCAGTTGGCGTTGCCGAGGTCGTCTTGCGCGATCGTGCAGACGCGGGCGGGGGTGGTGCTGATCGATCCTGGGAGTACGTCAAGGAGTGCCGGGCGGGTGGTGCAGCGTGCGGTGTGGGCGGTGGGGGGCGTGCGGGCGCGGACGGCGGTTGTAACGTCGCCGTCGGCGGAGCGCTTTTCGCTGCTGCCGGAGTTGTTCGGGCCGCTGGGGGTTCGGCGTGTGCTGGTGCCGGGGGATTTTTTGATGCTTGCCGAGCAGCGGCCGCTGGGTGCGCAGGGGGTATTGCTGGTCGCGGCTGAGCGTGCGGGTGTGGAGGTTGTGGGTTACAACCCGCGCGAGGTGATCGAGCTGGACGGGCTGGAGATTACAGTTGGTTCGGGGCGCGATGGGGTGGTGCGTCTGCGGCCGTCGCCGGCACAGGCGTGGACGAGGCTTGAGAAGATCGAGGGTGGCACGGGTAAGGTTTCTGCCCCCGGCGTCGCACGCCGGGTAGTTATTGCCGAGCCTTGAGCGCGCCGGGACCGAGGGTAACGATGGTGATCGGGCCCAATGCTCGGCGGTGCGCATAGTCGTTGAGTTGCCCGAGGGTAATCGAGGCTGCCTCGTCGGCCAGTTCGCCCAGCGAGCGTGCCCGCCCGAGGCGGTGCCAGTCGCTTGCCAGGGCCGAGGCGCGTGCGGCGGTGCTCTCGCCGGAGGCGACCAGGCGCGACTTGTGGCCGATGCGGGCACGGTCGAGTTCGTCGGCGGTAATCTTGGCCGTCGGCCCGGCGAGGTGGGCGAGTTGTTCGAGCATCACGTCCAGGGCGAGTTGGGCCTTGTCGGGGGTGGTGCCGACGTACCCGGTGAGTGTGCCGAAGAGTTTGTCTGAGCCGTAGGAGGCGTAGACGGAGTAGCAGAGCGCCCGCTTCTCGCGCACCTCGGCAAAGAGGCGTGCGGAGGAACCGCCGGAGAGGACCGAAGTGAGGACGCGCTCAAGCCTGGCATCGGGTGAGGGTTCGGGCGGTGCCTGGTGTGCGAGGTAGATCTGCACCTGGTGGGTCTCTTCGTGCTCGTGGAAGTAGGTGCCCCGGTGCTCGGGCTGGCCGATCGCAAGGGGCGGGGGTGATCCGGTCCAGTCTTTCAGGAGTGATTCAAGCAGCTGGGCAGTGGGCGCGAGCGTTACGTGGCCCGCGATGGCCAGGATGCACGCGCCGGGGCGGGCCTGGGCTTGCCAGCCGGTGAGGAGGTCTTGGCGGGTCAGGTCCTCAAGCCCTTGCTCGGTGCCTAGGGAGGAGCGGTTCAGTGGTGCCGGGTTGTGGCGTTGGTGCAAGATTTCGGCGGCGCGCTGCTGGGGGTTGTCGGGCAGGCCCGCGAGGGCTTGGAGGCAGAGCAGGCGTGCCGAGTCGATCCCCTGCTCATCAAGGCGTGGGCGGAGGATGATCTCGGCCAGCGGGGGCAGGCACTCGGCGATGCGCTCGCCAACAAAAGTCGCGGCCAGGCGGACGTACTGCGTCCCGGTATGCGTTGCACGCAGGATGCCCAGGCGGTCGAGTTCGTCGGCCATCTCCCGGCTGGTGTGCGTCGTGGTGCCGCGCAGGAGCAGCTCGGCGAGCATCGGCGCGCGGCCGAGGCGGTCGGGTGGGTCGGTGGCGGTCCCGGCGGGCACCCACCACGAGAGCGAGGCGGACTTGACGCCCGGGATGTGCTCGACGATCAGCGGCATGCCGCAGGACAGGGTGGTCTGCTCGATGGCCATTGCCATGAGCGTAGTCTGTCTGGGCGGGGACTGACCCTGCGGGGGTTTTTGTGCCGATATCCTGCCCTGGAGCATAGTTTGTATGCGTATTGGCCTGCCCCGCTGGGGCGACGGGATGCAGATGTTTCACCGCCGGCTGCTGCTGCTGGGCGCGGCGTTCTGCGCCGCGGCGGCAGTGCCGATGCTGCGGACGTGCGACCTGACGATCCGCAAGGGTGAGTCGCTGCGTGAGCAGGCCGAGGGCCGGTTGGTCGAGCGGCGGTGGATCGGCACAAGCCGGGGGAAGATCCTCGACCGCGACGGGCGCGTGCTGGCGATCGACAAGCCGAGCTTTGACCTGGAGGTCGACTACCCGCTCATCAGCGGGCAGTGGGCGTTTGCGCAGGCGGCGCGGGCGGCTCGCCGGCGGACGGCGGAGTGGACGCAGTTGTCCCCGCTCGAGCGTGAGAGGTTGGTGCAGGAGGGGCTTGGGCCGTATCAGCAGCGTTTGACAGAGGCGTGGGCAGAGGTCTCGCGCCTGACGGGTGTGCCGCCGAGCGAGATCGAGGAGCGGCGGAGTGAGATCGTCGCGCGTGTCAGTGCGCAGGCGCTGGCAGTGTGGGAGAGCCAGCGTCGCGCGAGCATCGAGAGCCTCAGCCGGGGCAGGGAGTTGACGGAGGCACAGGAGCCATCGACGGCCGAGAGCACGTTGTCTCTTGCGGAGGTCGCTCGCCCGATCCGCGAGCAGCGCACGCCGCATGTGCTGGTGCGTGATCTGGACGAGGAGGTGGCGTTCACGTTCCCGCACGAGAGCGAGTTGGCCGGCTCGCCGCTGCTGCCGGGGATGAAGCTCGTTGACGCGACTCGGCGGGAGTATCCGAGTGAGGAGATCGCCGTGGGGCTGGACCTGTCGAACTTCCCCGGGCCGCTGCGGAGTCAGAAGACGCAGGAGGTAACGGCCCGTGGTGTTGCGACGGGGATCATCGGTTGGATGCGCGGGCAACTGTTCAAAGAGGACATTGCCCGCAGGCCACCCCGCGGCATCGGCGACGACGGCAAGCCGACGATCGACCCGGGTGCTTACCGCCCCGGCGACAGCATCGGCGCTGCCGGGCTGGAGTGGGCTCTGGAACCGGAACTGCGCGGGGCGCGCGGCAGCGTGCTCGAACGGCTGGACACCGGCCAGAGCACGCGCGTGGAGCGCACGCCGGGCAAGGACGTGCGCCTGACGCTCGACTCGCGCTTGCAGGCGCGCGTTCAGGCATTGATGAACCCACTGACGGGGCTGACGGTGGTGCAGCCCTGGCAGAACAACAAGGCCTTGGACCCCGGCACGCCCCTCAACGCCGCGGCGGTGATATTGGACATCGACACCGGCGAGATTCTGTCGATGGTCAGCACACCGACATTCACCCGGCAGCAACTGCGAGACGACCCCGACAGCGTGCTGGGGGAGGCCTCGGGCCAGCCGCTGCTGAGCCGGGCGATGGGGCGTGCGTATGCGCCGGGATCCATCGTCAAGCCGTTGATGCTCGCCGGGGGGGTGGCGCAGGGGGTGTGGGAGGCGGGGCGGACGGTCGACTGTACGGGGCACTTTCATCCCGACAGGCCCGACATGCTGCGCTGCTGGATCTATAAGCAGAATAACACGACGCACACGGCACAGTTCGGGCACCCGCTGACGGCCGACGAGGCGATCATGGTCTCGTGCAATATCTACTTCTTCATGCTCGGGCAGAAACTCGGGCCCGAAGGTATCGAGAAACTCTTTGCATCGCTGGGGGTCGGGACGGACGATGGGATCAAACGGCCGGACCTCGGCGTGGGGTACCAGTTCCCCGGCTCCGTCGGGCGGATGAGCCGGCGCGAGAGCCCGGGCGATGAGAGCGGCGACCAACGCCCACGGATCACCGCCGGCGATGCGATCCTCATGGGGATCGGCCAAGGGCCCATCGCCTGGACGCCGTTGCAGGCAGCCGATGCATATGCCACGCTAGCGCGCGGGGGCATTCGGCTGGTGCCCAAGATACGCACCGGAGTGCCGAGCGTGCGCGATGATCTCGGGTGGGACCGCGGCTCGGTGCAGATGGCAATGCGCGGGCTGCAGCGAGCAGTCAGCGAGGAGCGCGGCTCGGGGCACCACATCACGTACACTGGCCCCGATGGCGTGCAGGCCAAGGAGCCGACGTTCAACATCCCCGGCGTGAGCATCTGGGGCAAGTCGGGCACGGCGGATTCGGGCAAGAAGAGTCAGGAGAACCCGGACGCCTCGCTGGACCACTCCTGGTTTGTGGTCATGGCCGGTGCCGAGGGTGCGGCCAGGCCGAGGGTTGTTGTTGCGCTCCTGGTGGAGTATGGAGGTTCAGGCGGGCGTGTGGCCGGGCCGCTGGCGAACCAGATTTTGTGGGCCTTGCGTGCCGAGGGGTATTTGTAGATGGCACGCGTGCCCGCGAACTTTCCAGCCCAGACGGGCCTGTCGCTCTCGCCCCTTGGGCGTCTTCGGCTGCTCAACTGGGCGTGGCTGAGCGTGCTGGCCGGGCTTGCGCTCTCGCTGCTGGGGGTGTACGCGATTGACCTGGGCACGGGTGCGTTGGCCGGGGAAGGGACCGGTGAACTGGCGCCGCGTGCGATCAAGCAGGTGATCTTTTTGTGCGCCGGGCTGGTGGCGGGGATGGTCGTGGCGTTGCCCGATTACCGCGTGGTTCGGCTGTTTGCATGGACGATCTT